>Ga0113563_10000714_pt1 | contig 16958 bp, 13 predicted proteins | sample Mud3Dept3metaG_FD_80117 | JGI IMG/M metagenome (GOLD analysis project Ga0113563, IMG submission 80117) | Freshwater wetland microbial communities from Ohio, USA, analyzing the effect of biotic and abiotic controls - Mud 3 Core 4 Depth 3... | ecosystem: Environmental > Aquatic > Freshwater >...
CCGAGGACTATATACCACGGACCCACCAGGAGGATCGCATGATTGTAGGCGAAGACAATCGGTATGATAAATGCGACCAGCGCCATGCGTGTGGCGAGCCATCCTACCTTCCAGCCGTCAGCCTTGGCAATGGCTGCCGCGGTGTACGCGGCCGTTGCATCAGGCGGTGTGATCAAAGCGAGGCACGAATAGTAGAAGGCGAAAAGATGGGCCGCATAGTTGGGGAGGCCAAGAGCGATGAGTGCAGGGATCACGGTCGCTGCCTGGATGATGTACGCGGGCGTGGTCGGCATGCCGAGCCCGAGTAAGAAAGAGATCAACAATCCGAGCATCAGCCCGGCGAACATGCTCCCGCCGACTATGCCGACAAAGGCGCTTGAGATACGCTGCCCGAAACCCGTCACGTCGACCGAGCCTACTATTAGGCCTGCCGCGGCAGTGGATGCCATGACGATCAGGATATTCCTGGCCCCCATTTCAAAGGCCGAGAGGAGGCCGATCAGGTTGAGGCGGGTTGCTGCACGGATGTGGCTTGCTGCAATCGCGGCGAGGATCCCATAACCGCCTGCAAAGCGCGGTGAATAGCCTGCAATTAAGAGGTAAAGAAGCACTCCGACGGGTACGATCATGTGCCCATAATCCTTGAGCGTCTCCCTCAAGGTGACGCCCGTGTCATAGCCTTTCAGGTCGAGCCGTTTTGCCTCGACGTGGACCGTTGCAAAGAGGCTGAAGTAATAGAGGATAGCCGGAAAGAGTGCGTAACCGAGAATACTGACGTACGGGATACCGCTGAAGCCGGCCATGACGAACGCGCAAGCGCCCATCACGGGCGGGGTCATCTGTCCACCGCAGGATGCTACAGCTTCAACGGCTGCCGCAAAATTCGGGGTATACCCGGCCTTTTTCATCATGGGGATCGTTATGCTTCCCACAGTCGCCACGTTGGCCGACGTGCTGCCCGTGATCGACCCGAAAAAGGAACTCGCCACTATGGCCACCTTGGCAGGACCGCCTGTCATGCGCCCCGCAAAGGCCATGGCGACATTACTGATAAGCGTGGAGCCGCCGGTCTTCATGAGGACCGACCCGAAGATGACGAAGAGCGCTATGTCTGTTGCTGAGACGCTCAATGGTATGCCGAAGATACCCCCCATGGAAAGATAGTAGAAGTCGATGAGGTCGGTTATCTTGTGAGACGTCGAATGGAAGACCCCGGGCAGGTGCGGGCCGATAAGCGGATAGGCCACGAACCCGAGCACGCAGTAAAGCATGCCCATGCTGATCATGCGCGTGCAGGCAAAAAGGACCCCAACTATGGTGCATATGCCCAAGACGATCTCGTACCAGAAAAGGGGTGTGATGAACGTGAAGCGCTCCGTTGTCACCCACGAGTAGTTTGTGAGCACGTAACCGACACCCAGGATAGAGAGCGTGATCAGTGCCCAGTCATACCAGGCGGGTATTGCGCTGCCTGCCTTGTTCTTGCCTCTCGCGGTCACGAGAAAGACGAGAGTCAGGCCAAGCACGAGGTGTACCCCTCGCTGGGCGAGGGCGTCAAGTGTGCCGAATATGGCCGTGTACATGTGGAAGAGGCAGAGCGCGGTCGATACCATAAGGGAAAGCTTCAGATGGAAGGGACGCGCTCCCCAGAACTGTTGCCACGTTGGGCCCATGATAGTACCCCCTATGTTCTCAGGTCACGAATTCTCTTGTACTTGATTCTCTTCTCTGCTCCCAGAAGCGTCTTGATCTCGCCCTCAGCCAGCGCCTCTACCTCGCAGCGGAGACCGAGCGCGCTGTGGAGGTCTGACGCCAGCCGCCCGCATGCTTCGTCGCGCCCGGCACCCGGGCCTATATACTCCACTGAGACTTTCACAGACTCCTTGTAGCCCTCCCTCCAGACCGTGATCAGGTACTCGTTGGAAAAGAGCCTGCTTCGCTTGATGGAGGGTTCGAAATCGGTCGGGTAGACGGCGACACCCTTCACCTTTATCATGTCGTCCACACGCCCCCTGATGGGTGCGAGCCGCTTGAAAGTCCGTCCGCAGGGGCAGGTCTCGCTCATAAACGAGGTGATGTCGCCGATGCGGTACCTGATGAAAGGCGCTGCCTCCTTGGTGAGCGTGGTGACAACCAGCTCGCCTTCCTCTCCGTCCGGAACAGGTTCGCCCGTCTGAGGGTCGATCACCTCGAAGATGTAGGCGTCCTCGCTCACGTGGAGCCCGTGCTGTTCTTCGCACTCATATGTCGGTGCTCCAGTTTCGACGCTCCCGTAGTTGTTGTATGCCTTACATCCCCATTCCTTCTGAATCTGGGCGCGCATTCCTTCAGTGAGCGGTTCGGCCGTATGGAATGAGACGCGTACGTTCAGGTCTTGTGCAGGGTCGAGCTGCATGGAGCGCGCAACATCGGCAAGGTTGAGCATGTATGAGCCGGTGCACCCGACGACGGACGTCCGCCAGTCGTTCATCAACTGGAGCTGTCGCTCAGAAGGCGTGACCGCCCCGCTGCCCGTCGGCACCACGGTGGCGCCGAGTCTCATTGCTCCCTCGGACGAGGTAAACCCTACGATGAATAACGTATAGGCAAAGGCGATCTGCACGATGTCGCCCTGCCTGACTCCCTGGGCACGTAAGCGTCGCGCCCAGAGCAGGGCTATGTTTTCCCAGTCGCTGCGTGTGTGGAAGATGGGCTTCGGCTTGCCCGTTGAACCTGTGGAGGCTTGTACCCTGACTGCCTTGAAGTCGCCCTGGTAGTCGCCAAATGGCGGGTGCTGTTCGAGACTCTCTGCCACCTGCTTTTTCGTGACAAGAGGGATCTTCGTTACATCACGAGCACTCCTGATGTGTGACGGCGAGAAGCCATGCGCCTGCCACACACGCCTGTAGAACGGTATGTGCTCATACGCTCTGCGCACGAGAAGCTTAAGTCGTTCCGTCTGAATCGTCGCAAGTGGTTTACGGGCAAGTCTCTCTTCGCGCCAGTCTACGCGCACAGATCTTCCCATGATCGGTCGCTGCCGCCTACTTTACGATGCCGCGTTCCTTGTAATACTTGAGCGCACCCGGGTGTAACGGGATCCCGACGTCCCTTGCCGTGTCCTGCAGGCGCGCGTACTCCATCGATTTCAGGACGGACGGGTATCGCGGGAAGGCCTCTGCAATCGACTTCACGATGGCATATGCAAGCTCATCCGGCATGTCGTCACCAACGACCAGGTGCGCCCGGACAGCGATGCCTTTAACGGGATAATCGATACCTTTGTAAAGGCCGTTCGGCAGCGTGTAGGCTTCAACGCCCCTGAACTTCACGAGCTGGGCTACCTTGTCGTCAGGTATCGACATGAGCCTGACCGGCCGGTGAGAGTTCACGTTGATGACCGACGCGAACGGGAAGGGGATTGTCAGGAAGAGAAGCGCATCGAGATGGCCGTCGATGAACTGCACGGCTGAGTCTTCAAAGCTGAGGAACTGTACCTTCACATCGCTGTAGCTCATGCCATAGAGCTTCAAGAGTCTCTGAGCTTCGATATCATTTGAAAGACCGCGTGCTGCCGGACTTACCCGTTTGCCCCGGAGATCCTCTATCTTCTTTATGTCCGAATCAGCGCGGACCACGATGTGAGTTGCCTGGGGATAGAGGGCCATGAGCGACTTGATATTCCTGATCTGGCCTGTAGGTTTGAAGTATCCTTCGCCTTCCCAGGCGTCGGCCGTCGAATCGCTGAGGCTGAACCCGATATTGAACTTGTTCTGCCGTATGCCCATCAGTGTTGCTGTCGGGGTGCTGGGAATGGTGGCCCCCGTGATGTTCGGGTTCGCCTTCTTCACATCCTCAAGCATGGCGGCCCCGATAATCTGCCACGCGCCACCGGCCACGATGGTGCCCCAGTTCAGCTCGTATTTCTTTGAGAGCTGCGCATGTGCCGATTGACCAACCAGAAGAGAGAACAGGAGCGTAATGACCGAAAGACTTACCATAATACTGATGCTTTTCTTCATGCTAACCTCCCCTTAATAAAGCATATTCTCTTAAGCTGACATTGCTACCGCTTCTTGAAGTAAGTGTCCCAATTCTCGCGCACCTTGTGCAACGTCTCGATATCGGGTATCACCCGGTCCGGGGTGGCCCGTCTGTGTTCATCCACATATTTCCGTGTGGCATCGATGCCGATCTTTGAGCACCATGCGAACTCCGTAAAACCCGATTCGTGCCCCAGGTCCTTCGCCTCATACCGGTCGCGCGCAGCAGGGTTGAGCGGATAGACACCCTGCACGGGCAGCACCACCACATCGAGCTCCGGGTCGACGCGCGTGGCTTCAGCGAAATAGACCTGGTTCAGATCATATATATCTATGTCCTCATCTACAATCGTCACCCAGTTCACGCTTGAATTGATGTAGCCTGCGGAGAATGCGGCATAGATGGCCTGCTTGCCCCACCCTGGATAGCGCTTCTTGATCTGCACGACCGCTTTGTAGCCGCGTCCCTGCAGCGGCAGGTAGACGTCGCGGAAGCCGATGACCGACCGCTTGAGCACATTGTACAGGTTCGCTTGGATGGGAAGATATCTGAAGACCTCGCCCTCGCCGTACTGGTGCCCCATGGAGCCCGTCGTATATAACGCGTCTTTCCGGTGCGTGATGCAGGTGACATGGAACGTAGGGGTGATCATCGACTCTTCGTAATAGCCCATCCACTCGCCGTATGGGCCTTCCTGCAGGGGTTCCGTGTGATAGAGGCGTCCCTCGATCACGATCTCAGAATCTGCGGGCACGTCCACGTTGATGGTTTCGCAGCGGACAAGCTCCACAGGATGGCCTTGCAGGCCGCCGGCAAGCGCATACTCGTCTTCGGTCACGGCTGCCATTTTGGTCGTGGCGGCAAAATAGACCGCAGGTGACATGCCGATCACCACTGCGACCTCAAGATAGTCCTCGCCTCGCTGCTTGGCGCGCGCCAGGTGGATCCCGATGTCCTGCATGGAGAGCGCCATGATGCCGGTAGTATTCTTGTTGATCACGTGCACGCGATACATGCCCACGTTCCGGCCCAGCTCCGGGTCCTTGCTCACCGTGCCGTTCAGCGTGATATAGGGGCCGCCGTCACCGGGCGCCCACTTGAAGAGGGGAAGATGGAAGAGGTTCACTTCGCCTCCCTTGTATATGGCGTCCTTGCAGGGACCTGTCTTTACCATCACCGGTGTGAGCCACCTGCTCCTGTCCTCCATGATTTCTGCGTAATGGTTCCTGATCTCCCTGGGTGGGGCGCCCGCAGGCAACCCGAGCGCAAGTGCGACCCTCTCAAAAGAACCAAGAAGATTTGCAACAAGAGGCACGCTGGAACCAGTGACGTGCTCGCACCAGAGCGCCGGGCCCTTGCGCTCGTTGAGTTCCCAGATAAGGGCTGCAACCTCTTCGCCCGAAACGGGTTTAGTCACATGAAGGATATCTTTCTTTTCCTCGAGCAGACTTATGAATTCCCGCATTGTGTGCATGACGGCCCCCTCCGGAAATAGAATCCATTCTACCATGGAGGGCCGGGCTGTCAAGGAAATTATACCGAACGGTACATAACTTTGAGTTGCCTTTATTGCTGTTGACTTATCGGAAAGGTACATATTAGCATTGAGGTGACTAGGGAATCACGAAGATATCAGAGGAGGATTGCATGGATATCCACATCGGCGAAATGCTAGCCCGAAACGGCAGGATGTATCCTGATGATGTCGCGCTGATCGAGCGGGCGCCTGCGGAGAATATGCGGTCTGTCATCACGTGGAAAGAGTTTGATGACCGGGCGAACCGCTTTGCCAACGTGCTCATCTCAAAGGGCGTGAAGAAGGGCGACAAGGTGATGCACCTGATGATGAACTCGATCGATTGGCTTGTTGCCTACTTCGGCATCGTGCGCACCGGCGCGTGGGTTGTGCCGCTCAACTTCAGGTTTGCAGCGAATGACATCAAGTACTGCGCGGACGTGGCCGAACCATCTGTCCTTGTTTTCGGTGAGGAGTTCGCCGAGAGGGTGGACGCCATTCGGAAGGAGTTGCCCACGGTGAAAGAATTTATATTTGTCGGAGGTGACGTGCCCTCATACGCGGGCTCTTTTGCGCGGCTTCTGGAGGCAGCGCCTGGCGCGCCCGTGAACGTGCCCCTCTCCTTCGATGATTCCTGCGGTCTCTACTTCACGTCGGGTACGACGGGCCAGCCGAAACCCATCCTGCTCACACACAGGTGCATGGCTAATGCGTGCATCACGGAAAAGATGCACCACTATCAGACGAAAGACGACAACTTCATCCTCATCCCGCCGCTCTACCACACGGGCGCGAAGATGCACTGGTTCGGCAGCCTCATCGTAGGCGGCCGGGCGGTGATACTGAAGGGCGCAACACCCGAGACCATCCTGCAGACGGTGAGCGAGGAGGCTGGTACCATCGTCTGGCTCCTCGTGCCATGGGCGCAGGACATACTCCTGAAGCTCGATGCAGGAGAGCTCAAGCTCTCCGATTACAATCTCTCGCAGTGGAGACTGATGCACATCGGTGCTCAGCCTGTGCCGCCCTCTTTGATCAGGCATTGGCGCGACTATTTTCCTGACATGGCGTATGACACGACATTCGGCTTGAGCGAATCGACCGGTCCCAACTGTGTCCACTTGGGCATCGAGAACACGCACAAGGTGGGCGCGATCGGGCTGCCTGGTTTCAACTGGGAGACGCGCATCGTTGATGAGAATGGCGTTGATGTACCGAAAGGCGAGCCGGGAGAACTGATCGTGCGCGGCAACGGCGTCATGCGCGAATACTACAAGAACCCCGAAGCAACAGCCAAGGCGCTCCGCGACGGCTGGCTCTTCACGGGTGATATGGCGCGACAGGATGAGGACGGCTTTATCTATATCGTAGACAGAAAGAAAGACGTGATCATAACGGGCGGGGAAAATGTTTTTCCCGTAGAGGTCGAAGACTTCCTCCACACGCACCCTGCAGTCAGGGACGTCGCAGCCATAGGATATCCTGACGAGCGTTTGGGTGAATTGGTGACCGTGGTCATCGACGTGGCGCCCGGGAAGACCATGACGGAGCAGGAGGTGCTTGCCCACTGCGAGAAGTTACCGCGCTACAAGAGACCGCGCAAGGTCTTCTTCGGCGAGGTCCCGCGCAACCCGACGGGCAAGATCGAGAAAACGAAGTTGAGAAAGAAATACATAGGCACCGAAGCGGCGTTCAAGCTCTAGGGCCAAGCATAGAGCGCCGACCAGCATTCTCAAGCATGCCAAATCAGAACCTTGTCCTGAAGTTCAACCTGGCGCACTTCAACCACCATCTGGCCACGGGTGCGCTCATCCCACTGCTGCCGCTTCTGCGCCAGTCGTTCGGTCTCAACTACTTTGAGTCCGGCGTGCTGGCCGCTGCATTCAGTCTTTCGCTCGGGTTCGGGCAGATCCCCATGGCGATGTTGGCTGACCGGTTCAGCCGCCGCCTTGTTATTGTTGTCGGTATGCTGGGAGTGGGTGCGGCGAGCATCGGCGTGAGTCTGACGAGCACCTTCTGGCAGATGGTGCCGTGGGTCGTTGTCATGGGTCTTTTTGCAGCGACGTACCATGCCCCAGCGTCATCCTTCCTGTCCCAGGCGTTCCCCCCGGATCGACGGGGGAAGGTGCTTGGCCTGCATGTTATAGGAGGAAGTGCAGCGCTTATCGTTGTTCCAATTTTGGCGCTCTGGCTCGCCACGCTTTTCGGTTCGTGGCGCGCAGCGTTCTTTCTGCTTGCATGGCCGGCATTACTCACCTGCCCGTTACTCTGGCTGGGCACCCAGGAGCTCGTGGGCGACGCCACTCACCACTCGGGGAGCGCGAAACGGAAGACAGGAGAGGGCCAGGAAAACGATACCTCGAGTGGTTCCTGGCTCAGTATACTGCGGGCCATCGGCCTTCTAATCTTTTTTGCCATGGTGATGCAACTTGTTGTCTCAAGCGTGAACTCGTATCTCCCTCTCTTTGTGGTGGACCAGCACGGTGTCTCTCCCCGGTTGGGTGGGCTTGTGACCAGCCTCACTGCGGGAGCGAGTATCTTGGGGGCTCCGCTCGGAGGTGCCCTTTCAGACCGCCTCGGGAGGAAGAGTGTGATTCTTGTTGCCATTTCCCTGTCGGGCCCGCTGCTCCTTGCCGTGACCAAGGCTCCGTACGGAATCCCCCTGCTTCTGGCGTTGGGCTGCTATGGCATTGTCATGGTGGCGCGCCTGCCTCTTGCTGAATCTCTTATTGCGGATCACGTGCCGGTGCGGCGGCGCGCCACGGTCCTCGCAATCTATCTTTTCGTCGGCCAGGAGACGGGCGGGCTTGTGACCCCGCTCCTCGGCGGCTTCGTGGATGCACACGGTTTTGATGCAGTGCTCACGACCATAAGCGTGGCACTGTGCGGGATTGGGGCGTTGGCATGGCTGCTGCGCAAGCACATGTAGTACCGATTCGCCTTCAAGCGTATACCTTCGTTGCCTTCGTCGTCGTGATCCTGCGACGTACTTATAGTACGCCTTCGTCACACTCCTCCTCGTCGCCTCGGTCTCCATCTTGAATGCGAATCGGTATGACATCTCCAGGGACACGTAAGAACAGGTTGAGGTAAAGACAAAAGCAAAGGTTAAGGTTGAGAAAAAGAACAGGTTGAGGCTGAGAGAAAGAGGGTATGGACCAGGGCGGACGATTTGACGGACAGAATGGTGAGGCATAGAATGTACATCATGGCGAAGCGCAAGAAAGACCAGAGAAACCAGAGAAACGAAAGAGACCAGACAGACCAGACAGACCAGAAAGACAAGACAGACAAGCTTTTCCTCGATTCATGGGTGAGGGTAAACCCGGACGAGCCCACCTACCAGAGGCTCCATCTCTGCAAATACCTCGCAGAGCTTCCAGACCTTTCTTCCGGACAAACACCCGATACACCCACCGAGTAGTCTATCCTTACGTGTAAGAGCTTGACCCCGACATGACGGACAGTGGAAGAGCCTGGCACTAATAACTACCGATGGAAACAGCCTGAAATAGCCGACCACCGGGAGATCTTTATCACGCTCCTTAGAGCCAGGTGCTGATCTAGAACTAGAGAAGGGAGCACCACAGGCTCAGACCGCACACCTCCTTAGGTTACAAGTCACCGGCTCCCGATACGGTCATGCCCAACACCGACCTTCTGGCAGGAAGGCTCACTCTAGGAGGGGTAGAGTGAATTAGGGGCAGGTCACCGACACCCCTTCTTGTCATCACCTCTTCCGGCACCTCATGTATCAGGATGCAATCGTCTGAGCTCCTTCTGTCGTAGCATGACCACATCCTTTTCCGCCATACCGCCTCCTCTGAAAAAGAAGGAGTGCAGCATTGGTGGAATAGGACATTTCTACTTTGCGGTGACACATACAGAAGATTTGTCTTGACAGGGGATTTTTCAGTAGGGTAGCATATTACCAGTAAACGGAATCTACATCCCATTAAACGGGACCAGTCGCATGGCGAGAACGGCGGCCGCCGCAAAAAAAAGGCCATTCTACAACAAGTCGCTTGAGCGTGCGCTGAAGATTCTCTGCTCATTCGATTTCGATAAGCGCGAGCAGACACTCACGGAGCTCGCGCACTCACTTGGTCTTCCAAAGTCAACAGCCCACAGGCTCGTATCCACGCTGGCGGATTACCACTTCCTTCAGTACGACCAAGCATCGCAGCGTTATTGCCTGGGGCTCAGGATTTTCGGGCTTGGATCGGTTGCGAATCAATCGTTGTCGCTGAAACGACTCGTTGGATCGTTCCTGACAGAGCTGCATACGAAGTTGAACAAGACAGTAGCCTTGGCAGTGTTACGAGATGACGAGGTCGTGTATATCGACAAGAGAGAGGATTGGAGGCATCCCGTGAAATCGACGGAGATGGGCAGGCATCGTCCACCCCACTTCGGCATGTTCGGCCAGCTCCTTATGGCCTACCTGCCGGAGGAGGAGATCGACCGGATACTTAAGAAGAGCCCACTCATCGCATACACGAAAAAGACCATTGCCAATAAGGCAGAGTTCAAAACGAGACTAAACGCAATCAGAAAACAGGGATACGTGATTGACGACGGCCAGGTGTTTGACGGTGTAACAGGTATAGCCGCGCCCATCAAGGATTCGTCAGGCAAGGTGGTGGGCGGCATAGGTGTCAGCCTCATCACAGCGGCCGAAGACAAGGCCGGTGTGAAAAAGATCATCAAGGAGCTTGTCGAAACAACGGAAGCGGTTTCGGACCACCTAAAGGCACAAACGACTGGTGGGCCGGGTCGGAGTGAGTGAGCCGGGGGGTACGTGACGGTACTGCAGGTCGAAAATCTGTCAAAAGCGTTCGGCGCCTTGTGGGCCGTGAAGAACGTTTCCTTCTGGGTAGAGGAGGCAGAGATCGTTGGCCTGATAGGGCCGAATGGGTCGGGCAAGTCAACACTTTTTCATCTGCTGACAGGGCTCATCAAGCCGAACAGCGGAAGGATATGGTACAGGGGAGAAGAGATAACCGGGTTCAAGCCGTTCGAAGTCTGCAAGCGCGGCATGGCCAGGACGTTTCAACTGGTTAAGCCCTTTCCGGATATGACGGTCCTCAAGAACGTCATGGTGGGCAGGGCGTACGGAAGTCAGCCACCGGCAAGCATGCGGCAGGTGGAGGCGGAGTCTGACGAGTTGCTAGGTCTGACGGGCCTCTCCTCAAAGCGCATGAACTATGCAGGCACGCTCGGGCTCGTCGATCGCAAGAAGCTGGAGCTTGCTCGGGCATTGGCTACGAAGCCGAAATTGCTGCTCCTCGACGAGGTCATGGCAGGGCTCAACACGGCTGAAATGATGGAGGCCGTGGGATTCATAAAGAAGGTGAGAGACTCCGGCGTGACTCTGGTCGTGGTGGAGCATGTCATGAAGGCGTTGTTTGGTATGGCGGACCGCGTGATCGTGCTCAACGCGGGAGAAAAGATCGCGGAAGGTACACCGGCAGAGATCGCATCGAATGCTGAAGTAGTCCGCGTCTACCTGGGGGAGCGTCACCGTGCTTGAACTAAGCGGACTTGACATCTATCATGGTGATCTGCAGGCCCTGTGGGGTGTGTCACTCACGGTTCGCGACCGCGAGATAACGACGCTGATAGGCTCCAACGGGGCAGGAAAGAGCACCACGCTCATGGCGATCACCGGCCTTCTCAGACCTGCCAAAGGAAGCATACTCTTTGACGGGACCAGGATCGACAAATTGGCAGCGCACAAAATCGTGGAGCTGGGGATTTCCATGGTGCCTGAAGGGCGGCGTCTTTTTCCCGAGATGTCGGTCAGGCAAAACCTGGAAATTGGTGCATTCATAGGGAAGGCGAGACGTGCCAAGTACGAAACCATGGACTGGATATATGAGATATTCCCCATACTGAAAGCGCGGGCCGAGCAGCAGGCGAGCACGCTGAGCGGTGGAGAACAGCAGATGCTCGCAATCGGCCGTGCGCTCATGTCGCAGCCGAAACTCCTTCTTGTCGACGAGCTTTCCCTGGGGCTGGCACCGGTAGTGGTGGAGAAGATTTCAGACGTGCTCAAGGAGATAAACAAATCGAGAGGCATCGGCATTTTCCTGGTTGAGCAGAATGTCCAGATGGCGCTGGAACTCGCCGACATAGGGTACATCATCGAAAACGGCCGCATCGTGGGACAAGGCGAAGCAGAAGCCCTGCTTGAGAGCGAAGAAGTAAAAGAGGCGTACCTGGGGATTGCTTAGGTCGTAAAGGAAACTCGAATGGAGCTGGCGCAGTTTCTGACATACGGTGTTATCAACGGTGCCATCTATGCGCTCGTGGCTATCGGCCTTGCCCTGATCATGGGCATCATGGGCATATTCAACATCGCGCAGGGCTCACTCGCCATGGTGGCGGCGTACGCGAGCTTCTTTCTATTCCAGTACTTGGGCATCGACCCGTTTCTCTCGCTCGTGCTCACCATGCCGGCAATGTTCTTCCTGGGTCTCCTGCTGCACGAGGGCCTGTTCTCCTGGATGAGAAATTTTTCAGCTGGACAGAAGCTGCGAAACTCCCTGCTTGTTGCATTCGGCCTCGTGTTGATTCTCGAGAACCTCGCGACGGTGCTCTGGACCGCCAATGAGCGGTGCGTGACCACAGCTTATTCCGGCGCTGTCCTGGCAACGGCAGGGCTGCGCATTCCCTATATCGGATTGTCTGCCGTTGGTCTTTCCATCCTGGTCATATTCGGCCTTCACTTCTTTGTCAAGCGCACGCTTTTCGGTCAATCCATCTGGGCAATCAGTCAGGATCACCAGTGCGCCCACCTTATGGGAATAAACGTGCGCCGCACAACACTCATCGCGTTTGGCCTTGGCGTTGCGCTTTCCGCAACGGCGGGTGCCGTAATTAGTCTTTACACAGTGAGCCCAGCGGTCGGGCTCGACTGGACAAACAAGGCTTTGATCCTGGTCGTGCTCGCCGGGGTAGGGAGCATCCAGGGCATATTCTTTTCCGGTTTACTACTCGGTTTAGTCGAGGTGATGAGTGTCTACTTCGTGGGCGTGCACTATACAGGCGTCGCTGGATTGGTGATCTTCATTCTGGTGCTCATGTTCAGACCGCAGGGGCTTTTCGGGAAGCAGGTGGGAGTCTGATGCCGGTACAGGTTAGAAACTGGTTCGTTGGGGCACTCGGGGTTGCAGCCCTGGCTCTGCTCCCGCTGGGCATACGTGGAGAGTACAGCCTTACTATACTCTGCACACTCTTTCTCTACGTCACTACGTCTCAGAGCTGGAACATCCTCGGTGGGTATGCCGGCCAGGTGAATGTCGGCCAAGCGGCCTTTTTCGGGATCGGCGCTCTGACTACGCGTCTCTTATGGCTCAACGGGATGCCGTTTCCCCTGGCCATAGTGGCAGGCGGGTTCTCCTCTGTTCTTCTCGCCGTCATAGTAGGGTTCCCTGCGCTGCGCCTCCGGGGCCACTATTTTGCCATCGGCACGCTCGCCCTGGCCTGGATCGGCCACATCACCATCGGTAATCTCTTGCCCGGCATCAGCTTTCTCACGGGCCGGTACGTGGCCACGTACAGCCTTGTTCTCAGGTACTACGTATTTCTTGTCATCATGATTGCAGCGCTCGTCACCATCTACCTCGTGGTCAATTCGAGGATCGGCCTTGGCATGGAAGCGACGCGCGATGACGAAGATGCGGCACAAACCGCAGGCGTTAATATCGTCAAGTACAAAGTAATAGCTTTTACCATCAGCAGTTTTTTTGTGGGGCTGGCCGGCGGCGGGTTTGCGTTTTTTTACGCCAGTTACTACTGGTATCTGCCATTCGGGTTGATGTGGTGCTTCGAGCCGATCCTGATCACCTTCATCGGCGGTGTAGGCACCTTCATCGGCCCCATAATCGGCGCTGTCTGTTACGTGGCGCTGAAAGAGATCTTTGCGCTGACGCTCGGGGAAATAAACATCTTGATCTTCGGGATCGTCTTCATCCTGACGATCCTCTTCTTTCCCAGGGGCATCATCGGGCTGCCTGCGGCGTTGCGTCATCTCAAATCACAGAAGGTATCAGGCGGGGCAGGCGAGAGCATCGGTCCTCGCTAAAATCACGCTTAAGGAGGGGGTCATGAAAAAGAAAGTGTTATTGGTTTCGGTGGCGGCAATAGTGTCTTTGGCAATGCTGCTTCTCTTCCATGCGCCGGGCGGCTTTGCCCAACCCGCTGCACCTAAAACGATCAAGGTGGGAAGTTCCATATCGCTGACCGGCAGGTTCGCTGCGGGTGGCGTGGACGTAGCTGATGGTTACAAGCTGGCAGTCAAGCACGTAAACGACGCTGGCGGCGTGATGGTCAAAGAGTTCGGCAGGAAGATACCGCTGGAACTGATCCTGATTGATGATGAGTCTGACCCCAGCAAGACGGTCCAGCGCCTCGAGAAGCTCTACTCCGTGGACAATGTGCTTGTCTACATGGGTGAATTTGCAAGCGACATGAACATAGCCGGCCTGGGCATCGCGGAGAAGAACAAGGTGCCCTGGATCGGCGTGACTATTGCCGTGGAGAACGCATTTAACCAGGGCTTCAAGTACACCTTTGCACCGTGCATGTTCTCGTTCATGGAAGTGGGCTCGTTGTTCGACGCTCTCGACACGATACCCAAGGACAGGCGGCCTACCAAGATCGCAAACTTCGAACTGCAGGTGGACTGGGGCAAAGAGTGCACCAAGTATCTGAACAAGATGGCGGCTGAGCGCGGATACAAAGTTGTGCTGGAACAGAAGTACGCACCCGACACAAAGGACTTCGCCTCATTGATACTCGCCGCAAAGTCTGCCGGCGCGGACGTGCTCTTCTCAGTGCCCACGCCCCCGCAAAGCATGACCATCATCAAACAGATGAAGGAGCTTGACTACGCACCTGCGGCAACCTGCTTCATCAGGGGACCGGACCTCTCCAACTACTGGCAGGTCATGGGCAAAGACGCCAACTACATCCTGACGTGCGGTGAGTGGACGCCCGAGATGCCGTACCCGGGAAACAAGAAGCTCGTGGATGACTATATGAAGGCAAACCCCGGCAAACCGATCGGTATGCAGGTGGGCTGCGCGTACGGCGCAATCCAGGTACTTGCCGACTCCATATCGAGAGCCGCCAAGCTCGACAGGGAATCTGTCAGGGAAGCTATCGCAGCCACGAACCTGCAGACGGTGCGGGGTAAGGTGACCTTTGATAAGCGTGGTATAGGCAACGTGCCCTGGAGTCTCTGCCAGTGGCAGAATGGAAAACTGGAGGTCGTGAGAAACCCCGACTTCAAGGCGAAGCCCGTGCTCCTGGCACCGGCGTGGGGCAAAAGACAGTAGACAGGGTCCAGCGGCCAGGGGCCAGAGAAACTAGAGAAACCAGATAAACCAGAGAAACTTGAGAAACCGCAATAAACGTTGAGTGCTTCTTTCATAGGTGAGAAAGACGAAATGGACCGGAGATGTAGGAAACATGCAGCTGAGGGGAATGTGACTGGCCCCGGGACCCTGGCCCCAGGACCCTACACTGGTTCCGCGGTCAGCTGTGACCGGTGAAAGGGGTGGTAGAAATGCCGGTAGAAGGATTCGAACCTTACAAACCGGAAGATGCAGAATTGTATAACAGGCGCAGGTGGTGGCTGGGTTTCACGTGGGGCGACCTGCTGGATAGGGCGTCTGATATCTATCCGGCAAAGGAAGGGCTCACTGACGACACGCACCGGTTCACGAACGCGCAGCTTCGCGAAAGAGTGGACAGACTCGCGGTCAGCCTGATGCGCCTCGGCGTCAAAGAACGCGATTTCGCGCTCCTTCAGTTGCCCAACTGGCACGAGTTCGTTATCTCTTATTTTGCTCTACAGAAGATCGGAGCCATTGTTGTGTTGCTCGTGGCCCGGCATGGTCTGGCAGAAATTAATTACCTGGCCGGCCTCACCGGCCCTGTGGTATGGATCGTGCCGGAACAATACAGGAGTATAAAGTATCTGCCCCTTATCAAGGGTGTGCGCGCGAGCAATCCATCGCTCAAGAGTGTCATACTGACTCGCGCCGCCAAGGACCATGGATTCATGCGAATGGAGAAGCTTATTGAAGAGGCGGAGTTGACCGGGGAAAACATGTCAGCACTGGCGGAGCGCAGACCCGATCCCATGGAAGTGGCGACGATCACGCCGACGGGTGGAACCACGGGACTTCCCAAGGCGGTACCCCGGATCCACAACGATTTTGTCGGAAACGTGGAGTATCACTCGAAGGCCTGGGAGATTACGAGCAACGATGTTGTCCTGACGGTTGCGCCCGTGAGCCACGGGCAGGGAATGCTCTGCGGTATAGGCGGCGCTTTTTTCAACTACTCGAAGCTTGTGATAACCGATTCGACGAAGCCAGAGGATATCTGCCGTGTCATCGAGCGGGAGAAGGTGACTGCATTCCCCACGGTACCAGCGATTGTGCAAAGAATTGTAAACCTTCCCGACCTTTCGAAGTATGACCTCGGGTCTTTGAAGAAGATATACTCCGGAGGTGCGCCGAGCACTCCTGAGTTGGTCAAGAGCGTGTATGAGAAGCTTAGCTGCAAGTTTGTCAATGCCTATGGGTCGGCTGAAGGCTCGTGCGCCATGACGCGGCTGGATGACGATATCGAGACGATTTGTACGACGGTGGGTAAGAAGGATTGCCCGTACAACCAGTTCAAGATCATCGATCAATACGAGCAGGAGGCTGGACCCGGCAAAGAAGGAGAGCTCGTAACCAAGGGGCCGACCATCTTTACCGGATACTTCAAATCGGCGGACGATAATAAGGCCATCTTCACGAGAGACGGGTTCTTTAAGACGGGTGATCTGGCAAGCATTGATGATAAAGGGCACATCATGATCACGGGCCGCATCAAGGAGACCATACTGCGCGGGGGTGAGACCATCAGCGCGGTCGGCATAGAGCGGCTGGTGAGTTCACACGCGGCAGTGGCGGACGTTGCTGTGATCGGCATGCCTGACAAGGACCTGGGCGAGCGGATATGCGCATACGTCCAGCTCAAGCCGGGAACGCAGCTCACTTTCGAGGAACTTGTTTCATATCTCAAGAGCATAGGCGCCTCGGTACTGCAGATGCCTGAGCGCGTCGAGTTCGTAGAGAGCATACCCCTGACAAAGGTCGGTAAAGCTGACAAAAAAACGCTCCGGGAGGACATCGTCAAACGCCTGGGGCGGGACCAGAAGAGGAACTAGTGTACTGTCCCTAACGCTTCTTTACATTTGGCTATTTTCTTCATGATAGCCTCTGGTGTTGCAGTCCAGACGAAGGTCTGGGGATTCTGGTTGTGGTTGTGAATGTACTCGGTGATCACGGTGACCAGGGAGCGGACATTGGCAAAGGAGCCGCGACGCAATCGTTTGTCGGTCATTTCACGGAAC
>Ga0113563_10000715_pt1 | contig 16955 bp, 14 predicted proteins | sample Mud3Dept3metaG_FD_80117 | JGI IMG/M metagenome (GOLD analysis project Ga0113563, IMG submission 80117) | Freshwater wetland microbial communities from Ohio, USA, analyzing the effect of biotic and abiotic controls - Mud 3 Core 4 Depth 3... | ecosystem: Environmental > Aquatic > Freshwater >...
ACCGGCTCGAAGAGCAAGGCCTCCGAGAAACTCGGCATCCCGCGGCAGTCGCTGCAGAAGATGATGAAGCGACTGGGAATGAAGGACCCCGGCGCCGAGTAGCCGCATGTCCTGTCGCGCCGACGCGGCGCCCGCCCGACCCCGGTGTCCGAGCAGCCGCTTCGACCCGACTCCCCATCTTGCGTGCGGAAGCGGGCACGGCGAAGTAGTAGATGTTGCTGCCGGGATAGGGCGCGTTGCACGATCCGCATGCGCCGAGCACAATCGACATCGGGTGGTGTCCGAAGCCGTTCGCCGCGGCGGGGATGAGACTACGACCGACCGGATCCACCCTTCGTTTCGACCGCGACCGGCTCGACCTTCCAGATCTCGCGCGCGTATTCGCGGATGGCTCGGTCGGAGCTGAAGCGACCCATGCTGGCCACGTTCTGGATCGACCCGCGCGTCCACGAATCGGTGTCGTTCCAGCGCCGCGCGACCTGCCGCTGGCAGTCGGCGTAGGCGCGGAACTCGGCCAGCACCAGGAACGGATCGCTCTCCGCGAGCGATCGAACCAGGGGTTCGAAGAGATCGGGCTGATGCGGCGAGAATCGGCCCGTCCGGATCTGATCGAGGATCGCGGCGAGTTCGCGGTCGCGGGCCAGTACGCCGCGCGGGTCGTAGCCGCGGCGGGTCGCGGCCGTGACCTCGTCGGCCGTCATGCCGAACAGGAAGAAGTCCCCGGGGCCGACCGCCTCGCGAATCTCGACGTTGGCGCCGTCGAGCGTGCCGATCGTGAGCGCGCCGTTCATTGCGAGCTTCATGTTGCCAGTGCCGGACGCCTCCTTGCCCGCCGTGGAGATCTGCTCCGAGAGATCGGCGGCCGGGTAGATGCGCTGCGCGTTCTTCACGTTGAAGTCGGGCACGAACACGACGCGCAGGAACTCCCGCGCCAGCGGATCGCGCGCGATGGTGTCGCCGATGGCCGTGGCGAGCCGGATGATGAGCTTCGCCATCCGGTAGGCGGGGGCGGCCTTGCCGGCGATCAGGACGGTGCGCGGCACGATGTCGTCGCGCTCGCCGCGCACGATGCGGTCGTAGAGCCACGCGACATGCAGGAGGTTCAGGTGCTGGCGCTTGTACTCGTGGATGCGCTTGCACTGGACGGCGAAGAGCATGCGGGGATCGACTCCGATGCCGTGCGTCGCAGCGAGCCAGCGGGCGAGCCGCTCCTTGTTCGCGCTCTTCACCTGCCGGAAGCGCTCGCGGAACGACGCGTCCTCGGCAAACGGCGCGATCTCGTGCAGGCGTTCGAGATTCGTGAGCCAGCCGTCGCCGATGGCATCCGTGATGAGGCGGGTGAGCCCAGGGTTGGAGAGCGCGATGAAGCGGCGGGGCGTGACCCCGTTGGTCACGTTGGTGAAACGTTCGGGAACCATCTCGGCGAAGTCGCGGAGCACCGTCTCGCGCAGCAGGCGCGAGTGCAGCGCGGCGACACCGTTCACCGCATGACCGCCGACCGTCGCGAGGTGCGCCATCCGGACGCTCTTTCCGCCGCTCTCGTCGATCAGGCTCATGCGCGCGAGACGGTCGTCGTCCCCTGGAAACCGCTTGCGGACCTCGTCGAGGAAGCGCCGGTTGATCTCGAGGATGATCTCGAAGTGGCGCGGCAGGAGGCTCGAGAAGAGCGGCACCGGCCAGGCTTCGAGCGCCTCGGGCATCAGCGTGTGGTTGGTGTACGAGAGCGATCGCTGGGTCATGTCCCAGGCCGTGTCCCAGTCGATGCCGTGGACGTCCACGAAGAGCCGCATCAGCTCCGCCACCGCCAACGCCGGATGGGTGTCGTTGAGCTGGATGGCGTACTTCTCGGGGAACGCGTCGATCGTGGTCTTCTGCAGCATCAGGCGAATGCAGTCCTGGAGCGCACACGTGACGAGAAAGTATTGCTGCTCGAGACGGAGCTGTTTGCCGGCCGGGTTCTCGTCGTTCGGATAGAGGATCTTGGTGATGTTCTCGCTGCGGATCTTGGCGTCGACCGCGCCGAAGTATTCGCCGGCCTGGAACGCGTCGAGGTCGAACTCCTGGTCGGCCGCGGCGCGCCAGAGGCGGAGGAAGTTGGCGTTCCCGGTCTCGTAGCCGAGCACGGGTGTGTCGAACGGGACGCCCTTCACGATGCGCTCGGGGATCCAGCGCGCTCGGCGGATCCCCTTCTCGTCGACCGTCTGCTCGGTCCGCCCGCCGAATCCGACGACGTGCTCGATCCCGTAGCGCCGGATCTCCCAGGGGAAGCCGAGGCGCAGCCACATGTCGGTCTTCTCGACCTGACAGCCGTCGCGGATCTCCTGATCGAAGATGCCGAACTCGTAGCGGATGCCATGCCCGATCGCGGGGATGCCGAGGGTCGCGAGCGAATCCATGAAGCAGGCGGCCAGCCGTCCGAGGCCGCCGTTGCCGAGGCCGGGCTCCTCTTCGTGCTCGATGAGTTCATCGAGATCGAGCCCGAGTTCTTCCATCGCATCGCGCGCGGGCTGCTCGATGCCGAGATTCATCAGGTTGTGCGCGAGCTGCGGCCCCATCAGGTACTCGGCCGACAAGTAGATCACCGCGCGGTGTTTCCCTTCGAGGAACGTACGCGCCGATCGCACCCAGCGATGCAGAAGCCGATCGCGCACGACGTAGGCGAGCGCGAGGTAGTGGTCGTTGCGGGTGGCGACTCCCGGGAACTTGGCGAGTTCGAAGAAGAGCTTCTCGACGAAGTCGCGGCGGATCGATGCAGAGTCGAGGCCGGGCGTGATGTCGTCCAGGCTCATGCCCCCGGCGCTGGGCTGTTTTCTCATGGGACGGAAGGCTATCGCAGCGAAGGGAGCAGCGATCCGGAGCTACGGCCGGGCCCGAACGACCTCCGCGCGCGTGAACGCCGGCGCTTCGTCGCGCTGATACGGCCACGCGTCGGTGTGCTGCGACGCGAGCAGCGCCCGCACGAATGCGTCCTGTCGCTTGCGCGCGACTTCGATCGGGACGTTGTGGTTCAGGATCGCGAAGTAGACGACGCCGCGATCGCGCGTGCGCAGCGCGCCCGCCAGCGCGGAAGCGCCGTAGTCGCCGTAGGTGCCCGTCTTGCCGACGACGTGACCGCGCTCGCCGGGGCCGTCGAGGCGATGGCGCAGCGTGCCTTCGTCGACGCCCGAGACTGGCAGCACGTCGGCGAGTGTATGGCGGCTCTTTGCGAGTTCGTCGCCGAGCGCGCGCAGTAGCGCGACGGCCGCACGCGGGCTCAGGCGATTGCGCGGGCTTGCGCCGGCGCCGTCGCCGAGCACGATCTCGTCGCGCAGTGCGGGCGCCACCGACTCGCGCGCCACGGCCTGCACCACGGCGATGCCACCCGCAGCGTCGGCGAACGGCGCGAAGATGTTGTTCGAGTAGCCGTTGAGCGCCTTGACGAGCGGTACCAACGGCTGCGAGCGATGTGTCGCGAGCAGCGTCGGCGCGGCCGCGCCCGGGAGCTTCGCGTCGCCGAAGGCGAGCGACGGCTGCTCGGCGGGCACGTCGCTGCGCGCCGCCTCCACCGCGCGCACGGCCGACCAGGTCGGCGCCGGGATGCGACCGGCGAGTGCTCCCCGGAGTCGGCCGGCAGCGCCCGCACTCTCCCAGTTGAAGAGGAACGGACCGCGCACCGCGACGTCGCCGGCGACGCGACGCACGCCCTGATCGTGCAACGCAATCGACACGAGCAGCGCATTCTCGTCGACGAAGAACGGATCCCCCGAACCTTCGACGACGAGATCGCCCTGCAGCACGCCGCCCTGCAGCGGGCCGGCCGCCGCAAAGCGCGTCGCGAAGCGGTGGTCGGCGCCGAGCTTGCGGAGCAGCGCCAGCGTCGTCGGCACTTTCGAGACCGAAGCCGGGTGCACCGCGCGCTCGGCCGCCTGCGCCACGAGAACGCTGCCGTCCTCGGCCTCGACGTACACACCCTGTTCCGCGCCGACCAGCGCGCGCGCCTGCGCCGCGAGATCCCCCGCCGCGGCGCGCAACGGCGCACAGAAAACCGATCCCGCGAGAAACGCGAACACGAGCGACCGAAGTGCCGACCTGCGCAACGCCACCCCCATTGAGTCGAGCACGCAATGTAGGAGAAACGGGAGAAAGGGGACGGTCCTCGAAGTGGACTGGCTGAGGACTCAGGGGACACACCAGCCCGAGGTCCGTCAACGCCAGTTGGAAATGTCCGGTGCCCCGCGAAGTGGAGATGTCCGGTCGGGAGGTCCGAGCTGCGAGGTCACGACCGGGGCGCAGACGCAGTGGCGCGCTCGTGCGCGGTGCGAATGCGGTGCTCCTGCCGGAGCGTGAGTTGCAGGTAGGCGAGGCGGACCGATGCCTGAAGATCTCATCTCGTAGGGAGCCGCGTCAGCGCGCCGCTTCCCGCCGGAGCGCCCTCTTGTCGACCTTGCCGATCGGCAGCATCGGGAGCGCGTCGCGTACCTCGATGCGCTTCGGCACCTTGAAGTTCACGAGACGCTCGCGACAGAAGGCGCGAAGGTCTTCCGGCGCGGGGTCCGTGCCCGGTTTGCGGATGACGTAGGCGATGCCGACCTCGCCGTACACCGGATCGGGGACGCCGAACACCGCGGCGAGCGCGGTCGCGGGATGCTGCTCGAGCACGCTCTCGACTTCGCGCGGGTAGACGTTCTCGCCGCCCGACTTGTACATCTCCGAGAGCCGGCCGCGCAGGACCACGTTGCCGTCCGGCCGGAGCAGCGCGACGTCGCCGGTGTGGAGCCAGCCCTTCTCGTCGATCGCCTCGCGCGTCGCCTCGGGACGGCGCCAGTAGCCGGTCATCAGGTGGTCGCCGCGCACCTGGATCTCGCCCTCCACGCCGACCCCGACTTCGCGCCCGTCCGCGTCCACCACGCGGATCTCGAAGCGCGGGTCCGGCCTTCCGACGGTTTCCGCGAGCACGTCGAGCCCGGCGTCTGGGTCGGTGTAGGTGACGGAGCCGCCCGTCTCCGTCGAGCCGTAGCTCGTCGCCATGCGGGCCCCCGTCAGGCGCTGCACAGCCTCGATCATCTCGCGCGGCATGGAAGCGCCACCCCAGATCACGACCTGCAGGCTCGAGAAATCGCGCCCCCGGAGGTCTGGCAGACCGAGGACATAAGCGAACGCCGTCGGCACGTGGCCCCAGCCGGTGAGCCGCTCCCGCTCGATCAGCGCGAGCATGCCGCCCGGATCGAACTTCTCGAGGAATACGTTGGTGCCCCCCGCGACCAGCACGTAGGAACTGATGTCCCCCATGAATCCAATGTGGTTCACCGGCAGGTTGCAGAGGCATCGCAGTGGCTCGGCCGCCCAGTGCTCCGACTGCACCGACGAGCAGTAGCTGAGCGCGCGATGCGGGAGAACGGCGCCCTTCGGTCGGCCGGTCGTACCCGACGTGTAGACGAGGAGGCAGGGATCGAGCGTCGCGACCGCCGCCCGGGCGGCCTCGAGCACCGCGCGGCCGATGCCTTCGCCCTCGGCCAACCACGCTGCGAAGCGGAGGGTGCCGGCAGCGCCGGCTTCGTCGAATACGACCGTGCGCTCGAGACACGCATGCTCGCGGGCGAGCTGCACGAGCACGTCGCGGTGATCGCCCTCGGCATCGCGCCCGAAGCCGAGTAGGAGCTTCGGTTCGGCGTCCGCGACGACGTAACGCAGCTCCTCGAGTGGGAACTTCGGGTTCAGGCCAAGCGTGATGCCACCGATGCTCGCCGCCGCCAGGAAAGCCAGGAAGCACTCGGGTCGCGGTGTCGCCATCACCGCGACCCGGTCGCCTTTCCGAATCCCCGCGCGCAAGAGGCTCGCCGCGAAGCGATCGACCTCGTCGGCCAGACGGCCGTAGCTCCAGCGCGCGTCGCCGAGCACGAGCGCTTCGCGTTCCGGATGCGCCCCCGCGTGGAGTCCGACGTAGTCGCTGATGCGGGGGAGCACGGGCGGCGTCGGCACGGCGCGCTCTTCTCCGCTCAGCTGCGCGGCGCCACGAGCCCGAGCCACTTCGCCACGAGCGCCGGCTCACTCTGCCCCTCGACCTCGAGTCGCGCGTCGAGCACCACGACGTAGCGGCCGTCGCCGCGCGGGCGCACCTCGTCGAGCTTCATCCGAGCCCGCACTCGCGAGCCCTCCAGTACGGGGCGCACGAACCGCAGGCGATCGAAGCCGTAGTTGAGCGCGTAGGAGACATCCTCCGCCAGCGGCGCGATCTCGGTCACGAAGCCGACCAGCATCGAGAGCAGCAGCGAGCCCTGGGCGATGGTGCGGCCGAAGGGTCCCTCGCGGGCCGCGCGCGCGGGATCGTTGTGGAGGAAGTCCGCGTCGCCGGTGGTGGCGGCGTGGGCGTCGATCCGCGTCTGGTCGACGAGGAGCCAGTCGCTCGCGCCGAGCTCCTGTCCGACGCGGCGCTGTGCCGCCTCGAACGTGGCTGCGCCTTCTCCCGCCTGCGTCACGGCTTGCTCCTCGCACACAAAGGTAGAATCGACCGAGTGCGCCCCGCCAGCGCTCGCGGCCGCTGCAGCGATAGTACAGACCGACGAGTCTGACGCGACAAAGGCAGCCAGCCGACCCCACGTGTCGGATCGCTTCCGAAGGTCCTTCAGTTGGCGGTCGTTCCCCTTCGCGGTCGACTTGGTTCGATCGCAGTTCGTACGAACGCATCGACTCTTCAGCGGGGATGTCTGTCCCGTTAGTCCTCAGCCAGTCCTCGGGAGGACCGTCCCCTTTCTCCACCCTTTCTCCAGGTGGTATCGTGCGGGGCGATGGAGACGGTGCATTCGGCCGAGTTCGATTCGCCCATCGGGACGCTTCGCGTCGCTTCCACCGCGATCGGTCTCGCGTATCTGGGGCTGCCGAACGCGGGCGGACGTGGGCTTGCGGGTTGGCTCGCACGCGTCGCGAAGGGTGCGCGACGCGAGCACGCCTTCGCGCCCAACCGCGAAGCGATCCGCCAGGTTCTCGAGTACCTCGAGGGCAAGCGCAGCGACTTCGATCTGCCGCTCGATCTGCGCGGTACGACCTTCCAGTGCACGGTCTGGAAGGCGCTCTGCGAGATCCCGTACGGCGCGACCCGCAGCTACGCCGACGTGGCGCGCACCGTCCGCAACCCGAACGCGGTGCGCGCGGTCGGCAGCGCCAACGGCGCGAACCCGATCCCGCTCGTGGTGCCCTGCCACCGCGTCATCGCGTCGGGCGGCAAACTCGGCGGCTACGGCGGCGGCCTCGATCTCAAGCGACGGCTGCTCGCGATGGAACAGTCGGTTCGACACCAGGGCGCGTTGCTGTAGCGCCGCCGCAGTCCGGACTGCGAACTCCGATGCACTAGACGGCGGCCAGCGCCTGCTCGAGATCCGCGACCAGGTCGTCGCCGTCCTCGACGCCGAGCGACAGCCGCACCAGCGAGTCGGTGATGCCGAGCGCGTAGCGCTCGTCGCGCGACAGATCCCAGTAGGACATCGTCGCGGGCATTTCGATCAGCGACTCCACGCCGCCGAGGCTCGGACCGATGTACGGGATGCGCACGCCGTCGAGGAAGCGGCAGGTCGCATCGAAGTCGGCTTCCAGCTCGAAGGTCACGACGCCGCCGAAGCCGCGCATCGTGCGCGCGGCGACGGCGTGATCGGGATGGCTCGCGAGTCCCGGGAACCAGACGCGCCGCACCTTCGGGTGGGCTTCGAGCCACTTCGCCACGCGCAGGCCGTTCGCGTTGTGGCGCTCCATGCGCAGGCCGAGTGTCTTCATGCCGCGCAGCAGCAGCCACGCGGCGTGCGCGTCGAGCACACCGCCGAGCACGCCGACGGCTTCGCGCAGCGCGCCGATGATCGGTGCCGGGCCGACCGCCGCGCCCGCGAGCAGATCGTTGTGGCCGCCGAGATACTTGGTCGCGCTGTGGATCACGAGATCGGCGCCGTCGCCGAGCGCGCGGTGGTTCACCGGTGACGCGAAGGTCGAGTCGATGATCATCTTGACGCCGCGCGCGTGGCAGACGCGCGCCGCCTCGGCGACGTCGATCACGCGCAAGTACGGATTGGTGGGGCACTCGGTGAAGAAGAGCTTCGTGTCGGGACGGATCGCCTCGGCGAGCTTCTGCGTGTCCGCCGGCTCGATCACCGTCGCCTCGACGCCGAGCTTCGTCAGGTACTGGCGGATGAACTGGCGCGTGCGGCGATAGCAGTCGCTCGTCACCACCATGTGTGAGCCCTGCGGCAGCATGGCGAAGAAGGTGGTGGTGGCTGCGCACATGCCCGACGCGAAGAGCACCGCGTCGTCGCCGCCTTCGAGTTCGGCGAGCTTGCGCTCGACGGCGCGCCAGGTCGGATTGCCGTAGCGACCGTATTCGTCGCGCGCGCTGCGCCCCTCCTGGTAGGCGCGCACCTCTTCGGAATCGCGGAACGCGTAGGTGGAGGTCTGGTGGATCGGGACGGTGATCGAGTTGCACTCGCGCGACTCGCGCTCGCCGCCGTGGACGGCGCTCGTGGAGTTGCCGCGGCGCGGGCTGGATGCGTCGCCCTCATCCGGTCCCGAATCCGGTCGGCGTTCGCTCATGGTCGACTCTTCTCGAATGACGCTTAGCAGTGCGGGGGCTCCGAGGAACGCTCCTCGGGGGGCCTGCAAGCGTCGGAAATCGCCCCGCAGATCGCGGCGGGTCGGCCCACGCCGATCGGCCGCAGATGATTGCCCCAGAGTAGGGGTGCGCTGGGGACAGCGTCAACCGAGTGCGCCGCTTCGCGCCGGGGGCGAATCCGCGGCGGCGGGCCTTGCGAAATCAAACATTTGATTGAAACATCCGTTCGATGCCCCCCGCAGCCCGTCCCCCGCGGCGCACGACCGCCCCGGCGCCGCGACCCGAGACCCGCGATCGCCTGATCGCCGCGGCCGCGGCCGTCTTTGCCGAGCGCGGCTACCGCGGCGCGACGATGCGCGAGATCGCCGATCGCTCCGGCGCGAACCTCGCGGCCGCGAACTACCACTTCGGCTCGAAGCAGGCGCTGTATCGCGAAGTGGTGCGCACCCATTTCGAACGCCTCGCGCAACGTCTCGCCGAGCGCGGCGCCGCCATCGACGCGGCGGACGTCGCGAGTCTGTCTCGCGAGCAGCTCGTCGAGCTGTTGCGCGCCCGCGTGCGCACGATGTTCGAAGCCTTTCTCGAGCCGACGGGCATCCACGCGAGGCTGATGCAGCGCGAGTTGGCCGACCCGAGCGAGACACTGCCGGTGATCGTGCGCCGCTGGATCGACCCGCTCCGCCAGGACATGGTGCTGCTGCTCCAGCGTCTCGCGCCTAGGCTCTCCGAGCAGCGCCTCCAATTCTGCGTGCGCAGCCTGATGGGCCAGGTGATCTTCTATTTCACCCACCGCCCGGCCCTGCTGCTGATGATGCGCCGCCGCGCCTATCCGGCCGGCTTCGTCGACGAGGTCACGGAACACGTGGTCGTGTTCACGCTCGGCGGTCTCGACGCCGTCGGCCAGGCCGACGGCCGCAAGCGCGCCCGCATCGAACGTCCGCAGGAGGCGAAGCCATGAATCGCAAACGCCTGATTCCGATCGCAGCGCTGCTCGTTGCCGCGATCGCCGCGTCGCTGTGGCTGCGCCGCGACGGCGGCGGCGAGCACTACACGGGATTCGTCGAAGGCGAGGAGCGCGTGCTGCGCGCCGAAGTATCCGGTCGCGTTCTCGAAGTGGCCTTCGCCGAGGGTGACGCGGTGGCGCCGGGCGCCGTCGTCGTGCGCCTCGATCCCGCCGAGATCGTCGCGAAGATCGCCTCGAAGCAGCGCGAACTCGAAGTGCTGGAGGCGCAGATCCGCCGCCAGGACGAACAGATCGCGCTCACCGACGTCACCTGGCAGCGCGACGTCGCGACGCGCGAGGCGGAGCTGCGCCAAACGCAGGCGCAGTCGCAACTCGCCGCGGTGACGCACGAGCGCCAGAGCCAGCTCGCGAAGCAGGGCGTGGCATCGCCGCAGCGGCTCGACGAGTCGCGTTCCGCGCGCGACGCCTCGGGCAGCGCCGTCGACCGCGCGCGCGACGTGCTGGCGCGCACGCGCGCGATGGAGGGCGAGATCGCGCTCGCGAAGCGCCAGCTCGAAGTGCTGCAGGGACAGCTCGCACTCTCGCGCGCGCAGCTCGCCGAGCTCGAGGTGCTGCGCGCGAAGTACGAGGTGCGCGCGCCCGCCACCGCGACGGTCGTTCAGGCGCAACTGGTCTGGCCGGGCGAACTGGCACAGCCCGGCACGGCGCTCGTTTCGGTGCTCGACCCGAGCGACAAGTACGTGCAGATCTACGTGCCGGTGGCCGACGCGTCACGCGTGCGCGTCGGCAGCCGCGTCGCGATCGAACTCGACAGCGAGCCGGGCCGTCGCGTCCCCGGCCAAGTCGTCTTCGTCGCCGATCAGGCCAACTTCACGCCCGAGAAGATCGAGACGCGCAGCGACCGGCTCGGCCAGGTCTACCGCGCCAAGGTGCGCATCCTCGAAGGCGTCGAGCGCTTCCAGCCCGGCACCGAGGGCAACGTGTACCTACTCGATGGCGACGCGAGCACCGCCAGCGCCGCGACTCCGGACTCGCGATGAGCGCCGCGCCGACGCTCGCGGGCGCCGCGCCGGAGATCGACCTCGCGCAACTGGTGAAGCGCTACGGCAGGAAGCACGCGCTCGAAGGCGTCGACCTCCAGCTCACGGGCGCGCAGCTGGTGGGCGTCGTCGGACCCGACGGCGCCGGCAAGACGACGCTGTTGCGCGCGATTGCGGGACTGCTCGAAGTCGAAGCGCAGCGCGCGAACGTGCTCGGCTTCGACCTGCGTGGCGACGTGCGCGCGTTGAAGGCGCAGGTCGGCTACGTGCCGCAGTTGTTCGCGCTGAACCGCGAACTCTCGGTGATCGAGAACCTGCGCTTCACCGGGAAACTGCACCGCATCGCGACTGGCGTCTTCGAGCGCCGCGCCGAGGAACTGCTGGCGCGTACCGCGCTCGCGCCATTTGCCGATCGACCCACCGGCGCGCTCTCGGGCGGCATGAAGCAGAAGCTCGCAGTCGCGAATGCGCTGCTGCCCGAGCCTGCGCTGCTGGTGCTCGACGAGTGCACCGCCGGCGTCGACGTGGTGGCGCGCGCCGAGATCGCGGCACTGCTCGCGGCGCGCCGCGGCGAAACGCTGGTGCTGCTCTCGACGAGTTACCTCGACGAAGCGGCGTCCTGCGATCGGCTGGTCTACCTCGACGCCGGCCGCGTCCTCGCGACCGGCACGCCCGCCGAGTTGAGCGCGCAGGTACGCGTCGAGCTGTATCGCGCCTGGGCGGCCGCGCCGCGCGCGATCGCGGCCGCGGCGCGCGCGCTGCCCTACGTCGTCGCGGTGCGAACCAGCGGTCGCTACGCGCGCGTCGAGGTCGCAGCGGAGCGCTCGCCCGGCGCAGCGCGCGTAATCGCCGATCTCGCCGCGATCGGCGGCGTACGCGTCGTCGAGTTGCGGCCGCTCGACATGGAGACGACGTTGCTGGCACTGGCACGATCCGGGGCGCGCGCATGAGCGAACCGATCATCGCCGCGACGGGACTGACCAAGCGCTTCGGCACCTTCACCGCCGTCGACGCTCTCACGCTCGCGGTCGAGCCCGGCGCGATCTTCGCGTTCCTCGGCGCCAACGGCTCTGGCAAGAGCACGACGATCCGGATGCTGATCGGGCTGCTCGTGCCGACGGCCGGGACGATTCGCGTGGACGGCATCGACGTGATCGCCACGCCGCGCCGCGTGCGCGACCGCATCGGCTACATGGGCCAGAAGGTGAGCCTGTACCAGGGCATCACGCTGCGCGAAAACGTCGAGTTCTACGCCGGTCTCTACGGCATCGACGGCGCGGCGCTCGAACGCCGCTGGGGCGCCGTGCGCGAACGCTTTGCGCTCCGCGACGCCGAGGGCGAGCGGCCCGAGAGCCTCCCCGCCGGCCTGCGGCAGCGCGCCGGTCTCGCGCTCGCCACGCTGCACGAGCCGCGGCTGCTCTTCCTCGACGAGCCGACCGCGGGCGTGGACGTCGCGAGCCGCGATCTCTTCTGGCAGATCATCCAGGACGAAGCCGACGCGGGCCGCACCGTCTTCGTCACCACGCACTTCCTGGAAGAAGCGGACTACTGCGACCAGATCTCGTTCATCGCCGACGGTCGTCTGGTTGCGAACGCCACGCCCGAAGAGCTGCGCGCGGCGCACTCGGACGGCTACCGGATCGACGTCGAGGCGCCGCTCGCAGCCGGCGCGCTCGCACGGCTCGCGGCGGCGGGTTTCAGCGCGACGCACAACGGGGACGCGCTGACGCTGCGCCGGCCGCAGATCGACGCCCCATCACTCGACGCGCTGGCAGCGGCGCTGGGTCCCGCCGCGATCGGGGGTCTGCGGATCGAGCAGCCCGCGATGAACGACATCTTCACGCGCCTCATCGAGCGCACCCAGGTGACTGCGCCATGAAGGTCCGGCGGCTTCGCACGCTGATGGTGCGCGAAGTGCGCGCGACGCTGCGCGATCCGTTCACGGTGATCTCGTTGATCGCCGTTCCGCTGGTCGCGCTGCTCGCGTTCTCCTCGATCCTCGCGACGAACGTCGAGCACATGCGCCTCGGCGTCCATGACGCCAGTCGCAGCGCGCTGAGTCGCCGCCTCCTCTCCGACGTCGCTGCCTCCGGCGCCTTCGATCCGAGTCCGTACGCGACGCGCGAAGCTCTCGAAGCCGCGCTCGTCGCGGGCGAGATCAGCGCGGCGCTGGTGCTGCCGCCCGATCTGCAGGACGCGCTCGCACAGCGCGCGGGCGCCGCACCGCCCGAAGTGCAGGTGCTCTACGACGGCGCGGAGACCGTGCTCGCCGGCAACGCCGACGCCTTCCTGCGCTCGATCCTCGCGGCGAGCGGCGCGCGCATCTCGGTGCGCGAGCTCAGTTCGCGCGCGACGCGTCTCGGTGAACTTCGCTCGCCTGCGGCTCGCGCCGGGGTCGACGTCGTCACGCAGGCGCTCTTCAACCCACAGCTCCTGGGCCGGCCGTTCATGGTCGCGGGCACCTTCGGTTTCGTGCTCTCGTTCGTCACGGTGTTGATCACCGCGGTCTCGATCGTGAACGAGCGCCTGTCGGGCACCTTCGACCAGCTCCAGCTCACGCCGGCGACCACCGTCGAGATCCTGCTCGGCAAACTGCTGCCGCTGGGCGCCGTGTTCTCGCTCGACGTGCTGCTGATGGTCGTCGTCGCGGGTCTGGTGCTCGGTGTGTGGCCGGCGGGCAGCGTGCTCTTCTTCTTGCTGGTGGCGACCGTCTACGTCTCGATGTCGCTCTCGCTCGGGTTGATCTTCTCCGCCACGTCGGCGACCGCGGCCGAGGCCGTACAGAAGACGGTGCTGTTCAGCGTTCCGCTGGTGCAGCTCTCGGGCTTTGCGTTCCCGATTCGCAACATGCCGATGCCGGTGCAATGGCTGGCGGAGCTGCTGCCCGCGACGCATTTCATCCGCGTGGCGCGCGCCATCTACTTGCGCGGCGCCGGGCCCTTCGAGCTGTGGAGCGAGTTGCTCTTTCTCGGTGCTTTCGGCGCCGCGCTGATCGCGCTGGCGGTGCGTACGCTCGAACGGAGAACCTGAGCATGGAGCGGCTGCGGCACTTCGCGACGAATGTGTTGGCGATGGCCTACCGCGAGGGCAGCGTGATGCGCCACGACAAGGCCTTCATCGCGGCCGTCGCGGTCCAGCCGATCGTGATGCTGCTGCTCTTCGGCGGAGCGCTCTCGAACGAGCCGGCGAACGTGCCGTGGGCCGTGCTCGATCAGAGCCAGAGCGCCGGCGCGCGTCGCCTCGTCGAGGAGATCGGCGCCACCGGTTACTTCCTCGCGCCGCAACGCGTCGCGAGCTACGAAGACGGTCGCGCGCTGCTCGCGCGCGGCGCGGCTGTCGCGCTGGTGGTGATCCCGCACGACTTCCAGCGCGACACTTTTCGCAGCCGGCCGCAGATCCAGCTGCTGCTCGACGGCGCCGATCCGCTCACCGCAGCCCGCATCGGCGGCACCATCGGCCAGGTCGCGCGCAAATTCGATCCGGATCTGCGCAGCGTCGCCGCGCGCAGCGCCGACCGCCCCGCCGTCGCGAACGGCAGCGCCGGACTGCAAACGCGCCCGCGCTTCTGGTTCAACCCGACCTTGCGTGACCGCAACTTCTTTCTCGCCGCGCTCGGCGGCATGCTGCTCACCAACCTGTGCTTCTCCGTGTCGAGCATCGGCCTGGTTGGAGAGCGCGAGAGCGGCACCTACGAAGCTACGCTCGCGCTGCCCACCTCGCCGCTCGAAATCGTACTGGGCAAGCTGCTGCCCTACGTCGGCGTCTGTTACGTCGTGCTGGTGATCGCGATCGTCGGCGCCGGCACGCTGTTCGGCGTCTGGCCAAAGGGAAGCTGGCTCGCGATCGGCGTACTCACGCTGCCCTTCGTGTTCGCATCGCTCTCGGTCGGCGTATTGATCTCGACGCTGGTACACACCAGCGCACAGGCCGTTTTCCTAACCGTCTTCGTGATCCTGCCCTCGGTCGTTCTCTCGGGCGTGATGTTCCCGTACCAGTTGATGCCGCACGGCGTCCGCGCGATCGGCGCGATCCTGCCGCTGCGCTGGTACCAGATCGGCCTGCGCAGTCTCGTGCTGCGCGGTGGCGACTTCGGCGACGTCTGGGTCCCCCTCGTCGCGCTGTGTCTGCAATTCACGGTGCTGATGGCGCTGGTGCGCTGGCGGATGAAACCGCGGCTCGGGTGATCCTTCGCTGCGCGTGTAACGTTCTGCGGGCGCCCGGCGTTCCTTCACTGAGGCTGGAAGGGAGAGCGTGACCGCCCGACCTTCCCGACCGGGCCGCAGAGCTCGAAGCACTCTTCCGCGCGCTACCGGAGGAATCACGCATGAAGTGGGTGACGCGATGGCGGCCGCGCGTGAATCGGACCGCGACCGCATGGTTGATCCGACGGTTCATCGACCCGGGCGCAGAAATTCTCTTCGTCGATCCGCAGGAAGTCGCGGGCATCCAGCAGCGCGAGGCTGCGACCGGATTCGACGCACCGGGCGCGACCCATCCGCACCGCGACGCGAGAGGCCGCTGTTCGTTCGAAGCGCTGGCCGAGGAACACCGGCCCGACGACGTCGCATTGCAGGCGCTCGGTCGCATCGTCCACGGCGCAGATTTCGCCGACGAGGTGCACGCGACGCCCGAGTCGGCCGGTCTGCGCGCGATCTCGCAGGGCTTCCCGCTCGTGGCCGAAAATGACCACGAACTCGTCGAGCGGGCATTCTTCCTCTACGACGCCATCTACGCCGCATTGCGTGAGCGCCATCAGCGTGCGTTCTAATCTTCCCTGCAAGTAGGCGCATGTCGGAGAGGGTCCCGCGCGCAGTTCCGCAGGCCGCTGGGCAATCGCCTTCGGATCGAGTGGGACGCCGATCGGAATCGCCGCAATCTCCCAACGCAGCCGAGAGCGTGCCGAGGATGTTCGAGCACGGGACCCTCTCCGGCCGGAGCCGCGCCTCGCGCGAAGCGCAGCCGTGCAGCGCCTCAGTTCACCGCGTCGCAATCCTGCACGTATCCGCGTACGCGTAGCCGTCGTACGCCGTCGCCCCTCCCTTCCAGCCGCTTACCGTCGCACCGCGAAGATCGGACGGGCTCCGCTCAGGCCCTTGAGCTCGTGCTCGCCGCGGGATTCGAGGGATAGGCCCGATCCGTCGAGGAGGTCGCGGGTGGTGCCCGAGACGAACACCTCGCCCGAAGCGGCGAGCGAAGCGACGCGCGCCGCGGTGTGGACGGCGACGCCGCGCGCTCGGCCACCGACGACCTCGACCTCACCGGTATGGATGCCGGCGCGCAAGCGGATCCCGAGATCCGCGACCGACGGATCCATCAGCAGCGCGGCTCGCACGGCCTTTGCGGCGCCGTCGAAGAGCGCGACGAAGCCGTCGCCAGCGGTGTCGAGCTCGAGGCCGCGGAAGCGGTCGATCGCCGCGCGGATCCTCATGTTGTGCTCGCTGAGGAGCCGGGCCCATGCGCGGTCACCGATCCTTTCGAGTGTCTCGGTCGAGGTGACGATGTCGCTGAACAGGATCGTCGCGAGCACCCGCTCGCCGAGTTCGTCCGGCGAGAGCCCGAAGGCGTGGGCGCTCGTGAACTCGACGGAGTCCCAGGGCACGTCGCCGACGACCCAGGCGTCGTGTCCGGGCGGGATCTCGTAGGCGTCGTCCGGCCCGATCACGAGGCTCGTGCCGTCGTCCATGCGCACCTCGAGGGTGCCGGAGATCGTGTAGCCGACGTGGCGGTGCTGGCAGGAGCGCGTGCCGGCGATCGGCGCGACATCCTTCGACCAGCGCCAGCCCGGTCCAAACACGAAACGGCCGATCGCGGTCTCACCGAGCGTGACGACGTCCATGCGCCCGTTCATGAACGCGCGGACCTGGTCGGGCGTGGTGAAGCTCTTGCGCCGGAGGTGCGGCATCACACACGATGGTGCGCTCGCGCCCGCGCGCCCGCCAGAGGAGCGACGTGGGGATCAGGGAGCGTCCGTTTCAGCCATCCGAGCAGGTAGGCGCAGGCGGGAGAGGGTCCCGCGCGCAGTTCCGCAGGCCGCCGAGCAGGCCCAACCGCAGCGCGACGGTCTTGCCCCACACGAGCCGCGATCATGCCGCGGCAGGCGAGCGCGTGCCGAGGATGTTCGAGCACGGGACCCTCTCCCGCCGGAGCCGCGCCCCGCGCGAAGCGCCTCAGTTCACCGAGTCGCAGTCCTGCACGTACCCGAGCACGCGCAGCTTCTCGCACTCTTCCTTGGTGAGCTTCGCCTGCTCGCCGCCTTCGACCGCCTGACTCGCCGCGAGCTGGCGCTGCGCCTCGGCGTGCTTGCGCATTTCGGCGGCGACCGTCGCGTTCCCCTCGACGACGTTCTGCGTCTCCCTCGGATCCTTCCCGATCGCGAAGAGTTCCT
>Ga0113563_10000716_pt1 | contig 16947 bp, 15 predicted proteins | sample Mud3Dept3metaG_FD_80117 | JGI IMG/M metagenome (GOLD analysis project Ga0113563, IMG submission 80117) | Freshwater wetland microbial communities from Ohio, USA, analyzing the effect of biotic and abiotic controls - Mud 3 Core 4 Depth 3... | ecosystem: Environmental > Aquatic > Freshwater >...
CCCCAACCGGCGGTCACCCGGTTGGATTGGTGATCTTGATGGAAGGTGCGGAAGGCGTGCGCCACCCCAATGAGCTGGAAGAGTGGTGGCAGCGCGGCGTGCGCATCATCGGACCGGCATGGAAGGGCAACCGCTTCTGCGGGGGCACGCGCCAGCCTGGTCCGCTAACTGCAGAAGGATTTGCTCTCTTGGAAGCGATGTCAAGCATCGGTTTCACCCTTGACCTGAGTCACATGGACGAGAAAGCCGCCCTGCAAGCTGTGGAAACTTATCCTGGGATGGTTGTGGCGACGCATAGCAATGCCCTGGCGCTGCTGAAGGGGAGCGACAGCAACCGCCACCTCAGCGACCGTCTGATACAGGGCATCATCGCACTGGACGGCGTGATTGGTGTGGTACTGTATAATGCCTTTTTGCGGGCGGGCTGGAAGACCGGCGACAAGCGCGAGACGGTCAACTTGCAGCATGTGGTTGCACACATCGATTACATCTGCCAGATGGCAGGGAATGCGCGGCATGCCGGCCTGGGCACCGATTTCGACGGCGGGTTCGGCCTTCAATCTACACCGGTCGGGATAGACACCATTGCCGACCTGCACAAGCTGGCGCCTCTCCTTTCCGAAAAAGGTTACAGTGATGAAGATATCATTTCCATTTTTGGTGAGAACTGGCTCACCCGGTTGTGGAGGTCGTTACCGAAAAGTCTATGAACGAAAGAGAAGATATTAATGAAACACAGCGCTGGCGCTTGCGCATTGGCCTGATCATTTTGGTGATCGGTCTGCTGGTTTATCTTTTTGGTATAAACCCCGGCATGATTGGCCTGGACCGTAGCCCAGTGATTGGCTTTGTGCAGATTGGCGTCTTCCTGGTGGGGATAGGATTGGTCTGCCTGGGTGGCTACACGGCAATCAACACGCTGTGGAACGGCGGCCAGAAATCGATCACGGCTGACATCGGCATGCGGCTAGTGGCGACGGGCTTCGTGATTTGCATTGCGGCGGGCATGGCGGACGTCTTTGGCATCGGCAACCAGTTCTACCCGGTTACTGTGCCGCACTTCGGTCGCTGGCAGGCGGTGGGCGTGATCGTAGGATTGATAGTGATCATCATTGGGTTTTTGTTGCTGATCCCTTATCCGAAAAGGAAAGTTGCACCGAGCCAGATTATTATATAATCTCGTGTCTGAGCTATAAAATAACATCGGAGGATTGATGCTGATATCGCAGGGCGTTTCGGCTAAGGGGAAGAAACCCAAAGAGCCCACCCCTACCCCAACGAGAACACGCTTGCCAGTAACCCTACAACCTCAAGAATTCAGCAAACTTTGGCCTGAGCCATATACGGTCATTTGGGCTCCCGAGAGGCATAAAACCTATGTCACTTTTAAGTGGGAGTCAATAGAGAGTGCCATTATCTACCAACTATGTAATATGGATTACAAAGCTTACCAGTTAGCACTTTATGTGGTAGGCTCAATAGAAGTCATTTCCTGCTGGAAATCTGCTGGAACGAAAACAGAAATAGATGTTGCAGTAGGGGGAGATTATTGGAGACCTCCAGATTGGATCTGGCAGGTGCGGGCAAAAACTAATAACGGATATGTTTATGCCAATGATGGAGCGATTTGGTACTACTTTAGATACCTTCTTACGCCAACACCAATACCAACACCCTCACCACCTTATCCAGGGCCATAACTCCAACACCCCAGACGCATCTACCATAAAACTTTTCCTCCTGGTAGGCAAAGTAAGCAAAGGACGAACTACAACAACTAGAGTTTGAAATTTATGATGTCAGAACGGCGTAAGCCGTACTAATCCCTACCCAGCGTCGACCTCAAAACCAGGCACTTCTAAGATAATGGCAGAGGCGGAGATAGGATTGTACCCACCTCCAGAGAGTAGCTGTAAGAATTTGAATGCACTCGCTTAGTCAATAAACATCGAGTAGAAAGCTGCTCGCACTGCGTGGTCCTCGAAGTGCAAACAGCATATTCAATCCACCTGCGCTTTCTAAAACCATTTACTTTCGCGCGAAAGTCTTCCACTGGGGTAAATGAAGTAAATGTACCTAAGTCCAATTTTAAGAGGATTCTTCCACGGCAGGCTTTGGCTCAGCCGGTTGGGCGGATGGCGTCGATACGCCGATGTCCACCTGCTCCTCCATGCGGATCTGGCCGCGCAGGAAGGCGCCCTCCTCAGTAGCGAAGGCAGCCGTGACCACGTTGCCCCACACGCGGCCGGTAGAGCGAATCTCCACCTTCTCGGCGGTGATGTCGCCGCGCACCGCGCCAGCGATGATCACCACGTTGGCGCGCAGGTGCTGGCAGGTGACGCGCCCGCTCTCGCCCACCACCAGCAGGCCGCGGATGGCGATCTCGCCTTCGAAAGCGCCTTCGATGCGGATGCCGCCGCTACCGCTCAGGTCGCCCTTCCAGACGATGCCAGGTCCCAAAACTGAGGTCACCCGCTCGGTGGGGGCGGGCTGAATAACGGGGGGAGCGGCTTCTTCGCGGCGGCGAAACATCTCAGCGATTAAGAGGCTAAAACCTGTTCCATGGGTTCGGTTATACCCAAAATATTGTAACCCGAATCGACAAAAACAATCTGCCCGGTTGTCTTGGCTGACATATCGGAGCATAGATAAACAGCAGTTTGTCCCACATCTTCGATGGTGAGATTCTGGTGCAGGGGGGCTACCTCGGCGAACTTGCGGTACATAGTCTTGAATCCAGCCACGCCTGCCGCTGCCAGGGTGCGGATTGGTCCGGCGGAGATGGCGTTGACGCGCACCCCCTGCGGGCCGAAATCGTAGGCCAGGTAGCGCACCGAAGCCTCCAGGGCGGCTTTGGCGATGCCCATCACGTTGTAGTGCGGCGAGACTTTCTCGGAGCCATAGTAGGTGATGGTGAGCAGCGCGCCGCCTGGGCGTAGCAATGGCTGGAATGCCTTTGCCAGAGCAGTGAAGGAGTACACGCTGATGTCCATTGCCAGGTGGAAGCCAGCCCGGCTGGTGTTGTAATATGGGCCGGTCAGCTCATCCCGGTTAGCGAAAGCGATGGCGTGCACCAGGATGTCGACCTGGCTAAAGGCCTGGGCAGCGCGCTCGGCGGCGCGCTGGATTTCCTCATCTTTGGTCACGTCGCACGGCTCGACAAAGGTGCAGCCAATTGACGCGGCCAGCGGCTTAACGCGCCGCTCCAGGACTTCTCCGGCATAGCTCAGACCCAGCCTGGCACCCTGGGCGTGAAATGCCTGCGTGATGCCCCAGGCAATGGAGCGCTCATTTGCCAGGCCGAAGACCAGGGCGGTTTTGTTATCTAATATACCCATCGTTTCCTCCTGCTATGGTATAGGGGATAAGGGATAGGGGAAGGGCTCACCTAACCCTTTTTCTCTCACTTTGAAGCGCCATGGAATGCTCCTCCATGGTTCTGGCACACTATTTAAACCCACACGAGGGCCATTCGTCACGCTTGAATCGGGAAATGGAGCGCCTTCTTCTACGAACAAGACCGCCTCTGGAGCGCAAAGGTCTGCGCCGTTCAGGTGCCCATCGATATGCAAAGCCTGGCACAGCTTAGCCGGGCCGTCCGCCCAGCGTTGCGGCGGCTGGCCGAGGCGCCTGGCAGCAATCAGCTCCTGCCCGGCGACGGGTTGGATAGCACGGATGAGCACCGCAGCCGGAAAACCTTCCTCCTCGGTGACAAAGTTGAGCATCCAGTGCATGCCATAGGTAAAATAGACGTACGCACATCCCGGCAGACCATACATCACTTGCGTGCGCCTCGTGCGCCCGTGGCGGCAATGACAGCCAAGGTCCTCTTCCCCGCGGTAGGCCTCTGCCTCGAGGATGATGCCCACTATGCGCTGGCCGTCTTCCAGGCGCACCAGGCGCATGCCGAGCAACTGGCGCGCCACCTGCAACGTCGGGCGGGCGAAGAAATCGCGCGGCAGGCGACGGTTTTCAGGCATGCGCCTAATTGTAATCGATGAAAGCAATTGTGGCATTCTTCTTGCTACTCAGATAAGCGTGACTTATAATCTGACCATGACCTGGGATTATGAGATATACCAATCCCCCTTCACCTGGCGCTATGGCAGCCCGGAAATGCGCAAGGTTTGGAGTGAGGTCAATAAGCGCCGCCTGTGGCGTCGTCTGTGGGTGGCGTTAGCAGAGGTCGAAGCCGAGCTTGACCTGGTGCAGGAAGCGCAGGCGGCTGATTTGCGCCTGCACATGGACGAAGTGGACGTAGAGCGTGCGTTGCAGATCGAGGCTGAAATCCACCACGATAAGATGGCGGAGCTGAAAGTTTTCGCTGAACAGGCGCCCTGCGGCGGGGCAATCCTTCATTTGGGAGCCACTTCTACCGATATCGAGGACAATGCCGACGCCCTGCGCGTGCGCCAATCGCTTGGGTTAATCCTCCAGCAGCTGCGAATTTTGCTGCTGCGTTTCGCCGACCAGGTGGAGCGCTGGGCGGATACCCCTTTGATCGCCTTTACCCACCTGCAGCCAGCCGAGCCCTCTACGCTGGGTTATCGCCTGGCGCAGTACGCCCAAGATCTCTGGATGGACTGGGAAGAGCTGTCCAGGCTGCAGGATAACCTGCGCGGCAAAGGCTTCCGGGGGGCGGTTGGCACCAGCGCCTCTTATGCAGAGCTGCTGGGTGTAGAGCGATTGCCGGATTTTGAAGCGCGCCTATCTGCTCGCCTGGAGCTGCCTTTCTTCCTGGTTTCCACTCAGGTCTATCCCCGCAAACAGGACTACCAGGTGCTTAGCGCCCTAGCCGGATTGGGCGGCTCGCTGTATAAATTCGCCTTTGACCTGCGCATTTTACAATCCCCGACGGTTGGCGAGCTACGCGAGCCATTCGGCGCCCGGCAGGTGGGCTCTTCTGCCATGCCATTTAAGCGCAATCCAATTCAGGCGGAGAACATCGATTCGCTGGCGCGCCTCCTGGCGCAGGCGCCACGCCTGGCCTGGGATAACGCCGCCCATTCGTTGCTGGAGAGGACGCTGGATGACTCGGCTAACCGCCGGATGCTGCTGCCAGAAGCCTTCCTCATCGCAGATGAAATTCTACACGCCGCTATCCGCATCCTGGAAGGGCTGCAAGTGGACGAAACAGCCTTGAGGCGCAACCTGGAGGCTTATGCCCCGTTTGCCGCTACTGAGCGCCTGTTGATGGCTCTAGGCAAGGCTGGTGCCGACCGGCAGGAGATGCACGAGCGGCTGCGCCAGCACACGCTGGCCGCCTGGCAGGCGATCCAGCATGGGGAGGCCAACCCGCTGGTGAATTCCTTAATACAAGACGGCGTAATCCGGCGTTATCTCTCCATTGAGCAGGTTCGGGAACTGATGGACGTCGGGCAATATTTAGGGGACGCTCCACAGCGGGCGCGAGAACTGGCTGAGCAAATCCGAGGTGCCCTTCATGAATAGGCCAAATTTATCGTTGTCTTCAGGGAATTTATCTCGCTGGCGCAGGCTTATACACGGCATATTGGCGATTGGATTGGCGTTGCTCTATTTCGGTTTCGGCTCGCCGGTCAGGCAGTCTGCTTCCAGTGCACCGAACTTCACGCTGTGGTACCTGCCCATCGTTCGGAACACTTACCAGGACTCAACGCAGGATTACCTCAACCAGTTTGACATGTCCCGCCTGACCAGCGTTACCCAATACCTGGTGCGACAGTATGGCCCGCGTCACCACTATTACCAGCGCCCTTATCTCGACGACCGCTGCACGCCAGATCCAAATGTCTATTACTATAATAACAACTTGATTGCTTCTCTAAAATATGCCAAAGACACTTTCACCAACATGGGTTACCTGGTGGTGAAAGAGAACATCGCCTCCTACCTGGATTACAAAGGTACAACCCTTGTCTATAACGTCATCGCATATAAAACCGGCTCGGTGTATCCCAATAACTTTATCGAAGTTAGCGCCCATATTGACGGCCACACCAATACGCCTGGAGCCAGCGACAACGCTGGAAGCGTGGCGGCGGTGATCGAGATGGCACGCTTACTCAAAAATTATCCCAACCGTTATTCCTGGCGCTTCATCACATTCGTCGGCGAGGAATATGGCCTGGTCGGCAGCCGGCACCATGCCAGGCAGGTCGTCAAGAACGGCGAGCAAGTGCGAGCCGGATTGGTCATGGACGGCACGGGCTGGTCGGAGCTGGGTTCGCAGAATATGAACTGCCTGTGGGATAACGGTGACCAGGCGACGCGCAGTCTCTCGCTGCTCTTCGACGAGGTGCGCCAGCAATATGGCATCGACATTGCCTGGCGCTTGTGCTCGCCGAATAACCAGTGGTCGGATAACGTTGCCTATTGGGAACAGGGATTTCCAGCGGTGCTCAGCATTGGTGGTATGCCCTACGCCGATCCCAATTATCACAAATGCGGCGATACAATGAGCTCAATCGACATGCAGAATGTGTATAAGACTGCATTGGAGAACCTGGCAGTCCTGCTGCGCCTGGATGCGGATGACACGCTATTCAACGACCAACTTGCGCCACAGCTCACCCCACAGGTCATCCCCGGGCAATCTCACTAGCTTACTCAATCCTCGATTTTGCGCAGGTGCGGGAACAGGATCACCTCGCGGATGTTTTGGGTGTCAGTGAAGAGCATCGCCAGTCGGTCGACCCCCAACCCGAAACCGCCGTTGGGCGGCATGCCATAGCGCAAGGCGCGCAGGTAGTCCTCGTCCATCGGGTGGCGCTCCTCATCATCGGCGGCATAGTCGCGACCCATTTCTAAGAAGCGCGCCTCCTGGTCGAGGGGATCGTTGAGCTCGGTGAAGGCATTGCACAATTCCATGCCGGCAATAAAGCCTTCAAAGCGCTCGACGATCTGTGGGTTGCCAGGCTTGCTTTTCGCCAGGGGAGAGATATCACGCGGGTAGTCATAGATGAAAGTAGGCTGGATGAGAACAGGCTCCAGGTGGTTGCTTAGCAAGGCATCGATCAGCTTGCCACGCGTGGCGTTGGGATCAGCATCCATCCCCCTGGCGCGCATCGCTTGCGCCAGGCTTTGCGCCGTTGGGTGCTGGTCGATGTCAATGCCAGTCACTTCAACCAGCCCGAGGCGCAGCTCTTTACGTTGCCAGGGCGGCTGCAGGTTGATCTCCTGACCCTGGTAAGTCAGCGAGCGCCTGCCCAGCACCTGGTCGGCGGCGTAGAGCACCATCTGTTCCGTCAGCTCCATCACTTGCAGGTAATCGGCATAAGCCCAGTAAAACTCAAGCTGGGTGAACTCGGGGTTGTGGGTGCGATCGACGCCTTCGTTGCGGAAGTCGCGCCCGATCTCATAGACACGCTCGATCCCGCCAACCAGCAGGCGTTTCAGGTAGAGCTCGAACGAGATGCGCAGGTAGAGCTGTTGCTTGAGCTGGTTGTGGTAGGTGGTAAACGGCCGCGCTGCCGCCCCACCGTAAATCGGCTGCAGTATAGGGGTCTCAACCTCCAGGAAGCCATGAGAATCGAGGAATTTGCGCAGGGCGCGCACCACTGCTGCCCGCGTCTGGAAGATCTGGCGCACTTCCGGATTGACTGCCAGATCGGCATAGCGCTGGCGATAGCGCAGCTCTGGCTCGGCAAGCGTGGCATGGCGGATCACCTCTCCGTCCACCAACTCGTCCTTGGCGGCAGGCAGGGGGGTGATCGCCTTGGCCAGCATGCGGAAGGATTTTACCCGCAGTGTGACCTCGCCGCTGCGGGTGCGGAACATCTCACCGGAAGCCTGGATGAAATCCCCCAAATCGAACTCCTGATTGAACAGGTCGACCTGTTCCTTGCCCAAATCGTTCGCGCTGAAAAAGAGCTGGATTCGCCCCTCGTTATCCTCAATGTGGGCAAAGGTAATCTTGCCCATCGGGCGCATGGAGCGGATACGCCCCGCCAGGGTTGCTTCCACTGCAGCCTGGGATCCAGCGGTTTCAGTCGTTTCAAAGAGGCGGGTGACTTCCCGGCTGGTGTGTGTGCGCTGAGCCCGGGTCGGGTACGGTTCCATGCCCATCGTGCGCAAGCGCTCCATTTTTTCCAGCCGAGTCTGTTCTAGTTTGGTGTGTTTGTCGGTCATAGCAGGTACCCCTGTTTCTGTCTTTGAGCTTTGTCTAAAATAAAAGCCCCGCGCAAGATTGACTGGCGCGGGGCTATTGGGTAAGCCCCTGGTTTACTCCACCTTCAGGATGCGGACTTTATAAGATCCGCTCGGCGCCTCAACAGTGACGATATCGTCGACGTGGTGCTCAAGTAAAGCCCGACCGATTGGCGATTCGTTGGAGATAAGCCCTTCGCGCGGGTTGGCTTCAGCATGGCCGACAATCGTATAGGTTTCTGGCTCATTGCTGCCTTCCTGGATAGTCACCTTGGCTGCAATTTGCACCACATCCTTCTTGCTGCCCGAGTTCTCGATAATCTTGGCGTTTGCCAGGATGGTTACCAATTCCTGGATGCGCCCCTCGATGAAGGCCTGCTCGTTCTTGGCTGCTTCATATTCAGCATCCTCGATAAGCTCACCGCCTTCCATGGCTTCATGCAGGCGGTTTGCTACTTCCTGGCGTTTAATGGTACGTAAGTAATCCAGCTCGTCTTGTAATTTTTGGTAGCCATGACGGGTTAGATACGAAGGAGGCATGTTTTCTTCCTACATTCCTGGTTCTAAAAAATTAAAAATCCCCAACGGGAATTTCCATAATTAATCGCTTTCAATTGAAAACGAAGGCGGCGTTTTGGAGGCATTAGCCTTCGCGCCGCGGGCGGATTCTAACATGATTCTTTTGTCAAGGCAAGTTTAGACAAGTCGATTTTTCGGTGGTCGCCATAGAATCACTCCTCGCATTTGCTGCCAGTAAGCCCTCAGCGCCTGGCGCATAACCTCCAGGTCAGTCCAGAAGGTGCTGATCTGCGAGGCGTGCGCCGCTACCGACCGCTCCCAGGCAGCCATTGCTTCTTCTGAGACGTTAAAATTCACCCTTTTCCACCCGTTTTTGATTAACTTTTCCAGGTGAATCTTGTTATCACGGACGTAAGGATAATCGGCGTAATACCAGAGGGGCCTTTCCATCATCTCGGCAGCGAGGCGCGCCAGGCGATGGTCAACATGGCCACCCAGCGCCAGGGGGCAGACCAGCTCAGCGGGTTGTGGCAACTTCTGGGCGATACTGGCGCTCAGCTCCCGCACGAGATAATCTTCGGCGGGGTGAAGCGCGCCAAACAGGGCTTCTTCGCAGGTGTATAAGAAGTCGCCCCCATCCTTCTCCAGCGCGCGGCGGTAAATACAATCGAGGAGCGGTAAGTGGTAGGGCGTAGCCAGCAATTCGGCGCAGGAGGTGAGGTCTTCTTGCCGGCGCTGCATAGAGGCCCGCTCTCCCGTTTCCCAGCGGGCGTGCAGGGATTCAGCAAAGGGAGAGAGTGAGTAAGCGGGTGGACTGCCGCCGCAGATGGTCCAAACGCTCACCTGCTCTCCTGCCTGCGCCTGTTGCCAAACCAGCCCACCACAGGACAGGGCGACATCATCAAAATGAGGGGAAAGATAAATCCAGTGCATCGGGTTGTTTTTACCATGAATCAGCCAAAGGGTGTTATCATCGGGGCGTTGAGACCCAGCAATGTATTCCCCGCCAGAAACGCCTTCCCGCTTGCGCTTAATTTTAATTGTAATTACCCTGGCTACCCTGCCCTGTTACTGCGCAGGCCTGGTGCTGGTCAGGCTGAATCCCGGAGGAGCGCAACGTGTTACTGCAACGCTTACCGCTACGCAAACCAAGCGGGTGAAAGCCTCGGCTACGGTCACACCCACAGGCGTTGCCTCGCCGACTGCCACCGGCACTTCGACCACCCAGCCAACCAGAACCACCACAGCTACCGCTACCCGGACAGCTACCGCTACCCGGACCATGACGCCTACCCGCACTACCCCACCGACAGACACACCTGCGCCCAGCGACACGCCTGTCCCGCCCAGCGATACCCCAATTCCACCGACCGACACCCTGCCGCCACCTTCGGATACACCAGTGCTATCGACCAGCGAAACCCCGCAGACTCCGTATCCCTAGAATTTGACGGCTATCCTCTATTCATGAGCGAATAAACGATGACTGAAATCTTACCTTTTTTGAAGCAATTGATCTCTGAGCCTGGCCTTTCAGGATATGAAACGCCTGTGCGCGAGCGGATCACCGAGGTCTGGAAGCCGCTTACCGACGAGCTCAGCACCAGCCGCCTGGGTAGCCTGCATGGCTTGCGCCGCGGAACGCTCCCTGAGCCGCGCCCGAGCCTGTTGCTGGCTGCTCACATGGACGCTATCGGGCTGATGGTGACCGGCATAGTGGATGGATTCTTACGCCTGGCCGAAATCGGCGGTCTGGACGCACGCGTTCTGCCAGGTCAATTGATCACTGTCCACGGGCGTAAAGACCTGCCGGGAATCGTGATAATGCCTCCCAAACATCTCTTGCCCCCCGAGGTTGGAGAGAAATCGGTACCCCTGGAACATCTGCTGGGGGATGTCGGATTATTGCCGGAAGAGGTACAGCAATTAGTCAGAGTAGGCGACCTGGTCTCTTTTGCCCAACCCCCGCTTGAGCTGGGTGGAGATTGCCTGGCAGGTCATACCCTGGATAACCGCGTCTCGGTGGCGGCGCTAACAATCTGCTTACAAGAGCTACAAGGTCGTAAGCTAAACTGGGATGTATGGGCGGTTGCCACTTCTCAGGAAGAGGAAACCCTGGGTGGCGCCATGACCTCCACTTACCAGCTCCGCCCGGCGATCGCAGTGGCGGTCGACGTCACCTTTGCAACCTCTCCAGGCAGCTCTGGCAACAAGACTTTCCCCCTGGGGAAAGGCCCCACCCTCGGCTGGGGGCCAAACATACATCCCGCCTTGCATAAGGCGTTCAAAGAGCTTGCCGAGCGGCTAGAAATCCCTTTCAAGACCGAGGCGATACCCGGAATGTCGGGGACGGATGCCTACGCTATGCAAATTGTCGCCGAGGGCATCCCCACCATGGTGATCGGCATACCGCTGCGCTACATGCACACTCCGGTGGAGGTGGTTTCACTGAAAGATATCCAGCGCGTTGGGCGGTTGTTAGCGGAATTTGCCACGCAGGTGGATGAGAAATTCCTGGAAAAGTTGGTGTGGGAATAGAGATATGTGATGGGTGATGAGTGACTTGGGATCAGGCAATGGGTTCCAGGTATTTGTCGCATGGAGATTGATGAATGTCCGAAAAACAATCCCTTAATGAGTTGAGTCCGCCAAAGGTTGGAGCGGAGCAAATCCAGCTTCTAGAGCGCTTGTGCAACGCCTGTGCTGTTTCGGGCGATGAGAGCGAAGTGCGCGCAATCGTCAAGGAACAGGTGAGCCCTCATGTTGACCATGTGCATGTGGATGCCATGGGAAATTTACTTGCGAGGCGCCAGGGAGAAGGTGAGCCTCGCCTGCGGGTGATGTTGGCTGCCCACATGGACGAGGTGGGCTTCATGATCACCGAGGATGAGGGTGAAGGCATCTATCGTTTCGACTTGGTTGGTGGTCTGGATGCCCAGCAATTAGTTGGCAAACCGGTTTGGATTGGGCGCGAGCACATTCCCGGGGTGATCGGAACCAAACCGATCCATCTAATCAAAAAAGATGAGCTTTCGCAACCTGTAGCACTGGATGCTTTGCGCATCGATACCGGCCTGGGAACTAGCAGCAAGGTTAAGGTAGGCGACCGCGCCACCTTTGCCACTACCTTCAGCCAGCTCGGGCCAAGCCTGCGCGCCAAGGCTCTGGATAACCGTGTGGGTGTAGCCACTTTGATCGAGCTGATCAAACAACCGCTGCCAAACATTGACTTGTTGGCAGCCTTCACCGTCCAAGAGGAGGTTGGCTTGCGCGGGGCGCGTGTGGCAGCTTATGCCCTCAACCCACAGGTGGCTTTCGTGCTCGAAAGCACCCCAGCCTACGATATCCCCTCCTGGGAAGCGGGGGGCTACCATCCAGGAGATGGGACAGAAAACACGCGTTACAACACCCGCCTGGGAGCTGGGCCAGCGATCTACGTAGCCGATCGCTACACCCTCACCCCTCCCCGCCTGCTCCGCCACGTGGTTAAGACCGCCGAAGCGTATAACATTCCGTACCAGTTCCGCCAGCCGGGCGGAGGCGGAACGGATGCCGGCGTTATCCACTACCAGCGCGAGGGCATCCCCAGCATCTCGATCGCCGTGCCCGGTCGATACGCTCATACGGCTGCCTTGCTATCTCGTCTGGCGGATTGGGAAAATACACTGGCGTTGGTTTACTTTGCCCTGTCGAGTCTCAAACCTGAAATCCTGCAGCAGGATTAAATTCTTATTCAAGGAGCGTTTATGAAATCTCTCATCCAGAAACTTGTCGAAATCCCCAGCCCTCCTGGTTATGAGCATCAAATCCGTGCTGCCATTCGCGCCGAGGTTGAACCGCTAGCCGACGAAATACGCGTGGATGCCCTGGGCAACCTGATCGCCAGCCTGGGCGCAGCGCGAGATGGCAGCTACAAGGTTATGCTCTCCGCCCACATGGACGAGATCGGCCTGATGGTCACCCATATTGATGACCTGGGTTTTGTGCGTTTTTTGCCAATTGGGGGTGTGAATCCGCAATCTTGCCCAGGTGGGCGAGTGCGTTTTCTGAATGGAGCGTGCGGCGTCATTGGCCTGGAGCGGCTGAACGATTCCAGCCGCGTTCCGGCTTTTGAGCAAATGTTTATCGACCTGGGCAGTAGCAGCCGCGCCGATTGCCCGGTGAGGGTAGGCGATGTTGCTGTTTTCGAACGACCCTTCCTCGATCTGGGCAAGCGTCTGATCTCCAAAGCGATGGACGACCGTATCGGTGTAGCCGTGCTGATCGAAACGATGCGCCTTGTCAAAGAAAAGACCCTTAACCTGACCCAACAGAATATCTTCGTGTTCAGCGTCCAGGAGGAAGTCGGCTTGCGCGGAGCATCTACCGCGGCTTATGGGCTGGATCCAGACCTGGCCCTGGCGGTGGATGTCACCCGTAGCGGCGATACGCCTAAGGGGGTCAAAATGGAAGTCAGCTTGGGCAGAGGGCCGGCTATTAAAGTGCGGGATGGAGGCATGCTCTCCGATCCGCGCCTGGTGCAGTGGATGGTGGATAAAGCCGAAGAAGCCGGGCTGCCTTACCAAATGGAAGTGCTCGAACATGGCACGACCGATGCGCGGGCGATTCAAACTTCACGCGCTGGCGTTCCAGCGGGATGCCTCTCAATCCCCTGCCGCTACATCCACTCCCCATCAGAGATGGTGGACTATGAGGATGTCCAAAACGCTGTGCGCCTCCTGGTGGAGCTGGTTCAAACGCCGTTAGAGCTGGGGTAATCTAAATCGAGCACCTTCAGAGGGAAAAACTCGCATGAACGTTCGATGGATATCTTTCATCGTGGTGCTCTCGCTGCTGATAGCCGGCTGCGCCGGTTCCCCGTTTGTTACGCAACCGGCGACTTCGCCCCAGCCTCCCAGCGCCACACGTGACTTACCAGTCAGGGCAACAGCCACTCGCAGCTTACCTCTCGCTCCCACCGCTCGCGGCCCAGTCACTCTGGTCGTCTGGTTGCCGCCGCAATTCGACCCAGCATCTGGCACTCCTGCAGCCTTGTTATTACAGCGCCGTCTGAATGAATTCGGCAAACAACAGCCCGGTGTGCGTATTGAAATTCGGGTCAAGGCAGAAGAGGGGACGGGCGGGATGCTGGATTCTTTGTTTACTGCAAATGCCGCGGCGCCATTAGCCGTGCCGGACTTGATCGCTCTGCCGTACCCGCTGTTGGAATTAGCCGCTCTCAAAGGACTTCTACAAACTTATGACGGGCTCTCCACTGTGCTGGAAAATCCTGATTGGTACGATAATGCCCGCCAGATGGCAACGCTACAGGAGAGGACCTATGGTCTGCCTTTTGCTGGTGATGCGCTCGCCCTCGTCTACCGCCCCCCAATTGTGCCTTCTCCACCCCTGGACTGGTCGGCTGTCCTCACCTCCAGCGTGCCGCTTGCTTTCCCCGCCGCCGATCCACAGGCGCTTTTCACGCTTACTGAATACCAGTCGAACGGGGGGCAGGTGCGCGACGAACAGGGCAGGCCGTATCTGGACTACAATGTCCTCGTTGAGTTGCTAACCTTCTTTCAAGAATGTTCTGTAGCAGGTGTGATGCCTTACTCGATCACCCAATACCAGGATTACGATCAAATCTGGGGGGCTTTCACGAACGCTGATGTTGATCTGGCGGCAATATGGTCCTCCCAATACCTGAGTCAATTGCCAGCCGAGGCGGCTTTGGCGCTTCTGCCGCCCCCCGATGCAACACCGTTCACCCTCTCTACCGGGTGGGTGTGGGCGCTCCCAGCCTCAGAGCTGCCATCTCAGGAAATGAGCGTGAAACTAGCGGAATTCATGGTGGATCGTGAATTCCTGGCGCAATGGACTCCGGTAGCCGGTTACCTTCCTACCCGTCCCAGCTCGTTGGCCGGCTTCTCGCCTCCTGCCTTGCAGCCTGTGATCGAAAGTATTCTGCTTTCAGCCCAGGTTTTGCCTCCCGTTGATATCCAAGCGAGCCTGGGGCCTCCCCTGGAGCAAGCCACTGTTCAGGTGCTCAAACAGCAATCGGACGCGGCGACTGCTGCTCAGGCAGCGTTAAATGCCTTAACTGCCCCTTAATTTGACGGATGCCACGCGGGATGTTATTATGATTCTGGTAGCACATGAAAAACCAGAATAGATTTCCTGACACATCCGAAGCCGGTGAAAGCCAACCTCAACCCAGGAACCGGCTAATTAGGATTTGGGAAGATCTCTCCCGCGCGGGATTGGCCGAGACGGTTCTTCGTCTGGGCACGCACGTCTTACTCGTTGCTTTAATCCTCTTCGTCGCTTGGGGGTTACGCCATTTTTACCTACAAGCCCAGGTAGTGGATCGAACGAAAACAGCTGCTTTTGCTGCCAACCCGACCATCCCTGCTTCAGACACGCTGCCTACCGGACTACCGCCGATTCAACCGCAACCGCCCCTCCACACCGGCGTTCGCCGCATGGCCTTTTTGCACACCGACGTACCTTCCCGGCCGCGTGCAGAGGTGCTCCTGTATACTGTCGAAAAGGGCGATACCTTATTTGGCATCGCCGGGAAATTCGGGCTCAAGCCAGAGACTATCCTGTGGTCTAACCAATATATCTTGGGCGACAATCCGCATAACATTCAGCCAGGGCAGGAGCTAAACATCCTGCCGGTGGACGGCGCCTACCACAAATGGTCAGCTGGCGATGGGCTCAATGGAGTGGCTAAATTCTTCAATGTCACGCCGGAGGACATCGTCAACTACTCGGGTAATCACCTGGATCCGGCGGAGATCGGCGATTTCTCTAATCCCAATATCCCTGCCGGCACCTGGCTGATTATCCCAGGCGGTCGCCGGGAGTTTGTCAGCTGGAGCGCTCCAGCTATTCCATTGGATAACCCTGGCGTGGCCAAAGTGCTTGGCCCAGGGGCGTGCGAAGCGGTCTCGGCGGGCGCTGTCGGCAGCGGCTCTTTCATCTGGCCAACAGCAAACCACATCATCGGCGGATTCGATTACAACCCAGAGGCCAACCACTTCGGTATTGATATCGACGGCGAGACCGGGGACGCGGTGATGGCAGTGGACAATGGCGTCGTTGTTTATGCCGGCTGGAACAACTGGGGGTATGGTAATACGGTTGTTATCAACCACAGCAACGGCTGGCAGACGCTCTACGCCCATCTGGACGCGGTATATGTCACCTGCGGGCAGAGCATCTGGCAGACGAACGTCATTGGTGCCCTCGGCAGCACGGGCAAATCCAGCGGCTCACACCTGCATTTTGAGATGATGTACAGCACTGCTAAAGTCAATCCCCACAATTATCTTCCATAGACAGACAACTACAGGTGAGTTTCTCCCATAATCAGCTCTCTAAAATTAGCCTCCTGCTTGCGTGGTTTGTTTCAATGATCGTCCTGGCAGCCTGCAACCAGGGTTTTCCCTTCACCAGTACAGAGCTGGTCTCGACCCGATCCCCCACTCCCTCGCTAGAAGCGACCACCACGCAGAAGCCACCCACTCAAGCGCTACTCACACAGGCGCTAACTACCCAGACCCTACCTAACCGGACGCCATCCCCCTCATTGCAACCTGCCAGCACACTGGAAGTAAACCCGGAAGACTTGCGCGGCTTGGTCATCGATTTCTGGCACACCTGGGATGGGCGCGCTGGCGATACTGTAAAAGAGCTGGTAGATACATTCAATGTCAATAACGAATGGAGTATTCTCGTTGTTCCAGCTTACCAGGGCACTTACGACAATCTCTTTCCTAAGGTGACTCGCGCCCTTGAAGAAGGGGATATCCCCAACGTTGTGGTTGGCTTTCTCCACCAGGCGCAGACATGGGACAAGGCGGGGCAGGTTGTTGACTTAAATCCTTACGTCAACGATCCCAATTGGGGGTTCGGCCGCCAGGAACAGGATGACTTCTACCCTGTTTTCTGGGAATATGACCTCTCAGATGGCAAGCGTCTGGGGGTGCCAGCCCAACGCTCCGGGCAACTCCTGCTATATAACACCACCTGGGCGCAGCAGCTCGGTTTTAATGCCCCCCCTTCCACGCCAGACCAGTTCAAAGAGCAAGCCTGTGCTGCCGCGCAAGCTAACCTTGCCGATGCAGAGGCCGGAAAAAATGGGACTGGCGGCTGGATGATATCTGCTGAGTATCCGGCAATGCTAAGCTGGATATACGCTTTCGGAGGGGATATCCTCCGGCCGGAACAGAAACCCACCAATGACAGAGCCTACAATTTTGATACCCCTAAGGTGGCAGAGGCCTTCACCTTTCTCAGGGAAATGCTCGATGAAGG
>Ga0113563_10000717_pt1 | contig 16947 bp, 15 predicted proteins | sample Mud3Dept3metaG_FD_80117 | JGI IMG/M metagenome (GOLD analysis project Ga0113563, IMG submission 80117) | Freshwater wetland microbial communities from Ohio, USA, analyzing the effect of biotic and abiotic controls - Mud 3 Core 4 Depth 3... | ecosystem: Environmental > Aquatic > Freshwater >...
CATCATCTCGGGCCTGATGACCTGGCCTGTGGTTGCGAGCATGCGCTGCTGCTGATAGAGGAGCAGCCGATCGACCTCTTCCTCCTGAATCACCACGCCGTTGACAATGGCCGCCTTTCCTCCTGCGGACGTCTGTTGCTCCGTCTTCTGGGCATGAAGTGTTCCGACCAGCGCGACCGACAGAGAAAACGACAATAGAATAAATAGTGCTTTTGCTTTCATAAGGGTTTCAAAACGTTCCTTTCTTTACTAGTTCGCCGCGAGGTTCTTGGCCAGATCAGTCGCCTCTTTCACGATGCGGTCGAAAAGTTCCTTAATCGTCGGAATATCGTGGACCAGGCCGACCCCTTGGCCGCAGGGAAGAATTCCGGCATCGACGTCTCCCGTGTCATACATGCGTTTTGCATTCTCCCCGGATACCACTTTCAGGATCTCCATAACGTCCGCCCGCGCATCCTCCAGTTCCACGCACTTCTTCGCCGCCTCATTGATGTACGCCCTGTGCGTGGCTCCGAGGGATCTCAGAATCAGCATGGTGTCCAGTTCGCTTGCCCCTACCAACGTCTCTTTCACCTTAACATGTATGGGCGCTTCCTGGGTGGCGAGGAGCCTGGTCCCGATGATCACCCCTTGCGCTCCCAGGGCAAGGGTGGCCAGAAATCCTCTACCGTCCGATATGCCTCCGCCACCGATCACAGGCACCTTGACCGCTTCCACGATTCTTGGAACAAGCACCATGGTCCCAATGTCCAGCTTGCCTGTGGCGCCGCCGTTCTCATACCCCACCACCGTGATGAAGTCCGCGCCCATGTCCTGGACCTTGAGCGAGTAGCGAAGACCCACACACTTGTGGATCCATGTCAGACCCGCTTCCTTGAACCGGCCGCAAAGATCCTCGGGCGCATGGTGACCGGAGGTCTCTACGATCTTCACTCCCTTCTTGATCATCACATCCAGGTACTCACTGTTGTCAATGGGAACCATGGTAGGGAAAAAGTTGAGATTCACCGCAAAGGGCTTGTCCGTCAGATCCATGAGTCGGTCAACGGCTTCTGCGAAGGCATCAGCGCTCTTGTACAGGGCAGAGGCAAGCACCCCAAGGCCTCCGGCATTGGATACGGCTGCCGTGAACTCCGGTGTGGTAACCCACATCATGGTTCCGCCGACAATGGGGTATTGGATCCCCAGCTTCTCGGTCACTTTGGTTTTGAACATGTCAGAACTCCTGGACAAAGAGTGTGCCTTCATGATGAAGATAGGCGAAAAGCATTTGTAGTGTCAAGCGCTTACCACCCCGGAAACCATGAAGCCTTCCTATTGGAGGAAGGCTTCATTCAATAGGCTGACCGGGCAGGTGTTATTGCTTCCCGAAGGGAAGGCTTTTCAGAATCTCTTTGGCCTTGTCCTGCGTCGTGCTTTGCCCGCCCTCAGGTGCTCCTTTGGGCGCAAGAAACCGATCCTGGATGGTCTTCTCAAGAACCCCCTTCATGTCAGGCGCAAAGCTCGGTGAACTGAAGGTCCCCGTGACCAGGATGGGAACCGTAATCCCTTCCCGCTCCTTGGTGTCTCCCTGACCTTTGAGAGAGCCCACCAATTTGGTTTCAACCCTGAAATCGAGCGACTCGTTCACCAGGTTTGCCTTGCCTGTGGCAAGAACGCGGAGGAGCGGGGAATTCATGGTCGTCCCTGTCGTGTCGACAATGCCTTTTGTGATTGTGAAAGGGGCATTGAGCTCGGAGAAGTCGGTCTTGGGTTTCTGCTCCCCTTCTTTGGCCAGGCCAAAAGCTGCCTTCGCATTTCTTGCCATGCCGGCCAGATCGATCCCCTTGACGGCTCCGTCCGTAAACACAAACTGGCCTTTGCCGTCCAGGGTCTTCTTGATGAGGTCCGGATCATCCCCTTCCATCTGAATGGAGGCGTCGGCGTTTGCCGTTCCCTCAATCAAATCCTTCTTCAAGACATCCCGCAGCAGCGGCCCGGCCTGCACTCCCTTTGTCTTAAAATCCACGGTGGTTTTCGGCACATCCTGGCGCACGTCCAAAGCGCTCTTCGCAGACACTCCTCCCTGGTACGTCTTGGCAGTTAGAGGGTCAACATTGAAGATGCCATTTTTTCCGGTTACCTTCAGGTTCACGTCCTCAAGCTTGGCTCCCATGGCCGTGAGCATCCCGACTTTGACCGTTCCATTGACGACCATTTTTCTAAGCGGTGTGTAGTCTGTCTTCTTGGACGCGGCCGGAGCAGCCTTTCCCTGTTCTTCCTTGGCTGCGCCTTTGGACGGAGGCAGGTAACGATCCACATTGATTTTGTCCAGGTTGAGGTCAAAAGCCACATCCGGCTTTGAGAACTCCTTGGCGTTGAGCGAGAAATTCAACTTTGACTCATCCAGGTCCAGCGCGCCTTGCGAGAGAGAGACCTTGTCCGGGCTTCCCTTGAGTGTTGCCTTCAAAGCCACCTTGGTCAGGGCTTCGGGATCGCTGGTAGCCACCGGAAAAGGCTTCCCCATGGCCGAGAAAACCTTGCGGGGAGAGAAGGGGGGCACCTGAAGGCCGAGATCAAATTGCTGTGTGGCGGCCACCACATTCCCCTTCAAACTCACGTTGACCTCCTTGAAGGCATTGAGAGTCATGTCCAGAGGGATTTTCGCGTTTCCAAAATCCTTGCCCACAGGGCCCAGCGATCCTTCGATCGCCAGAGGCTGGTTGTCCAGAAGCGCCGTGAGCACCAAGCGGATTGGCCGTTCCAGGGACACGTCTTGGAGAGTCAGCGTGAGCCCTGAAATCTCCTTTTTTTCTCCCGTCCCCTGGTCCAGGTAGAGAAAAGAGGCGTTCTTGACTGCGAACTCACCGACCTCGAGCGCCTTGAGAGAGAAAGCGCCCTCCGGTTTTTCTTCCGGTTTTCTGGCTGTATCTTTAGGAGGAGCAGGCGGAGCTTTGCCCGGCGTCTTGCCTATCCCCTCCCAGTTTCCCCGTCCTTGTTTGTTCTTTTCGAGGTTCAGCTTGAGCCCGTCCACCACGAATCGCTTGACCTGGAGGTCCCTGGAAATCAGAGGGAGGAGCTTCACCTCTACATCAAAAGATTTGACGTAAAGGATATCCTTTTCTTTGTACCCCGGAGGGTTCCCCAGATGAACATCGGACAGGCCGATCACGGCCCACGGGAACAGGGAGAGGCGGAGATCTCCTCCGATGCTGAAGGGCCGTCCTGTCGCTTGCTCGGCTTGTTTCTCGATCTCGGGCTTGTACTTCTGAATGTCAATGAACTGGGGAACAATGAGCAAAAGGGCGATTACCAGAACTACGAGCCCGACAATGATCCCTACTATCCATTTGATGGCCTTCATGGTTCACCTCCCGGTAATGACATAGGACCCAATATAAGCCTCTTTCAGCAGCCTGGCAAGAAAAGCCCTTTTCAGAGAGGAAACGAGGGCTCTTTTATGATTGATCGGGCTGACGAAGTCTTGTAGACTTAGCGTGCCTGTTTTTCGAAAAGGCAAGAATGAGAGTCGCTTTCATGGTTCGATACCTCACCATGAACGGAGAATCCGGGGCTTAGCGATAGGTTTTCCGTTCATCCTGAGGTATCGAAGGACGAACAGCGTGAACGGGGCTTCCCTTGAAATCACCAATGGGATTCCAGTAAAACAAATTGTTTTTTTTTACGAAAGGAGACGCGGAAATGGCATTTACAAGTGTGAAAGACGTTTTTGGCGGCATGGCGTCGAGCTTTAAACCCGCTGCGGCCAAGGGGATTGATGCAGTCTTCCAGTTCGAGATCACAGGGGAAGGCGGCGGCTCGTGGAATGCGACGATAAAGAACGGCACCTGTCAAGTGGCTGAGGGGAAAAGCGGTGCTCCCACCGTGACGTTGACCATGGCAAGCGACACGTGGCTTGGCATCGTGAACAAACAGGTCAACCCGATTCAGGCGTTCATGGGCGGCAAGCTCAAACTCACCGGCAACATGATGCTCGCCCAAAAGATACAGGATCTCTTTCTTTAATTGCCGGCCCTTCCTCCTAGGGCATGAGCGAGTACAATCGCGATCAGTTGGAAGCCCTTCTAATGGTGCAGCACTATCTTGAAGGGCTTCCTGCTTCTGAGATCGGGGCGCCTCCGGGAAGCTGTCGCGCCTTATCTTCAATTCAGATCCGAGGTCACGCGGTTTCAACGGGAATTCCTTTCTGAGATGTGCACGCAAGCCTGCTTCACCACCCGCCAAAGCGCCTGCTGCAACAGAGATGGGATCGCGACCTTCTTCGCGCACGTGGTGATCCATGCGGTTTTGTCCTCAGGCGAGGATCTTGGTGTTCTCAGAAACACGCTGGAGAGGGATCCCGGCGGGTTCAAGGGCGTCTATCTTGGCGAAAAGGGGTGCTTGTGGCGTCTCAAGCCGATCGTGTGCGAGATGTTCCTGTGCGACCGCGCCAAAGCGAGCGTGCTGGACAAGGACAAAGCTCTCCGTGACCTGTGGGAGGGACTGCTTCTCAAAGAAAAGCAATTCACCTGGCCGGACAAACCCATCCTCTTTGATGCCCTGTAAGAGCTTTTTCTGCAGGCAGGCTTCCAAAGCCCCATGATGTATTGTCACCTGAGCCCAGGTCTTCGCAGAGTGAAAGCTCAGCACAGGAAGGGGTTGACATAGGCTTGGAATATGTATAGTATTGACATACTGTCGATATGTCTTTAGGAGATGGCTATGAGGAAGACGACCGTCCACATTGATGAATCCTTGCTCGCCGAGGCAATAAGGGCCATCGGTGCGAAAACGCAAAGAGAAGCGATCGAGGCGGGGCTGAAATACCTTGTTCAGCGGAAAAACAGAGAAGCGCTGCGACATGAACTGGGAACATTCGACCTCGATCTGACCCTTGAGGAATTGGAGAGATTGAGAAATGCCGAATGACCTCTTCCTGGTGGATACTTCAGTGTGGATTTTCGCGCTCAGAAAAGATCCGGTTATTCAAATCAAAGACCGGATTGATTCCTTGCTCAAAGAGGACACCGTTGTAACAACGGGCATTATTAAACTTGAAATTCTCACGGGCGCCAAGAGTGAGAAAGAATACAGGCGACTGAAAAGGCGCTTTGATGCCTTGGAGAGCCTTGAAACTGACGACGAGCTTTGGCGAGGCGCTTGCGAACACGGATTCAAACTTAGGCATAGAGGCCTCACCGTACCCTCCACGGATGTTTTGATAGCGAGTTGCGCCCTTCAAGCGGGTGCGGTTCTTCTCCATGCAGATGCGCACTTCGACTTGATGGAAAAGCCTCTCGGTCTTCAATGCGAGAGCTATGTTCACGCTCTTAAAAAAGCCTGGTCATGAAGCTCACCACAGCAAGCTGCGGGGTATCTTCAGCGCAATTGCGCCAAAGCCCCACCTGCCTTTGCTCTTACGAGCTACGGTGCGGTCACCTCGCCATCCTTCTCTGCAGCCAGCTGCAGAGCATCCCGCCCAAGGTGGGCAAGCCCGGCGAAGGCGAAGGGAAATGGCGTCACGACGGTTTTGCTTCTTTCCGCCTTTAAAACCGGTCGGACAATAGTTTTAGTGGTAGGGTTTAAACAGTCGCGAAGTCTGGCATCACCGTAGACCTGGCCGCTCGTCAGACTTGAATTTGGTAACCTTGAATCGACCTCGCGCCTGATGATACCATAAGGTGCTACTGCGAGTCGAAACCGGACGGACACAATTCTCAGTCAGATTCTGGCAAGTCTCACGGTCCTGTTTTCAGCTTGTCCTACTCAGGCATTCCAGCCCTGCGCAACCCATCCTCAAGTCCTTGCACGTCTGCCCAATACGAGAAGGGCAGCAGAGCTAAAAGCCGCGAAATACTTGAATCGGGAAATATCTCCAAATAGTGCTTGACAGCTTCTTGTTCTTCTCTCACTCGGTCAAGGTGAGCTAGACTGGCGGCGAGTATTGCATGAGCCAAATAATACCTTGGTTTTCTATAAATGTGTCAAGGATCACGTTAATTGGCCCCCTCGGAATCACCTTAGTTCCCTTATTTTGGCTTGGAGGGGTTTGAGGTTTTGGGTTTGAGTTTCTTTCGATACGATTCTCCTTCCATGATGAGATGGTGTGCATGGTGACTGAGACGGTCTAGAGCCGTGTTGGCCATGACCGGTATTACGACGAGTTCCGGAATGTCCTGGGGAGCTTATTGAGGCTTACATGACGGCCTGTGCGAGAGAGACTGACCTGGATAAATTCAGCCAAATGGTCACGAGTTTCTATCTGGACACTGAGCCGGACGGGTTTGATGCCTTCTACGAGTTGGAGCAGGTTTACCGTCAGGGGTGCAGTAAATGGGAGGTCATCCAGAGCGTCCGGAAGATATTGGAATCCGATTCAGAGCCTCAAGATATAGATTTCTGACAGGCATCGGAGGGAAGTGTCGGTCGGATGGTTGGCCACGATAGCACCCCCAAGAAGCAACTTCAATAGAAAGATTGTCATCGCAGATGGGAGCGCATGTTCCTGGCGATCCCAGGCCGTCCATTTCGCCAATCGTTTCGGAATATATACCGGTCGCCATGGAAAAATCTTCTCTTATTTTACCTTCTTGAGGGTCTCGCTTCAGTCAAGGAAGAAAGAGTCTTTGATGCCCTAATGCTCGACGGCCCGAGTTCAGACCGAGTCTATCGAATGAAGTACCCGGAGACGCGCCAGGCATTATCGGGGTCGACCATCGGGGTGACCGTCTCAACCGCGGACGCCTTGTTCTCGAACACAGTGTCATACTGAATGATGACGTACTTTCCGTCCGGCGCCCCAGGCATCTTCTCGGTGTACTCACGCGACTTCGGCTTGCGCAATACCAGCCTTCCGAGGGGGGTGCGAACGCCACCGGCCATGCGCTCCCAGTCGGCCTGCCTGACGAGGCCCTTGAACAACTTGGCTGCCTGTTCCCACGCCGCCGCGTACTGCCCATTATCGACTAACTTCAACCACGATTCAGCTGCGTCTTGCGCTGCATCCTCAGGCTTGTCAGCCGCGACCATCGGTTCCGCAGCGATGCATCCCATAAGATATGCCGTCATAAGCAAGATGCAGAGAATCATCACAAATCTCTGTTGCCCCGCAGCCTGTCTATGCCGTTCTCGCATGCGCCGCTCACTCGATTGTCTGTCGAACACGATAAAGCTCACGTTCCGGGCCACTCGCCATCTGGACCTTTCACCTCAAAAGGACGTAATCCAGCCCCTGCTAGGTGTTCCGTGTAGGTTGGATGGCAATCAAGACCATCAGGCGTATTTCTTGACTGCCTGCTCGATTGCCCCACTAGTGGGCTAAATTGGTCGGTACCATGACCGGGTGCCGCTCAATACTCGCATTAAAGGCTAGGAATCAAGGTTCAGCGATTGCTGGAATCTGGGACGCATCCCGCATCTCAAGGAAAATGAACCCTGTGCGCTGCCCCTTTTCGTCCGTGAAATAGGCGGCCTCTGGCTTCAACTCTGCCAGAATGGATTGGATGATCGCACCGAGTCTTCCGGCCTTCGCGGCCGCGTTCCCGGACTCAACCGGAATGTTAACCTTCAATAAGAACCTCATAGCTCACCTCCTCACAGACCATCCGGGTTTTATGCTGTACCATCCAACGCCTGAGTGACCACAGCGATACCATCACGCCTCATCAACAAAAGTCGCTCGTCAAGCGCCTGATTTATGCGGTTGTTGCCGACGCCGGGGGCGCTTCAATTTGAAAGACGGTCCTCAAAGGTATTTCAGTAACATGAGGAAATTTCGCCTTTACTTCGGAGTTGCTGGGGAGATTGTGGATCATCAACCTCCGTGGAGCTCTTACTTGATAATTGATATTGAGCGTTGCATCATTTTCACCGACACTTGTCGCAAAAACTGTAATATTAGTCTGTCCAGAAAGCCAAGTCGCATTGGCCGTGTTTGAAAAAGTGCCCTTCATGGTTTGACGAATGATTTCACGTCCATACTTTGCTCGGAAATCCTCGACAAGGGAGTCAAACACACGCATAGCACTTTCGAAATCATGCCTCTCCTCCAGAGACAAACTGACTTCTTTGAGCTTGCCATCACTAAAAAAGAAGGAAGCAGAAAAACGCTTGCTCACCAGAGTGAGATCGTCAAGTCTCAACAGTTCCTCGGCACCATCACTTCGCTGTTTCGGTTTCAATGGGTGTACCGCATCCGGTACAAGTGCCTTAGCCTGTTCCAGCGTCATACCATACTCGGTTCCATGCCAAAGTGCTTGCCCCCTGACATTAGACGAAAACAACAGAATGATTAAGACCGCAACAGTGGAAAGATATTTTCTCATGTTTTTCTTCCAAGTGGCTAAATAGGTGGTTTTCGAACAGCACGCACGGCCTTACCAACTCAGGTCCATACATAGGTGCTAATCATACCAGAAAAAAACCTATGCGCAATAGACTACCATTTCATGGAAAAAGGGGAAAATGGGGCCGGTTCGTCCAAAACTCCCGACATCTGAGGGATCCATTTGGAGGCTCAGTGTCTTTTGATAAGCCTAGCGCCCGCGAAACCACCGGACGGCTCTCTAGGCATCGCCTCCATGAGCAGGCAGGGTGGATACGCTCGAAAACGAGGAAAGCCCCGCAATTCATTTATGAGGCGTTCTTAGTGATCGAATGGGGAGTTTCCCCATGAAATCATGCCCATTGGTCCCTTTCCTGCTGAGTCTTATCACAAACTGGTGCCAATAAGGCATAAAGCAATTCTTTCAAAGTCGTCTTTTTGCGCCAAGTCATATTTCTCCTTGAAAAGACGATCGATATCGTGCCGAGAATTGCTCCGGTATCTTTTCAGGAACTTTTGCAGTTCATCCGGACCTGCGTTGTACATGGCATAAACCGCTCGTGCCAGGATCGTTTCATCGGTCAGGTCTTGAGCCTCCATTCGGATGACAGCATACTCTTTCATGTAGAGATTGAGAATTTCGGCTCCAGCACGGGCATTGTACCGGATATCCCATCGGAGTTTGTCCCGTTGGTACAATCCTCGCCAGACCCTCTCGTTGATCTGCATCAGGCCGACGGACGTTCGATTGTACGAAAGAAGGTATGTTACCTTATCGCGCTTTTTTTCGAGTTGCCGCCAGCAGCTTTCCTGCCATGCCGTGGCTAGAACGAGAACGCGGTATAGGGAGTAATACTTCGAAGGGTTCTGATTCTTAGAGAGCGTTTCTTCCGTTGCGTTTCGCAGAACCTGGTGGACCTTGCTCAAATACTGAGCCAAACCCTCTTTGCTTTGAGGCGGTATCCATTCCCGGACCTCGGGCGGAATCGGAGGAGCTCTGTCACCGGCAGAAGCAAATCGCAGGAAAGAGCCCTGCCAGACAGAGTCCTTTGGAGGCAATGCCCTCTCTTCTGATCCCTCCGATGACTCAAACTCCTCAGCGTCATAGCTCGGACCGCTCTCAGGCAGAGGCGGGCCGAGACCGAGCAGTTCCCGTATTCTCGGATCCAGTTCGTAACTGTACTCCAGTCCCGCTTCTTTCCCCTCTTCACCCAGAAGAGACGATAACCTGCGAAGACCTTGAGGGGTCAGCTCTATCCCGATGGCAGGTCCAAGCTTTTCCACAATCGCCAAGGCATCGGTGGCAGTGAAAAACGCAAGGTGCCTCAACAGCGACCGGGATGATCCTTGAAGAAGGTATTTTCGCAGAATTTTCGAAACGCGTTCCCAAGAACCTGTGAACTGGCTGCGGATCAAACTCTCTGTAAGTGTGTTTTCCACAAGGGCCTGAGTGAAGCTGTAGCGCATGCTGAGCAGGGTATCGAGAATTTCATTCCTCTCCCTTTGCTCTAGATCCTGGCCTATGAGGGTCTCGATTTCATGGACGAAAAAGGCATCCCAGGTTTCCCAGTTTCTGCTGAAACTCTCAATACCGGACTGGGTGATTTCCGGAGGTCTTTCAGCGGCGGGGGATGTGTCAACTTCCATCATCAGTTGGGACGTCACCGCATCCGATTGGATCGTCACCTCGCCCGGTCGAAGGGTGCTCAGCCAGGATTGCACTTGGAGCCCTTGCGCTTCGGCAAAAAAGAGAGGCAGGAGGTCCTTCAGCTCTTTCACCGGTGAGGACAGGTCGATTTTCATTCGGTCCATGTTGCTATGGAGATAACCTTTCGTATAGTCCCAGAAAATTCCAGCCAGGAAGGGGCGCTTGTGTTTCTGATCATAAATAAAAGAATCCTCTGTCTTGAACTTTACCTGCCAGTCTTCTTTATCCAACAAAAGCTTCTGGATGATTTCTATTTCTCCCGTCCAGTTCACAACGTGAAGACATGTGGATCCAATCCGAAAACCGCTTTGGAATTTAATCTTGCTTTTTATCCCAAGGAATGTTTGAAACGGGAAGACCTGAGGGTCCCAGAGTTCAATTGTGGAGCACCAATCGGGATCTTCCAAACGAACCCTTTGCCCGGGTGATGTATACAAGTTATCTATCACCATAGATCGAACCAAAGGGAGTTCAAGGGTCAAAGGAAATTCAAGGGGTTGAGTATCCCCCGAAGCCACCCCTGGATGAAGGAAAAGCAGAGACAGGAGGAAGCACAGCAGTAATTTTCTCATAGCAAAAATCTCCCCAGAGCTTACGGAACGAATAGCATCGTAAAAAACCACCTAAGGCATTTAGTTTATGCCTTTATTAAGCCGCACAAAACTCCAGACTCCTGCCTGGACATGCAGCGGCAGCCCGAAGGGCCCAAGCATGATTTGCGCTTACAGCTCAAAGATGCCCCAGGCTCCTGCCGGGGGAGGGTCACTCCTCGCCATGAAGGGGAACTGGATGATTACGAGGCGCCCGATCCGCTCGTGCTGAGATACACCCGAATTCGGCGGCACCAGAGGCGACCAGTGACCTGCCCCCGGTTCTTGTACCAGTTTTCAAGTTAAAGTTGAACCCCATTCTGAATCGTTTCGTGTCAACTGAGATGGTTGAAAGTCCATGGGCAAAATAGCCTCCAGTGCTGGAGGACGGCCATTGAGGCTGCTGTGGGGACGAATCATTGAGGAAATCCTCAATGGAAGGGGAATGGACGGGAGGCACATGAAAGCTTTAACATGGCAACTGAGATTTCCAAAAGGTATGGCGCTGACGGGTGGGTAACGAAATACGAAAAAGAAATGAGCAAGCTGAAATGAACTACCCCGCAGCAAGCTGCGGGATATCGAAATATCAGAACAGTTCCAGTTGTAGCTCCTGTCTGTGGAGCTTTCTGTAGTCTTTTTCGAATCGACCTTGATTTTTTACGTAATTTTTGATGGTGTCTTTATTCCCATGACGGCTTACGGTGCTCATGAAATACCCTTTCGTCCAGAATTCTCCTCCCCACAACTGCTTCTTTACTGTGGGTACTCTTTTGAATATCTCCCTCGCCATTATGCTTTTCACTACTCTCACAATCGGCGTCGGGCTGTACCTTGGAACCGACTGGATCAAGAAATGGACGTGGTCTTTCTCAACACCAATCTCGATGAAAACGATTTCGTACCTCCTCGCGATCTCCAAGCATACGTCCTTCAAAACCGAATCAACTTCTTCTGTAAATACAACCCGTCTATACTTGGCAGGACACACCAAATGATTCAGCAGAACCGATACGTTACGTTGTTTGTGGACATATTCACTCACATGAGTATGCTAACACCATTTAAAAAGCCGAAGCAAGCTTCGGGGAACTGACCCCCAAAGGGATTAGAGCTACAGAAAAAGTTGAAATACGTGAGGGCGGAAAATGCAAAAGGGATATATTCACACCGACGATTGCAATTTGCGGAGCATGCCTATTTCGAGGGCAATGTGAAGATGGGAGTGAAAGACAGAGCGCCAAGTCTTCTTAATCTAGCTGAAAAACGAGGGCCTCAGTCGAATAGCGAGGGCGTCCTGCCACAATAAGTGAGCCTGTATTGGATCCTGGCACAATACCTATGGCTTCCTTTTTTGTCGCCCCGATAGTAAGTGATGCACAGAGGTTATAATACGAAGTGGGAGTGCAAATATCATCGGCCTGGCATAGTAAAATAGGTTGAAATAGGTTGCAATATCAAACGGCAGAAGAGCAAAGTGAACAGAAAAAACTGGAAAAATCCAAAGGACGGTATTTTCATGATTGTAAGGAATGTCAATGACCGAGAGGTCCTGGAAACCACCTATCTTGCCCACGGCGGGGCTATCGCTCAGATGATACTGGATCGCAGGATTCTGAAGGAAATAGGCTTTCTGGCTATCGCAAACCTGGCAAGAGGAAAGACCATAGAAAGCCATAGAGATCCTATGGAGGAAATCTACTTCGTATTGAGCGGGGAAGGAGAGATATCCGTGGATGAGGACACAAAGCATGTACGCCCTGGCGACGCCGCCTGGATTCCCGCAGGCTCCTCTCACAGTCTCACGAACTCAACGGAAAAAGATCTCATTATTCTGGTGATCGCCTCTTCGAATTGGTGAAATCGATTAAGTCTGATTTGATCGATGAAGAAAATGCCAAAATTAAAAAGACGCAAGAACTAGCTCGACCTTCAGACGAAAAAGTTTCCAGGCAAAGGGTAGGATTCATTTAGTGACAAGAGACTTGTTTTGTGGGTCGAACCATTCACCAGAATTAAATCTCACCAACCTCAACTGTTCTCTCAGAGGTCCTCTCTTCTCAGCTCCTGGACCCCCAACAGCTGGGCTTTTAGATCCGAGACCCCCAGACCCTGGGCCTCCAAACATCGACGGACCTTCGGCCAGGTAATAAATTGTCGCTTGGCTTCCTTCTTGGTGTACCCCAAAAATCTGTTGCAGCGTAGCATTACGAGTCTTCAGTATCTTTTCAAGATGCGGTTTCACATCTTCAATGGAAAGTTTATCTGAGGTGACAGGTTTCTGCTGCGCGATCGCGGCGTGAGTTAGAACAAACAGAAAACAAAACAAACCGAAAAGCACCACGGATGCTCCTCTCATGCTTTTCTTGTCCATTTCTGTACCCCTTTCTTTACTGTGACGGTTTATGTGTTTAGGTTGCATCTACTCTTCTAGTAAGCAAATAAGAAGCAGGTGGCGTGTCTAAGTTCAAAAGAACCCCTGGTCCTTGCGAATAATACCAGACACCATGGGAATATGGTTATCAGACAAAAAACGCTTATGTCTACGGTGACCCTCCGCTTGAAATTTAGTCATTCTTGGGATATCATTTACATATGAACAGTCAAGACAATTATTCCGGACCCCAAAGGGCCTCTTTCACTCTCAAAACCTAAAAACGAAAGGAGTCGATATCATGTCAAACATCGTGAAAGCTCTTAAAGCGGAAATTGCCAGGATCAGCAAAAGGGAAGCCAAGAGCGCCACACAGGTGCTGGGAAAATCCAATACGTGGTTGAGGAAGACTGTGGCGGATTTGAAGAAAAGACTGTCCTTGCTGGAGAAGGAGAACAAGCGGGTGACAGCGGTGATGAAGACATACCTGGTAGAATCACCCCACAAGCCTGCTGCGGAAGAAGGCAAGAAAGCCCGGTTTACATCAAGAGGCATCAAGAGTCTTAGGAGCAAATTACGCCTTAGCCAGGCTGATTTCGGAAAGTTGCTGGGAACAACACCCGGTGCGGTCTATCTTTGGGAAAAGAAAGATGGAGCGCTTAGCCTTCGGGACAAAACAAAGGCTGCAATTCTCTCCATCAGGGGGCTAAGCGCAAGAGAGGCAAAAGAGAAACTGGCCGAACTCGGGAAAAGGGTGAAGAAGGTCGCTTCAAAGAGGAGTAAATGATCTTGAATATGAAACTAAGATGCCTTCTCGCAAGCAGGAATAGAAAGAGATAGGATCATGATTGAAGAGATACTGCCGGGTCTTTTCCGAGTCGAAATCCCGTTACCAAACAGCCCGCTCAAGTTCCTCAATTCTTATGTGGTCCGCTCTTCAGACAGGAATCTCCTTATCGATACCGGACTGAACCGAAAAGAATGCCTGGATGCGATGCACCTCGGATTGCGGCAACTTAACATTGACCTCGAAAAGACAGATTTTTTCATCACCCATTTACACGCCGACCATTTCGGACTGTTGTCGAAGCTCGTGACAAGCACCAGCAAGGTGTTCTTTAACAGACCTGAAACTGAACTCATCGAAGCCTCCGGCTGGTGGGAGCGCATGGTTGCCTATGCGGCAAGAAACGGTTTCCCTGAGAGCGAACTGCGAGCGGCTATTCAGTCTCACCCGGGGCGTCAATTCGGCTCTGAGTGGGTGCCGGAAATAAGCATTCTGAAGGACGGTGATGAAATCGACGCCGGGGACTATCGGTTTAAGTGCGTTTCAACGCCGGGACATAGCCTGGGGCACACTTGTTTATATGAACCGGACAAAAAGATGCTTGTGGCAGGGGATCATATTCTGATTGATATCACGCCCAATATCCAGTGCTGGTCAGACGACCACAATCCGCTTCAAAACTATCTGACAAGTCTGGATAAGGTGGATGGCATGGACATTCGCTTGGTTTTGCCTGGACACCGAAGGCTTGTTACCGATCACAAGGCAAGAATCGCCGAGTTGAAGGAACACCATGAGAGACGGCTCAGAGAGGTCATTTCGATTCTAGGAGACGGTCCGCGAACCGCTTTTGAAGTGGCATCTCGAATGACATGGGACCTTGACTGTGATTCGTGGGAGGAATTCCCGCGCGCACAGAAATGGTTTGCGACAGGTGAGGCCATTGCGCACTTGCGCTACCTGCAGAGAAAAGGGTTTGTCGTCAGGAAGGATGAAGAGAAGATCGCTATGTTCAGGCTGAGTGAGTTATCCCCGAATGACACAAATGTTCGATGAATGCATTCGGGATGGTCATCAGCGCTTGCCATCCTTTTGAATCCCACCCGCCAACCGCTTGGGTTCGCTCTTGCGCACATCATCTCTCACTTTTTTTCGACAGTTGCTGAGGGTGGCAGGAATTGGCCCATAACGATATCAGGGGGTTACGGAGAATTTTTTGATTTTTCGGCCAAAATGTAGTGCCAACAAAATGCACCAACCCTATTGACATGGCCGATGGGAATCACCTATTATGCAGCCATGTTCTTTAGAGCCAAGAAAAGCGGATCCAGGGATCACCCACACGAGTATCTCCAGATTGTAGAGTCTTACCGTGATGGCTCTTCTGTTCGACAAAGAGTCATCGCCACGCTGGGCAGACTCGATCAACTCAAGGCCTCGGGGCAGATTGACGGCCTCATGCAGAGCCTGGCGCGCTTCTATTCCAACAACAATTGCGGTTCTTAGCCGACTGGGGGTCACTTAGGGGTCACAAAAGCTCAAAACGGGCATTTCAAATGAAAAAGGCCAGGTTGAGTGATTCCTAACCTGCCCTTTTCACTTCCTTTTCTGGTCGGGACGACTGGATTTGAACCAGCGACCCTCTGAACCCCATTCAGATGCGCTACCAGACTGCGCTACGTCCCGATAAATTGCCTCTAGATTCTATAGACATTCCCTTCTTTGTCAAGGCAAAAATGCCCTAAACATCCTTCTTGCCTATTGGAAAACGGACGCCTAGAATAGTTAGCCAACTCGTCCTCACCCTCTTTTCCCCATGGTGGGAAAAGTGAAATGTGAGGTTTGAGCGAAAAGCTAGGATTGCTGTCATGAGTCGAGTGGATTGCATCAGCAACCGCAACATCAGGATCGTAGCCTCCTACGTTGCTCACAAGCTGGGGGGATACGGTCACCTCTTTGAGGGCATGCCCTACCCTTCAGACCGCTTCCCATCGGCAGAGGACTTTTTTTTGGAGGAGGACGAGTGGACCACCTATCAGAATTTCCTGGCCATATTCAGAAGAGCAAAGGAAATGGTGGATGAGCCCTATTTCTATTTCAACTGCGGTTTTTCTGCGGCTGCACTTCGCTCATGGGGCCGCCTGGACTACTTCGTTTCAATCTTCACGAGCCCAAGTGACGGATTTCGAAGACTGCCTTTCTTCAACATGCAGTTCACGGACACCAAAGACATCGACATCTTGGCCCCACCCTCTTATGACAGGGCCTTCCGGAAAATGAGGACCCTTTTGGAAATCCGCCATCACGACGACATGGACGTGCACGATGACTTTCTCGGCGATTGTTATTCGAGAGGCATGATTTCGTCCATCCCCACCATTTGGGGGCTGCAGCCTGCCACTGTCAAGCAGCTTATGACTCCTTATGACCCGGAAATCCTCTTCAACCAGGAACCGGAGCTGAGCCCTTTCGGTCTTGAGCCGAGAATGGAAAACGATTGGCTCACGGTTTCTCACCCAACCTATGGTCAAAGAAAACCCGTGGGGAAGAAAGTCGTTTTGATCCCTGAGACAATCAACGGGAGGCCGGTATCCCTTGGAAAGTACAAAGAAATTGCCGTCGGCCCGTCCCAGAGCGGAGGGGGCGAGCGGGAAGCCATCCTCATCACGGAAACCGTCCAGGTCGGCCCGAGAACGCTTCTCAAGGCCGGAGAGATCCTCAGGGCACCCTCCTTCGTACTCGATGTGACCTTTGACAGGCTCTCGCTGAAGGGCCGCCTGTCCAACACGTTCCTTTTCAGAAGGACCTCGGATCAATCCGCAGCGGGATTCATCGAAACGGTCAAGGAGCTCAAGGAAACCGTTGTAGCGCGCAACAGGGCCTATCTCGAACTGGAGAAGGCCAACGCCGAACTCCTGGAAGCAAAAGCCAGAATGGACGAGTATGCACGAAATCTGGAGCAGAAGGTGGAGGAACGGACCAAGGCGTTGACCCAAGCCCAAGAAGAGCTGAAAATTTTCAACCAGGATCTCGAAGCCAAAGTCAAAGACCATGTGGAGCAGTTAAGAAGGTACAACGAACTCAGACGGTATCTGTCCCCGAAGCTCAGCGAGATTATCCTCTCCAGCGGAAACCATCTGGGCTCGGCCCCACAGCGCAAAATGATGACTGTGGTGTTTTCGGATA
>Ga0113563_10000721_pt1 | contig 16919 bp, 15 predicted proteins | sample Mud3Dept3metaG_FD_80117 | JGI IMG/M metagenome (GOLD analysis project Ga0113563, IMG submission 80117) | Freshwater wetland microbial communities from Ohio, USA, analyzing the effect of biotic and abiotic controls - Mud 3 Core 4 Depth 3... | ecosystem: Environmental > Aquatic > Freshwater >...
CCATCGATGGAAGAAGTGACCAGGTGCGCCTCAAGGCCGGGAATTTTGGCATATTCCTTGAGCAAGTAAGCGGTAGCATTCCCCGCCCCGCCTCCGAGCGGCGGATATTCGTAATTGAGAAACAGAATTTTCATAGAAAAGAGTTCATAAAGTTCATCAAGTTTTTAAAGTTTGAAAGCAATAAGATAAGTATGTGACATTACTCACTTTTAACTTTATAAACTTTTGACCTTATAAACTTTCTACTTCTTAGACACCTATCCCGTAGTAGGTAAACCCTTCGGCTTCCGCTTCGCGCCGCTCAAGGACGTTGCGTCCATCAAAAATTATCTTGCCTTCCATCAATTTCTTCACCTCTTTGTAGTCCACCACGCGGAATTCATCCCATTCCGTGCAGATGACGAGGGCATGAGCGCCCTTGAGAGCATCCAGGGCTTTCTTGGTATAGGTCAAGTGCTTGTTTTGCACCAATTTCTCGGCATTGGGCATGGCCACCGGGTCGAAGGCTTTGACCCTGGCTCCGGCATCGAGGAACAGGCGGATATTCTCTAGTCCCGGAGCTTCTCGGACATCATCGGTCCGCGGCTTGAAGGCCAGCCCCCATACTGCGATAGTTTTGTTTTTCAGCTTATCACCGAAGACCCCCTTCAATTTCACGAATGGCTTGATGCGCTGATCGGCATTGATTTCATCCGCCATTTCTATCAAACGGAAATGGGCATCATACTCATGGCCGGTTTTGATGAACGCTTTCACGTCCTTGGGAAAGCAAGAGCCGCCGTACCCGATACCGGCATAGAGAAAACGCGCTCCGATGCGGCTGTCGTGCCCGAGGCCCTTGGCGATTTCCTTGACATTCCCGCCGGCCACATCGCAGAAATTAGCCACTTCGTTCATAAAGGTGATCTTCATGGCGAGAAAGGTATTGGCGGCATATTTGATGATTTCAGCGCTCCGCAAATCAGTAAACATAACCGGACGGCCGGCGCGGGCGATCGGACGATAAACCTGTTCCATCAGCTTGCGCGCTTTGGCGGATTTCGTCCCCACCACGACGCGGTCAGGATTGAGAAAATCCTTCACGGCGGCTCCTTCGCGCAAGAACTCCGGATTGGAAACGACGTCGAAAGGATGCTTCCCCTGGGAAGCCTTTTTGATGATTTCCTCTACTTTTTCCGCCGTTCCCACCGGCACGGTGGATTTGTCGACAAAAACCTTATAGCCGTTCAAATGCTTGCCGAACGTTTCAGCGGCCGCAAAGACATACTGGAGATCAGCCTGCCCCGTCGCTTTGTCTTCCGGCGTTCCGACAGCCATAAAGACGACTTCCGCATCCTGGATAGCCCCCTTGAGATCAGCGGTGAAGCGGAGGCGCCCTTCTTTGACATTGCGCGCGACGATCTCTTCCAGACCGATCTCATAGATAGGGATGCCGCCCTTTTTCAGCAGAGCGATTTTTTTCCTGTCGATATCCGCGCAGATCACCTCATGCCCGATCTCCGCCATGCAAGCGCCCGACACCAGTCCCACGTATCCCGTCCCGAGAAAAGTCAGTCTCATAATCAATTAACAGTTAACGATTAACAGGTAACAACCAACATTATCACAGAACAGCGAACAAAAAAACAATGAACACTTACTTTTTTATGCGCTCTTTGATTTTTTGAAGCGTTGTCCACAGCATAGCTCCGATTTCTTCCGAAAGTCCCATTAACTTTGCATAATCTTCTTTGGATACATACCCCTCTCTCATCGAAAAGAAAAGCAGGTACTTTGTCTCTTTCAGAGAACCATATGCGATCTGCAAAAAATTCTTGTACTCTTTTGTCCCTGTCCGAGCATACCCTTCGATATAATTCAAAACAACCGAAAGCGCTGCTCGGCGCAACTGGGAAATAATGCCATATATCTCATCCCTGGGAAACTTTTTTGTTACCCTATATACCGAAAAAGCAAGTTCATCCATCTTCTGCTTCAGAATATCTGTTTGCTGTTTGTATTCCCTGTTCATCTTTTTTGTTCACTGCTCACTGTTCATTGCTCATTGTTCACTGCTCACTGTTCATTGCTCATTGTTCACTGCTCACTGCTCATTGTTCATTGTTCACTGCTCGCGAATCTCGCGTATCGAGTAGTTCATCCGATTGCGGGTCTGGTAGTAATTGCGCACTACCATATCGGCCAAGAGGCCGGAAACGAAGAGCTGCACGCCGATCAGGACAAAAAAGATGCCCACGAGCGGCCAGAGGCGCTCGGAAAGCGACGCCCCGAAAAAGATTTTCAAAGTAAGCATCCAAACGAGGATGCCGCCGCCGATAGTGAAGAGGAATATCCCGCCGCCGCCGAAAAGATGGAGCGGCCGATAGGAATACTTGCGCCAGAACCAGATGGAAAGCATATCCACGAAACCTTTGATGGCGCGCTTCCAATTGTATTTCGTCATCCCATGGATGCGCGGATGATGGGAGACTTTGACTTCCGCCACCCGGAAGCCTTCCAACTGGAGGAGGGCCGGAATGAAGCGGTGCATCTCGCCGAACAGATCCACATAGCGGAAACACTCGCGCCGGTAGGCCTTCAGGCTGCAGCCGGAGTCGTGGATGTCATCCTTGATGAGAATCTTGCGGAGCAAATTGGCGCCGCGGGAAAAGAAACGCTTCATCAGAGAATCCTTTCGGTCAAAGCGCCAGCCGGAAACGACGTCGTACCCTTCATCGATTTTCGCAAGCAGAAGCGGGATATCCGCCGGATCATTCTGCAGATCGCCGTCGAGCGTGATGATGATTTCTCCCTTGGAAGCCTTGATGCCGGCATCGAATGCCGCTGTCTGGCCGAAATTCTTACGAAATATGATGAGTTTCAAAGGCGACAGACCCTGTGCGGAAGGAAGTGTCTTGTCCCTAGAACCATCGTCGATAAAGATAATTTCAAACGGCCGGCCGATGGCTTGGGCCGCCTGCTTGATCCTCTCATGCAGCTCTTTCACATTCCCCTCCTCGTTGAAGAGCGGAACGACGATGGATAAGTAAGGTTGATTTTCGGACATATCTAAACCCGTGAAACCTCAAGTAATGAATAGCCTTATTTTAAAGCAAAATCAGTAGAATGGCAACTTCCTTCCCCCTAGAAAATCCTGCCTTCCGAAATACCCTCTAATAGCGGTATTGATCCCCTTTGTACGGGCCGTCTACCTGAACATCGATATATTCGGCTTGCTCTGGAGTAAGCTTGGTGAGCGACACGCCGAGCTTCCCGAGATGGAGACGCGCCACCTCTTCATCGAGCGCTTTGGGGAGCGTATACACGCCCACGGCGTGCTCCTTTTGCCACAGCTCGAGCTGAGCCAAGACCTGGTTGGTGAACGATGTGCTCATGACGAAACTCGGATGGCCGGTGGCATTGCCTAAATTGACGAGACGTCCGCGCGACAGGAGGATGATGGCATGCCCATCCGGGAAAACAAACTTGTCCACTTGCGGCTTGATGGAAATTTCCCGGATGCCGGGATAATGCTCCAGTTTTTCCACCTGGATCTCGTTGTCGAAGTGGCCGATATTGCATACGATGGCGTCGTCCTTCATCTTCTCCATATGTCCGATCGTGATGATATCGCGATTGCCGGTAGCCGTGACGAAAATATCCGCTTCTCTCACGACTTCTTCTACCGTCCGGATCTCATACCCTTCCATAGCGGCTTGCAGGGCGCAGATCGGATCGATCTCGGTCACGATGATGCGCGCTCCGAACTGGGACATGCTTTGCACACAGCCTTTGCCCACATCGCCATAGCCGCACACGACGACGGTCTTCCCCGCGATCATCACGTCGGTACCGCGCTTGATGCCGTCAACCAAGCTCTCGCGACAGCCGTAAAGATTGTCGAATTTGCTTTTCGTCACGGAATCATTGACGTTGATAGCCGGAAAGAGAAGTTTTCCCTCCTGCATCATCTGATAGAGACGATGCACGCCGGTAGTCGTCTCTTCAGAAACGCCTTTCACGGCCGGTAGGCGCTTGCTCCAAAATGTCGGGTCTTCTGCATACACCGCTTTCAGCCTCTTCATCAGTTCCTGCACATCTTCCGGGTCCTTTGAATAATCTTTTTCTAAAATGGTTGGATCTTTTTCACACTCGACGCCCTTGTGAAGCATCAGCGTGGCATCGCCGCCATCATCCACGATGAGCTCTGGCCCATTGCCGCCGCCGAAATCAAATATCTTCCACGTGCACCACCAATATTCCTCCAGATTCTCGCCTTTCCAGGCGAATACCGGGACACCGCTCTCGGCGATAGCTGAAGCGGCGTGATCTTGAGTAGAATAAATATTGCAGGATGCCCAGCGCACATCCGCTCCCAGCTTGACAAGAGTCTCGATAAGGACGGCTGTCTGGATAGTCATATGCAGACTCCCGGTGATACGCGCGCCTGTAAATGGCTTGGTAGAGCCATATTTCTCCCGGAGCGCCATCAGCCCCGGCATTTCCTTTTCCGCCATCTCGATCTCCTTGCGTCCGTATTCGTGCAAAGTTATATCCGCTACTTTGTAGTTTTCTGTCTCGTTCATACATTATACCAACGTTAGTTTTTTATCGTGACTTGAGCCGATCACCCAGTGGTTTGCTCGGGATATACACCAAAACATCTACACCTTTTATCTCAATCATCTCATATCCCGTCTTTAACATCAGCGTAAAATTACCACTCTTTTTTATATACTTCTCTTTGAATGACTGGTAATCCGGGACTTTAAAATCCGGGGCGCCCCGTTGCAGTCTCGTAGGATCAGGCTTTCTAATCTTGAGCAATAATAGATTTCCAGCCGGAGTGACAAATACATCATCGAGTAAAAAAGTTCTGCCAGTTTTTATAGTTTCCTTATCAACTTCTTCGCCCAATGTTTCAGCAACTTGCATAAGCTCATTGAACTCATTTTCATCTTTGGAAAAAATGGCAACATAATCAAGGGTTGCTTGCTGCTCCTCCGTATTGTTCGCAATCGCAGCCAATCCTTGTGCAACGATATATTCTACTATTTTTTCCAACTCATTCTTACTCATGTAGTTTCTTGTTTTCTAACTTTACAGACTTGATAAACTTTATAACTTTACAAACTATACATTTTCAATATATCTTTCAATTTCCGATAATGCGTTTCGTGCATCCGCGCCCCGGGACTGTTGACGACGAGAGCGGCGACGTGGCTCCCGACTTTGCCGGCCGACTCGATACTCTGCCCCCTGGCTATCCCGTGCAAGAACCCGGCCGCATACATATCCCCCGCACCATTGGTATTTATTACTTCCACGGCATGCGGATCGATCGTATATACTTTGTTTCCTGCCTGCACCAGACTGCCGCGCTCCCCCAGTTTCACCACGGCGATATCGCACAAATCGCATATTTCTTGCAAAGCTTCTCTTTCTTTTTTTCCGGTAAAGGCCTCTGCCTCATCTTCATTGACAAAAACTATGCTCACGTATCTTTTCACGATGTCTTTGATAATGCTGATATGCTTCGTTATGAGCCACGCGGCGGAAAGGTCGATAGAGACCAGCGTACCGTGCATCTTGGCAAAATCCATCGCCGTCGTCACTGCCTCCCGAGTATGCGCATCTTCCAAAAGGTAGCCCTCGATATGGAGAATCTTGCTTTTTCGTATATCCGTCTCAGAGATGTGCTGCTTTCCCAAATGTTTGGCAGCGCCCAGGCAGGTGGCAAACGTCCTCTCACCATCAGGAGTGACAAAAGTGATGGCACAGCCGGTCGCCGCTTCCTCATACCGCAGAAGATTGGTAGTCACGCCGCCTCTTTGCATTTCCTCCTCATACGCATCGCCATGCGAATCATCGCCGATCATGCCGAGGAACAATCCTCTGCCGCCGAGCAGTGCCGCGCCAGTTACCGTGTTGCCAGCGCTCCCCCCGGGGATATATGTTTTTGTCTGTTCCTGCAAGCTTTCCAAAATGCTCTGGCTTTGCGCGCTGTCCACGAGATGCATCTCCCCCTTCTTCAATCCATGCAAAAGCAAAACAGCCTCTTCCACTTCGACGATAATATCCAAAAGAGGGCTGCCAATGCCGATGATGTCGTATTCTTTTTCTGTATCCATCGTCAAGCCTTCTCTATTTTGATAATCTCTTCCCAAGGCAGACCCGCCTTGCCGAAATGTCCGTACTTGGCGGTCTGGGCATAGATCGGCCGACGCAATTTGAGCGTATCCATAATGGAGCGGGGACGGAAATCAAAATGCTTCATCGCGATATCGCGCAAACTCTTGCCATTCTCATCGATCGCCTCTACCATGAGCGGCTCGGCTTTTCCGATAGCGTACGCCACCGACACCAGGCATTCTTTGGCAAAACCATTGGCGACCAGATTCTTGGCGACATAACGGCACATATAAGCGGCCGAACGATCCACTTTGGAAGGATCCTTGCCCGAGAAACAGCCGCCTCCGTGCAGAATGATCCCGCCATACGTATCCACCATCAGTTTGCGGCCGGTCAGTCCGGTATCCGCATCGAATCCACCCTGCACGAATTTGCCGGTCGGATTGATATAAATATTGATTTTACTCACATCGCCTACCAAGGGGACGATCAGCTTGTCGATCAGAGTCTGCCGGATTTCCTCTTGTGTCACATCCTCTGCGTGCTGGGTACTTACCAAAATGGTTTCGATTTTTCCGTCCAGCATAGTGACTTGCGATTTCCCATCGGGACGGAGCCACTTCACCACTCCCTCTTTTCGTAATTTTTCCAAACCTTCCGTCAGCTGGTGCACCAGGACCACGCCCTTGGGCAAGAATTCCGGCGTTTCATCGGTCGCGAAACCGTACATGATGCCCTGATCACCCGCTCCTCCGGTATCCACCCCCATGGCGATATCCGGAGATTGCTCGATGACGTGCGCCTGGATATCGAGCTCGTTGTCATAGCCGATCTCCTTGTACACTTTTCGCGCGATACCCGCGTAATCGACTTTGGCCTTGGTTGTCACTTCCCCGCCAATATAAAACCGGCCGTGACTGCCGAAGGTTTCTACCGCTACCCGGCTCGCCGGATCCTCTGCCAGGCAGGCATCGAGAATGGCGTCCGATACCTGATCGCAGACCTTGTCGGGGTGTCCCGATGTGACTGATTCTACCGTATACAAATTATGCTGATGGCTCATTTGTTTATTCTTACTGATTAATTATCTCTGTAATGATACGCTAAAAATGCTCAATGTTCAAACAACACTCGCCCTCGAATCAAAAGAGCAAACGGAACAAGAGAATCGATTTTCTACGTATGGTCTTATAATAACGGAAGCTTCTCGTTTTGACAATACGCCCCTCAATAAGACGGGGTTCCAATCCTGCCTTTTTCCTGGTATGATAATTTTACTCCCTGTTATCTGCTATTTGTTTACCGTTTACTGTTTTCTATGCCATTTGATCAGATTTCCGTTATCGTCCCCTGCTACAAAGAAGCAGAGGTGATAGAAACGAATTTAGGGACGCTCTATGAATACCTCAAAGAGCGTTTTGTCCGCTTCGAGATCATCATCGTGACCGACGGCAGTCCGGACGATACGAGAAAGAACATCGAGCGTTTCGGCAATGCCCACAAGGATGTGCCTCTCATCCTCATCCCGTTCGCCAAAAATCAGGGCAAGGGGGCGGCTATCAAGGCGGGCGTGCTCGCGTCGAAATTCGATCTGATTCTCTTCATCGATGCCGACCTGACGATTCCTATCGATGAATTGGAAAAATTCATCTCCGCTATCGGTTCCGCGGATATCGCCATCGCTTCCCGCCTCGTCTCCGGATCAAGCTTCGAAGAACCCGCTCCCTGGTACCGCGTTATGCTGGCTCGCGGGTTCCACCTCCTGCAAATCGTTTTCCTCGGCAATTTCGAATTTTCCGACACGCAGTGCGGTTTCAAGCTATTCCGCCGCGCTGTGGCGATGCGGCTTTTCAAGAAAATCACCATAAAACGCTTCGCCTTTGACGCCGAACTGCTCTTTTTGGCCAAGAAATTCAATCTCCGAGTCGCCATCCTTCCAGTCAGGGTCAAAAAGGATCCGCGCAACACCAACGTCAATACCTGGAGAGACCCCGTCAATATGTTTTTCGCCCTGCTCAAGATCCGCCTGAATGATTGGTCCGGCCATTACAAATAGCACTCCAACTTTATTCACCCCGTGAAATTGCAAAGCACTGATGAAGTCAGATTTCACTGGGTAAACTTTATAGATTTTTTATTTTATGGACTTTCAAACTTTACAGACTTTCATAGTCCTCCCCGCTTACCATGAAGCGGCCGTTATTCAATCCGTCATCGTCGAAATCCGCGCTGCCGGCTATGGCAATATCATCGTCGTGGACGACGGCAGTCGAGATGATACGTTTGCAAAGGCTAAAGCCACCGGGGTCACCGCTCTCTGCCATCGTCTCAATCGCGGCAAGGGAGCCGCCACCAAAACCGGCATCGAAGCGGCCAAGCTTCTCGGCGCCGATATCATCGTCACCATGGACGGAGATGGGCAGCATAACCCGGAGGATATCGCCCGCCTCATAGAACCCATCGAAAAAAACCACTGCGACGTCGTCTTGGGCACCCGCCTCAAAAACCCGGAAGGTATGCCCCGCTATAAGATCTGGCAGAACAAGATAGGCAACCTCGTCACCTGGTATTTCTACGGCCTCTATGTTTCCGACAGCCAATCCGGTTTCCGCGCCTATTCCCGCCACGCCGCCGAACTCATCAATACGAAAACCGACCGCTATGAATACGACAGCGAAGTGATCCGGGAAATCTACCTCTACAAGCTCAAATACGTGGAAATTCCCATCCAAGTGCGCTATACTGAATACTCGATGGGCAAGATCCACAAACAGAGCTTCGAAAACGGCCTCAAAACCCTCTACAAAATCATCTGGAACCTGATCAGCTAACAGTAAACAGCCAACATAAAACAGGTGCTCAGTTGTTGTTTCCTTGTTGATTGCTTATTGTTATATGTTGATTGTCTCGTTCGTGTTAATTGCTAATTGTTAACTGTTAATTGATTATGAGCCTCGCCCTCTATCAGATCGTCATCCTCGCCGTGGCCGCCTTTATGCTCTATCAGGGCATCGCCAACTACTTCAAGCGCCGAAGCGGACAGACTGCCATCAAGCTCTTCATCCGCATCATCGTCTGGGGCGGCATGGCGGTCGTGGTCGCCTTCCCCAGTATCAGCAATTCCGTCGCGGAACTCATCGGCATCCAGAACAATGTCAACGCCGTCATCCTCGCCGGCTTCCTTCTCGTCTTTATGATGATCTTCAAGCTCCTCTCCGCCATCGAACGCCTGGAACAGCAGATTTCCATCGTCACCCGACGAGAATCCTTAAAAGAAATTGAGGAAATGAAAAAATAACTTAAACAGTGCCTCCGATGAAATCACTCATAAAATTGAATGTTGTTTTTTTTGCCTTATATTTCTTGCTCCAACTCCTTGGAACCTTAGAGTCTTTTTTTGTTTTCCGCGTCGTCCGTTCTTCCATTGAATTGATTGTTATACTTGTCTTAGGTGGTCTCAATATGGCTGCCTTAGTTCAGTTATTTTTCAAATATGATTTTGATTTCTGGGAGATTTTGAGTCTTGCGTCAGTGATGGGTTTACTTTTCGTGCCGCTTCTGCTCACCATAGAATTTTCGTATTTTCATATATTATTCGAAGAATTGCCAGCCGTAAATTCTTTCTTGATTTTTTTGATACTACTGACAACCTGCTATTTTAAAAGAAGAGATTTCAAAGATAGACTTCCATTCGGCATTGATAAAGTACGGAGGGGTGTTGCCGACACACTCGTTTCTTCTCCGTTTTTCTGGATTTTCATCTTGAATATTACAGTCACTTTCATAATATTTTCCACTTATTATGCTCTATCAGATTTTGATCCGTTCTACTGGATCCAAAGATACGCGAAAGACTTTGAGGAAGGAGTAATCGTGCGCTTTACGGCTGATCGTCCAATTTTTTCATCGTTTGTATACATTTTGAGTCAAAGCTCCCACATCAACTTATATGCGACTTTCAAGTATGCCCTTCCTCTCTTTTCAATACTGAGTCTGATTCCCGCCTGGCTCATTGCGAGAAAATTTCCTTCAAAAACCATTCAAACAATCATATTGCTACTCCCCCTTACCAGCCCTTCAACTATCTCATATTTACAGATTCCGATACCACAAGCTATTTCGATAATATCAATCTACAACTTCTGCTTCTTCTTGATTTACTCATGGCTCTTCGAAAAAAAAGTTTTCTACTATCTGGCTGGAATAACCGCATTTCTTGGTTTCTTTTATCATGAAGTGGCAGCGGTAATATTCACAATCTGGTTCCTTATCACTTTGATTTTCAAACACAGATTTATATTTGGGGAAATAATGAAAAATAAACTCTCCACTTTATTAGCGACCCTTCTCATTATCTCAAATACTTCTTTCCTAGAGAATCAACTTACTTTTCTTCTCTATTGGGTCAAATTAATACTGAAATACATATTTATAATTAAATTAAATCTTTTTTTCCCAGCCTATTACATAAATATGAATGGGCAAAGTATGGGTTGGGGAAATTCCATCGGCGTATTAAAATATTATCTCTATTTTGCAGGTCCACCCATCCTCATCTTACTATTTGTTTTTACTTATTTGATAGCAATGAACGAAAAATTCAGAGAATTTGTAATCAGTCTGAGAACACGCAAAGAAGTTCTTGTTCTCATTGCCTGTTTTTTGATATTTTTCTCAATCTCAGAAATTTTACCGCGATTTTCTGATATCGCTCTCCTGCCAGACAGAGCATGGGTATTTGCCGGAATTTTTTCACTAACATTCTTCTTTATCATACTAAAATTTTTCAAGAACGAAATGCGGTTTAACTATTTTTTGGTTATTTTGTTTGCTATATCGATGAGCATAGGCGGAGCTCTCTATATAAACAACTTCAAAAAATATACAATAACCAATACAATGATCACCTCAGCCAAGTGGGTGCAAGAAAATCTTCCCGATAACAGAATCATCTTTACTGCCTTAGACAGAAACCTGCTTAAGTATTATGGGCAGTCAGCTGTCTTGAAGGTTCCAATTGAATTTTATTTTGATTATGAAACAGCAAAAGAACAAATTAATAAACATACCATAAAGCAAACGGACACGAAAGCAAATCTCAACCTACCAAATGAATATTCTCAATTTATCAAATTAAACAAAGAAAATTCCGAAAAATTACGGTTGGCAGACCCTTTCAAACAGAAAGACTCCATCCTGGTATTACTGGAGGAAAATATCCAAGAGTCGATTGATATGCGGACATCGCTGAGTATGGTCGAAGTTAAGCAAGAGCTTGCACCTACGCTCTACATATATTACTCGAAACCAAACGAAAAGAATCCCTATATTGATAGACCGTATTATTCACAGAATCTTCAAGGCGAAAGAGAGTTAATTTTTGATCAATATCCTGATGAATTTCAGCGAATATACGAGGATACGGCAAACAATATCGTCATTTGGAAAATACTATGAAAATACTCGTTTTCTCCCCATATTACCCTCCTCACATCGGTGGTTTGGAATCTCACGCGGATGAATTCAATAAACATCTGGCTCAAAATGGAACAGATGTTGTTGTTTTTACACCGCGTCTGCCGGAAAACGCCCCCGAAAGTGAAACGTACCAGGGCAGAATAAAAATTCTCCGCTTTCCGGCATTCGAGATTATTCCCAACTATCCTGTTCCAAAGTTTTGGAGTCTCAAATTTTGGAAACTCTTTATCACTCTTTTTCGTTCTGACTTTGATATTGTCATTTCTCGAACCCGCTTTTTTCTCTCTTCCCTACTCGCTCTCACGTACGCAAAACCTAAAAGAATATACTGGATTCACATCGAACATGGGTCCGACTTCGTGAAACTTTCGAGTCCGTTGAAATCCACTGTTGCGAAAATTTATGATCATACTTTTGGCAAAATTATCTTCCGCTTCTCCGATATCAACATTTCCATTTCCCGCGCCGTGCAGAACTTCGTAGCCAGATTTGATAAACGCCTCTCACCGATTATTTACCGAGGGATTGATTTTGAAAATATAGATATTATTTCGGCCGATAATATGGTAAGACAAAAATATCCGGGGAAGATCATCATCAGCACTGCCGCACGCCTATACAAATGGAAAGGGATTGAATTTTCTATCGAGGCTATCCGCAATTTACCGGAAGCTATCCAATCAAAAATAATTTTTCTCATTATAGGCGATGGGGAAGATTTTTCTCGTTTGAAAAAACTTTCACAGGATTTACCGATAGAAATGCTCGGAAACCTACCCAGAGAAAAAGTAATTGCTATACTGAAGATAAGTGATATCTATATTCACTCCTCTCTGCCTGGAGGAGGCTTGTCCACTTCTCTATTGGAAGCGATGTATTGTAAATGTGCAGTGATTACGACCCAAAACGAAGGAGCTAATGAAATTATTGACAATAATAATGGTATTCTCATTGGAGAAGCATCCGAAACATTGATACGAGAAAGTACTGTTATACTAGTTGAAGATGCTGAAAAGCGAAGTTTATATTCCGACAATGCGAAAAAGGATATCTCAAAAAAATTTCTCTGGGAAAAGAGCATAGGCCGATATCTTGAAATTTTCAAAAATATATGAACTTGAAACCCTTCATCAAAGTGCCTCTTGTCTTCCTTGAAAATATCCTCTTCTCGGTGTTTCCGAGTCTCCGGCCATTCATTGAACGGTATCTTTTCAATCCGTACGCTTTCAACGAAAAACACCTGGTATATTCGAAAACCCAATTCAGGAGTTTTCTGGAAAAAATCGGTGGCACTTCTCAGATCGCAAACAAGACTATCCTCGAGCTGGGTCCGGGCGGCTCCATCGGCTTTGGCCTTCTCGCCCTGAAGCACGGAGCGAAGAAATATTACGCGATCGAGAGTATTTCTCATGCATTCATTACAGAAAAACAAATGCTTGGGTACCGAAAACTTTTGGAAAACAACGATGTCCTGATAAACAAATATTTCATACGGAATACAGATGGCCAGTATACATATGATCCGGCGTTCATTGAATTCATAGAGGTAGGGCAAGATTCTTCCTATAAGCTACCCGATGAATCCATAGATATCATCTACTCCTGTGCCGTGCTGGAACACGTCCACGACCTCGGTCTCTGTCTTTCTGAAATGACGCGCGTTCTCCAGAAAAACGGAATCATGAATCATCAAGTCGACCTGAGGGATCACATTTTCTCACAACAGAGCCTTTGGTTCTTGAGTTTCAGCGATTATTGGTTCGGCAAGCTCTTCAAAAATACCGGAGAGTATGTGAATAGAAAAAGATTGAGCTACTACGAAATGCTTATCCAAAAAAATAACCTGCAAATTCTAGAACTGGACATCAACAGCCGCTATGAAAAACCACTCCCCAAAAATCTGACGAAAATATATTCGGAATATGATTTGCAGAGCCTTTCTTTCAATATCACGTTAAAAAAATCCTGAAAAATAGGAGGGGTAATTTCATGTCAGACTTTACAAACTTTAAGGACTTTATAACTTTGCAAACTATCTAGTATGTGTGGCATCGCTGGAAAAATCTCCTTTTCATCGAAAGACGTTTCGACTCAAGAAATTGAGATGATGAACGATGCCATCAAGCATCGTGGTCCGGATGATGGTGGCGTGTATATTTCTCCAGACAAGAAAGTCGGGCTCGGTCATCGCCGTCTCTCCATCATCGACCTTTCCCCTCTCGGCCATCAGCCGATGCGCTACCTTGACCGCTACGAAATTATCTTCAACGGAGAAATCTACAACTTTCAAGAAAAACGGGCAATGCTCGAAAAAGAGGGCTATACATTCAAATCCCATTCTGATACCGAAGTCATCCTCGCCCTGTATGATAAATATGGGAAAGAGTGTCTACAGCATCTGCGCGGGATGTTTGCCTTTGCTATCTATGATGAACAGGAAAAAACTCTTTTTTGCGCCAGAGACAGAGTGGGGAAAAAGCCATTCAAGTACTATATCGATGACAATGTTTTTCTCTTTGCTTCAGAGCTCAAAGCTATATTGACTCAGCCTGAATACCGCAAAGAGCCTGATTACGTCGCTATCCACCATTATCTGACCCTCCAGTACGTCCCAGCTCCCCTGACCGGTTTCAAAGGTATCAAAAAGCTTGAACCGGCCCACTTTCTGACTTTAAATTTGAAGACCAGAAAACTTACCAAGGAACGCTACTGGAAACTGGATTATTCGAAAAAGCTTGACCTCTCCGAAGAAGAATGGAAAAAAAGAATCTTAGAAAAGCTGGAAGAATCCGTCAAGCTTCGGATGATTTCCGATGTCCCGATCGGAGCCTTCCTCTCTGGAGGCATCGATTCCAGCGCTGTCGTCGCTCTGATGGCAAAAAATTCCTCGACTCCGATAAAAACATTTTCCATTGGCTTCGAAGATGAGAAATTCAATGAACTGAAATACGCGAAAATAATCGCAGACAAATTCAAAACAGACCACACAGAATTCATCGTCAAGCCCGATGCTATTCATCTCCTCCCGATGCTCGTCTGCCAATACGAAGAACCGTATGCTGATTCCAGCGCCCTGCCGACTTACTATGTCAGCAAGCTCACCCGTGATCACGTCACCGTAGCGCTCAATGGTGACGGCGGGGATGAAAATTTCGCTGGCTATGGTCGTTACAGCATACACAAATTTTCCCTATTTTACGACAAACTTATATTTTTTCATAAGATATTTGTTCTTCCAACGGCCTACTTCATATCAAAAATTACCAAGACGACTTTTTTTGACCGCGTCTATCGTTTCGCCCAGAGCCTTTCAAAGCCGTACAGTTACCGTTATGTGGATTATGTCTGCTATTTCACAAATCAGATGAAAGCTGATCTTTATGCAGAAGAATTCAAAGAAAAAATGAAAGACGAAGATACCTATCATATCGTTGCTGATCGTTTCTCAGAATCCGGATCCGAAGACAAGGCCGAACAAGCTGTTTACGCAGACTTCGCTACTTATTTGCCGGACGATCTTCTGACCAAAGTCGATATCGATACCATGGCCGTCTCCCTGGAAGGCCGATCACCCTTCCTCGATTATGAAATGCTCGAGCTTACCGCACAAATACCGTTCCACCTTAAACTAAAAGGATGGAATAACAAGAAGTATATTCTCAAAGAAGCATTGAGAGGGCTTGTTCCCGATGAAGTGATGTTCCGTCCGAAAATGGGCTTCGGCATTCCTATCCACTCTTGGTTTCGCAAAGAACTCAAAGAATATGCCTACGAAATGCTCCTGTCAGACAAAGCTGTAGGCCGTGGTCTTTTCAAAAAAGAGGCTGTCAAAAAACTTCTCGATACTCACGTAAATACCAGAAATGACTTTGGTTACCATATCTGGGCGCTTGTCACCCTGGAGCTTTGGTTCCAGGAGTATTTCCCGAATTAAAATACCCCAAAGCTCCCAAGCGGTCGTTCCGCACTTAAGCGGTGCGTCCGCCGGATGCCTATCTGTCTCTTAAAATGACAGGAAAAATGCCTGTGGTATAATGGAAACGAGCTAGAGCAGCTCTTTTTTCTATGTAATTCATATTGTTTGTTGATTGTTAGCTGTTATTTATTCGCTGTTTGTTGTTTGCTGTTTCTTGTTACTTGTTATCTGTTAACTGTTCACTGATTTATGCGCCGAAATCACCTCTCGTATCTTTCTGATCCGCTTTCGAACAAACCATTCGATATCACCGTTCTGGAAGAAAAGGATTCGCATATCGTTTCCGGCATCATCACGACCGATGACTCTTGGTATCCGATCATAGGCGGCATCCCGCGCATCCTTACTAACGAACTCAAACTTAACCTCCTCCAAACGCATCAAGATTTTTTCAAAGTTTGGAAAGAAAAACTTCCTGAAAAAATAAAACTAGAATGGCAAACCGCAATTGATGCCATCCCCGATCTTGATGCGTTCTCCAAACACCAGAAGAAAACCGCGGAAAGCTTCGCCTACGAATGGAAATACATCTACAAAGAAAATGATTATGAAAAAAACAACTTTTTCCATTTCGCCGGCCCCTATGTCACAGAGGAAAATATAAAAGGAAAGAAAACGCTCGATATCGGCTGCGGCTCCGGGAGATTCACCAAATGGGCGGCACTTTCCGGTACAGAAATTTCATTCGGCTCCGACCTCGGTGAAACGGTCGAAGTCGCCTATGCGATGACCAAAAATATCCCGAATGCCTGCATCATCCAGGCGGACATCTACCATATGCCATTCCGGGATGCTTTCGATCTCTCCTACTCCATCGGAGTGCTTCACCACCTCCCCAAACCGCAAGAAGGATTTTCTAAACTTCCTAAAACTCTCAAAGAAGATGGTAAAATGCTCATCTGGGTCTACAACAGGCGGAATAACGCCCGTGCCATTTATTTCTACGAGCCGCTCCGCGACCTTTTGAAAAAACTTCCGAAACCAGTATTGTTTAAACTCTCTTACATTCCCGGTTTCATCGTCCATCTTATCAATTATCTGACGATTTTCTTCAAAAAAATCGGTTTTGAAAATTTTTCAAAGCGCATCCCTTTCTCATACTATGCCAATTTTTCTTTCAATATGAAACTGAACGATGCCTTCGATGTTCTCGCCACCCCGAAGAGCAACTATTACTACGTCGAGGAAATTAAGCAATGGTTTTCAGACGCTTCCTTAAAAAATATTCAGGCGTACGAGCACCCCGAAGCCGGCATCACCTGCATTGGTAGCCGCTAGTTTTACAAGTCTGTAAAGTTAAAAGTTCATAATGTCATCCTGCCTATGCCTCAAAAGAAAAAAATTTTCCACCTTA
>Ga0113563_10000722_pt1 | contig 16917 bp, 12 predicted proteins | sample Mud3Dept3metaG_FD_80117 | JGI IMG/M metagenome (GOLD analysis project Ga0113563, IMG submission 80117) | Freshwater wetland microbial communities from Ohio, USA, analyzing the effect of biotic and abiotic controls - Mud 3 Core 4 Depth 3... | ecosystem: Environmental > Aquatic > Freshwater >...
AGCCGCCCCCAATAGCATAATGAGGCGATCGAGGCCAAAGGCAATCCCTCCGTGGGGCGGAGCGCCATAGTCCAGCGCGTCGAGCAAGAACCCGAACTTCGCCTGCGCTTGCTCCTTGTTGATGCCGAGCAGATCGAGAATGCGCAGTTGGATATCGCTCCGATGGTTGCGGATACTCCCACCGCCGATCTCGCTTCCATTCAGCACCATGTCGTAGGCCTTCGCCCGTACTTTGAGCGGCTCCGAATCCAGGAAGGCCACATCATCATCCATTGGCGCGGCAAAGGGATTGTGCATGAAGATATACCGCTTTTCTTCCGGCGAATAATCCAGCAAGGGAAACTCAACGACCCACAGAGGCTTCCAAGCGGCAGTATCGATCAGCTTCAGCTCTTCACCCAGCAAGAGCCTGATACGGCCCAGCACATCGTGGACAACCGCGGCCTTGTCTGCGCCGAAGAGGACTAGATCCCCTGGCTTCGCCTCGGGAAGGGCCGATGCGAAGGCCTTCGCATCCAGGAACTTGGCGATCACGGACTCCAGTTGCCCCTCTGGAGTGATCTTCAACCAGGCCAACCCCTTCGCGCCAAAACTCTTGGCCGTTTCACCGAGCGCATCGATCCGGCTTCGCGGCGTGGTTGCTCCGCCTGTTACAATCAAGGCCTTCACGATCCCGCCCTTGGTCGCCGCCTCCTTGAATACCTTGAACTCGCTGGCCGCCGCAAAGGTGGTGACGTCGTGCAGCGGCATGTCGAAACGCAGGTCCGGCTTGTCCGATCCGTAACGGCCCACTGCCTCGGCATAGGTCATACGCGGGAAGGGAGTCGACAATTGGACGCCGCCCGCCTCACGAAACACCGTCACGATCATCTGCTCCATCAAACTCATGACTTGCTCGCGGTCTGCAAAGGACAGTTCTGCATCGATCTGTGTAAATTCCGGCTGCCGGTCATTCCGCAGATCTTCGTCACGGAAGCAGCGCGCGATCTGATAGTAGCGATCAACGCCGCTCACCATGAGCACCTGCTTGAAAAGCTGCGGTGACTGCGGCAATGCGTAGAATTGGCCGGGGTTTACTCGGCTGGGCACCAAATAGTCCCTCGCACCTTCCGGCGTGCTCTTGGTCAAAATCGGCGTTTCCACCTCAAGGAAACGTTCTGCATTCAGAAATCCACGGACGGCCTGCATGATGTCATGCCGGAGGCTCAAGAGTCGCTGCATCTTTGGACGCCGAAGATCCAGGTAGCGGTATTTGAGCCGGATCGACTCCGTCACTTCGGCATCGTCTTCGATGACAAACGGCGGCGTCTTCGGCTCGTTCAGAATCTCGACGGCATCCACGAAGATTTCGATCTCGCCCGTTGGCAGATTGGGATTCTTGGACTCTTCAGGACGGGCCATCACTTGGCCCGTCACCGACACGACACGCTCGCTCCGCAACGCGTGGGAGGCGTGGTGCACTGCCGCATTACGCTCGGCATTGAACACCACCTGCGTGATTCCGGTTCGATCACGCAGATCGATGAACATGACCATGCCATGGTCGCGCCGCCGCTGGACCCAGCCGTTCAACACGACAGTCTGCCCGACCTCGCCTTTCGTGAGTTCCCCGCACCGATGAGTTCTGACCTTCATACCACCTTCACTTTCTTGGAACGGGCCCATCCGGCCCGACTGACAGGCCTCTTCGGTCGTGGAGCCTGCTGCTTTGTGTCCTCTGCCGAGGCCAGCTTCTGTTCCGCAAGCTCGCGCAAAGCGTTCGCTTCGCGGTCGGTCAGATACCTGAACTCGCCGGGTGCCAGATCGCCTAACGAGAGCGGCCCCATTTTAATCCGCGTCAGCTTCAAGACAGGATGACCGACCGCCTCCATCATCCGTTTCACTTGATGCTGCCGCCCTTCGCGGATCGTAATCTCCAACCAAGAGTTCAGCTTGGCTTTCTTCATCTTCTTCACGATAGCCGGACCGGTCATACCGTCTTCCAGCTGCACGCCCTGTTCTAACTGCCGGATACGGTCATCCGTCACCACCTGCTTGACCTTGATGAGATAGGTCTTCGGCACATGGTAGCGGGGATGGAGCAACGTCTGGGCTAGGTCTCCGTGGTTGGTCAAGAGCATCAACCCTTCGCTGTCGAAGTCTAACCGACCGACGGGAAACACCCGCACCGATATCCCGCGGAGGTAGTCCTTCACCGTCGGTCTGCCTCCCGGATCGTTCAACGTCGACATCACGTTCTTCGGCTTATTCAGTAACAGATAGACGTACGGTTGGGCGGAACTGATGTGCTTACCGTCCACCTTGATGTGGACACGATCTGGATCGACTTTGGTGCCAAGCTCCGTGACGACTTTCCCATTGACGGTCACGCGCCCAGCGGCAATCCACTCCTCAGCCTTCCGCCGCGAAGCCAGTCCAGTTCCTGCAATGACTTTTTGTAATCTGACGTCCATACTCTCTTTCGAAGGTTGAGATTGAGAAAGAGGCTGAGAACGACACATGCTCTTACTTGACCTTAACCTCAGCCTAAACCTGACTCGTTATTCCCATTCGATTGTCGCCGGCGGCTTTGAACTGATGTCATACACCACCCGGTTCACACCTTTGACTTCGTTGATAATCCGGTTCGACATCTTGCCCAATACGTCATTTGGAATCTTGGCCCAATCGGCCGTCATGCCGTCCAGGCTAGTGACCGCACGAAGCGCGATGACATGTTCATAGGTCCGTTGATCGCCCATGACCCCCACGGTCCTGATCGGCAACAACACGGCAAGCGATTGCCAAATCTCTCGATACAAACCAGCGGCGCGAATCTCCTGATCGAGAATAGACTCAGCCGCTCGCAGGATGGCCAGCCGCTCCTTGGTAACCGCTCCCAACACCCGGATGGCAAGGCCAGGCCCTGGGAAGGGTTGCCGCCAAACAATTTCGTCCGGCAGACCCAGCTCCTTCCCCAACACCCGCACTTCATCTTTGAATAGCTCACGCAACGGTTCGATCAATCTCAACTTCATCCGCGCCGGCAGACCACCCACATTGTGATGCGTCTTGATCGTGGCCGAGGGGCCCTTGAAGCTCACACTCTCAATCACATCGGGGTAGAGCGTGCCCTGGACCAGAAATTTCGCGCTCCCCGATTTTTTCTTGGCTTCAGCCTCGAATTGTTCGATGAACTGCTTCCCGATAATTTTCCTTTTACGCTCGGGATCGATCACTCCTTTAAGCTTGGCAAGGAACGAATCGGATGCATCGATGAGCCGCAGATTCAGATGAAGTTGTTGTGCAAACGTCTGTTTGACTTGTTCTTTCTCTCCCGCCCGAAGCAGTCCATTGTCGACGAAGATACAGGTCAGCTGGTCGCCGATGGCACGATGGGTGAGGGCCGCCGCCACCGACGAGTCTACCCCGCCGCTCAAAGCGCAGATCACTCGTTCCTTGCCGACTTGCGCGCGAATCTGCTGTACCGCCGTCTCTACATAGGACTGCATCGTCCAGGTCGGCTGACAGCCGCAGATATCGTAGACAAAATTCCGAAGAATCTGGGTCCCCTCCGTCGTATGCACGACCTCCGGATGGAACTGAAGACAAAAGATTCGGCGCTTGTGGTCGTCTCGCTTCATCGCGGCAATCGGCGAATTGGCTGTATGTGCGATGGATCGGAAACCAGGCGGCATCCGTTCGATACGGTCTCCGTGCGACATCCAGACGACCGTCGATCCGCCTTCGCCGATTCCCTTGAAGAGATTGCTGCGGTCGTCGATCGTGAGATCCGCACGGCCATACTCTCGATGTTTGGATTTGGCCACCTCTCCACCCGAGAGATGTGTCACCAGTTGCATCCCGTAACAAATACCGAGAATGGGAATCCCTTGGTCGAAGAGATCCTTGGGCACCGCCGGCGCTTTCTTCTCGTACACGCTGGAAGGGCCGCCCGACAGCACGATGCCTTGCGGACGATAGGCCAGAATGGTCGCCAAGGATGCGGTGCAGGGCAGAATTTGCGAGTAGACGTGGGCTTCGCGAATGCGGCGTGCAATCAGTTGGGTGTATTGCGACCCGAAGTCGAGGACCAGGATTCTATTGTGCCAGAGTTCCATGAAGACGTTAATCGTGCAGCGTTACGCGTTAACCGAGAGATTTGAAGGTAGGCATCCTACGATTAACAATTCACGATTAACGAGGAGATTACTCCCAATCCATCCGGTAATTCGGCGCTTCCTTCGTGATAATCACATCGTGCACGTGGCTTTCGCGGAGACCTGCGACCGTCTGCCGGATGAACGTGGCTTTCTGCTGTAAGTCAGAAATCGTCCTGCATCCGCAATAGCCCATGCCGGACTTCACGCCGCCGATCAATTGGTAGATGACGGCTGAGAGTTTCCCTTTATAGGGCACGCGCCCTTCGATGCCTTCCGGAACCAACTTCTGCACCGGACGCCCCCCTTGCCCGTAACGATCTCCGCCCCCGCGTTCCATCGCGCCGATTGAGCCCATGCCACGGTATACCTTATAGGTCCTGGCTTGGTAGAGTTCGGTTTCCCCCGGCGATTCTTCTGTGCCTGCCAAGAGTCCGCCCAGCATGACCGAGGAGGCGCCTGCCGCCAAGGCTTTTGTGATATCGCCTGAATGTTTGATTCCGCCGTCTGCAATGATCGGGACCCCGCTGCCTGCGAGGACTTTTGCGCAATCGGCAATCGCTGTCAGCTGCGGCATCCCGGCACCGGACACGATACGGGTCGTACAAATTGAACCGGGCCCCACACCCACCTTCACGGCATCTGCGCCTGCCTTCAACAGATCCTTCGCCGCATCGGCGGTGGCAATATTCCCGGCTATCAGTTCAAGATCCGGATGACGTTTCTTGATCATCTTAACTGTGTCCAGCACTGCTTGAGAATGCCCGTGGGCGGTATCGACCACGACAAGGTCCACCCCGGCCTTCTTCAGCCGCGCCACGCGATCTTCCGTCTCCGGCCCCACACCGACAGCCGCACCCACGCAAAGCCGGCCATGTCCGTCCTTGCAGGCGTTGGGATACATGATGCGCTTTTCGATATCCTTGATGGTAATGAGCCCTTTGAGCTCGAACTGCTTATTGACGACCGGCAGTTTCTCGATCCGATGCTCGTGCAACACTTCGCGAGCCTTTTCCAAGCTCGTCCCTTCGGGCGCCGTGATCAGCTTGTCTCGCTTCATGATCTGCGAGACCTTCAAGTCCATCCTGGTTTCGAACCGCAGATCGCGATTCGTGAGAATACCGACCAACTTCTTGTCTTTGGTAACGGGGATCCCCGAGATTCGGTATTTCTCCATCAACGCATGGGCATCGCGAATCGTTTGATCGGGCGAGATCGTAATTGGGTCGAGAATCATGCCGCTCTCGGATTTCTTGACCCGGTCCACTTCAGTCGCTTGATCCTCCGGCGACAGGACGCGGTGAATAATCCCAAGGCCGCCTTCGCGGGCGATGGCAACAGCCAAACGGGACTCCGTGACGGTGTCCATGGCCGAGCTGATGATGGGAATGTTGATCTTGATGTGGCGAGTCAGTCTCGTACGCATGTCGACCTCAGTCGGTAAGATCTGAGATTTGGCCGGAACCAACACGACGTCGTCATAGGTCAGCCCCAAACGTGGTTCCTTATCGAGCATGTCTTCTCCTCACCAAGTCCTAAAATCCTCGTAGCCGCTTATGCCCGTGATGTGCCTTGTGCGTTCTCGATCTCTGCCACAGTCTCCGCATCCTCCTGGAGCCGTTCGCTTCCCTCATCCGCCGGCATGAACTGTTCGACCCTGGTGTTCCCGCTATCGACGACGAACACACTTCCTTTGACATCGACCGCGATGCCGTAAGGAAAGTTGAATTGCCCCTTGCCGTTCCCAAACCCGCCCCACTGGGTGATGAAATTGCCTTCTTTATCGAACTTCTCGACACGGTGATTGCCGGTGTCCGTGACATAGACATCGCCGGCTCCATCGACCGTAATACCCCAGGGGGACCGCAACTGACCTGCCTCCTGCGCAAGCGGGCTGCTGGCGTGACCCGGTTCGGCACTGCCGCCCCACTTGGCCAGCAACTGCGGGAGCACGTTGGTGCTGGTATCGAACTTCTGAATCCGGTGATTACCCATATCGACGACGTACACAAACCCGTCCGTCTGGTCCACGGCCACGCCACGCGGGAAATAGAATTGGCCGTCTCCGTTCCCGAAGCTACCCCAGGACATAATGAACTCGCCGTTCATGTCGAACTTCTGCACACGGAAGTTGGCGCTGTCGACCACATAGACATACCCGCGCACCCGATCGACCGCGATGCCCCACGGTGAGTTGAATTGCCCTTCGCCGTTTCCGCGCGATCCGAACTTAATGAGATAGCCACCGAGCTTCCCGTCGAACTTCTGAACACGGTGGTTATTCGTATCGACCACCCAGACATCGCCCTTGCCGTCGCAGGCGATCCCGGTAGGATTATGGAAGTTGGCATTGGCTGAACCGAAGTTTCCCCAGAGAATAATGAAGTTGCCGGTATTGTCGAATTTCTGAACCCGGTTGTTGCCGTTGTCGACCACGAACAGCGATCCCTGCGGGTCGACACAGAGACCGTAGATCGGGGCCATGAACTCGCCGCCATGCAGCAACGATGCGCCACGGCCTGTACGGCCCCATTCGGACACGCAGAGATACCCCGACGTGTTGACCAGAATCGTGGTGCTCGCAGGGGTAGAGACGTTCCCTCCCACATCCTTGAACCAGACGTAGATCGACTTCTGCCCGTCTCCCAGCGACAAAATAAATGGGATCGTCGCACCAAACTTGGTGGCAGGCGTCACATCCACCCATCCCGGCGTCCCCGCCATGGGAGTCATCGGCGCCTCGGAAACAAAGTAGGCCGCAACTCCGGTATCGACATCGTTCGCTGAGACCGTGACGATGACTTCCGGCGTGTTCGTCATGAACGCGCCATGATTGATCACGGCATACGGATTTTGGGGCGCCGTGATATCGATGAGCACCGGCGTCGCCGTCACTTCGCTCGACAACTCGCTTTCGACGCCGTTCTCGAACACCGCGGTCACGGCATAGTGATAGGGGGTATCGTTCGAGAGGCCGGTGTGCGCATAGGGATTCGTCACGCCTTCGATTTTTGTCGCCGTCTGGGTCGTGAGCTTCGGGACGGTATTGAAATATAGGTTATAAGACTGTGCCCCAGGAACTTCCATCCAACTCAGGAAGGCTTCCGTATCCCCGGCTTTGACCGCCACGCTGCGGGGCGCCGGAGTCTCGCTCGGCGCCTGAGAAGTTGACGTCTCATCTTTTCCGCGATTGAGTTCTTCGTCAGTCGGCACATACTTCAGAATGCGGCCATTGCCGCTATCGACCACATAGACCGCGCCTTCTTTGTCGACCGCAATCCCGTAGGGAAAATTCAGCTGCCCTTCTGTCTTTCCGCGGTTTCCCCAGGCACAGAGGAACGTCCCGTTGCCGTCGAACTTTTGGATGCGGTGGTTACCGGTATCGACGACATAGACATTGCCGAGCGCATCGCAGGCGATCCCCCAGGGAGACTTGAATTGGCCTGGCCCAGCTCCTTCTCGGCCCCACTTGGCAAGGAAACTCCCGCGGGCATCGAACTTTTGAATGCGATTATTGCTTTCATCGGCGACGAAGATATTGCCCACAAAATCGACGGCCACGCCGCGAGGGAAAAAGAACGCGCCGTCGAAGCTCCCATCACGGCCCCACTTGAGTAACGCCGTCCCGTCCGAAGTGAATTTCTGAATGCGCGCATTGCTCGTGTCGGACACGTACAGATTTCCTTCTGCGTCCGTCGCGAGCCCCCAAGGCACATCGAACTTGCCCAGATCGGCCCCGCGCCAGGCAAACCCAAACTTCCCCCAGGCCTGCATCGCATTGCCATTGAGATCGAATTTCTGAATGCGGTTATTGCCGCTGTCTGCGATATAGAGTACGTCATTCGGCCCGACTGCCAATCCACGCGGATAGTAGAAGCTCCCTTCCTGCGAAGAGGGATCACCGCCCCATCGCGCGACAAACTTCCCGGACTTGTCGAGCTTTTGAATCGAATGGTTATCGGTATCGGCAACGTAGATATTGCCGTCCTTGTCGAGCGTGATCCCCGTGGGCGAGCTGAACTCTCCGTCGTCCACCCCTTCCCGGCCGATGCACATGGCCAACAGATAGGGCGAGGGAATCGCCATGACCTCTTGCGACTCGAGACTCTCACCCTTCTGCGTCACCACGGTGACGACGTAGTGATAGCAGGTCCCATTGGCCAGATCGTCATGGACAAACGGACTCTGGACACCTTCCACGCAGGTGCCTTTGTCTTTTTTCACCCCGATGACGGCTTTAAAATCATCGTCGCCGGCAATCGGACGCGTAAGATCGGAGAACTTGATCATCACGCCCTTGGTGGTTTGGAAATAAAGATTGTAGTACATGGCATCGGGAACGGGATCCCATGTGATGGTAACCCAGCCGTTCCCCGATTTCGCGGCCACGTTCGCCGGCGGTGATGGCAGTTCTTCTTCAGCGGCAATCGAATCGCCGGCACCCCATTCTCCCTCGGTTCCATCAATGGTCAGATGCGTTCGATCACACTGAAACATCTCGTCGAGCAGCCAAGCTTTGATCATGTGGTGGTACATCCTGTTGCTAAAGCAGCTCTTTCAGAAGAAATGAGGGGTCTTTCAACGACTTAGAATTGGATTTTTGAGTCTAACAAAGCGACGGAAAGAGAGTCAACGGGGCGTATCTCAAATTTTGATTATGGTTTCTCGATTCAGATCACACACACCGAGTGATGGGAGGCTTCTTCCACTAAACAACGCACGAAACACTGAATTGGACATACTGAAATCTCGCTGCGTTTTCCTCTTCCATTCTTTCCTCGCCCCCCTTACGATATAGCTTAGCAGGATGCTTAGAAAAACTCCGCCAGCAGAGGGAGAGATGCCCGGTGAGTCCCCTGTGCTCGCGCAACGCGCGGTCTCAGAAAGATGGGAGGGGAACAGCCAGACCATCCTTCTTGCTCGCAGAACGCGCACGATAACACAGTGCTCGTCCGATGCGCGCAGGGAATGACAGCCTGACTGTTCCCCTGAAGGCGAAACGGGGAAAATCGGGAGACCCTCGCACGGGCTTATGGCATGTGTCGGCGTGCCGGTGGGTTGGAGGGTGAGAACATCGCGCGCGGTTGGGGGACTCATCCGGGCCATCAGAGGACAACGTAAACAAGCAAGCTTGGAATTTTATTCGCGCGCTTTGGCCTTGCCTGTGGAACGTTGCGTCTCGGCGCGCTGGTGTTGAGTGGGGTGAGATGTCTGGTCTTTTTGAGCATCCCGCGGATCAGACTGATGCCATTAGCAAGAATGACATCGAAGCGGTTCATTTTAAATAAATGAGCGGAAACCATTCGCCGCGTTAGAACGGTCAGTGTCGGACAGATCCCTATGCACTGAGGAGTCCCTTCAAATGTCAGACTTATCGCTTGATCAACTCGAACAACTTGTCCAGGGTCGCCATTGGGACCCTCTCGCTATTCTCGGTGCTCATCAGATGGCCCAGGGCAGTTCTCCTACCGTTGTGATTCGATGTTTTTTGCCGGAAGCCAACGACGTGGCCTTGCTCCTCAGTGAGCAAGGTCGACAGCCCATTCCCATGACGCGCCTCCACGAGGCCGGTCTATTTGAAGCCACCGTCCAAGAGTCGCTCGGAACCAACCCCTATCGTCTCCGCATAACTAACCATGCAGGACAAGTCTCGGAGCGGCACGATCCCTATGCCTTCCCACCCCTCCTCACCGACTTTGAGCTACACCTCTTCGCCGAGGGAACCTTCTTCAAAGCCTATGAGACAATGGGCGCCCATCTCCGAACAGTGCAGAGCATCGCAGGAGTCCATTTTGTCGTCTGGGCGCCGAACGCTATGCGGGTGAGTGTCGTGGGCGACTTCAATGCATGGGATGGCCGCCGCCATCCCATGACGAACCGCGGAGCGACCGGCCTCTGGGAACTCTTCATTCCTGGACTCACAGACGGCACGCTCTACAAATATGAAATTCGCTCACGCTACCTCGACACACCGCTTCTGAAAGCCGATCCCTATGCGGTCGCATCGGAACTACGCCCCAAGACCGCCTCGATCGTCCGTGAGCTTTCTTTTTACCGCTGGAAGGACCAGTCCTGGATGACGGCGCGGGCACAGCAAAACCCGCTCGCCTCGCCCCTCTCAATTTACGAGGTCCATCTCGGCTCCTGGATGCGTATCCCTGAGGAAGGAAATCGCTGGCTGACCTACTCAGAGCTTGCCATAAAACTCATCCCATACGTGAAGAATATGGGCTATTCCCATGTCGAACTGCTGCCGATTACCGAGCATCCGTTCGACGGATCCTGGGGCTATCAGACCACAGGTTATTTCGCCGTCACCTGCCGGCACGGATCTCCCGAAGACTTCATGGCCTTCGTCGATACGGCACATCAGGCCGGAATCGGTGTGCTGATGGACTGGACCCCCGCGCACTTTCCAGACGATCCGCATGGACTCTCCCAGTTTGACGGCACGCATCTCTACGACCATGCCGACCCACGGCTCGGCTACCATCCGGACTGGCACAGCCGTATCTTTAATTACGATCGCGCCGAGGTCCGGAACTTCCTTCTGAACAGCGGGCTCTTTTGGCTGGATCGCTACCATATCGACGGCTTGCGGGTGGATGCCGTCGCCTCGATGCTCTACCTCAATTATGGACGGAAAGAAGGAGAATGGATTCCCAATCAGTTCGGCGGGCACGAAAACATCGGAGCCGTCACGTTGCTGAAAGACTTGAATGTTCTGGTCCATCGTGATTTCCCCGGCGCGATGACCATCGCCGAGGAATCCACGGCCTGGTCGGGAGTCTCACGCCCCATCTATGTCGGAGGACTGGGCTTCACGTTCAAGTGGAACTTGGGCTGGATGCACGACATGCTGGATTACTTCGGCCACGATCCCGTCCACCGCCCCTTTCACCAGAACCAAATTACGTTCGGGCTCCTCTATGCCTTCAATGAAAATTTCATCCTGGTGCTGTCGCACGATGAAGTGGTGCACGGAAAGCGGTCGCTGCTCGACAAAATGCCCGGCGTCGATGGGCAACGCTTTGCCAATCTCCGTTCCCTCTATGGCTTGATGTACGGGCATCCAGGCAAGAAGATGCTGTTCATGGGAGGAGAGTTCGGGCAGTGGTGTGAGTGGAACCACGACACCGGCCTAGAATGGCATCTCTGCGATTACGAGCGGCACTCGGGGCTCCAGCGTCTTATACAAGATCTTAACCGCCTCTACCGCCAGGAGCCGGCACTGCATGAACTCGATCACGACTGGACCGGTTTCCAGTGGATCGACTTTCGCGATGCAGCCTATTCCGTGATCGCCTTCCTCAGAAAAGCCAAGGACCAGGATAATCAGATCGTATGCGTGTGTAACTTCACCCCTGTTCCCCGCTACGACTATCGAATCGGCGTGCCGCACGAAGGCTACTATCGTGAACTGTTGAACAGTGATGCCTCGGCCTACGGGGGGAGCAACGTGGGAAATGCAGGAGGGGTTCAGACAAGCGCCCTACCCTCTCATGGCCTCCCCCATTCGCTCGCAGTCACACTCCCCCCACTGTCGGTGCTGTTCCTCAAGCGGATCTGATTTCGCAGGATACTGAAAAAGTCCCCCAGCATAAGAAGACCGTTGTTTGGTTTGAACCAAATCAACCAGATAGACCAGAAAAACCAAATGGACCAGACAGACCGGGTTTGTGCCACACGTGGAGACTATCGAAACCTTACGCCTGTCTCGATAGTGTATCCGGGGCTGCTGGAAGAGAACTACCAGGTCCTGAAGGGACCGCAATCAAGATGGATGAACTTCGCGCGAGGATAAAACCCTACCCCACCATACTGCAACCTCAATGCGGCACGCTGAATCTCGCGAAGCTTGACACCGGGAATATAGAAATCAACCGCCTGCCCCTGAACATGCAAACTGTGCTGCGCGACTCGCCTGCTCCGTTTTAGAAGCTGCGCATTGTATTCAGGCGACCGATAGCCGGAAATCACGTGGATCTCGCCGGCGCCGGCGAGCGCTTTGTGCACGAGATTGACGTGTTCCAGCAATTGCACATCTATGGCGGCGACTTCTCTTGTGTGATGGCAACGCAGAACATGATTCACCTCATCCAGCGCCGTCAGATCATACTGCCCCGCGTCATCACGATAGCGAACTCGCAGTCGTTCGTTCGTATGCACGTTGAAGAAGGTAAGTTCGGCGTCAGGAAGCTCGTTCGCTCGTGCGATTGAGGGCTGCAGCAGTCTGCTCCCGAACAACAGTAGTCCGGCAACAGACGTTTGCAAGAACGTTCGACGAGTCCAAGACCAAGAATCTGGAGGCTGCAAAGAACCGCTCCGGAAAAAGGTGTGCTGCAGTCTGTCAGGTGAATGCCTGTGCTTGTATCAAAAGGCCCAGGATCAGTCAACCCCTTCCTCTAGGAATCTGTCGAAATGTTTTTCCAGTATCCTGCTAGACAGGAGAACTCAACACAGGTAAGATCGCACACATAGGCGGCATACGACTATGGCTACAATCCTTGTTATCGACGACGAAGAATCAATCCGGAACCTCCTGAAGGAAGTCCTTGAGAGGGCAAACCACCGTGTGCTCGAAGCCCGCGATGGTCAGGAGGGATTGACTCTCTACCAGCAGAACAACGTGGACCTAGTCCTCATGGACATTCTGATGCCAGGAACCGACGGCCTCGAAGCCACGTTACAACTGACGCGGGAATATCTTGACGCCAAGGTCATCGCCATGACCGGCGCGCAAGGCGACCGAAACTTTCTCGATGTCGCGAAACTTTTTGGCGCCCGCCGCGTCTTCGAAAAACCCTTCGACCTCGACAAACTCGTCCAAGCCATCAACGAAGAACTCGCCAAGTAGCGAGAACGACCCAGCCGACTTTCTTCAGCCTCACTATCTTTGTCATCATATAATCGCTTCCCTGAACCTTGCCGTCAGAAGATGCAAATATCTGGCAATAGGGTCGTCGTTTCATCATGATTCTGACAGGAAGAAACGCGCGATCTTTGAAATGAATATTCACACAAGAACGCGAGACTTGAGCTACCTTATCCTCTGGATCGTGCTGATTCTTATGGTAGGGGTATTGCCTCTGAGTAACTTTGTGGGGCATGCACACTGGGAATACATTAAGTGGGTTCCGACCGTTGAAGATCTTCGTTCACCCAAATACCTACTCGACATCTTCTCCGACATTGTCGGGAATACCATGCTCTTTTTTCCTCTTGGCTATTTCCTGAGGCGGCTGCTCACCTCTTCCAGCTCTTCACGGCGATTGCTCCTGGCTGCTGGGATCGGTGGCACCCTTTCACTCAGCATCGAACTGTATCAAGTCTATTGCCACAGCCGCTTTCCCTCAATCTTTGACGTCATCACCAATGTGACTGGAACCTTCATAGGGGTCCACTTTCCCCTCTCCAGGAAGGACGCCTTGCCTGCCTCGCAGCATCCGAATATTACGCCCAATCCACAAGATCGTCGCCACGCTCCTTAATCCGTATGATTCATGATCGCTTCTGCTGCAAACGAGCCATCACGGCCTCAGCCTGCCACCAGTAACACACCTGGACGGGCTTCGTTGACTCATCGACCTCCATTGAGTTCTTTCCTGGCCAATGAACGCATCATGACCGGATCGCTGTAGGCCACTTCGCTGAGCGCATCCATCATATGCAAGCCCTTGGTCACCGCTAATTCCTTTGCCTTCAGAGAGTTCTTCGCGCTGAACCGCGCCACTGCCGGCTGACCGTTCACAATCTGACAAGCCAAGATCTCGCCACTCACTTCCAGCGTGCCTCCCTGCTCGACCAACATCTTGGCCTGCGCCGACGTAATGCCATGGAGCTGGGCGAACTCTTCCAATCCTCCTGTCTCAACCAACCGTCCATCCGGCATGATGCAGAGTCGCTTGAAATGTGGGGACCAGTCCTTGCGAAAGTCGATGTACTTGATGTCTCCGCCCTTGGCGACCGCGCGATCCAAAGTCCGGTAGTCGAGTCCAAGATTTTTCTGGTCGAGTTTCGACTTCAACTCCTCCGGCAACGTCTTGTGAAAAACCATTGCTGCCACCTCATTGAGCGGAATACCTCGCGCGTGAGCCAGCTGCTCCGCCTCGGCAAATTGCATAAGATCCAAGGTCCAGGTCTGCTTGGGAACCTCCCCAGTCGGATCGATCCGACAAGCAAACAACCCCCGCGTCAGGATCCCGCCGATCTGCGGGTATACGTACACCCCTCCTTCGGTCAGCAACTTGATCATCGTCTCCAGTGGAACCTCGTAGCTTTCTGACAAGACTTTGGCATGCGCAGCCAAATCTTCCTGGAACGTCATCGCGCAGGCCGTCACATTCCCCGGCGCATCGAACTCAGAATAATCCTCGATAATGTTATAGAGGACCGTGGGCTTGATCTTCTCGGCTCTTTTCTTTATCTTAAACATGAGCTACTTATGCATAACATACGTAAACACAAGATGTTTTTTTACTGATTGACATGGTAATACGGCGGCAAGGTCATGAGTCTCCCATCCTCCACGGGGCCACCAATCGTGAAGTGATAGAGCGATTGGAAACTCAGACTCTTCACCGCTGCAATCTCATGCACCGGGTCGTCGAAGAAACATCCAATCCCGGTTGCCCTCACCCCCGCCGCCTCGGCTTCCAGGTATAGCACCTGCCCCAGTAACCCCGATTCCCAGAATAGACGTGGGTACCACCAGGCTCCTCCTTCCCGCAAGCGTCCCTCGAACTCGGCCAGCATGCCAAACGAGAAAGCACTGTCTCCGGCAATGTCCTGATGGCAGCTTACTTGAACGGCCAGTTTCTTCGCATCGCCCTCAAGCAGCCAGTAGAGTGGCCGATCCTCCGGGCAACCCGGAGCCGGAGTCCAGGTCAGCTCTGGGTTCATCGATTGCTGGATAAACGACAACTTCCGTGGATCGCGGACTAGAACATACAGCCCTGGCGTGAGGCCGTCGACCCGATGGACAAAGAGTAATAAATGAATCGCCGGTTCGTAGGGCCAGACATCCCACGGCATCGGTCGATCCAATTGCGGCCGATCCGCACGAGGCATCACTCGCTCCATCATGCGAAAGAATGTCGCGGCCGAGATTGATGTTTTGCCATCGAACGACACGGCACTTCGGCGTTGGCGAATGATCTGACCTGCCAGCACCGAGTGAGACGTGAACGGTGAAACATGAGCCGTAACAGAAGTGGGAGCAGCGACAGAAATGTGTTCACAAGCGGCTTTCCAGCTCGCGGCTGCTGCCTCATCAATAATCTCCCACTCCACTCCATGCTCGCCGCTCAATCGATTGGCTTTCCCATGCCAGGTGCATTCAGCGACATCCTTCACCACCGCTGGATCAATGAAAAGCGGAATCTCTGGCAGCTTCCCACGTTTCACGTCTAACGTTTCACCTTTGACGTCCCCAAGAGGCCATATCACCGCCAGACAATCCGGATGTTCTGGTTCAACCTCTGCAAAGTCCTCCACCCTATTCGTCCCCAACAGGAGCGCAACAGTGTGTTGCTCCACGCCATCGAGCAGGACCATGTTCCATCCGAGCGTCGCCGCGGCAATCCGCGCCGAGCCGATCGCATGGCCGACATCATGGTTGCAGTAACGGAACGCTCGCTCGCCATATTTCCAGGCCTCTCGCCAATGGACCGAAGTCAGTCCGAAAAGAAATGCACCAGGAGGAAACGGGTCCAGCAGCCAAGCGATCTGTTCAGCCGGAAATTCAGCGCGTAACTCCAATCCATGCTCTTTGGGCGCGTAGTGATAGAGCCCCGGTGTGAGATCGAGTCCCTCGATGTGCGGAAGCACAACATAGCCTTCAGTCGGATGTAAATTCCCCGAAGAGGGATTACTCCGTAGCGGCCACTCCGACTCCCCTGCTTTTTTCCAAGCTGACAGCGCGAGTGCAAACTCGAAAAACCGGGAAAGAATCCGCACTGTGACAGGCTGGCAAGCAACGGCTCCAGGCTGGTAGATGGCTTCATAGGCTGGCGATACCGGTTCTTCATCCGGCTTCAGCAAGGGCAATGAAATGAGCGGTGCTCCTTCAAACCGCCGAAACGGATCAGGCTGATTGGCCCAATCCAGATACCCAAGAGCACGAGCATAGCGATTGAAATGATGCTTCGTCTGAACGTGATAGCGGATGACCCGATCGACGGGATCGGTCGGCAAGGTCCCGACTGGTTCACGATACAGGGGGATTTCTGTGGCCATAATAATCAATCCCAGTCTACAGAGCCGCAGGAAGGAAAGTAAACGCAGGTAGCTCGGGATATACTGCGGGCTGATAGTTGGATAGACTGCAGGAGGCGGAGCCTATCCCGGAAGGTGGCACCTGACAGAGAAGTGTATAAGCGCTGGACGATTTGGTAGACTTGTTCACCAACAGATTGCTGAGCCTGCCTTGCAATGCTGCAAGGCAGGCCGCAGTAAACTTATATTAGTTACACGGCATGAAAGTAACGTGCACGAAAGCCCAAGGAGCGACTCGCCAACTCGACGTCTCCATAACGCTGCTCTTTGCAGACTATGACCCGCTGGCAATACGTACGCTTGCGGCGGCGCACGGCGTCCTTGCGGACCTAGTAGAAACCAAACTACAGGCGTTTCATGGCGGTCGAAGATGATCGAAGATTCCGGGTTATCGAAAAAGGAAGCGCTCGCCGTCCTCAATAGTGCCCAGAACTACTTGAAACACACGGACCGAGGCCCTGATTCAGAACTCTCATTTGAAGAAGACGAAAATGAATGTTAT
>Ga0113563_10000724_pt1 | contig 16898 bp, 11 predicted proteins | sample Mud3Dept3metaG_FD_80117 | JGI IMG/M metagenome (GOLD analysis project Ga0113563, IMG submission 80117) | Freshwater wetland microbial communities from Ohio, USA, analyzing the effect of biotic and abiotic controls - Mud 3 Core 4 Depth 3... | ecosystem: Environmental > Aquatic > Freshwater >...
CGCGAGGCGACCGGCAAGTTCGACGCCGCGGGCGCCGCCCACGTCGGCGTGGCGCGCGTCCCCGACCCGCGCCTGGTCGGGCTGCGCGACCTGTTCCGGCCCAGGAAGTACACCCCGGCGACGGTCGAGTACGTCGACATCCCCGGCATCTCCAAGGGCGAGGGCGCCGAGAGCCTCGACCTGGCGAAGCTCAAGGGCGTCGACGGCCTGCTCCACGTGGTGCGCGCCTTCGAGGACCCCGAGATCCCGCACCCGGGCGGCAGGCTCGATCCGGCCTCCGACCTCGCGACGCTCGACCTCGAGCTGATCCTGGCCGACCACTCGCTGGTCGAGCGCCGGCTCGAGCGGCTCGCCAAGGGCAAGAAGGGACTGTCGCCCGAGGAGGAGCGCGAGCGGGCGCTGCTCGCGGGCACGGTCCTGCCGGCGCTCGAGGCCGAGACGCCGCTGCGCCGGCTGGCGTTGGCCGGCGACGACGAGCGGCTGCTGCGCGGCTTCCAGCTGCTCTCGGCCAAGCCGCTGCTGGCGGTGGTCAACGTCGCCGAGGGCGACGTCGCCCGCGCGCGACCGGAGGACTTCGGGCTCGTCGCGCACGGCGCGGGCGAGGGGCTCCACGGCGTCGTGGTGAGCGCGCCAATCGAGCTCGAGATCTCGCGCCTGGCGCCCGACGAGCAGCGCGAGTTCCTGGCCGACCTCGGGCTCGCCGAGCCGAGCCTCGACCGCGTCGTCCGCGCCTGCTACGAGCTGCTCGGCCTGATCGCCTTCTTCACCGTCGGCGAGGACGAGGTGCGCGCCTGGACGATCCGCCGGGGCGCCACGGCGCGCGAGGCCGCCGGCACCATCCACTCCGACATCGAGCGCGGCTTCATCCGCGCCGAGGTCACGCGCTGGGACGACCTGCTGCGCCTGAAGACCCTCGCCGCCTGCCGCGAGCAGGCGCTGCTGCGCCTGGAGGGCAAGGAGTACGCCGTCGCCGACGGCGACGTCGTTCACTTCCGATTCAACGTCTAGCCCGGTCCCGGTCCCGGTCCTGGCCCCGGCGGCGGCGCTGCCGCGACGGTCACCACGCGGGGTGGCGCGGTGCGCAGCGCGCCGGTGTGACAAGATGCTTGTTTGCGCAATCTCGACCTCAGCTCACGCTCCAGCCTGATCCTAGCCGGGGCGCTCCTGGTCGGGCCGTGCCTCGGCATCGCTCTGTACCGCTCGGCGGCCACCCGGGAGGACCGGATGCTCGCCTCCGATCTGCGCTCCGATCTCGAAGCGCACGCCTTTGCCGTCGAGACGCAGCTCGCGCGCATGGTCGAGACGGTGGCGGGAACCGCGGCGCTGATCGAAGCCGCGCCGGGGCTGGGCGAGGGGGATTTCGCCACCTACACGGCGCGGATGCTCGCGCGGCTGCCCGTTCTCGAGGCGCTCGAATGGTCGCCGCGGGGGAGCGCGGGCGAGCCGGCCCGGGAGGAGGCGCTCCAGCGCGCGGTCGAGACCGGCGAAGTGACGATCTCGGACCCGATCCACGCCGCGCGGGCGGAGCCCGGCGGCTGGAGATTCCTGCTCGTTGCCCCGGTCCGCGCACTGCCTCCGGCGGAGACGGAGCGCCGCCCTCCGGTGCGCGGCTTCGCGATCGGCGTCGTGCGCTTCGCCGATCTGATCGCAGCCGCCTTCTCCGAACGAGCGACGACCGGGGGCGGGAGGCTCGCCTGGCAGCTCGCGGGCGAAGACGCCGGGGGCAGGGGAGTCGTCCTCTGGTCGAGCGCCACGAGCGGCGCCGTGGAGGAGCCGCGCGCTGGAGCTTCGCTGCAACGGACGATCGTGGCCGGTGGGCAGCGCTGGACGCTGGTGGCGCGGCCCACCGACTCCGCCCTGCGCGCGGGACGGAGCTCGTCGCCCGCCCTGCTCGGAGCGGCGTCGTTCTCGGGCTGGCAGCTGCTGGTGGCGCTGAGCGCGGTCCTGACCTGGCGCGGACGCGAGCGCCAGGAGCGGCGCCGGATCGAGCGCGAGCGCGCCGAGCAGCTCACGCAGCGCCTCGCCAGCGCCGTGGAGCAGACCGCCGACGGCGTCCTGATCACTGACCGCTCGGGCGTCATCGAGTACGTCAACCCGGCGTTCGAGCAGACCACGGGCTACAGCCGCGCGGAGGCGGTGGGTGCGACCCCGCGCCTGCTGCGCTCCGAGCAGCAGGGGCCCGACTTCTACCGCGAGCTGTGGGCCACGATCCTGAGCGGGAAGCCGTACAAGGGGATGTTGTTCAACCGGCGCAAGAGCGGGGACGTCTTCGCCGCCGAGCAGACGATCACGCCGATGCGCGACGCGCAGACCGGCGAGGTCAGCCACTTCGTGTCGGTCCTGCGCGACCTGACCGAGCGCACGCGCCTCAACGAGCAGGAGACCGAGCTGCGCCTCGCGGCGGCGGTGCAGCAGCGGCTCTATCCCGATCCGCTCCCGCGCATCGCCGGGTTCGACATCGCCGGCGGCATGGTGCCGGCGCTCACCACCTGCGGCGACTACTTCGACTTCATCGCGCTGCCCGACGGCCGGCTCGCGGTGGTGGTCGCCGACGCCTGCGGCCACGGCGTCGGGCCGGCCCTCATCATGGCCGTGACCCGGGCCTACCTGCGCTCGTTGACCGCGCTGCGCGGAGACATCGAAGGGGTAGTGCGCGAGCTCAACCGGCTGCTGCTCGCCGACCTCGAGGCGCACCTCTACGTGACCATGGTGCTCGGCGTGCTGGACCCCGGCTCGGGAGTGCTGACCTGGGCCAACATGGGGCACCCGGCGGGCTACGTCCTGGACGCGCACGGGGCCGAGAAGTCGAGGCTCAGCAGCACCTGCCTGCCGCTCGGGATGTTCGCCCAGCTCGGCGCGCAGCCCGGGCGAACCACCCAGCTCGCGCCCGGCGACCTCGTCGTGCTCCTCACCGACGGCGTCATCGAGACCAGCTCGCCGGAGGACCGGGAGTTCGGACCGGCGGCCATGCTCGATGTGGTGCGCGGTTGCCGGCACGAGACGGCGGAGAGGATCGTCGCGGCCGTGCTCGGAGCCGCGCGGGTCCATGCCGCGGGGCAGGCCCGGCGCGACGACGTCACGGTCGTCGCGATCAAGCGCGACGGCTGAGGCGGCGGCCTTGGCGTGCCCGCCGGTGCCGGGCCGGCAGGCGCGCGGCCGGGGCGCGCGAGCTCAGACGAGCAGCAGCAGGCCGAGCGCCACTCCCGCGAGCAGGAGCGCGGTGGCGGGCAGGCCGAGCACCGGCAACAGGAACAGACTCCCCGCCAGCGAGCCGAGGCTGCCGCCCGCCAGGTCGGCGGCGTAGAGCGGCGCGACCACCGCCGCCGGGTCCGTGACGCGCGCCAGGCTGGCGAAGGCGAAGAGCGCGCCGGTCGTGGCGCCGGCGGCGGCGAGCAGCAACCCGCTCGCCGCGAGCCCGCTCCCCGCGCCCGTGCCGACGAGCGCGCCGGCGGCGGCGCACACCGCCGCGGTGGCGAGCACGACGGCGGCGCCGGCGCGGCGCGAGGCGCGGCCGCGCAGGCACCGGCCGGCCGCGAGCGCGCCCGCCGCGAGCCCGGCCATGAAGAGCGCGAGCAACAGCCCGAGGTCCTGGAAGAGGACGCCCTGCCGGACCTGGTAGGCGAGGATCAGCACGCCCTCGATCACCATGCCGACGAAGCCCGCCGCCGCGACCAGGAGGGCGCGCCGCCAGCCCTCCCGCCGGCGCGCCGCGAGCCCGACCAGGAGCGCCAGCGCCACCGCGACGGCGAGCGCCGCGGGCCCGGGCCGGGGCAGCTCGAGCAGGCCGACGACCGGGAAGTAGCGCGCCAGCCAGAGCACCAGCGTGTACTGGTAGCAGATCGGGCGCGCGTCGCGGTTCTCGGGCGCCGCGGTGGCGGCGAGGCGCGCCGCGAACTCGCCGACGCGCTCGTTGGTGAACAGGTAGCGCAGGTAGGCGGGCGTGACCAGCCGCACGGCGACGCCGCGCGCGGCGAGACGCGCGCCGAGGAGCTCCGGATCGCGCGCGAGCGGGGCGGGCGAGGCGAGCAGCAGCTGGGTCGAGCCGGGCAGCACGACGACCGACGCGAAGACCGCGGCGAGCGCGCGCTGGATGCTCGCCGTGCGGCGCGCGAGCGCCGGCGTCCACAGGTTCTCGGCGCCGGCGAGGCGCAGGGCGAGCACGCCCTCGGGCGCCATGCGGCGCGCGCAGGCGGCGAAGAACTCGCGCGTGTAGTAGCGATTCGCCTGACCGGAGACGGGCTCGCCGAGCGCGATCAGGACGAGGTCGTAACGGGCGGGGCGGTCCAGGAAACGGCGCGGATCGGCGAAGGTCAGCCGGAGCGCCGGGTGGGCGAGCGCGGCGCGCGTCGCCGCGGGCACCAGCGGCAGCACGCCGGCGACCAGCGCGCGGTCGAGCTCGACCACGTCGACGCGCGCCGGGGCGTGGCGCAGGACCTCGGCCGGCAGCCCCTCGAGGGCGCCACCCAGCACGAGCACGGCGCGCGGCGCGGGCGACGCGAGCGCCGCGACGTGGACGAGCTCCTCCGCCGAGGTGCCTTCGCTCTCCCAGGCCAGCGCGCCGTTCTCGAACAGCGCCACCTGCCCCTGGTCGCCGGTGACGGTCGCGCGGCCGTAGGGCGTGTCGCGGGTGAAGCGGAGCGCGGGGTGGCTCCAGGCGGTGAGCGCGCGGTCGAGCGGCCGCACCGCGGCGAGGCCGCAGGCGAGCGCGAGCGCCAGGACGAGCGGCGGCACGAGGCGCCGGAGCGCGCGCGGCGGGGGCGGCGCGGGCAGGAGCGCCGCGGCGCAGGCGAGCAGCGCGGCGAGCAGCCCCGCGGCGAGGTTCGGAGCGCCGAGCGCGAGCAGCAGGGTGGCGGCGAGGCCGCCGGCGAGGCCGCCTGCGCTCTCGACCCCGTAGGCGGAGGCCAGCGTGTGGCCGCGCGCGACGTAGCCGCCGGCGGCGCGCCGGAAGAGCGCTCCGCCCAGCGCGCCGAGCGGCACGAGCAGCAGCGCGGCCGCGGCCAGCTGGTGCGCGAACGGCAGGTCGGCGCCGGGCGTGGCCCGGGCGAGCGGACGCAGGCCGCGGACGAGCACGAGCAGGGTGGGCAGCAGCGCGGCGAAGAGCAGGAAGGGACCGGCGAGGCCGCCGCCGCGCGCCGCCGGCGCGCGGGCGGCGAGGGCGCCCAGCGCGGTGCCGAGCAGCAGCAGCGAGAGTCCGACGAGGACGATCAGCTCGCTGCCGAAGAAGGCGACCACGAGCTCGCGCAGCAGCACGACCTGGCCGAGCAGCGTGACGACTCCGACCGCGAAGAGCTCGAGAGCGCGCGCGGTGTCCGGCTTCAGGACGCGCCCTTCTCGCGGAAGACGTCGGCCTGGAAGGTCGAGAGCAGCGCGCCGCGACGCCAGCAGTCGCCCGTGAGCCCGGCCTTCTCGCACAGGTGGCCGAGCAGCTGGTCGCGGCTCCAGCCCTGCTCGGGCGCCACCTGCGGCAGGAAGACCGCCCGCCGGCCGTCGCGCGCGAGCAGCACGCCGTCGGTGCCGACCCGGATCGCCTGGGGCCCGGCCACCGGCCGCGGCGGCGTCAGCACCGAGATCTCCAGCTCGAGGCCGGGCAGCTCGGCCGCCTGGAGCGGGCTGAAGCGGCGATCCTCGAACGCGGCCGCGACCGCCATGCGCGCCACCGAGAGGGCGAGCGGCGTCTCGCCGGCGAGGTCGCCGATGCAGCCGCGCAGGCGGCCGTCGGCGAGGAGGGTGACGAAGGCTCCCTGGGGGCGGCCCAGCCGCTCGCTCGCCGGACGCGGCAGGGGGAAGGTGCCGGAGCGGAACCAGCGCTCGAGGGTCGAGCGCGCCAGGGCCAGCAGCTCGGCGTGCTCGGCGGCGGAGAGGGCGGCTTCGCCGCCCGGAGGCGGCGGGAGCGCGGGCGCCGCGGGCGCCGCGGCGCTGCGGCCCCGGGTCCAGGCGAGCGCGCCGTAGCCGACCACCCGCGCCGCCTCGCCGGCGACGGTGTCGCCCGAGTTGGCGTAGCTGACGACCGCGCCCGAGCGCGCGCCGAGCTCGCGCGCGGCGACCAGCGCGGCCAGCGCCGGTCCCTGGCCGCAGGCGGCGGTGACCAGGCCGCGCGTGCCGGCCCGCTCGACGCGCGCGAAGGCCGCCGCGGCCGCCGGCGCGTCGAGCGTGGCGAGCGCGGCGAGCACCTCGAGGTCCGCCGCGCGTGCCGCGTCGCGCGCCGGATAGTGCGACAGGTCCGAGGAGGCGACGATCAGCGCGCGGCGCCCGGCCAGGGCGCGCGCGAGGGCGCGCCCGAAGCGCTCCGCGAGCGCGAGGTCGGGGCGGCCGACCACGGCGGCGACGATCCTGGCGCGCGGCAACGCGACCTGGACGAACGGCACCTGGACCTCGATCGAGTGCTCGCGGGCGTGGGCCTCGGGGCGGTAGCCGAGAGCGCCGTCGGCGGCCGCCAGGGCGCGCGCGAGCTCGGCGTCGGCGACGGCGACGCCGAGCGGCGTGCGCAGGCCCGCGCTCGCGTCGACCGAGACGCCGTCGAACGGCGCCGCGGCGTGGTTGGTGCCGAGGATCACGACCACGTCGTAGGCGGAGCCCATCGCCTGCCGGTAGGCGTCGGCCGCGATCTGGCCCGAGTAGACGTAGCCCGCGTGCGGCGCGACGAGCGCCACGGGCGCCTCGCCGCGCGGCGGGCGCGCGTCGGCCAGGAAGCCCTCGATCGCGGCGCGCAGGCGCGCCGGGTCGTCCGGGTAGAAGCTGCCGGCGAAGGCCGGCGCCCGGACCGCCGCGGGCTCCCCGGCGCCGGCGGCGCGCGCGGCGAGCAGGCCGAGCAGCAGCGCGAGCAGCGCGGCGACGAGCGGCACGAGCGGCAGCGCGAGGCGCTTCATGCCCAGACTCCGGGGAGCCTCTCGCCGCACGCCGCGCAGGCGCCGCCGCGCAGGTGCAGCGCCGTGGTCAGGAAGCCGCTGCGCTCGACGCAGAGCGCGCCGCAGCGCGGGCACCAGGTGTGGTTGGCCGGGTGGCCGGGCACGTTGCCGACGTAGACGAAGCGCAGCCCGGCGGCGAGCGCGATCTCCCGCGCGCGCTCGAGCGTCGCCACCGGGGTGGGCGGCAGGTTGCGCAGCTGGTAGTCGGGGTGGAAGCGGGTGAAATGGAGCGGCACGTCCGGACCGGCCTCGCCCGCGACCCACTTCGCCAGCTCGCGCAGCCGGAGCTCGGAGTCGTTGAGGGTCGGCACCACCAGGTTGACGATCTCGAGGTGGCGGCCGGCGCGCGCGATCTGGCGGATCGAGCGCAGCACGGGCGCGAGCTCGGCCCCCGAGACCTCGCGGTAGAACTCCGGCGAGAAGCCCTTGAGGTCGATCTTGATCGCGTCGAGGACCTCGATCATCTCGGCCAGCGGCGCCTCGGTCATGAAGCCGCAGGAGACGAGCACCGAGCGCAGGCCGGCCCGGCGCGCCGCGCGCGCGATGTCGGTCAGGTACTCGGTGAAGACGGTCGGCTCGTTGTAGGTGAAGGCCACCACCGGCGCGCGCCGGAGCCGCGCGCGCTCGACCACCTGCTCGGGCGAGCGGACCTGGCCGGCGTGGTCCTCGGGCCGGGCCTGGGAGATCTCCCAGTTCTGGCAGAAGCGGCAGCGCAGCGGGCAGCCGGCGGTGCCCAGCGAGAGCGCCTCGGCGCCGGGCAGGAAGTGGAAGAAGGGCTTCTTCTCGATCGGGTCGAGGTGCTCGGCGATCGGCCGGCCGTAGACCAGGCTGCGCAGCTCGCCGCCGACGTTCATGCGCGCGCGACAGCGGCCGCGCTCGCCCTCCTCGAGGACGCAGCCGTGGGCGCACAGCAGGCACTTGACGCGCGCCGGGCGGTGCTCGTGGCGCGCGCCGGCGGCGAGCGCTCCCGGCTCGTGGCAGGCGGCGCAGAGCGCGTCGGCGGCCGCGCTCGAGGTCCAGTAGCGGGCGACCGGCGCATGCCGGACGAGCTCGCTCGAGGCCGGGCCGGCCGGCGCGTCGAGCCCGAGCAGACCCGGCGCCGCGAGCAGGCGCGGCGCGAGGCCGGCACCGCCCGCCGCCAGGCCGCAGCGCACGGCGAGATCGAGGAGCTCGCGCCGCGAGAGGCCGGAAGGCTCCATGGCACCCGACTCCGGAGGCGGAGAGACCGCCTCCCCGCCGTCAAGGTAGGAGCCCGGTCCGCTGCTGTCAAGCCGTCCGTTGGGGTGGGCCGCGCCGCGCGGTGAGCCGCGCCCGGGCCTCAGCCGCCGGGCTCGGCGAGTCCCTGGGCGGCGAGCCAGGCGTCGTCGTAGATCGTCGACAGGTAGCGGTTGCCCGAGTCCGGGAAGAGAGTGGCGATGCGCGCCGGCCGGTCGAGCCGGGCAACGAGCTGGCGCACGCCCCAGAGCGCCGCGCCCGAGGAGCCGCCGGCGAAGATCGCCTCGCGGCGCGCCAGGTCGCGCGCGGCGCGGAAGGCTTCGCGGTCGGAGACCTGCAGCATCTCGTCGATCCGGTCGAACTCGGGGCAGGCGATGATCTCCTCGTCGCCCAGGCCCTCGACCCGGTAGCGGTGCGGAGCGCCGTGGCGTCCGGTGCGGAAGTACTCGGTGAAGACCGAGCCCTCGATGTCGACCGCCAGCACGCGAACGCGCGGGTCCTGCTCCTTGAGGTAGCGCGCCACGCCCGAGACGGTGCCGCCGGTGCCGATGCCGGCCACGAACCAGTCGATGCGCCCCGCCATCTGGCGCCAGAGCTCGGGACCGGTGGTGGCGTAGTGCGCCTCGTTGTTGGCGCGGTCGTTGTGCTGGTCGGGGAAGAAGGCGCCGGGGATCTCGGCGGCGAGCCGGCGCGCCTTGCGGTTGTAGCTCTCGGGGTGCTCGGGCGGCAGGTCGCCGTCGACCAGCACGAGCTCGACGCCGAGCGCGGCGAGCGCCGCGAGCTTCTCGCGGCTGGTCTGCCGGCGCACCACCATGACGCAGCGCAGGTCGTGCTCGATCGCCATCATCGCCAGGCCCATCGCGGTGTTGCCCGACGAGGCCTCGATCACGGTGCCGCCGGGGCGCAGCCGGCCGTCGGAGAGCGCGCGCTCGACCATGTAGCGCGCGATGCGGTCCTTGACGCTGCCCATCGGGTTGACGAACTCGAGCTTGGCGAAGACCTCGCCCCCGAAACCCGGCAGCGAGCGGCGCAGGCGCACCAGCGGCGTGCCGCCGACGGCGTCGGAGACCCGCTCGCAGACGCGTTCGTCGTTCATCCCGGCGAGGATACCGCGCGCCGCGCGGGGCGCGGCGGCGATAGGCTCGCGCGCCGGAGGCCGGGCGGTCCCCTGCGCCGCCCGGGACGGCCGCCATGAGAGACGCCTGCCGCGCCGGTCTGCTCGCGCTCGCCCTGCTGTCGACGCCGCTCGCCGGCCAGGAGATGGACCCGCTCTGCGAAGCGGTGATGTACGCGGACGAGGAGGCCGTCGCCGCCCTGCTCGCCAAGGGCGCCGACGCCAACCCGGTCTGCAACGGCCGCTCGGCGCTCGGCTGGGCGGCGCAGACCGACGCGCTCGGCATCGTCCGCCGCCTGGTCGAGGCCGGCGCGCGGCTGGACTTCGTGGACGGCGTCGGCCACACGCCGCTGCGGCGCGCGACGGACACGCGCAAGCTCGAGGTCACGAAGTATCTGCTGTCGAAGGGCGCCGACCCGAACGCCGCGGACCGGGAGGGCAGGACCGCCCTGCTCGCGGCGGTCGAGGACGGCTACCTCGAGATCGTCCCGCTGCTGCTCGAGGCGAAGGCCGACCCGAACCGCGCCAATCAGGACGGGCGTACGCCGCTGATGAGCGCGGTCCAGTTCCGGCAGACCGCCCTCGTCCCGCTGCTGGCCGCGGCGGGCGCGGACATCGACGCGACCACGGTGCTCGGCCCGCCCCTCCTGATGGCGATCTCCGACGGCGACCCGGAGCTGATCCGGGCGGTGCTCGAGGCGGGCGCCGACGCCGACGCGCGCTCCGAGTTCGGCACCCCGGCCCTGATCGCCGCCATCGAGGGCGGCGCGTCGCCGGAGATCGTCGCCCTGCTGCTCGCGCACGAAGCCGACGTCAAGGCGCGCGACCAGGCCGACTCGACCGCGCTCCACGCCGCGGCGCGCGCGCGCGACCTCGCCGTCGTGCGCCAGCTGCTCGCGGCGGGCGCGGACCCCAACGCGGCCCAGAGCAACGGCGAGACGCCGCTCCAGACCGCCCGCTACAACGGCGCACCGGACGAGATCGTCGCGGCCCTGCTCGAAGCCGGGGCCAGGGAGTAGCGCCCCGCGGCGGACGCTCCCCGGGGGAGGCGGCGAGCGCCGGGCCGGACGTTCAGCCGCCGAGCTCGTCGAGCACCCAGCGCGCGACCGGGATCGAGAGCGAGTTGCCGAGCAGCCGGTAGCGGCGCTCGAGCGAGAGCCCGGGCGGGAAGCGGAAGCTCCCGGGCAGCCCGAGCAGGCGGGCGACCTCCGCGGGCGAGAAGCGGCGCACGCCGCGCGCCGTGCGCAGGAACGAGCCGCTGCCGACCAGGCGCTGGCCGTAGCCGGCGATGAAGCAGGCGCTGCGCCGGTCGTCGGCGGCGACGAGGTCGAGGCCCGGCAGGTGCCGGCCGAGCAGCGCCGGGTCGAGCTCGAGCGACCGGTCCTCCGTTTCGTCGAGGAAGCGCGCCAGCGGCTCGGGCTCGATGGCGGGCGGCGTCCGCGCGGCGAGCGGCCGCCGCGAGGCGACGATCCAGGCGCGCGGCCGCCGGTTGGGGATGCCGAAGCGGGTCGGGCAGAGCCGCTCCTCGCGCCAGCCGAGGCCGTGCCGGCGCAGGCGCTCGCGAAGCAGGTCGTGGGCGTCCGAGCCGAGGAAGCCCTCGACGTTCTCGAGCACGAGGTGGTCGGGCGGCGCGGCGTCGAACACCGCCATCAGGCGGACGAAGGCGCGCGAGCGCCGGTCGGCCAGACCGTGGCGGTTGCCCATCCGGCAGAACGGCTGGCAGGGCGGGCTCAACACCCAGGTGTCGGCGCCCAGCCCGGCGATCTCCTCGACCGGCACGGTGGCGAGCTCGCGCGCACGCGGGCGCTCGCCGTGGTTCGCCTCGTAGGTGGCGCGTGCGGCCTCGTCCACGTCCCAGGCGGCGACGACGCGGCCGCGCCCGGCCGCCGCGTAGCGCCAGCCGCCCAGGCCGCAGAAGAGCTCGAGCACGGCGAGGGCCATCGCCGGCAAGGTAGCACGGCGCCGCCCCATCCCGTCCGGGCGGCCGCGCGCGCGGCGAGCTCGACTATCATGGCGGTGCCGTTCGCCGCGTCGCTCGACGCCGGGCGCGCCGCCGCCGGGGACCGGATGCGGACGCGGGCCCCGGGGGCGCGGACGAGCCGATGAGCGCGACACGCCACTACGCGGGAGTTCTCGTCACCGCCGATCCCGGCCGGTTCGACGAGGCCGTCGCCAGCCTCGCCGCCCTCGACGCGGTGACCCTCCACCAGCGGGACCCCGGCAACGGCAGATGCGTCGTCGTCCTCGAGACCGACGATCGCGCGGGGCAGGAGCGCCTCTTCCGACGCATCCAGGGCCTCGGAGCCGTGCGCTCCGCGGACCTCGTCTATCACCTGATCGACGACGGCGCCGCCGCGCGCCTCGTGCTGGAGGATCCGTGAACGAGCCTTCGCTGTCCAGGCGCGAGTTCGTGTGCGCCGCGGTGGCGGCCGCCACCGCCGCCGTCGCCGGCCTGCCCGGCGCGAGCCTCGCCGAGGTCGCCGACCCCGAGCGCGGCTGGAGCTGGGACAAGGGAGTCTGCCGTTTCTGCGGCGTCGGCTGCGGCATCCAGATCGCGACCCGCGACGGGCGCGTGGTCGCGGTGCGCGGCGACTCGGCGAGCCCGGTCAACCGCGGGCTGCTGTGCATCAAGGGCTACGCCAACGCCGAGATCCTCTACGGCGAGGACCGGCTGACCACGCCCCTGCTGCGCATGAAGGACGGCCGCTTCGACAAGCGCGGCGACTTCGTGCCGGTCTCCTGGCAGCTCGCCTTCGACGAGATGGAGCGCCAGTGGCGCCGGGCGCACGCGGCGCTGGGGCCGACCGGGGTCGGCGTCATGGGCTCCGGCCAGTACACGATCCAGGAGGGCTACTGCGCCGCCAAGCTGGTTAAGGCGGGCTGGCGCTCGAACAACCTCGATCCCAACGCGCGCCACTGCATGGCCTCGGCGGTCGCCGCCTTCATGCAGACCTTCGGCATCGACGAGCCCGCCGGCTGCTACGACGACATCGAGGAGACCGACACGGTGGTGCTGTGGGGCGCCAACATGGCCGAGATGCACCCGATGCTCTGGGCGCGCATCCTCGACCGACGCGCGCGCGCCGAGCGCTGCCGGATCGTCAACCTGACCACCTTCCACAATCGCTCCTCGGAGATGGCCGACCTCGAGCTCGTGTTCCGGCCGGGCACCGATCTGGCGATCTGGAACTACCTCGCGCGCGAGATCGTGGCGCGCGGCGCGGTCGACCGCGGCTTCGTCGAGCGCCACTGCGCCTTCGCGGCCGGGCCGACCGACATCGGCTTCGGCCTGCGCGCGGGCGACGAGTTCGCCTATGCCGCCGAGAAGGACACGCAGGCGCGCGAGCGCGAGGTGGTGCTGACGCGCGCCGAGGCGGTGCTCGCCGGGCTCGACCCCCACGTGGAGCACCGCGTGCGCCAGGCCTCGGCCGCGGACCCCGGCCGGCACTGGCTGATCTCCTTCGAGGAGTTCACCCGGGCGCTCCAGCCCTACACCCTCGACTTCGTCGCCGAGCTCGCCCACGGCGATCCCGACGAGGGACACGAGGCGTTCCGCGCCAAGCTCGTCCAGCTCGCCGACCTCTACGCCGAGCGCGGGCGCAAGGTGGTGAGCTACTGGACGATGGGCTTCAACCAGCACTCGCGCGGCACCTGGGTCAACGAGCAGGCCTACATGGTCCACCTGCTCACCGGCAAGCAGGCGCAGCCGGGCAACGGCGCCTTCTCGCTCACCGGGCAGCCCTCGGCCTGCGGCACGGCGCGCGAGGTCGGCACCTTCTCGCACCGGCTTCCCGCCGACATGGTGGTGGACAACGCCGAGCACCGCGCGATCGCCGAACGGCACTGGCGGCTGCCCGCCGCTACGCTCAATCCGAAGGTCGGCAGCCACATCACCAAGATGATGCGCGACCTCGAGGACGGCTCGCTCGCCTGGCTCTGGATCCAGGTCACCAACCCGTTCCAGTCCACCGCCAACGCCAACCACTGGCTCCACGCGGCGCGCGAGAAGGACTGCTTCGTGGTCGTCTCGGACGTCTATCCGACGCTCTCCGCCAAGGTCGCGGACCTGATCCTTCCCTCCGCGATGATCTTCGAGAAGTGGGGCGCCTACGGCAACTCGGAGCGGCGCACCCAGATGTGGCGCCAGCAGGTCGATGCGCCGGGCGAGGCGCGCACCGACGTCTGGCAGATGCTGGAGTTCTCGAAGCGCTTCCGGCTGCGGGACGTGTGGGGCGAGCAGAAGGTGCCCGGCCTGAAGGCCGAGGGCTTTCCCGACGGCGCCCTCCCGGACGTGCTCGCGGCGGCCTCGGCGCTCGGCTATGGGCCGGACACGACGCTCTACGAGGTGCTCTTCGCGACCCCCGCCCACCGCGCCGTGAAGTGGCCGGACCCGGTGGCGCGGGGCCACGCCAACGCCACGGTCGCCGCCTCCGGCCTCGACTGGTTCCCGGAGAAGGCGCTGTTCGAGGAGTACGCCGGCTTCGGCCGCGGCCACGGCCACGACCTGGCGCCGTTCGACGTCTACTTCGGCGACGACGTGCGCGGCCTGCGCTGGCCGGTGGTGGACGGCCGCGAGACGCCCTGGCGCTTCAACGAGCGCTACGACCCGTACGTCGCGAAGGGGACCGGCTTCGATTTCTACGGCAAGGCGGGCAAGAAGCTGCCGATGGGCGACCTCGCCGGACCCGGCGCCGGCGCGCCGGTGGCGATCGGCGGCAAGGCGAAGATCTTCTTCCGGCCCTACGCGGCCCCCGCCGAGAGCCCGGACGCGCTCTACGACCTCTGGCTCTCGACCGGGCGCGTGCTCGAGCACTGGCACTCCGGCACCATGACCCGGCGCGTGCCCGAGCTCCACGCCGCGATGCCGGAGGCGCAGCTGTTCATGCACCCGAAGGACGCCGAGGCGCGCGGCCTCGCCCAGGGCGCGCTCGCCGCGATCGAGTCGCGGCGCGGACGGATCACCGCGCGCGTCGAGCTGGCCGGGCGCAACCGCCCGCCGCGCGGCACGGTCTACGTGCCCTGGTTCGACGAGTCGGTGTTCATCAACAAGGTCACGCTCGACGCCACCTGCCCGATCTCCAAGGAGATCGACTTCAAGAAGTGCGCGGTGCGCGTCTCGCGCGCCTGAGGCGGAAGGGAAGGCCATCGACATGAAGAGAACCTCCGTGCTGATCGCCGCCGCGGTCCTGGCGACCGCCGCCGCCGGCGCCGACGACCCCGAGAAGCGCGAAACCGGGGGCCGGGCCGGCGAGACCGCCGCGCATGGCGCCGCGATCTCCGACGGCGATCTCTCGCTCTATCCGGGCAGCGTCTTCCAGGTGCCGGAGCCGCGCGGCTTCCGGTGGAACGACTCCGATCCGGGGGACAACGAGCGCCTGCCGCGCGCGTATCCGGGGGCGCCGCCCCGGATCCCGCACGGCATCGGCGACTTCCTGCCCCTGACCCGCTCCAGCCACGCCTGCCTCGACTGCCACGCGGCGGAAGGCGACGAGGGGGACGAGGGCGACGCGCCGCCCCTGCCCGCCAGCCACCGCACCGACCTGCGCAACGCCCCGGAGCGGGTCGGCGCGGAGCTCGCCGGCGCGCGCCGCGACTGCCTCGCCTGCCACGTTCCGGTGAGCGACGCGAAGCCGCTGCGCGCCAACGCGGCGGCGCCGGCGAGATAGCGGCGGCCGATGCTTGCCCGGGAGGATCGGCCGCGCCTGGCGCCCGTGCGCTTCGAGGAGCGCACGCTGCCGAGCCTGATGGTCGCCACCGCGCGCCGCGTGCCGGAGCGCCCCTTCTACCGGCTCGTCGCTCCGCCCGGCGCCGGGGGCGAGGCCGTGGCGCCGCGCGTGGTCACCTTCGCCGGTTTCGCGGCCGGCGCCGGGCGCGCCGCGGCGTTCCTGCGCGCCGCGGGCGTCGCCGCGGGCGAGCGCGTCCTGCTGCTGGCCGAGAATTCGCCCGAATGGCAGATGGTCGCGCTCGGCGCCCAGCTGCTGCGCGCCGAGCCGGCGGCGCTGTTCTCGAGCCTCGCCGCCGAGCCCGCCGCGGCGATCGCACGGCGCGTCGCGCCGCGCGCGATCTTCGTCTCGGGCCCGGCGCAGTGGGCCAAGCTCCAGGCGGCGGCGCCCGAGCTCGTGGCGGCGGGCCTCGCGGCGCTGCTCTCGCTCGAGCCGATCGAGGCGGCGGCGCTGCCCGCCGGCCTCGCCTCGACCACCGCACGCGACGCGCTCGGCCCCGGCGCGCCCGGGCTCGACCCGGGCGAGGTCGCGGCGCTCGCAGCCGGCGTCGCGGGGGAGGACCCCTTCCTGCTCCTGTTCACGAGCGGCACGACCGGCCGTCCCAAAGGGGTTCGCCTGCCGCAGCGCGCGATGGTGCGCGCGGTCGAATACGCGCAGGGCACCGTCGGCCTGGGCTCGGCGGACGTCGGGCTCCACTTCCTCCCCTACGGGCACGTCGCCGGCCACGCCCAGGTCGCGCTCGCGCTCGCCCAGGGGCACGAGCTGCTGATGGTGACGCGCCGCGAGGATTTCGAGCTCGGCTTCGCGCTCGGGCCCACCTACCTGTTCTCGGTGCCGTTCGTCTACGAGCGCATCCGGGCGGGGGTCGAGCAGCGCTTGGCGGCGATGCCGGCGCCGGTCGCCGCGCTGCTCGCCGGCAGCCTCGCCGCGGCCGCTCGACGCCGGCTGGGCGGTTCGCGGCGCTGGCGCGACCGGCTCGGCACGCTGCTCGCCGACCGCGTGGTCGGCCGCGCGGTGCGCGCGCGGCTGGGCGGGCGCGTGCGCGGTCTCTACGTGGGCGGCGCGCCGGCGCCGCCGCCGCTGTTCCGCTTCTTCGAGTCGCTCGGCCTCCCGGTGGTCGAGCTCTACGGCATGAGCGAGACCGCGGGGATGATCTCCAGCAACCTGCTCGCCGGCCCGCGCGTCGAGGGCTGCGCCGGCTATGTCTCGCCCGACCACGAGGTACGCTTCGCCGGGGACGGCGAGCTGCTCCTGCGCGGGCCGCTCCTGCTCTCCGGCTTCCTCGAGCCGGAGGACGCGCGCGACGCCTGGACCGAGGACGGCTACTTCCGCACCGGCGACCTGGGGCGCCAGGACGAGCAGGGCCGGCTCTGGATCGAGGGGCGATCGAAGAACGTCCTCATGCTGTCGACCGGCAAGAAGCTCTCGCCCGAGCCGATCGAGCGGGCGATCGCCGCGACGCCGCCGTTCCTGGGCGCCGTGCTGTTCGGCGAAGGGCGGCCGTTCGTCGCCGCCGCCGTGTTCGTCGAGCGCGCCGAGCTCGAGCGGCTCGCCGCCGCGGGACAGGACGCCGCGGCCGCCCTGCTGCCGCGCGTCGCCGCCGCGCTCGCCGCCTTCTCGGAGTTCGAGAAGCCGAAACGGCTGCTGGTGATCCCCGGCGCCCCCCAGGAGTACGAGGCGCTGCTCACCCCCACCCTCAAGATCCGCCGCGACGCGCTGCTCGACCGGCTCGGGCCGGCGGCGGAGGAGGTCTTCGCCCCCGTCTAGCGGCGGGCGTCAGCTCGCCACCACCGGCAGCGCGGGGAGCTTCAGGAAGAAGTCGTTGCCCTTATCGTCGACCAGGACGAAGGCCGGGAAGTTCTCGACCTCGATCCGGTAGATCGCCTCCATGCCGAGCTCGGGGTACTCGAGGAGCTCGACCTTCTTGATCGACTCCTGGGC
>Ga0113563_10000725_pt1 | contig 16895 bp, 13 predicted proteins | sample Mud3Dept3metaG_FD_80117 | JGI IMG/M metagenome (GOLD analysis project Ga0113563, IMG submission 80117) | Freshwater wetland microbial communities from Ohio, USA, analyzing the effect of biotic and abiotic controls - Mud 3 Core 4 Depth 3... | ecosystem: Environmental > Aquatic > Freshwater >...
CCACACATCGGCCATGCCGCCACGGCCCGCCACTTCGATGAGCTCGTAGCGGCCGCCAACGATCATGCCCGGGCGAGGCTCTTCGGCCATGGAAGGAATGATCATCGCATACTACGTTTGTATGGTGACCGGGTGATCCCACGCGGTTTGTTGCCGCCGCTGCTCGTCGCGTGCGACGCCTCCGTCCCGCCGGATCGCCCCGTCGAGGAGCCCGGAGATCACGCGGTCGGGACGCGGCAGATCGACCTCGGCCGGACGCGCCTGGTCGGGTCTCCACACGTATCTCGCCCCGGTCACCGGCCGGGCGATCGCGGCGTCCTGCTTGACAGCGTTCTTCCGGGCCACGCTCGACGATGATCCGGGTGCCCGGGCCTACCTCGATCGGAAATTCCCCGACGGAATCGCCTCCGTGGAGCATCACGACTGATGGTATTCTCGGAGGGCATGGAGGATCGCTCTGCGCTCGCGCACTTCACCGAGGTGGTGGGTCGCGAGGACTTCGCGCTCGACCAAGCGGCGCTGCTGATCGGGGCCTGGGATTACCCCGAGCGGAACCTCATGGAGTACCGCTCGCTCCTCGACGAGATCGCCGAGCGCACGGCCCCCGAGGTCGCGCATGCGAACAGCGGCATCGGCCGCGCGCGCGCGATCAGCGAATGCCTGTTCGATCGCCTCGGCTTCTCCGGCAACACCGACGACTACTACGATCCGCGCAACAGCTTCCTGTGCGACGTCCTCGATCGGCGCACCGGGATCCCGATCTCGCTGTCCGTGCTCTACCTCGAGGTCTCGCGCCGCGTCGGCGTGCTCGCGCAGGGCGTCAACTTCCCGGGCCACTTCCTCGTGCGCGTGGCGATCGAGGATGCGTGGCTGTTCCTCGATCCGTTCGCTGGCGGAAAGACATTGACGCCGGCGGACCTCGAGGCGCTGCTCAAGAAGACGACCACGCCCGACGCCGTGCTCGAGCCGAGCGTGATCGCCGCGGCGAGCAAGCGCCAGATCCTGTCGCGGATGCTGGTCAACCTCGCCGGGATCTATGGCCGCAACGGTGACCTGCCGCGCTCCCTCGATGTCCTCGAGCGCCTCGCCGTGCTCGAGCCGTCGAATCCGCGGATCGCTCGCGATCTCTCGCAGCTCCGCGACCGCGTCGACGGCTTGAATTAGCAGTACCATCGTCGCGATGTCCGAGACGGATGATCCGCGTGGCCCGTTCTCGGCGGACTCCGTCGCGAAGCAGCTCGACTACTGCACGTTCTGCCCGAAGATGTGTCGGCACGCGTGCCCGGTGTCGACGGCGAGCGGCAAGGAGACGCACATCCCGCAGGTCAAGATGGACCGGATGAACCAGCTGCGGCTCGGGCGCAGCGCGTGGACTGCCGAGGCGACCGATCCGCTGTGGGCGTGTACCGGCTGCCGCCACTGCACGATGTACTGCGATCACGCCAACGAGCCCGGCCTGGTGCTGCTCACCGGGCGCGCCACCGCCGTCGCGAACGGCGTTCCGCATCCCGCGCTCACCGGGTACAGCGAGCGGTTCCGCGCGCGCGAGCAGCGGCTGTCCGCGCAGCTCCAGGCGATGTTCCCCGATCAGGTCGCGACCGAGGGTGAGCTCGGCTACTGGCCCGGCTGCGACGCGATCGACAAGGGCGCCGCCGACATCGCCGCGGCGATGGCGCTGTTCGAGCGCGTCGGGCTCGAACAGGTCAAGATCGTCCAGGCGCCGCAGGCGTGCGCTGGCTACCCGCTGCTTGCCGCAGGCCACCGCGATCTGTTCCGCTGGCACGCGGGGCGCGTCGCCGCGTCCCTGCGCGGGTTCAAGAAGGTCGCGATCAACTGCTCCGCGTGCCTCTACGCGATGCGCGCGCAGTATCCCTCCGAGGGGGTCAACCTCCGCACCGAGATCGTGTCACTCGCCGACGTGCTCGCACCGGCGGCGCAGAACCTCGCGTGTCCCCTCAACCGCAAGTCGGTCTACTACCACGACCCCTGCTATCACGCGCGCTACAACGGGGTGGTCGATCAGCCGCGACGCGCCCTGTCGCAGCTCGCCGAGCTCCGCGAGTTCGGATGGAACAAGACGGACACGGAGTGCTGCGGCGGCGGCGGCCTGTTGCCGAAGACGATGCCCGCGGTCGCCGATCAGATGGCGAAGCGCCGGCTCGCCGAGGTCCAGTCGACCGGCGGCGGCATGGTCGTCACGTCGTGCGCGACCTGCACGTTCATGCTCCAGCGCAACGCGCCGCCGTCGGTCGAGGTCGTGAACCTCGCGACCGCGATCGCGCAGCTCTCGGAGACCCGGTTCACCGCTCCCGCGACCCCGCCCGACGCCGACGACGCCTAGCGCCTCAGGCCCCGAAGCGCTCGTAGAGCGCGAGCGCGAGCGCCGTGGCCGCGATCACGTAGGCGCCGATCACGAGCCAGGGCCCCCCCTGGCGCTCGTGCGCCTTGGGGAGGGTTCCCAGGCGCCCCTGCGTCGACGCCCCGAGGTCGATGATGACCTTGGACCCGTCGTCGACGTCGTCGGCCCGTGCCACGCCCGGATGGTATACTGGCAGCCGGCTACCTTGGCGTCGGACCGCAAGCTCTGCGTCGTCTGTTCGAAGAACTACCCCTCCGACCTCACGACATGCCCCGAAGACGGGAACATGTTGATGGTCGAGGCGGATGGCGGGGCCCGTGCGTCCCGGCTCGGCCACGTGATCGGCAACTACCGGCTCCTCGGGGTCCTCGGCGAGGGTGGGGTCGGCACGGTCTACGAAGCGGAGCACGTACGGCTCGGGCGCCGCGTCGCGTTGAAGCTCCTGCACCCCGACGTGGTCGACGCCGAGGTCGTGACCCGGTTCTTCAACGAGGCGCGCGCGGTCAACGAGATCCGCCACGCGAACATCATCGAGGTCGAGGACTTCGTCACGACGCCGACCGGCGAGCATTACCTGCTGATGGAGCTGCTCAAGGGCGAAGACCTGCGCGCGGTGATGAACCGTGAGGGGAGGCTCGAGCCCGCGCGTGTCTCGGCGATCGGCCAGCAGATCGCGAGCGCGCTCGGCGCGGTCCACCTGGTCCACATCGTCCATCGCGATCTCAAGCCCGACAACGTGTTCGTGCTCCAGCGCGACGGCAAGGAGATGAGCAAGCTGCTCGACTTCGGCGTCGCGAAGTTCACCGAGGACGGCACGGGTCTGACCCGCGACGGGATGACGATGGGCACGCCACAGTACATGGCCCCCGAGCAGATCATCACCGGCCAGGAGGTCGGGACGTCGTCGGACATCTACTCGCTCGGCGTCCTGATGTACGAGCTGTTGACCGGCGTGACGCCGTTCAGCGGATCCTCGGTCGCCGCGATCCTCCGCGCGCATGTCTCTGAAGCCGTGGTCCCGCCGTCGATCCGGCGCGGCGAACCGATCCCGGTGGTTCTCGAGGCCGCGGTGATGAAGTGTCTCGAGAAGGAGATCGAGGATCGGTTCGCGACCGCGGACGAGCTCGCCGAGGCCCTGCGCGCGGACCAACCGGTCGAGCTGTCGGGGCGGTTCGAGACCCGGGCGGCGCAGTCGGGGCGCCAGGCGAGGATGTCGGGTCGTGCGGCGAGCGAGCCGCCGGTCGACCGCCCGACCGCGGCGCGCCGACCGCGGCGGATCGTCCAGCTGGTCCCGGCCTTCGCGATGGCCGTCGCCGCGGCCGTGATCCACTTCTGGCCGCACAGCGAGCCCGCCGCGGCGAGCGCCGCCAATGCGCCGGTCACCGTGCCCCGTGCCGAGCCCGCGAATCGCGCGCCCCCCGCTCCCCCGCCGAGCGCACCCGCAGAGATCCAGCTGTCGCTGACCTCGAAGCCGGTCGGCGCCGAGCTGTTCCGCGGCCCGAAACGCGAGCCGCTCGGCAAGGCGCCCCAGACGATCGCGCTGCCGATGTCGCGCGAGCCCGTGGAGTTGATCGCGAGGTTCGCGGACGGGCGCGAGGTCACCGAGACGATCGTCCCCGATGCGCCGCGCCGCGAGCTCGTGTTCGAGAAGCCGCGCACGACGGAGGCCGTGACGAAGCCGACCGAGGCCGCGACGAAGCCGACCGAGCTCCCCCCGAAGTCGCCGGTGCCCCACGAGGACCGCGACTCCACGCTGGATCCGTTCCAATGAGGTCCTGTCCGACCTGTCAGCGGCGGTACGTCGACAGCCTGGCGGCGTGTCCACTCGACCAGGCCACGCTCGGCGCCCCCGACACCGCCGAGGCACCACCCGCGCTCGGCACGGTGCTCGGCAGCTACAAGCTGATCTCGCTCCTCGGCACGGGTGGGATGGGCAGCATCTACATCGGCGCGCACACCCGCCTCAATCGATTCGTCGCGATCAAGGTGCTCCGCCGCGAGCTCGTCAGGCGCACCGAGAACATCACGCGGTTCTTCGACGAGGCGCGCACGCTCAACCGGATCAAGCACCCGAACATCGTCGAGTCGGTCGATCTCGTCGAGGATGTCGTCGGCGGCGCGTACTGCGTGATGGAGCTCTTGAACGGACCGGACCTCAAGGCCCGGATCGCGGCCGGTCCCCTGCCCCTGCCGTCCGCGATCGATATCGGGGCGCAGATCGCGGACGCGCTGTCCGCCGCGCACGCGCTCGACATCGTGCACCGCGACCTCAAGCCCGAGAACCTGATCCTGATCCGGCGGGGCGAGCGCGATGACTTCGTCAAGCTGATCGACTTCGGCGTCGCGCAGATCAGCGCCGAGGACGCGACCGCGACCCCGGTGGGGACCCCCGCGTACATGGCGCCGGAGCAGGCGGCCGGCCACCGCGTCGATGGCCGCGCCGATATCTATGCGCTCGGCGTGCTGCTCTACGAGATGACGGTCGGCGTGCATCCGTTCCCATCGCGCAACGACGCCGAGTATCTGTTGCGCCACGCCGACGACGAGCCGCCGCCCCCGTCGACGCAGCGGGCGATGCCGAAGGCGCTCGAGGACGTGATCTTGCAGTGTCTCGCGAAGCAGCCCACGGACCGGCCCACCACGGCGGCCGCGGTCGCCGCCGCACTGCGGACGATCGAGCTTCCCCCGGTCGCGAGCGCGCCCCGTGGCGGCCCAGCGAAGTGGATCGCGGCCGCCGTGCTCGCGCTCGGAGCCGCGGCCGCGGCGGTAGTCGTGCCGCGGTACTTGCGCGCGTCGGAGGCGTCCGCGACCACGGCGGGCAGCGAGGCCCCACCAGCGAACAGCGGCGCGCTGCCACCGCCGGTCGCGGAGAACACGATCGCGACCGACGCCACCGACACGCTGGGGACCGCGCTCGTCACGATCGCGCTCTCGTCGACACCGCCGGGCGCGACCGTGACCCGGATCGGCGAGACGGTGCCGCTCGGCGTGACACCGTTCGCTGCCTCGCTCGGTCGCTCCGCGCGGCCCTGCACCATCAGGATCGAGCTCGCGGGGTACTCGCCACGCGAGGTCGAGGTGCCGCTGACCTCGTCGCACGCCGTCGGGATCCCGCTGCAGCGGCTCCCCGCGGTCGTGTCGAAGAAGCGGGCCTCGGAGCCAAGCAAACAGAAGCCAGACGGCGCCAAGGCCATTCCGGTCCAGCGCGAGGGTGTGATGGATCCGTTCGCGAACTGACAGGGAGTCCATGCTGACCAGGATGCTCGTCTCGATGCTCGGGATCGCCGTCGCGCTCGCGGCGACGCGCCGCGCCGACGCGGACACCGAGCTCGTGGTGATCGGGCCGGTCGCGATGGAGCCGCGGGTCAGCGTCGTCGACGTGCAGAAGGTCCTCGACCGGGGCGAGGTCGCGCCCCGGAACGCGAGGCCGATCGATGCAGCGTGTACGACCGATGTGACATGCCTCGCGGTCATCGGCGTCGAGTTGACGACGCGGCGCGTCCTCGCGGTCAGCGTCGGCCGGACGACGGCCCAGGGCGTGGCCCTCGAGGTGGTTCTCGTCGATGTCGACGGCGTCGACATCCTGTCCCGGCGCCAGCTCACGATCCCGGTCGCCCGGCTCGGCAAGGAGCTCGGACCCGCGCTCGCGAAGTTCGTGACCGAGGCGCCGGTCGAGCGCGCGAAGGCGTTGTTCGCCCGCGGCAACGAGCACTACAGCCTCGGCGAGTTCGACCAGGCCCTCGAGCTGTACCGGCGCGCGTATCGCGTGATGCCGCTGCCGGCGTTCCTGTTCAACATCGCCCAGTGCCACCGCAAGCTCGGGCAGCACGCCGACGCGGTGACGATGTACCAGTCGTACCTCGTGGGTGTCCCCGAAGCGCCGAACAAGGCGCTGGTGGAGTCGCTGATCGCGGAGTCGAAGGCCGAGCTCGCCGCGCGAGATCAGGCCTCGACGGCCGCCGAGCAAGCGCGCCAGGATGCCGAGCGGATGGCGGTGGAGAAGCAGCGCGCCGAGGCGCTGCGGCGCGCGAAGGAGGCCGAGGCCAGAGCCGAGGCCGAGCGCACGCAGGCCGCGCGGATCGCCGCAGATCGCGACCTCTACGACAAGCACCCCGCGCGCCGGTGGACGTACGTCGGCGCCAGCGTCGGTGCGCTCGCCCTGATCGGCGGTGGCGCGTTCGGTGTGCGGGCGCGCGGCGCGCAGCTGGCGTTCGACGATGCCGGCTGCGGCGACCCGGCGGAGCTGCTCACGCTCGCCGAGCTCGCGACGTGTCGCGACGATCGCGATCGCGGGCAGCGCTCCGCGATGTACAGCAACGTGCTGCTGATCGGCGGCGGCGCCCTCCTCGCGTCCTCGGTGCTCGTGTTCGTGCTCGATCCCGGCAACGTCGAGCGCCCCGAGCAAGCGCGGGTCCAGCTCCAGGTCACCCCGACCTCGATCCACGCGGTGGTGCGCTGGTGACCCGCCTCCTCCACGTCCTGGCCCTCGCCGCGGTGCTGTCCGCCTGCTCGCTCGATGTCCGCAAGTTCGACGACCGGCGCTGCCAGTCCGACCTCGAGTGCCGCCCCGACGAGTCGTGCCTGGAGAGCCTGTGCGCACAGGAGACGTGCACGACGCCCGCGGACTGCGGCCCGGGCTACCAGTACGCGTGCGAGGTCGGTGGCTGCGTCGCCACCGGGTGTACCGATGACGCGGAGTGCGCCCTCGGCTTCTCGTGTATGGATGGCTATTGCGCGATGCAGTGCACCGGCGCGGACGCCGACCTCGATGGCGTGTGCGATCCGGTCGACAACTGCGTCACCACCGCGAACCGGACCCAGGCCGATGGAGATCAGGATCTCCGCGGCGATGCGTGTGACACGTGTCCGCAGGACGCAGACGACGACGCGGACAGCGACACGATCTGCGGCGATCTCGACAACTGTCCGTTCGTCGCGAACGCGATCCAGCTGGACCGCGACGGCGACGGCATGGGTAACGAGTGCGATGCCGATGATGACGCCGATGGTCAGGTCGACACGCTCGATCCGGCGCCGCTCGACCCGGACCTGTGCGGCGACGGCGACGGCGACACGTGTGACGACTGTGCGATCGGCACCGACGACCTCGGACCGCTCGTCGATCGCTCGCCGAGCAATGACGGTGCCGACGCCGATAGCGACGGCGCCTGCGATGCCGGAGATCTCGACGACGACAACGACGGCATCGCCGATCTCCTGGATCCGGCGACGACCAACCCCGACGTCTGCGGCGACGACGATGCCGATACCTGCGACGACTGCGCGGTCGGCACCGATGACTTCGGCGTGCTCGCCGACAACCGCCCCGCCGCCGACGGCACCGACACCGATGCCGATGGTCAGTGTGACGCCGGAGATGGCGACGACGACAATGACCTGCGCCCCGACGTCGCCGACACCTGCCCTAGCGGCGTCACCGGCTGGATCTCGAGCGCGACGACCGACATCGACCTCGACGGCTGCCGCGATGCGGTCGAGGACTGCAACACGTGTGCGGCGACGTGCGGCGCGACGTGCGCGGACGGAGACGGAGACGGCCAGCCGGACTGCCTCGAGCAGTACTGCGGCGCGGATCCGCTGGTGGCCGGATCGACGTGCGTGCTCGTGAGCAGCGAGGACGCGATGAACAGCGCGGTGGTCGCCGCGAACGGGAATGGCACACCGGGCCGCGACTTCATCCTGGTCGAGACGAGCTACACCGTGGCCGGCGATCCGGCCAACATCACCGGCAACGATGCGGTCCAGGTCCGCGCGTGCGCTGGCGCCATGATCACAGTCGACGACGGCCAGCCGTTGCTCGACACCAACCGCGTGCTGTTCGATGTCAGCGGAGACGGCAACGTGTTCGACAGCCTCTCGATCGCGAACGTCGACGACGGCTACGTCATGTTCGCGCTCAGCGGCGACGCCAACATCGTCCGCAACTCGACGATCACGAGCTACGAGCGCACCGGCGTCTTGATCACCGGTGCGGACAACACGGTCCTCAACAACGTGATCGGCGGCGGCACCGCCGCGGTGACCTCCGCGAATGCGGCCGCGATCATGGTCAACGGGAACACCGCCGATCGGAACCGGATCATCTCCAACGTGCTCGTCCAGACCGCCCACGACGGCATCCGCGTCTTCGACGCCGATGACCTGCTGATCGACCACAACACGATCGCCCATAACGCAGGCGACGCCATCTCGTTCGTCCCCGGGGCAGGCGGCAACACGACGACGGCGGCCAGCCTGTGCGTCCGCAACAACCTCCTGGCGAACAACCAGGGCGCCGCCCTCCGGTCGCCAGCGCTGACCGCGATGACGTTCAGCACCGCCTGCGAGCCGTCCCTCGCGGGAGGGCTGTACGGCAACGACCAGGTCGGGAACGGTGAGGTCTGCGCCGGCACCGCGTGCGTTGGCTGCGCGTGCCTGACGCAGGCCCCGGTCGGCGGTCAGGCGAGCTTCTTCGAGTACGCCGTGCCGCCCGCGTTCACGAGCACGAGCTTCGGCGACGAGGACTTCTTCTGCGTCGCGGAGCCGATGCTGATCGACACCGCGGACGTCGTCGACGGTGACCTCGTCGCCGTCGGATCGCAGCCGCACGATCTCAACGGCCGCGAGCCCGGCGACTTCGTCTCGACGGCGCCCGACATCGGTGGCCGCGAGAACGGCGCCGAGGGCTGCTACTGAGCGATCCGGACCGGCTGACCGACGCGGACCACACCCTCGCGCACGACCTTCGTGTACACGCGCGACCACCCCGGGTGGCGATCGTGATCGATCCGCCGGAACACACCGCCTGCGAACGACGCGGTGATCACCTTGCACGGCTCGGTGTAGCGCGTGACCTCGAGGACGACCGCGTCGCCGAGCTCGAGCCGGGCCCCGGGGACGACCGCCGTCCAGACCAGGCCGCTCACCGTGACGTTCTCGCCGACCGAGCCCGGCGTGATCGGGTGTCCTTCGGCCTGCAGCGCCTGGATCACCTCGAGCGCGTACACGCACACGGCGCGATCCGGTCCGCCGTGGATCTTGGTGTGCTTGTGCGCATCGCCCTCGAGCCCGAGCAGGCCGATCGTGACCTCGTCGACCGGGAGCTTCGGGACGCCGCCCGACGAGCGGCTGAGCTGGACGATCCGTCCGCTCACGGCCGGGTCGCGGGCTCCGCGGCCGCGTCGCGCTTCCAGGCCACGAACGCCGGGAGGGCCTGCACCGCGTCGACGTAGACGCGGCACGTCTCATCGAGATCGACGCCGTAGGTCGTGAACCGCGTGGTGACCGGCGCGAACATCGCATCCGCGATCGTGAAGGCACCGAACAGGAACGGTCCCTTGCTGACGGCGAGCTGATCGCGCCAGATCGCCATCACCCGGCGCGCATCGGCGAGCGCCTCGGCCGTGTGGCCCTGCCCCGCCTTGTTCGCGATCAGATCCATCGGCATGTCGCGGCGCAGCGCCGGGAAGCCCGCGTGCATCTCCGCGGAGACCGCGCGCGCGATCGCCCGCTGCGCGCGATCCGCGGGCCACAGGTTCGCGGCCGGATCGAGCTCCGCGACGTACTCGCAGATCGCGAGCGAGTCCCAGATCACGAGCCCATCGTGGTGGAGCACGGGCACGCGCCCCGCGGGCGTCACCGTGGCGATCTGGGCCTTGGTGTCGGGCTGATCGAGGAGGATCGTCGTCGTCTCGAACGCGGCCCCGGTCTGCGCGAGCGCGAGGTACGGCCGGAGTGACCACGACGAATACCGCTTGCTACCGACGTAGAGCGTGAGGGCCATGCGCGGGACTTTACTCGACGATGCGCGCCTCGGGGAGCGGCTCGGTGTTCGACCGTCTACACGCCGAACTTCGCGAGCTTCTTGTGCAGGCCTTCGCGCGTGATGCCGAGTGTCACGGCCGTCTTCGTCTTGTTGTTTCCGTGATCGCGCAGCGCCTCGGTGATCAGCCAGCGCTCGACCTGATCCATCATCTCCTTGAGGGTGCCCTGCTTCGGCGCGATCCGGGTCACGGTGCCCTCGATCTTGCGCAGCCGCGGCGACAGATCCGTGATCTCGATCCAGTGACCGGGCTCGGCCTGGATCACGAGGCGCTGGATCTCGTTCTCGAGCTCGCGGATGTTGCCCGGCCAGTTGTACGCGGAGAGCGCATCGAGCGCGTCCTGGGTGAACCCGGGCAGCTCGACGCGATACTCCTCGGCGTGGCGCTTGAGGAAGTGCGCGCAGAGCAGCGGGATGTCCTCGCGGCGCTCGCGCAGCGGCGGCAGCTTGATCGGGAACACCATCAGCCGGTAGTAGAGATCCTGGCGGAAGCGACCCTTCTCGACCTCGGCGGCGAGATCGCGGTTGGTCGCACAGACGATCCGGACATCGACCTGCTTCTCGGCGGTCGCGCCGACGGGGCGGATCGTCCCCTCCTGGAGCACGCGGAGGAGCTTGGCCTGCAGCGTCATCGGCATCTCGCCCATCTCGTCGAGGAACAGCGTGCCGCCGTCGGCGATCTCGAACAGGCCCTTCTTGTCGCTGTCGGCGCTGGTGAACGCCCCCCGCTTGTGGCCGAACAGCTCCGACTCGAGGAGGTTCTCGGGCATCGCGGCGCAGTTCTGCGCGACGAACATCTTGTCGGCGCGCTGCGACTGATGGTGGATGCCGGCGGCGATCAGCTCCTTGCCAGTGCCGGTCTCCCCCTCGATGCACACCGTCGCGCGCGTATCGATCACCTTGTCGAGCTGCGCGATCACCGACTTCATCGCCGGCGACTCGCCGATGATGTTGTCGAACTTGATCTTCTGCTCCTTGCGCTTGAGGTACACGTTCTCGCCGCGTGACCGCTCCTCGGCGACCCGCAGCCGCTGCACGAGCGTCGCGTTGTCGATCGCGAGAGACGCCTGCGCGGCGAGCAGCAGCGCGACCTCGAGGTCGCCCTCGACGAACATCCCGGCGCTCGCGCGGTTATCCGCCTGGATCAGCCCGATCACGTCGTCGCCGCGCCACAGCGGCACCGCGAGGATCGACAGGATCTGGCCACCGAGGATCGACTCGCTCGACAGCGCCTCCTGCGCGTTCGCGGTCAGCACCGCGGCGCGATCGCTGAGGACGCGGCGCAGCACGGCGCGGCTCGCGCGCACCGGATCCGCACCCGCGGGCCGGGGCTCACTCCCAGGACGCTCGCGTGACACGGCGAGCGCGAACCGATCCTTGTCGGCCTCGGAGCGCAGCAGGATCGCGACGTGGGTCGCCCGATGGAGCAGCTCGAACGTCGCGCCGACACACGCCTCGATCACCTCGCCGGGCTCGAGCCGCGAGCCGAGCGGCTGCAGCGCCTTGTAGACGCGCAGGGCGTCGGCCGGGCTGCCTTCGATCTGATCGGCGACCGCCGGCAGATCCATGATCGAGCGCGACGCGATCAGTCGATCGCCGAGATCGTCGTCCGCCTCGTCCCCGATCCGCACCGAGACCTGGACCGGATCGGCCGGGTTCCCGAGCAGCAGCGTGTCGCCATCGGCGAGCGCGACCTCCCAGCGCGCGGCCGCGTCGACCGGGATCCGCCGGCCGTCACGCTCGATCGCCGACCCGTTGGTCGACCGCAGATCGCGGAACACGAAGTGGTCCCCGACCTGGGTGATCTGTGCGTGGTCGCCCGAGAGATGGAAGTCGGTGATCACGATCGTGCTCGTCGGAGAACGACCGATCGTCACCGTGCCACCGGGTGCTCCGGAGGCCAGGACGCGATGCACGCGTTGCGACGCCGTGCCGTGGAGGATCTCGAGGACGATCACTGAAACGTGGCGCTAGGCCGGCCCCTCATCGAGGTTTATACTGCACACTAATCCCTCGCGCCGCATGTCGGGACTCTCGAAAGTCATCGTCTTGGACCCGGATGCCCGGGCCGGGCGGCAGATTCAGCTGGGGTTCGAGCGGGAGGGCGTCCCGTCGACCGTCGCCGTGGTCCCGGCCGAGATCACCCGGCTCGACCTGCCGGTCGCCGACACCGGCCTGGTGGTCGTCGGCGGCACCGACGGGCGCGCCCTCGAGCTGCTGCGCCGGACGAGACTCCACCTCGACGAGAGCAAGATCGACGCCCCGATCGTGTTCGCCGGGCGCGGGGTCCGCCGCACCGACGCCGAGGCCGCAGGCGCCGACGAGGTCCTGCTGCTCCCGGCCTACCTCCGCGATGTCGTGACGATCGGTCGCATGCTGCGCGGCCAGCCGGCGACCGCGCGCACTCACATCGTCGGCAGCCTCGCCGAGACGACCGGCGTCTACACCTTGATCCGCGCGCTGTCCGCGCTGGGGCGCAGCGCGGTGCTGACGCTGATGCGCGGGCTCCGCCGCGGCGAGGTCCGGTTCTTCCACGGCGAGGTCACCTCGGCGCAGGTCGGCCTGATCCACGGCCAGGCCGCGCTGCACCAGCTCCTGCTGTGGACCGAGGCGCGGTTCGAGTTCCACCACGAGAACGTCGTCCGCCGGCAGCAGATTCCGATCTCGCACGACGAGCTGTTCGCCGATGCCGAGCGCTTCCTCGAGGGTGTCCGCGACTCGAGCGGCAAGCTGTCCCCGTCGATGGTGCTCGACCAGGACCTCCCGCGGATCCACTCGTTCGGCAAGCAGATCCCGACCGAGGTCCACGGCGTGCTGCGGATGTTCGACGGTCATCGCGTGCTCGCCGACGTGCTCGAGGACTCGCCGTACCGCGTGTTCGAGACGCTGCGCGTCGCCCAGCGTGCGTGCGATGTCGGGCTGCTGCGCGTCGTCGAGGCGCAGCGCCCGAAAGCGACGTGGCGCACGGTCCTCGCGATCGAGGAGTGGCTCGTCGGCAGTGACCGCGATGCGGTCGTCGATCGCGCGGCGGTGATCCCCGAGAGTGGCCCGGTCTCGACCGCCCATGACTCCCGACCCAAGCTCAAGGGCAAGGCCAAGGGCAAGCGCAAGAAACGGCGCGCGAACACGCCGGCCGCGGTGGCGGTGACCACCGGCAGCAAGCCCGACATCGACTGGGGCGCGCTCGTCCCACGGATCGTCGGCGCCGAGGTCGGTCCGCTCTCGGGCGTGGTCCCGGCCGCGCATACGTCGGGCGAGATCGAGCTGCCGACGCGCGAGGCACCGCGCGAGCGCCTCGAGGCGCTGATGGACACCGACAAGCGCACGCGGATCTTCCCGACCGACATCGGCCTCGAGCCGAAGGTCGTGTTCGACGAGGAGGAGGACGTCGGCAAGGCGAAACGCGAGCGTGCCGATGCCCTCGACCGGGCGCGGAGCGAGGCCGAGGCGCGCGAGCGCATGGCAAAACAGCTCCGCGACCGCGACGAGGCCGAGGAACAGGTCAGGGCGGAGGCCGCGCGCGCCAAGCGCGAGGTCGAGGCGAAGGCCAAGGCCGACGCCGAGGCCGCGAAGTTCAAGATCGCCGCCAAGGCCAAGGCCGATGTAGAAGCCAAGGCCAAGGCCGATGCAGAAGCCAAGGCCAAGGCCGACGCCGACGCCAGAGTGAAGGCCGACGCCGAGGCCGCGAAGATCAAGATCGACGCCAAGGCCAAGGCGGATGCAGAAGCCAAGGCCAGGGCCGACGCCGACGCAAGAGCCAAGGCCGACGCCGACGCCGACGCAAGAGCCAAGGCCGACGCAAAGGCCAAGGCCGACGCCGACGCCGACGCAAGAGCCAAGGCCGACGCCGACGCAAAGGCCAAGGCCGACGCCGACGCAAAGGCCGACGCCGACGCAAAGGCCAAGGCCGACGCCGACGCAAAGGCCGACGCCGACGCAAAGGCCAAGGCCGACGCCGACGCAAGAGCCAGGGCCGACGCCGAAGCAAGAGCCAAGGCCGACGCGATCGCGCAACCCGGCGCCGATGGCGACACCGGGCAATGGCTCAAGGCTGCCGCCGAGGCACAAGCGCGCGTCGAGGCCGCGGCACAGGCTCCGCAGGGCGCGTTCGAGATCAAGGCCGCGGCCGACGCGAAGATGAAGGCCGACATCTCCGAGCAGCTCCGCGTGAAGCGCGAGGAGGCCGAGGAGGCCGAGGACGCCAAGCTTCGCGCCGAGGCCGCCGAGTGGGCGAAGCAGCAGGCCGCCGCCCGCGCGCGCGCGGCCGACGATGCGGCCCGCGAGGCGGAGGAGCTCACGAAGCGCCTCGCCGACGCGAAGGCCAAGGCCGAGACCGACGCCAGGCCCGCGAGCGACGCCTCCGACCTCGTCCGCTCGCTGCGCACCGAGCCGTCCGACGGCGATGCGACGACGCCGTTCGTCCGCGAGTCGATCGAGATCACGCTACCACCGGTGACCATCTCCGAGACCGCGAGCACGATCGTCATCGTCCAGGACATGCTGACGATCACCGGCTCCGCCGGCACCGCGGTCGTGACCTCGACCTCGACCGCGACGATCATCGAGGCGGCGAGCGACGAGCCCTCCGACGGGGTCGTGTTGTCGATGGGGACCGTCGAGACCGCGCCCGTCCCGCGCAGGCCGCCGCCGGGCGACATCCCCGTCGACGATCGCCCCGAGGCGAAGACCGGCGAGATCTCCGGGGGGCGCTCGAAGCGCCCGACCGTCGAGCCCGCGTCGATCGAGCCGTCGATCCTCGTCGCGGACCTCGCCGCCGCGCACACCGCCGTCGCCGCCGCCGCCATCGCGCAGGCCGCCGCGCCGCCGACCGCGGACATCGCATCGCCGGCGCGCGAGGCCGTGGTCGCGGATGTCCGCAAGGACGCGGTCACGTTCTCCGATGCGGAGGAGGCGTTCTTCCGCGCCGGCACCGAGAAGCCGGCCGCGAAGATCGAGCACACCGGTCCGGTCGAGACCTTCGACGATCTCGACGAGGGCTATCAGCCCGTCGGGTTCTGGGATCGCCTGCGCGGCAAGAAGAAGAAGCCCTGACTAGGGCGCGTCGTTCCAGGTCAGCTCGAGCCCGCCGCGCGAGCTGCTGATCCGGAGCCGTACCCGTTTCACGCCAGGCCCGAGGACCTTCGCCTCGCGCGGGAACCGGGCCACGTACGACTGCGCGAAGTCACCGAGGTCGGGGTACTCGGCCCGCACGACGAACGCCGGCCGCTTGTCCTTCACGATCTCGAGCGGCGCGACCTCCATGCCCTGGTCGTCGAGGAGGAAGATCCGCCACACGCTCTTCGCGCCGCGATCGAGGTCGTTCTCGCGGCGGTCCCACGTCGTCACCATGACCTGGAGCTCGTACGGGCCCGCGGCCGCGGCCTGCGCCTGCGCGATCAGCTGCGCGCGAGCCTCGCCCTGGAGGCCACGGTTGGCGGCATCTCGCGCGGCGTGCGAGGCGCGCCACTCGGGTGACTTCAGCGTCGCCGCGAGCTCGAGCACCTCCTGATAGCCGCCACGCAGCGTTCCCTTGCGGGTCCACTTCTCGACGACGTCGTCGTAGTCGTCGATGCTCTTCGGCCACTCCTCGGTCAGGTGGACGCGCGGCTCGGCAGCACCGCAGGCGGCGACCAAGCAGACGAGGAGTGCGAGCAGGCGTCTCATTGGTCAGGGAGGAAGTCGCGACGGGTGAACAGCGTGGTCAGCGGGGTCTCGGCGACCACCGCCTCGCGACCGCCCTCGAGGCGATCGACGAGCCCGACCGCACACAGCACCTCGAGCCCGGCCGCGCGCGATCGCTCGACCGCCCGCAGCGTCGAGGCGCCGGTCGTGATCACGTCTTCGAGAATCACCACCGGTGCGCCGGGCGGGAGCTTCGTGCTCTCGACCCACTGGTTCGTGCCATGGCCCTTGGGCTCCTTGCGGACCAGGAACGCGGCGCGCGGATGCCCGAGCTGGAACGACAGCAGCGACGTCGCGGTCGCGAGCGGATCCGCCCCCATCGTCAGGCCACCGACGGCGACCGCGCGCGGCGCGATCTCCTCGATCACCAGGTGGAACAGCTCGCCAATCAGCGCCGCGCCCTCGGCGTCGAGGCTGACCTGCTTGCAGTCGATGTAGAAGTTCGACTTGAGGCCCGAGGACAGCACGACCTCGCGCTCCTGGAACGCACGCGTGCGGAGCAGCTCCAGGAGGCGCCCGCGCTTCGTCGAAAAGCCGGGACGATCGAGCAACGTCTGCATCACCTCGCCGACGCTACCACGGAGCCGCTGCAACAGACCGTTCGAGCCCCGGGCCGAAGGCGTGCCCGGGTCAATTGACGATGCGGAGATCACCCCCTAGAGTCCACGCGAGTCCCGCGTGCATCTCGTTGACGAAGCTGATGATGTCCCGGTCCACTCGACGGCCGAGCTGATCGAGTATTTCTCGACCGCGGGCAAGCCCGCCTCGGCGTGGCGCGTCGGCACCGAGCACGAGCTGATCGGCGTGATCAAGCCGACCGGCGAGGCCCCGCCATACGACGGCCCGCACGGGATCGGCAAGCTCCTCGCAGCGTTCACCGCCGACGGCGGCACCCCGGTGATCGAGGCCGGCAACGCGATCGCACTGACCCGCGGCGACGCGCAGATCACGCTCGAGCCCGGCGGCCAGTTCGAGCTCGCGGCGCGCCCGGTCTCCGACGACCACCTGTTCGTCAGTGATCTGCGCGAGTAC
>Ga0113563_10000726_pt1 | contig 16892 bp, 14 predicted proteins | sample Mud3Dept3metaG_FD_80117 | JGI IMG/M metagenome (GOLD analysis project Ga0113563, IMG submission 80117) | Freshwater wetland microbial communities from Ohio, USA, analyzing the effect of biotic and abiotic controls - Mud 3 Core 4 Depth 3... | ecosystem: Environmental > Aquatic > Freshwater >...
TGAAACACCGCTTTACCTTAGTTCCACAAATGAAGAACTGTATATCTATACTGGTTATGAAAATAAAGGAGATATTCAGGTATCTGTTAAAAAAAGAGGTGCATGGAAGGCTCCCAAACCAGTACCTTTTAAAATCAATTCCAGAGGTTCAGAAACATCAATGACATTTTCGCCAATGGGTAATGAAATATGGTTTGTTTCTGATAAAGGTAAGGAAGCCCAGGGAGGAAAAGATATCTATATGATTAAGAAACTGGATGAGCGGAAATGGTCAAAACCTGTCAACGCAGGTCCAAACATAAACAGCGCTCTCGATGAAGAGTCTGTCAGGTTTTCAGAACGTGGAGATACTCTCTGGTTCAGCTCAAAGGGGCATAATACAATTGGCGGCTATGATATCTTCTACAGTGTTAAGGATCAGATAGGTTACTGGGGTAAGGCAGTTAATGCCGGATACCCGGTAAATACTCCATGGGATGAATTATTCTATACTCCTGCTAAAAGCAGTACCCCCCAGTTTTATTTAGCATCCAATCGCAGTGAAAGCATAGGAGGACTGGATATCTTTAATGGAAGAGTTCTGCCTCCTGAACCCGTTATTATCCCGGTTGAACCTCCCAAACCAGATACTGTCCTGATAAGAGATACTGTTATTATAATTAAAGAAACTATCCAGACCCCTGCTCCAGCTCCTGTAGTAGTTCCGGAACCACCAGCAGAAAAGGGATTGTACCTTATCGGAAATGTAAAAGATAGTGAGAACAACGCTCCTGTATTGGCTAAAATTGATGTAATTGACCTTGCTTCAGATCAGATTATCGGCACCACGGCCAGCTCTGATGTCGATGGAAGTTACAGAGTCAAACTGCCGGCTAAAAAATCCTATATGATCGATCTCAGGAGCACCGGATTCCTCTCTGATATGAAACGGATAGATATTCCTGATACTTACGAAGGAGAGTTTTATAATCTTGACGTTTCGCTTATTAAAGTGAAAGTCGGGAAAAAAGTTGTGCTGAATAACATTCTTTTTGAAACCGGGAAATCTGTTCTTACAGCAAGTTCTTATACTGAACTTAATCGTCTGGTGAATATTCTTGAGGATAATCCTCTGATGAGAATTGAGATATCAGGTCATACTGATAATACCGGCAGCGAAGCGCTGAACTTCAGACTTTCTGAAAGCAGGGCAAAAGCAGTGGTGGATTACCTGGTTCAGAAAGGCATTGACAGATTAAGACTTGAATTCAAAGGTTATGGTCCGCAGCAGCCGATAGCTGATAATAAAACTTCCGAAGGAAGGAAAATGAACCGGAGAGTTGAATTTAAAATCCTTGAATTCTGATAAAATAGTTTTCAATGAAAAATACAGCTTTTACTAAATTTCACCAGGAAGCAGGAGCAAGAATGGTCCCTTTTGCCGGATATAATATGCCTGTGGAATATACAGGTATAAATGAGGAACATATCACAGTAAGGGAAAAGGTCGGAGTTTTTGATGTTTCACATATGGGTGAATTCCAGGTCACAGGACCCTCTTCATTTGACTTTCTTCAGTACATTACCTCCAATGATGTAGCTTCACTTTTTGACGGAAAGGTCCAGTATTCCTGTTTCCCGAACGGAAAGGGAGGTATTGTGGACGACCTGCTGGTTTACAGATTCAATCCGGAAAAATATCTTCTTGTAGTTAATGCAGCAAATATTGATAAGGACTGGAACTGGTGCGTCAAAAACGCTGCCCGGTTTGGTTTAATAGTTGGAAAAGACCTGGTAAATGATTCAGATAATATTGCTCAGCTTGCTGTCCAGGGTCCGAATGCTTTAAAAGCTATGCAGAAGCTCACAAATACACCGGTTATTGAAATGGATTTCTATTCTTTTAAAGAAATTGAATTTGCCGGAATAAAAAATGTACTGTTTTCAACAACAGGATATACAGGTTCCGGCGGATGTGAAATTTATGTTAAGAATGAAGACGGACCTAAGCTGTGGAATGCAGTATTTGAAGCAGGTAAGGAATTTGGTATCAGGCCTATAGGACTTGGTGCACGTGATACTTTAAGATTAGAAATGGGATACTGTCTTTATGGCAACGATATAAGTGATCAGACTTCACCAATCGAAGCCGGACTTGGCTGGATCACAAAGTTTACTGATTCAAAGGATTTTATTGATAAGAAACTTTTGCTGAAACAAAAAAATGAAGGTGTTGGTAAACGATTAAAAGGATTTATTATGATCGACCGGGGAATACCCAGACAACACTATGAAGTTGTTGATGCAGGAGGAAGAAAAATAGGAGAGGTCACTTCCGGAACCATGTCACCAATGCTTAAACAGGGAATAGGAATGGCCTACCTTGACAAAGGATTCTGGAAACCTGGAACGGAGATTTATATACGAATCAGGAATAAGGATTTGAAAGCAGAAGTTGTTGAGCTGCCGTTCTATAAGGTATAGGTGTAACGGTGCAATGGCGCAACGGCGCAATGGTGCAAAGGATTAAAGCCGTTAAGCAGTGATTCCATTTAATTAAACAATGAACAAGAGAAAGATAGAGACTTGTTTTTCACCGGCGTTGTATGAACCTGAACAGCATACAGGGTCGATCGTGGTCATAATAGATATCCTTCGTGCGACCTCTGCCATTTGCACAGCTTTTGCAAATGGGGCACTGTCAATAATACCGGTTGCAGAAATAATTGAAGCAAAAGAGTATAAAAGCCGCGGATACCTTGTTGCTGCCGAACGGGATGGCTATGTTCTTGATTTTGCTGACTTTGGAAATTCACCATTTAATTTCACCCGCGAAAAAGTTGAAGGTAAAACCATTGTTTATAGTACTACCAACGGAACAGGGATAATAAATATGGCTTCAGCAGCTTCTGCAATAGTGATCGGTTCTTTTTTGAATATCAGTGCATTGACAGAATGGATTAAAAGCCAGGATAAGAATGTTGTCCTGTTCTGTGCCGGCTGGAAAAACAGGTTTAATCTAGAAGATACTATCTGTGCCGGATCGATGGCTGAAAGACTTATGAATAGCTCGCTTTATTCGACTATATGTGATTCAACCCTGGCAGCTCTGGATTTGTGGTCGCTGGCCAGGAGTGATCTGGCAGGATACATTGAAAAAGCAGCCCAGCAGACGCGTCTCAGGGATAAACGACTGGATGACTGCATTGAATTTTGCCTCACATCTGATTTTACTAAAAAAATACCTGTAATAAAAAATGGGATTCTTGTTGATAATATTTTATAAAAAGATTGTTCCTGTGTTAATTAATTAACAATAGCGACCAGTTTTTTATATATTTTTGGTAAGCTTATTATCTGTATTATCTGTTAAAATATACTATTATGAAAAAACACAACTTTTATGCAGGTCCTTCAATTCTTCCTCAGTATACTCTTGATAAGACAATTGAAGGTATAAAGGATTTTGCCGGCTCGGGATTATCTATTCTGGAAATCTCTCACCGCAGTAAGGAATTTATTGCATGCATGAATGACGCAATTGCACTTACCAAGGAATTACTGGAAATCCCTTCAGGTTACCAGGTAATTTTCCTCGGTGGTGGTGCAAGTCTGCAGTTTGCAATGGTCCCGATGAACCTTATGAACAAGAAATCAGCTTATCTGGTTACAGGTGAATGGGCCAGTAAAGCATTCAAAGAAGCCAAGATCTATGGAGAAGCTGTCGAAGTTGCCTCTTCAAAGGACAAGAATTTCAATTATCTCCCCAAAAATTATACTGTTCCGGCTGATGCTGACTATTTCCATATTACAACAAATAATACAATTTTCGGTACAGAGCTTAAAAAGGATCCCGATGTAAAGATTCCACTTGTGGCTGATATGTCGTCAGATATTTTCAGCCGTCCGGTGGATATTTCCAAATACACTATTATCTATGCCGGTGCACAGAAAAACCTCGGCCCGGCAGGTGCAACATTAGTGATCATAAAGGAATCTGAGCTTGGGAAAGTTACTCGTCCTATCCCTACAATGCTTGATTACAGAACACATATCAAAGCCGAATCGATGTTTAACACCCCGCCGGTATTTGCCGTATTTGCTGCCCAGCAAACTTTAAAGTGGCTGAAAGAGCTTGGAGGTGTGAAGGTTATGCAGAAAAGGAATATTGAAAAGGCAAAATTGTTATATGATGAAATTGACAGAAATAAGCTGTTTGTCCCGACCATTAAAGATCCTGAGGACCGTTCAATTATGAATATATGCTTTGTAATGGCCGAAGAATTTAAGGCTCTTGAACAACCTTTTGCCGATTTTGCCAAATCAAAAGGCATGGTGGGAATTGCCGGACACCGTTCAGTAGGCGGCTTCAGGGCTTCCACTTACAATGCCCTCCCTAAAGAAAGTGTCCAGGCTCTTGTCGACGTAATGAAAGAATTTGAAGCAAAAAACTAATAAATCAAAGAATATGAAAATACTTGTTGCAACAGAAAAACCTTTTGCACCTATTGCCATAAAGCAGATACGCGAAGTGACAGATGCTGCAGGTCACCAGCTTGTACTTCTGGAAAACTATAAGGATGTTTCAGAGCTGCTTACTGCAGTTGCTGATGCTGATGCAATGATTGTCAGGAGCGACCTTGTAACATCGCAGATCCTTGACGCAGCAAAAAAATTAAAAATAGTAGTGCGCGCAGGTGCTGGCTACGACAATCTTGACCTTCCTGCCTGTACTGCCCACAATGTTGTTGCTATGAATACTCCTGGACAGAATTCCAATGCTGTCGCTGAGCTTGCCTTCGAAATGATGCTTTTCCAGGCCCGTGGTGGATTTGCAGGAAAATCAGGCAGCGAACTGAGAGGTAAAACACTCGGATTGCACGCTTTTGGAAATGTAGGTAAATATATGGCTGAAATAGGTAAAGGATTCGGGATGGATATCTTTGCCTATGATCCGTTTGTAAATGAAGACGTTATTGCGAAAGGCGGGGTAAAAGCATGCAAAAACGCCGAAGAACTCTATTCAAAGTGTCAATACGTATCCTTGCACATGCCTGCAAATGACAAGACTAAGAAATCTATCGGTTATGACCTGCTTAAGAAAATGCCAAAAGATGCTGTTCTTGTAAATACAGCAAGGAAAGAAGTAATAGATGAGGATGGGCTTTTAAAAATCTTTGAAGAGAGGTCGGATCTTAAATATCTCTCCGACGTTGAACCAGATTCCAAAGCTATTTTCGAGGAGAAATATAAAGGCAGGTTCATCTTTACAGCAAAAAAAATGGGAGCTCAGACGGAGGAAGCAAATATAAACGCAGGAGTAGCAGCTGCCAGACAGATTGTCGATTATTTTAAAACAGGTAACGAGAAATTCAAAGTTAACAAGTAGAATTATACGAACCTTTCATGGCAATCGTTAAATCCTTCAGGGGACTGAGACCTCCCCGTGAGATAGCCAGAGATTTAGCCTGTTTACCTTATGATGTCATGAACGCTGAAGAGGCATCAGAAATGGCACGAGGTAAAGAATGTTCATTGCTTCATATCACAAGAGCAGAGATCGATCTGCCTGCAGGCACTGACACACATTCCGATGAGGTATATAAAAAATCGGTAGAGAATTTCGCTCTATGGAGAAAAAAAGGATGGTTGATGCAGGATGACCAGCCCTGTTTTTATATTTACGCACAGACAATGGCAGGTCGTACCCAATATGGTATTGTCGGATGCGCTTCGGTGGATGATTACCTGGAAGGTGTTATTAAAAAACATGAACTGACCCGGCCGGATAAGGAACAGGACAGGATGGTGCATATCCGTACAAATAATGCTAATATTGAGCCTGTTTTTTTTACATACCCTGCTGTAAATGAATTAGATGCAATAGTCAAAAAAATTATCAGGAAGCAAAAACCAGAATATGATTTTATTGCTGAGGATGGATTCGGACATCATTTCTGGGTCATCAGGGATCCTGAAACTATAAAGCGGATCGAAAAGCTTTTTATTGAGAAAGTACCATTTACCTATGTAGCTGACGGACACCACAGAACAGCAGCAGCTGCGCTGGTCGGAAAAGAAAAACGGGAAAGCAATCCTGAAAATACCGGAACCGAGGAGTATAATTATTTCCTTGCAGTTCATTTTCCTGACAATCAATTAAGAATAATTGACTACAACAGAACAATTAAAGACCTGAATGGTCTCTCATGTGAAGAATTTCTGGCTAAGCTTGAAACAGGATTTGAGATCAGAAAGAAAGGGTTGAAAGTTTACAAACCAAGAAAGCTTCATAACTTCTCAATGTACCTCGATGGCAACTGGTACAGCCTTACAGCCAGAAAAGGTACTTATGATGATGGTGATCCTATTGGTATTCTTGATGTTACAGTTCTGACAAACCAGATCCTTAAACCAATACTTGACATTCAGGATCTCAGAACGTCAAAGCGTATTGATTTTGTCGGAGGGATACGCGGTCTTTCTGAGTTGAAAAAAAGAGTTGACAGTGGAGATATGAAAGTTGCATTCGCGCTTTACCCGGTATCGATGAAACAATTGATAACGATTGCCGACTCAGGAAACATAATGCCGCCAAAATCGACGTGGTTCGAACCAAAGCTACGAAGCGGACTGGTAATACATTTATTAGATTAATCCTTTATCTATGTCCCTCTGAACGACTCTGGGCAAACTTGTGTAAGCTATTAATTATCATTTAGTTACACAGAGAACCACAGAGAAGATTCTGAGTGACACAGAGAAAAGACATTCTGTTTAACCATTAACGGAACTCTTTTGCTAATTTTGCTTTACCTGATTGACTATGTCAGATATTGCCGGAAATATTATTTCATTAAAACGACAGATCCCTTCATCTGTTAAGCTGGTAGCAGTTTCGAAAACCAAACCTGCAGCTGACATTCTTAAGGCATATAACTCCGGTCATAAGATATTTGGTGAAAACAGGGTACAGGAACTTCTGCAAAAGAGAGACCTACTGCCTTCTGATATTGAATGGCATCTTATCGGACACCTTCAGAGCAATAAGGTTAAATATATCGTGCCTTTTGTGAGTATGATACAATCGGTTGATACGTTCAGATTACTCAAAATCATCAACACTGAAGCCCTGAAGATAAACAGGATTGTCAATTGTCTGCTTCAGTTTCATATTTCCGATGAAGAGACAAAATTCGGTTTCAGCATGGGGGAGGTTATTGAAATGGCTGAATCAGAAGAGTTTGGTCAATTGAAATCTGTAAAGATTTGCGGTGTAATGGGAATGGCAACCTTTACACAGGATATGATTAAAGTGCGTAAGGAGTTCAGATATCTGGCAGATTGTTTCAAAGCGCTGAAAGAGAAGTTTTTTTCAGGAGAGCTGTCATTTAAGGAGATATCTATGGGAATGTCGGGTGATTTCAGGATTGCAATCGAGGAAGGAAGTACTTTAATAAGGATCGGAAGTATTATATTTGGTGAAAGAAATTAATTAATTATTGACATACCGGAAATGGAAAAACTTTCTGTGAAATACCTTGGATTGACTCTTAAAAGTCCGCTTATTGTAAGCAGTAGCAGACTCACTTCTACATTAGGATATCTGAAAGAGGCTGAGGATAGCGGTGCAGGTGCTGTTGTCCTGAAATCGCTTTTTGAGGAACAGATCAATCAGCATATCCATAAAATGAACTCTTCGCAAGCATATCCTGAAGCGGATGATTATATTTCCTATTATATCAAATCACATTCTGTCGATGAATATCTGACCCTGATAAGAAAAGCAAAGGAAATTCTCAGCATTCCGGTTATTCCGAGTATAAACTGCTATTCTTCTGAAGGGTGGACAGGATTCGCAAAGAACATAGCCGATGCCGGAGCAGATGCCCTTGAGATAAATGTCTTTTTCCTGCCACTGGACAGGAAGAAATCGTCTACTGATTCCGAAAAGATATATCTTGATCTGATTGAAAAACTGAAAAAAATCATCAAAATTCCGCTGGCAATAAAGATAGGATACCGGTTTTCCAATATTCTGAATATTATTGACCAGTTCTATATGAGAAGAGTGGAAGGCGTTGTCATGTTCAACAGGTTCTATGAACCAGATATTGATATAAACAAGATAGATATTGTTCCGGCTTCCATTTTCAGTAATGAAAGTGAGAGAAGGCTTGTCTTGAGGTGGATTGGAATGGCCAGCGCACAGGATATCAAAATAGATATTTCAGCTTCAACCGGGGTTCACAGCGGTGCTGATGCTGTCAGATACCTTCTTGCCGGAGCTCATTCGGTGCAGGTTTGTTCAGTTCTGTATGAAAAGGGCATTCCATTTCTTAAGAATATGAACAGCCAGATTGAATCCTGGATGGACAAAAATGGATTCGCATCAATAAGTGAATTCAGGGGGAGTTTGAATTACCATAATTATACAAAACCTGTGGTTTACGAGAGAACCCAGTTTATGAAATATTTCTCTTCGGAAGGTTAGAATCCCCATTTGAAGTGGGGAAGGGGGATGTATAAATACCCTTCAAAGTGGGAACTTAATGATTTACCTTTCAAGAATAGAAATAAGCTCCTGTGTGAGAGCACTTTTTTCATTAATAAAAGCCAGAGGACTCTTTTCGATAAGCCTGATTATTTCATCTTTCCTTTCCCGGCTGCTGTTATGAACAGATTCTTCTATAACTGTCATGCATTCAATGGCTATTTCGTAGTCTCCTTTCAGAAAAGTTCTTGCAATGTCGGTCAGGTAATCAGAATAGTCAAGGCCTGATTGCCAGCAGGAGGAAACCAGCATGCTGATTGTACTGGCTTTCCATGGCTTACGGATCTCTGCAACAACTTCAGTACTTGCAGATTGATATTTAATATCATTAAAAAATTCCTCTATTGTTTTATGGATTGACTTTTCAACGGTTTCGTTATAAAATGAGACAAGTAGTGCAATAGCACCCTCATAAGGTTCTTCTTCCCTTAGCGACCTGATAGCCTCAGATATAAATAATTTGTTACCCTTTTTCAGAATTGCAGCAAGCTCCCTGACTTTTTTCTCTGATTTTATCACCTGAATATATTTCCTGCAAAGTTAGAAATAGGTAATAACATATATCTGTATTTGAAAAATAAAAATAAAATACTAATTTAGTCGGGAATTAGGTTTGACACTTAAATATTTAAATCATGAATAGAAAGCACGGAATTAGTTCAGTTATTCTGATGGTATTCATACTGGTTTTATGCTTGTTCGCAGGCTGCAAGGGCGGTAAGAAAGCACCACAGGAGGAAGTTAAGGTAGATATGAAGGATAATACAGCTATTTTACAGGATATCAAACAGGCAGAAAAAATATTTCAGGCATTACCTTCTCCTCTGGAGTCCGCAATGCTTATCAAATCAGCAGGTGCAGGATTTGATCAGAAACTTCTTAATCCTGTATCAAATGTTAACAATTATGTTACCAATAAAGCGATGGCACTTAATCTGGGTATTTATACCTGCGACCTTAGTTTTGCAAGTATGTATGAGCAGACTCAATTGCTGATTGATTACATGAACGCTGCTAAAAAAATGGCTGACGGACTCGGCATTCTGAAGGCTATTGAGCAGAAAGATATCGATGAGCTCGAGGAAAATATAAATAACAGCGAAGTTATTATGAGGATTGTTTCCGAGACTTTTATGAATTCAAATTCATATCTTGAAGATAACGGACAACCTGCCACCGCTGCAATGGTTCTTGTAGGAGGCTGGATTGAAGGACTTTACATCTCTACCCAGCTGGTTGATATGAATGATTTTAACGGAAACAAACTGGTCGGAAGGATAATTGACCAGAAGCTTTCCATTGATATACTTCTGAACCTTCTTAACGGAAGCAAAGGAAATCCGGCCGTTGATGAGCTGATGACAGAGGTAGCAAAACTAAAAACTGTGTTTGACAAGATTAAAATAGATACAAGTCCAATAAGAACGGAATATGACCAGTCATCGAATACTACAATACTCAAATCCGAAGTTAAAACAGATATGACTCCGGTTGTATTCAAGGAACTTGCAGCTACAGTTACAGGTATCAGAAATTCATTCGTAAAATAAAGAAGCTATGAGACCATTAAAGACTTTATTAATACTTGCGTTTTTTGTGTTTGCCTATTGTGGATCTGTTGATGCACAATGCAAGGCATTTGCCAAGAAAGAGTGTCTCCCACAGCTTGCCACCTATACACATGACGGAAACTACCATGCGGCAGTCCTTGTTGAAGGTGAAGAGGCAGAATTATACAAAACATTTTATTCCGACATGGAGTACAGAGTTGCAATAGTAGGAGAGGATAAACTTCCAGCTATTGAATTTAGAGTACTCGATGCAAATAAAAATGTCCTCTATACAAACAAGGATAAAAACTTTGCTACCACCTGGGACTTTAAACTGCAGGCAAGCCAGCAACTTAAACTTGTTGTTAAAGTTACATCATTCAACCAGCCAGGAGATACACCTGCAAGCGGGTGCGTTGCCATAATGTTTGGGTTCAAACTAAAGAAATAGAACTAATTAACATAATTTAATGTTCAGGGATCTCAACGATCCCTTTTTTATTTTCTTACCTCTTCCTCCGGTGAGGCTGTTGTAAAAGTTGAAATTAATTGAACTTTACGCAGATTAAACCTTCAGCTTTGGAGCCAGATACCTTCCGGTATAAGAATCTCTGCATTCTGCAAGCTCTTCCGGCCGGCCTTCGAAGACAACATAGCCTCCCTCTTCACCACCCTCTGGCCCAAGATCAATAACCCAGTCACAACTCTTTATCACCTCCTGGTTATGCTCTATCAACAAAACAGAATGACCATGGTCAACAAGAGCATTTAATGATGTGAGCAGCTTGTTTATATCATGAAAATGGAGTCCTGTTGTCGGTTCGTCGAATATGAATAAAATATGACCTGATTCTTTTTCCTGGCTCAGAAAGTATGCAAGCTTAACTCTCTGGCTTTCCCCTCCCGACAATGTACTTGACGATTGACCCATTTTAATATAACCAAGCCCAACATCCGATAATGGTTTCAGTTTTTCTATTATACGCTTTTCATTTCGACCCGGGTGATTACCAAAAAAGTCAATTGCTTCATTAATGGTCATCTCAAGCATATCGTAAATATTCTTCCCATGATACCTTACTTCGAGTATGTCCTTCCTGAATCTCATTCCTTTGCACACCTCACAGGTTAGTTCCACGTCAGCCATGAACTGCATCTCGACCCTGATAATGCCTTCACCCTGACACTCCTCGCATCGCCCTCCTTCAACATTAAAAGAAAAATGGGAAGCTTTAAAATTATTCTGAACCGAAGCCTGCTGCTCGGAATATAACTTCCTGATCTCATCTTATGCTTTAATATATGTCACCGGATTTGACCTGCTGGATTTCCCTATTGGATTCTGGTCGACCATCTCGACTCCGGTAAGCCCAGAAATATCTCCGACAATCTCCCTGAACTGACCTGGTTTCAAGTTATTACCATTTATACGGCTGGAGAGAAATTTATAGAGTATTTCTGATACAAGACTGGATTTACCTGATCCGCTAACACCTGTAACGGCTGTTATGGCATGAAGAGGAAACCTGACATTAATTCCTTTCAGGTTATTCTCTCTGGCACCCTTAACTTCAATAAAGCTGTTCCATTTTCTTCGTATCCCCGGCACAGGGACTCTTAGTCTTCCACTAAGGTAAGCTGCTGTAAGCGACTGATTTGCAGGTGTCAGGTCGAGGCCTCCCTGGAAAACAACCTCGCCTCCCAGTCTGCCTGCTTCAGGCCCCATATCAATAATTTCATCAGATGCTCTGATGATCTCTTCTTCATGCTCGACCACCAGCACCGAGTTCCCAAGGTCGCGAAGCTCCTTCAGAACCTTTATCAGAAGGTTTGTATCACGCGGATGAAGCCCGATGCTCGGCTCATCGAGAATATACATTGAGCCAACAAGATTGCTCCCAAGTGAGGTTGACAGATTAATCCTCTGTGATTCACCGCCCGAGAGGGTTGATGAAACCCTGTCAAGGGTAAGATAAGGAAGCCCCACATCAATTAGAAAGCGAAGCCGGATTGTAATCTCCTTAAGAAGCCTTTCAGCAACGACGGCATCAGTTGGAGGAAGAGAAATATTTACAAAGTAATCGTACAAATTACCAACTGGTACCGAAACAAGTTCCTGTATTGTTTTACCTGAAACCTTAACATAACCTGCTTCTTTTTTTAACCTCGATCCATTGCATTCATAACAGGTTGTCTTTCCACGGTAGCGGCTCAGCAGGACCCTGTACTGGATCTTAAATTTTTTTGCTTCGAGATGTTCAAAAAACCTGTTTAATCCGTAAAAATATCTGTTCCCCTTCCAGAGAAGCGCTTTCTGCTCTTCTGTAAGCTGGTAATAAGGTTTATGTATTGGGAAATCAAATAGTTCTGCATTAGTAACAAGTCTTTCTTTCCATTTTTTCATTGTCTCGCCTTTCCAGCAGGCAATCGCGTCCTCGTACACTGACAGATTCTGATCCGGGATTACCAGGCTCTGGTCTATACCGATTATCTTGCCATATCCCTCGCAAACTGGGCAGGCGCCAATCGGATTATTAAAGCTGAAGAGATATTCTGAAGGTTCCTCGAATAATATCCCATCCTCTTCAAATTTATTTGAAAAGTTCTCCCGGACTATACCTTTATCATTAAAGACCAGCACCTGGCAATACCCCTTTCCTGTCTGGAAGGCGGTTTGTGCAGAGTCAGCTGCCCTGCTGAAATTATCCGCTGAATGGCTCATAACAAGCCTGTCAATAACGATGTTTATTTGCTGCCCTGGCTTGAGACTCTGCGAATCTTTTATGTCATCGATCCTTATCAGCTCGCCATTCAATTCAATGCGGTCAAATCCCTGCTTCTGGAGAAATGAAAGGTATTCAGATATTTTAATTTTTTCAGGTACCTCACCGGAAGAGGTGATTATAACCTTTGTTTCTTCCGGCAGGGATGCCATAAAATCGACTACATCATCAACACTGTGTTTTTTTACCTCTTTTCCGGTGATGGGAGAGTATGTTCTGCCTATCCTGGCATAAAGAAGCCGCATATAATCGTATATCTCGGTTGATGTCCCGACTGTGGAGCGGGGATTACGGGAGTTTACTTTTTGCTCTATTGCAATGGCAGGAGGGATGCCATTAATAAAGTCTACTTCTGGTTTATTCATCCTGCCAAGAAACTGACGTGCATAGGCCGAAAGGCTTTCAACATACCTTCTCTGTCCTTCAGCATAAATGGTGTCGAATGCAAGAGATGACTTTCCTGAACCAGAGACCCCTGTTATAACGACCAGCTTGTTTCTGGGAATTTTTAGACTTACATTTTTAAGATTATGTACCCTTGCCCCCCTGATTTCAATGCTCCCATTCATCACAAAATACTGGTAGTAAATGTTAATTTTAAATAAAAATCCAAAAGTAATACTTATAAATTGAAAAAAATTGATTTCTTTTGTGGTATGTTTAATTTCGTAATTAAGGAGGACTGACTATAGAGCAACTCTACTCTTCGTAATTTAAAGAGTGAGCGATGAAAAGAACAATACCCGATTATGAACTGATACAGAAGTTCATAAAAGGTGATCAGTCCTGCTTTGAGCAGCTTATCTACCGTCATAAGAATAAAGTATTCGCATATATTAGTCTATATATTCGCGATCAGGCTCTTGCTGAGGACCTGTTCCAGGATACTTTTATGAAAGTAATCCAGTCTGTCAAGAGTGGCAAGTACCAGGATAATGGAAAGTTCATTTCATGGGTGATGCGTATAGCCCATAACTTAATAATTGATCATTTCCGGCGGGTTAAACAGATGAATACCATCTCTAATGACGACTATGAGTCAGATCTGTTTAATTCAAAAAAACTTGCTGAATCTAATGTTGAAGACAATATTATCAAAAGGCAGATTCAGAAGGATGTGAGAAAAATGATCAGCATGCTTCCTGACGACCAGCGCGAGGTCGTAATTCTCCGCCATTATTCAGGATTGAGCTTCAAGGAGATTGCAGACATAACTGACGTCAGTATTAATACTGCTTTGGGACGTATGAGGTATGCTCTTATCAACATGAGGAAGATCATGGAGGAGAAAAAGATAATACTTACAATGGATTAAGAAGCAAAGGCGTAACGGGAAAAGCATATAAAATATGGATGCTAAATGCCTTGCATTGTTAATTTATTTTGTCAAAAATAATTTATTAAGTACTTAAACAATTTTTTCCCCGGGATTGCGTTTTCTTAAAAATGAAAACATGAAGCCTATGGGATTAAATTCTACTCCTTTTCTTTCATATCACAATATTAAAACGGACAAGATTGATCTCTTTGAGGATGCCTGGGGATTTTATCCACAATTCAGTGTTGTGATAGATTTTCTGAAACAGGTAAAACCTGTTCCCGGAAAGCAAATGACCCGCCGGCTGATTGAGAAAATCAGGAAGGGTCATTAAAAAATTAAAGCCGGTTCATGTCAACCGGCTTTTTCTTGTTTATTAGGATTTAAATGGTCTGGTGTTGTTCTGATATTGCTTTTTATCCTTACCATTATCGGTTTTCAATCGGATAATCCAAACAGTTTACTGGTTGACAAAGTAAATGGAATGGCAGGCAGCAACTCCTGCCGTTTCTGTTCGGAGCCTGCTATTTCCCAGATGGACCGGAACAAATCCTTTTTTGATTGCAATTTCAATCTCGGCCTCCGAAAAATCACCTTCCGGACCGACAAGTATTGTTGCATCACTACCTTTTAAATAAATCTCAGAAATTCCTTTTCTTTTAAAGTTTTCATTACAGTTTGCGATCATCAGGCATCCTTTATGACCAGCGTTTATAAAATCATTGAATGTCGTTGTTTTATTCAGAATGGTGTCCTGCGCTTTCAGGGATTGTTTCATGGCTGAAATAATCAGGTTTCTTATCCTTTCATGTTTTATCCCGGGTTTTTCCGTATTTCTGCATATCAGTGGTGTTATCTCATCCACTCCTATTTCCACACTCTTCTCAATAAACCATTCTAAACGGTCAGGATTTTTCAAAGGTGAGATGCCGATGTGAATCCTGTAATTCCTCTTTTCGAAATTATGTATTACTGATATGATCTTAATTGAACATTGCCTGGGATCAGGTTCATTGATGATTCCTTCAAAAAGGTTGCCTTTTCCGTCTATAAGTCTGACCGGAGCGCTTCTTGTCATCCTTAAAACTCTGATTATATGTCCGGACTCCCTTTCATCAAGTGTATAAGTATTGCCTGTAATATCAGGAGCGTAAAATACCTGCATGGAACAAGTTTGTTCAAAAATAATAAATTTGTCAATGATGGATTGACCTCCCAATTAGGTGCAAGATCATTTTACCAGTCCGTTAAGATCTACTTCTTCAACTTCAGTCTCTTCGCCTGTCATCCTTCTGAGGAATCTGCCAAGCCTGTCTTCCACAGAGAGCATATATGAATAAGGTTGCCTTAATGATGAATCAGGGTGCTTCCTCAGATTCGGTTTCAGACCCGCAATATATTTATTATAGTCGTTATTACCTGACTGAGTCATCATCATTCCTCTTATGTACGAGAAATAGTAAAATGTTGATTCATCAGCTTTTAGATAAATATCAAACATATCGCCTGATCGCCGGCGCTGGATCTCAATGAACCCGTCGACGTATACATTAACCGGCTGTGTACCAATGTATCCTATCCCGATTCTACCTTTCGATCTGAATGAAGATGTTGCTTCGTTCCAGTAGAGATTCACATCATTCAGTAATAATTCAAAATTGAATTCTTTTGGCAGATCATTAGATGTACCAAAAAGATCCAGTTCTTCCTTCAGTTTATTAGCTGCATCAATACCAATCAGATCTTTCATTCCCTTCCTGTACAGGTCGCTGTTAAGATTAACCTGCTTTAATGTAGGCATCATTCTTATCTCATCACTCATTATTTTAAGAGCTTCCGGTGAAAAATAAAAGTCAAATCCCAGTATTGCCTGAATGTTAACGTTCCCGGAATCAAGAGTATGGATTATCTTACCTGCTCCTGTCTGGCTCACAAAATCGAAATTTGTCCCAAAATTGAGCTTCCCTTCACCTGATAAGACGCAAAAATCCTTATCGAAAGCAATCATATTGCCGGAAAGAGTCTGATCGGCGATCTTTTCAAGAGATGTGATCAGATATCTGTTTTTGGCTTTTTCGTAATACAGGTACCCTTGTGAATTTACCAGAGCAACGTCAGTCCATGATTTTTGAGCGGAAAGGAACGCCGGATAGATATGGATTGAATCAAGATTGATAAATGACCCTGAAAAAACCATATTATCGTTCATATCACGAGGCTTCTCACTTATCTGAATCATCACATTTTTCGGATCGATTTCCGACTTGAATTTTACCGGGTAAGTCTTAAATGCATTGCAGTTATTAATAATTCCGACACCACCCGAAAAGGTAAGGAGGTCTTTCCCTGCATAAAGGTTCACGTCTCCCGTAAAAGAGAATGCAGGACTAAGTTTGAAGTCTTGACTCGCAGGAACAAAGCCTCTGGCGCTTGTAACCATCGTATCAACCGTAATTTCCGGGAAGTTGATCTGGTATACCTGCTTATTCTCGTCAATATAGTCATATACCCCGCTGCCACTGTACCTTTTGGTCGATTCGATATCAATTTTTGCAGAATGCAGCAAATGACGGTTATTTACCGCAATAACAGCATTCTGTAATTGATTTCTTTTTGCCCTCCGGTTAATGGTTATCTTTCCGTTTTCAGGTTGAAGAAGTGCACCCGCTATATGAATATAATTTATGTTTTCTGCTACAATATCCTCA
>Ga0113563_10000727_pt1 | contig 16889 bp, 17 predicted proteins | sample Mud3Dept3metaG_FD_80117 | JGI IMG/M metagenome (GOLD analysis project Ga0113563, IMG submission 80117) | Freshwater wetland microbial communities from Ohio, USA, analyzing the effect of biotic and abiotic controls - Mud 3 Core 4 Depth 3... | ecosystem: Environmental > Aquatic > Freshwater >...
CCGATCGATGACCCCGATGCCGTACCCCGCCACGTTTCCGGTGATTTCCCGGGGGCCCGGACAGGGATACAATCTCAGGTATCCCACATCCGACCGGCATTGGTGGCGGAAAAGTTCATCGATTGCCGGGAGGTCGGCCGGTTCCGTCAGGAAATAGTCTTCCAGTATGATCAGCAGGTGGCTTTCGGGTATCCGGTCCAGCGCGAAAATCAGGTTCGCCGACCAGTCCACGTCGGGTCCGACACGAATGGTTCTGATCCCCCGATGCGCAAAATCCTGCTGATTCGAGACGAGGTAGATCGGGTAGTCCGGGTCCGGCCAGTGCCGGAAGAACAGGTGGAAAAAGGGGGCCCACGCATCCGAGTAATTGTCACAGGAAGGGATCAATATCCCCAGGCCGTTTTTTCCGTTCAATGGAATCCTCCGGGAGATCCTTTCACCAGTAACATCCCTCTTCGACGTTGCTGAAGGTCGCCGGCGTCTCCTCGGGTGCCGGTCTCACCCAGTGCTCGTTGTACCGGTTGAGTTGGTCCCATCTCTTTCCCTTGATCCCGAACAGAAGCTGCAAGGCACCCCCCAGGTGTATGGCCTGCTTTCCCAGCCGCTTCACGAATGCCGCCAGGGGGAACCCGTACGCGCCGCAGCCGATGAGGGCGACATCGAACCGGGTATTTTCCACGCGCTCCGACATGAAGTCCAGAGCCTCGAACCAGTTGGAGAACGGCACTTCATTTCCGGCGATCGACTGGACCGCCTTGAGTGTTTTCAGTTCGAAGGCCGGGAGGACCCTGGCGTCCCGATGAAGATGTACCCGCTTCCCGTACTGTTTCCGTATCGTTTCCTCGAAGGGGTGGATCACCAGCACGGCTCTGTCTTTCAACGCCTCGCTCCACGGGGCCAGGTGGTGATAGGGTTCCAGGTCCCACAGGGGGATTTTCAGGGCATTCGGAAAATATTCCCTGAACACCGACTCCCCGCGCAACCAGGAACCCAGGACATCGAGTTGGCGTAAATCGGAGAGCATCCGGTCGCAGAACCGGGAAAGGGCGGACTCGCTGACCGGGAAAAACCCCGCATTGTTCGCCATGGACTTCCTGACTTTCTTGCTCCACCAGAACGGGTGGATCTCATGCCGAATAAAGCGTATGCACTTGTCCCATCCCGGTGCATCCTGCCGGATGGAGTGGTACGTCAGCAGGCAATTCAGTTCGACGGCACCCAGGCGGGCCGCCATGAAAGGACCAGAGGCCAGTAGTTTCCCCTTGATGAAATCGGAAGCATCCTGCCCGGAAGATTCGAAATATTCCGTCCCCTGCGGAAGGCGGATGTCCGCATCCTCAATTTTCCGGATTTTCCCGTAATATTTCCTTGCCGCGAGGAGAAGGTATTCGGTGGCAAAGTTCATTGGCTCCTCGGGAATCGGACGGATGGGTCGGCATATCGGTCGGTTACCATTCATTATAGATAGATTTCCTTCTGCGTACATATCCACCTGTTCCTTGCCAATGCGGGAAACGTCGCGGAGGGGAAACCGCAAATGCCGACTCCGGCCCGGAATATGAAAGGGCAGGGAGGACATGCCCTATACTGTGAACGGCCACAGGCGAATTTCCGTTCGCCGGCAATTCTTCCGGCGCTTTCTTTCCTCGCTCCGTGTTGCAGGGGGCAACGCTGTGGTGAAGTCCGGCGGAAGCGGTGAGGCATATTGAAGAAGGTATATTTCCGGAGACCGGAGCGGCGGAAGTCCCGGGACAGGGGATTTCTGCGTTTACAAGGGGCCGTGTTGGGTCCGTATTACTGGCGCGTCGCGCATTTGCTCGACACCCCGGGATTGTCATTCCACCGGAAATGCGCCGCATTGGGAGTGCGGCTGATGGCCGCTCCGGGGATCCGGTTCCGGGAAGCATACGATCTCATATTCCGTCCCATGGACTCGGTCCGGTACTTCGAGTTCGGGACCCTGTGGGAGTATCTCCAATCGAACACCCGGAACGTCACCCGGTATCTCGACGTTTCCTCCCCGCGCCTGTTCCCGATGATGCTGATAAACGAATTCCATGGCGCAACCGGGGAGATACTGAATCCGGACGGGAAGGACCTCGATGCGACGGTCCGCCTGATGGACGCCGCGGGCCTGTCGGGCAGGTGCCGGTTCCACCGGAAGACGGTGGATGAGATCGATTTTCCACCAGGGACGTTCGATCTCGTCACGTCGATATCGGCGCTCGAGCACATACCCGACGGGGGGGACCGGAGAGCGTTCGAACGGCTTTGGCTTTCTCTCCGGCCGGGTGGCAGCCTTCTGATGTCGGTGCCGTGTGCCCGGGAACCGTTCGAGGAATATATGGATTTCAACGAATACGGACTCCTCGCTCCCGATGGGGAGGGATTCGTTTTCGGTTCGACCTGCTACGATGCTCAGATGCTCCGCGAACGTTTCTTCGCGGTGGCGGGTGAGCCGGCCAGGATCTCCGTCTACGGTGAGAGAACAGCGGGTTCGTTTTTCCGGAACCGGAGCGAAAAGATCGGGAATCCGGACTATCCGTTCTGGAGGGAGCCGTACATGGTGGGGCGGGAGTACAGGAGGTTCGGAGCCATAGAGGAGTTGCCGGGGATCGGGATCGCCGCGATGGAATTCATGAAGACATGAGGATCACGGTGTTCGACACGGTGGGGAACTTCGGCGGGGGGAGCCGGTTCCTGGAATCCCTCCTCCCCGCACTGAAGGAGTGCCGCCCGGGTAACGAGGTCGTCTATTACGGGAATCCGGCCAGCGTCCGGCGGGAGGGCCACGTGGACATGCTGTCCTCCAGGGGCATCATCGTGAAGGCCCTTCGGTCCCAGCGCCTCGCAGCGGATGGAGTGCTGGGGTTCCGGCAGACAGCGAGGCTCGTCCGAAGCCTGCAAAAGCGATGCGGGGACATGGCCTTTCTTCCGGATTCGCTCTCCGGAGCGGTCCACCGGGAAATAGAGAACGTAGGGAATGACTGCGATGTCGCCTACTTCCCGTGGCCATACCTGGTGAAGTGCCCGCGCCTGCGGGTGCCCATGGTGGGGACTTTCCACGATTTCAACTTCCGGTATTTCTTCGGCGTCCGGATCTTCAACGACCGCCAGGCGGAGGCGTTGAACCGGGCGATACCGGAGTGGCTCGCCCGGTCCCTCCCCGTGGTGTCCACGAGGTTCATGGCCGAGGAGGCCGCCGCCCTGTACCCGGGATGCCGCGACCGGTTACGGGTCGTCTACCTGGCCCCCCTCCTTCCGGACAGCGGGATCTGCCCGGAGGAGGCGGAAGGCATCGTCCGGGGGATGGGGGTCCGTTTCCCGTACGTGATCTATCCTACCCATCTCAGCGTCCACAAGAACGTCGGTCCCCTCCTCATTGCGATCTCCATCCTGGAGAGGAGGGGGTGCGATGTTTCCCTCGTCCTCACAGGCCTCGGGACGGAGGCGGCGTCGGGGCGCGCCTGCGCGCACGGTGTCGCCACGGGGGTTTCGCCCTTCAACGTCATGGGCCTCGGCTATGTCACCAATCGGCAGATGGATGCTCTGATCCGGTGTGCCGCGGCGGTCGCGAGTTCCTCGCTCTACGAGGCGGGGAACGGTCCCGGCCTCGACGCCTGGGCCCGGGGGGTACCCGTTGCGATGTCCCGTATTCCGCCGTTCCTCGAGCATCTGGAGGTGCAGGGGATGCGGGCGAAACTCTTCGATCCCCGGGACCCCCGGGACATCGCGGAAAAGATCGGGGAGATCCTCTCCGACCCGGCGCGGGCCCATGAGGATGCCATGGATTCGCTCCTCCGGATCCGGGAGATCACCTGGAAGAAAACCGCGGAGGAATATTTGTCCGTATTCGACCAGGCCGTGGGCTAAAATCAGGGCATCACGATCGAGGTGGACCGGACCGGATGAGGAAGCAAAGGATCCCCGTGGCCGCCCCGGATCTGACCGGGAACGAGGAGAAGTACGTTGTCGATGCCATCCGGAGTTCCTGGATCTCTTCCACGGGGGAATACATCCGGCGGTTCGAAAGGGAATTCGCAGGGATGTGCGGAACCCGGACCGCCATCGGCGTCTGCAACGGGACCGTGGCCCTCCACCTGGCCCTCCTCGCGCTCGACGTCCGTCCCGGGGACGAGGTCCTCGTCCCGTCCCTGACCTACATCGCCACGGCGAACGCGGTACGGTATGTTGGCGCGGAGCCGGTGTTCGTCGACGTCGATCCGGATACCTGGTGCATCGATCCCCGGGAGCTCGAGGACGCCATCACTCCGAGGACCCGGGGGATCATCCCGGTCCACCTGTACGGCCACCCGGCGGACATGGACGCGATCAACCACATCGCGGCCGTCCACGGATTATGGGTGGTGGAGGACGCCGCTGAGGCGCACATGGCGAGGTACAAGGGAAGGGTCGCAGGCAGCCTCGCGGCGATGGCGACCTTCTCCTTCTACGGGAACAAGATCCTGACGTGCGGGGAAGGGGGGGCCATCACGCTGTCCGATCCCCACCTGGAATTGCGGACCCGCACGCTGCGCGGCCAGGGGATGGACCCGGAACGGCGATATTATTTCCCCGTGACGGGCTACAACTTCCGGCTCACGAACCTGGCGTGCGCAATCCTTTGCGCCCAAATGGAGCGGGCCGAGCGGATCATGGAGAGGAGGCGGGAGATCTTCTCGGCCTACCGGCGTCTCCTCGACGGCATCCCGGGGATCGGGTTCCAGCCGGTCGCTTCATGGGCGGAGCCTGCTCCGTGGCTTTTCTGCATCACCGTCGACGGGAAGGAATACGGAACGTCCCGGGATGCATTGATGGCCCACATGGATGCGAGCGGGGTCGAGACGCGACCGTTTTTCCTTCCCCTGCACAACCTTCCTCCATTCCGGGGAGAGTCGCGCCGACGCGGGGAGAACTTGCCCGTGACGGACCGGCTGGGTGCCGAAGGGGTCAGCCTGCCCACGTTCCATGGGATGGAAGACTCGGATCTCGAACGGATCGCGGACATCATCCGCCGTTACCGGATGGGTGGCGGCAGCGGGTTGTCATGAACGGGCTGGAGTTCCGGCAGTTGTGCCCGGAGCTCGAAACATCGCTGTCGCAGTTCTTCGCCGATCTCGATTCCGGCGGAGACGGGCATCACTTCCACCCCCACCCCTTCACCGCGGCGGAGGCGAAACGGCTTTGCGGCTACGATGGGGCCGACCTGTACTACATCGCGGCGGTGGGCGGCCGTGTCCTCGGGTATGGCATGTTGCGGGGATGGGACGAGGGGTACCAGATCCCCAGCCTGGGCATCGCCTTCCATCCGGATGCGCGAGGCAAGGGGCTCGGGAGGCTGTTCATGATGTTCCTTCATGCGGCGGCGAAGCTCCGGGGGGCGAAACGGATCCGGCTCAAGGTCTACCCGGACAACACGGTGGCCGTGAAGTTGTACGAGAGCATGGGGTACCGCTACACGGAATCCTCGGAGGGCCAGCTCGTAGGGTACCTGGATCTGTAGTGCATTGGAGCGACCCCTGAAAATCTGCCTGGACGCGCGGTTGAAGAGCGGCGGAGGATGGGGAGGTGTCGAACAGTTCGTCATCGGAATGGCCGACGGGCTCTCGCGACTAACCGACGGACAGGAGGAGTATCTCTTCCTGGTTGAAGAGGGAAGCCACGAGTGGCTGGCTCCGTTCGTGGGCGGACCTTGCCGCTTCCTTTCCCCGAAGAAGCCGGCGGGGAAGCCACGGCGCCCCGGTCGATGGATCTTCCGACTGTTTCCATCCCGGGATCCCTACGGTCATCTCGCCGACCTGGCCGGAGGGTTGACGGCGAAGTTCCCGCGCTCCCTCGGCGTCGTGGAGCGGGCGGCCGTCGACATCATGCACTTCACGAACCAGGGCGCCTTCCTGACGGCAATCCCCAGCATTTATCACCCGCACGATCTGCAGCACCTCCATCTGCCGCACTTTTTCACACCTCGCGTACGCCGGGAAAGGGATGCAAGGTACCGGTCTTTCTGCCGACAGGCGCGGATGGTCGCCGTTTCCTCCTCCTGGACCCGGAACGATGTCATCCGGCAATACGGACTTCCGGAGGGGAAGGTCCGGGTCGTCCCCCTGGCCCCCCTGCTCTCCGCCTATGACATCCCCGGAGCGGAGGACCTGGCTTCGGCGAGGCGAAAATTCTCCCTTCCGGATGCGTTCCTTTTCTACCCGGCCGCCACGTGGGCGCACAAGAACCACGTCGGGCTCCTCGAGGCGCTGGCATCCCTGAAAGAGAGCCATGGACTGGAGGTCCCGGCGGTCTTTTCCGGGAGTCTCACGGAATATTTCCCGGAGATCCGGCGGCGGGCAGAGGAACTGGGACTCTCGGAACAGGTGCGGTTCCTCGGGTTCGTGACATCCCTCGAACTGCAGTGCCTGTACCGCCTTTGCCGGTGCGTCGTGATCCCCACCCGGTTCGAGGCGGCCAGCTTCCCGCTCTGGGAGGCGTTCCTCGCGGGTGCGCCGGCAGCCTGCTCGAACGTCACGTCCCTTCCGGAGCAGGCCGGGGATGCGGCGCTTGTCTTCGATCCGGACGACAGGGAAGGAATGGCGGACGCCGTCCGGCGCCTGTGGATCGAACATCCCCTCCGGGAGCGGCTGATCCGGAGGGGAAAGGAAAACGTGTGCCGCTTCTCGTGGGAAAAGACCGCGCGCATCTTCCGCGCCCACTACCGGAGGATCGCCGGCGCACCGCTGACGGAAGAGGATCGAGCGCTCATCGAAGCTCCCCCGGTCCTCTGAGAATTCGTGGGTGCTCCCCCTTGTCCGCTAGCAGGATCCCAGCACCTCCTCCGCCGCCTCGCGCAGGATCGCCTCGTACTTCTGCAGGTCCGGGGATTCGCTGCCGTCGAGGAACCCCGCCGCGCGGCCGTGCTGCTTCCCCCCGCCGCGGGCGTGCCTCGCTGCCTTCCTCCCTCCCCCGTCCACCAGCAGGTACCGGATCCTCGACCCCGGGCGAAGGGCCACGCCGCGGCCGGCGAGTTCGCGGGTGACCTCCGCGGCCGCCGTCTCCGCGGCGTACCGCTCCGGTTCCTTTGACAGGCGCCGCGCGACCGACAGCGCCTCCGGCGGCACGCGCCCCTCGCGGATCTCCATCGCCGCCGCCTCGACCGACTCCCGCAGCGCCGGCAGCATCGCCCGGAGCTCGTCGATCCCGCGTGCCTCCGCCATCCGGAGCAGGAGGCCCCGCTGGAAGCGGGCGACGAAGGGCGGGGTGTCGGAGCGTCGCATCGCCACGCCGCGCGCCTTGACCTCCCCGCCGCAAAAAGCGCCGGCGAACCGGTTGGGGACGCCGACGCGCGGGTTCCCCCTCGACGGCAGGAAGGCGATCCACCGGTACACGCCCTCCAGGGCGATCGGCATCCCCGTCTCCGCCGTGATCGCCTCCGCGAGGCGCCGGTAGTCGTCCTCCGTCGCGCCCTCCCGCACCACCCAGAGGGCGTCGGTGAGGCCGTGGAGGAAGGAGAACCCCGCCGCTTCCGCGACCTCCTTGGCCGACAGCAGCTTCTCCCGCCCCCACGCGGTGGTCGCCTCGTGCGCCTCGATCCGGCCGAAGCGGGCGTTTTTGTACCCGAGGAAGCCGAAGCACACCACCAGGAGCCACTTCAGCGCCGTCTGCCGCCGGCGCATCGCCTCCCGCTCCGCGGGGCCGACGGCGGCCTTCTGCCGGCCCTTCAGCAGCGCGCGCTTGGCGAGCACCGGGGCGATCGTCTCCGGCACGAGGCCGCGGCGGCGCCGGCACGTGCGCGCGGGGATGCCGGGAACGGGGAGGGCGTCGCCCGGGCAGCATCGGCAATTCACCGTCTCCGGCGAGATGTTGTACCGGTCCATCAGCGACGGGTACATGGATGCGAAGTCGAGCTCCCCGACGTTTTCGTGGAGCCCGGGCCGAGGGAGGTAGGTGAGCCCCCCCTTGTCGGTTTCCACGAGTTCCTGCGCCGTCTTGAACCCCTCCGGCTCCCGCTTCTTGTACGGCACGAGGATCCCCTTGCGCAGCGCCAGCGCCACCTGCATCGCCGAGATGGCGGTGCCCGGCGACGACCGCGCCATCCGCTGGAGCGGGATCCCCGAGAGGCGGGAGAGCTCGATCAGCCCCGGCAGCCCGGTGTCGGCGAAGAGGAACGAGTTGCGGGCGTCCACGTGCCACCGGCCGGAGAGAGCGTGCCCCGCGGCGCGGAAGACGACCTGGCCGTAGGAGAAGTAGGAGCGCTGCCGGGAGAGGAGGACGGCGCCGGCGTCGCCTCCGGCCCGGCGGTCCCCCCGGCCGAGCCGCAAGGGGACGCGGAGGCGCGCAGCGAGTGCGAGCAGGCGGGGCAGGATGTAGTCGTCGCCGTACTCGGTGACCAGCAGGTCGGGGTCGTGGGCGTCGATGAGGCGCGAGAGCTCCCGGAGGAATCCCTCGCCGTCCTCCCAGAGGAGGACGTGGGTCCGTCCGTCTGCGGAGAACTCGAGGGGGCGCACCCGGCCGTGGGCGGGGTGGCCGATCCCCGCGGTCGCAAGGTGTGCCTCCGCGAAGGCGGGGAGGGGGGCGTCGGCGTCCCACGGGGAGTCGAGGACGCGGGAGGCGAGGAGCGCGCCGCCCGGGGAGAGGTCGACCTCGGCCCGCGCCAGCGGGTACAGCCCCGTGGCGTACGCGAACTGCTGCTCGGGGGCGATGTCGGCGTCGTGCAGCGCCTCCGCCCCGAACGCACGTTCCGCCTTCCGCACCGTCTCCCGCAGGGAGAGGGGGGAGGGGACGACGAGCGTCCACGCCGGCGCCGCCTTCCCGGAGAAGAAGTCGATCCCCTCGCGGGAGACCGCGGCGCAACCCCACCGGCGCGCCGCCGCCAGGACCTTCTCCTCCCGCACCCCGCGGCCCGAAAGGGCGAAGGAGGGACAGAACGGCGCCCGCAGGAGCCGCGTCTCCCCGGATGCGGCGCGGAACCAGACCGCGACGCCTTCGCTTTCCGCCGCGACGTCCAGCACCCACCCGGTCATCACGCCTTACCTTTCGCCAGTGGCGCGAGTGTCCCCCGCCAGCCTCGACACGATCTCTTGAAGTTTTTTTTCCAGCTCCCGCAGCGCCCGGCGCTCCTCCACGAGCATGCTCACGAGGATCGCCTCGAAGGGGACCGCCCTCCCGGCGAAGGCGCACGCGGCGGTGTGGTAGCGCGCCGCGGCGAACAGCTCGTCGAGCAGCACCCGGTCCTCCCGGCGCAGCGCGCGCCGGAAGGCGCTCCACGACGCCTCCTCGCGGTACAGCTCCTGGGTGAAGGGCAGCACGGTTCTTCCCATCGCTACCCCCGCCAGCCCGTCAGCACCAGCAACGGGTCGGATGTCCGCTCCAGGTACCGGAAGAACCCCGCGCGGGAGGACATTCCCCCAGGGGGACATTCTTGATCTGTCGGGGGACGAAGGGGAAGAGTGTCCCCCGCCAGCTGAACCGAGTGTCCCCCGCCCAGCCCCGTCGCGCTCTCCCCCGCGACCACCACCCGCGTCCCCTCCCGCGACAGCCGCCGCAGGGCCGAGAGGCACCCCCGGAATACCCGGCACGCCTCGACGTAGGGGACGTCCTCGTCCGCGAACGTCTCCGGCAGACCCAGGACCAGGACGACGCGCGCCCCGGAGCGGGACAGCGCGCCGGGAAGGCGGCGCGCGAGGAGCGCCTCCAGCTGGTGGCAGGTGAAGGCGCGGGAGACGAGGAGCCGGGAGAGGGCCTCGCGCCCGCTTCCGCCGAGGGCCCGCTCCGCCCGCGCGACTTCGTACGGGTCGAACCGGTTCCCCCCGTCCACCGCCACGACCGGCTCGCCGGAGAGCAGGGGGCGCGCGAGGGCCCGCAGCGCGAGGCGGCACGCCCCGGGGCCGAGGATGCCCGCCACCTTCCCGGGGGGCGGGGCGAGGCACAGGGCGTACAGCGCGGCAAGGCCGATCCGCTGCGGCGCGGGCTCCACGGCATCCATCCCTACATCTTCCCTACATCTTCCGGAAGAGGCCGACGACCTTCCCCGCGACGCGAAGGGCGGAAGAAGGGGCGCCGGGACCGCCCGCGGCGGGAGCAGCCGGCGCGGGGAGGAACAGCGGCGGGAAGGCGGGGTTCTCCGCCTCGAGCCGGATCCCTCCCTCCGCCCGCCGGAGCCGCTTGACCGTGGCCTCCCCGTCGACGACGGCCACCACGATCTCCCCGTCCTCGGCGCCTTCCTGGGGGCGTACCAGCACGTAGTCCCCGTCCCGGATCCCCGCCCCCGTCATGCTGTCCCCCTTCACGCGGAGGGCGTAGACATCCTCCCCGCCCGCGAGCAGGGGGTCGAGGAGCAGCTCCTCGCCGGCCTCCTCCACCGCCTCGCGGGGAGCGCCCGCGGGGACCCGGCCCAGCACGGGGACGCGCAGGGGGGGGCGGTACGGGGCGGCCGCCTCCGTGAACTCGATCCGGCGGGGGTGGTGCGGCCGCCTTCGTAAAAACCCTTTCCGCTCCAGGACGTCGAGGTAGTAGAAGGCGTTCTTCTCCGCGATGCCGAAGCGCTCCGCGATCTCCCGCGCCGTCGGGGCGAAACGGTTCCGGGTGGCGAACTCCTGCACGAAGGCAAGGACTTTCCGCTGGGACGGGGTCAGGGGCTCCATGGGTAGGTATGGTACCATACATATGCCATGACGGAAAGGGGCGCGATAATCGATCCATGCAGGCGACCGTCTTCCGTTGTCCCAACTGCGGGGCGGAGTTGCATTTCGCCCCCCCGGGGGTCAGTGTCCCCGCCGGCGTCCGCCCCGGTTGCCCGTACGACGGGCTGTCGTACGCGGAACTGCGCGCGGGGCACGACGCCATCTACTTCGGGCCGTGGCGGAAGATCGAGGCCTCGCCCTTCGAGGTCCGGAGGGCGTACCAGCAGTTCCGGCGGCACTTCGACGCCATCGCGAAGGCCCTCGCCGTGCAGGACCTCCCCGCCGCCCGCCGGGACCTCGCGCTCGCCATGGAAGCGTACCACGGGGTGGACCCGACGGCCATCTCCGGGAACGACCTCCGGCTCCTGGACAACGCCCTCTCCTTCATCCACCGGGTGATCGACGACCTCCTCCACGAGAAGGGGCTCCCCCCGCACCGCCCCATGGACTTCGCGGAGTGGTACGATGCGGTGGAAGTCCCGTTCCGGGACGCGTGGTAGCCGATCATGGCACCCAGGAGACGGAGATGATCCACCTGGACCGGTACCCGCGGGAGGTCTCGCTGCGCAACGGCGCGCGCCTCGTCTTCCGTCCCATGGTCCCGGAGGACGTGGACCGCCTCTGGGCGTTCTTCCAGGTGATCCCCCCCGAGGACAGGATGTTCTTCCGCCAGGACGTAAGCCGGCGGGACGTGGTGCAGCGCTGGGCGGACACCCTCGACTACGAATCGGTTCTCCCCATCCTCGCCCTGGAGGGGGACCGGGTGGTGGGGGACGCCACGCTCCACCGGCAGAAGGCGGGGTGGAAGCAGCGGGTCGGGGTGGTGCGCATCCAGGTCGCGCCGGACTACCGGCACCAGGGGCTGGGGACGGCGATGATCCGGGAGCTGCGGCATCTCGGGGAGAAGGCGGCCCTCCGCTATCTCATGGCCGAGATCCTCGAGGAGCAGGACGCGGCGGTGCGCGCGTTCGAGAAACTCGGCTTCCGGCATGCGGCGGTGTACCGCAATTTCGCCAACGATCAGAAGGGGCACATGCACAACCTGGTCGTCCTGCTCTACCACATGGCGTCCGCGCCGGCGGACGACATGTCCTTATGATGGAAAACGAATCGTTCTACCGGCGCGCCAGAAGGATCATCTTCGGCGCGCCGCGGGACCTCTTCGACCCGAAGATCTTCCACAACGTCTCCCTGATCGCTTTCTTCGCCTGGGTGGGCCTGGGTGCGGACGGCATCTCCTCCTCCTCGTACGGTCCGGAGGAGGCGTACCTCGCGCTCGGCGGGCACACGATCCTCGCGCTCTTCGTCGCGGCCGCCACGGTCCTGACCGTCTTCATCATCTCCGCGAGCTACTCCCAGATCATCGAGGCGTTCCCCTCCGGCGGCGGCGGGTACATCGTGGCGTCGAAGCTTCTCGGCGAGAAGGCGGGCGTCGTCTCGGGGTCCGCCCTGGTGATCGACTACGTCCTGACGATCACCATTTCGGTGGCCGCGGGGGCGGACGCCATCTTCAGCTTCCTCCCGCTTCCGTGGCTGGAGTACAAGTTCGCGTTCACCTTCCTCGTCATCCTTCTGCTGATCTGGCTGAACCTGCGCGGGGTGAAGGAGTCGGTGGTGATCCTGACCCCGATCTTCATGGCCTTCATCCTCACCCACGTCCCGCTGATCCTGTTCGCGATCCTGCGCCACCTGCCCGACCTCCCGGCCGTGGGAACGCGCGTCTCCTCGGACCTCTCGGCGGCATCCAGCGAGATGGGATGGCTGGGGGTCGGGGCGCTCCTGCTGCGGGCGTACTCGATGGGCGCGGGGACGTACACCGGGATCGAGGCGGTCTCCAACTCCATGCAGACGCTGCGGGAGCCGCGCGTGCAGACGGGGAAGCGGGCGATGGCGTACCTGGCCTTCTCCCTCGCCTTCATGGCCGGCGGGATCATCCTCGGGTACGTGCTGAACGGCGTCGGTCCCGTCCACGGCAAGACCCTCAACGCCGTCCTCTTCGGGGGGCTGGTGGAATCCCTCTGGCAGGGAGGCACGGCGAAGTTCCTTGCCGCCTTCGTTCTCTTCACCGAGGCGGTGCTCCTCTTCGTCGCCGCGCAGACCGGTTTCCTCGGCGGGCCGCAGGTGCTCTCCAACATGGCGAACGACTCCTACATGCCCCACCGGTTCGCGCACCTCTCCGAGCGGCTGGTGACCAAGTACGGCGTCTACTTCATGGGCGGGATGGCGTTCCTGATGCTCTTCATCACGGGGGGCTCGGTCCGGTACCTGGTCATCATGTACTCCATCAACGTCTTCCTGACCTTCAGCCTGTCGCAGTTCGGCATGTGCCGCCACTGGTGGAAGGACCGGGAATCGGAAGGGAAGTGGAAATCCGGGCTGGCGATCAACGGCCTCGGATTCTTCCTCACGGCGTCGATCCTCTGCGTCACCGTGTGGATGAAGTTCCCCGAAGGCGGCTGGATCACGCTGCTCATCACGGGGTCGTTCGTCGCCGCGAGCTTCCTCATCCGGCGCCACTACCGGAAGGCGTCGGGGCACCTGCGGCGGCTCGACGACCTGCTCCTCAATCTGCCGGCCCCCACCCTGGCCGCGGCCCAGGAGCCGATGCTGCGGCGGCAGGCGCCCACCGCCGCGATCATGGTGTCGGGGTACAACGGGCTGGGGATGCACGTGTTCTTCTCCATCGTCCGCTCCTTCCCCGGCACGTTCCGGAACTTCATCTTCCTCTCCGCGGGGGTGGTGGACACCAGCCGCTTCAAGGGGGCGGCCGAGATCGAGAACCTGGCGACGAACCTGCGGGAGCAGCTGCGGAACTACGTCGAGTTCGTGAAGGGGCACGGCTACTACGCCGAAGCGCGGTACCAGGTCGGGACCGAGGTCATCGAGATCATCAACCACCTGTCGGAGAAGGTGGTGGCCGACTTCCCCAACGTGGTGTTCTTCGCCGGCCAGCTCGTGTTCCAGGAGGACAACTTCTTCAACAAGCTCCTGCACAACCAGACGGCGTTCCTCGCGCAGAAGAAGCTGGTGTTCGCCGGCCAGCCGATGATCGTCATGCCCATCCGCGTCCTGGAGTGATCCGCCGGGCGGGGTTGACCGGGCGGCGCGGCTTCTGCCAGAATGGCCGATATAACGACATCCCGGGTTTACACACTGAAAGATCAAGGGGAGGTGGCTTGCCATGACGATCGTGCGCAAAGCGGGCTGGTTCGTCGTTCTGGCGGTGGCGATGGCGGGCTGGATGGGCGTGCTGGGGGCTGTGCGGGGCGTGGCCGAGGCGGGGGTGATCGCCTCCGGCGTTCCCGGGGAAGGAAGCCGCGCGGAAGACCTTTCCAGGGTGCAGGCGTTCCTCGAGAACAAGGTCGTCGTTCAGAAGCTGATCGACTACGGCGTGTCGCCGGAGGAGGCGAAGGCCAAGGTCGAGGCAATGAGCTCGCAGGAGTTGCACCGGCTGGCGTCCCTGACCGACCGGGTGGCGGCAGGGGCGGACGGCGAGTGGATCATCGCGCTCCTGATCATCATCATCCTCATCATCGTGATCATCAAGTTGATGGGTAAGGAAGTCGTCATCCGCTGATGCGCGTGGCCGTGCGGTTCGCGGGCGCCGCCCTGCTCCTGGGCGGCGCCCTTTCCGTCTGGGGCGGGTGCGCGGCGCCCCGCCCCGCCCCCGGGGCGCCGGCTGCGGCCGGGGAGGGAGCGGCGCCGGCGCACGTCATCCCCGGGGTCCCGTTTCTCCCGCAGGAGGAGGATTCGTGCGGCCCCTCCTCCCTCGCGATGCTCCTGCGGTTCCACGGCAAGGACGTCACGACGGGGGAACTCGTCGCGGAAACGCGCACGGCCGGACTCCGCGGGACGCTCATCACCGACCTCGCGGCGGCGTCCCGGCGCCGCGGCGTCCCGGCGGAAGTGGCATCCCTCGACATGGCGGCGCTTCGGGAGCGCATCGCCGGCGGGCAGCCGGTGATCCTCCTCGTCGACCTCGGCGTCTGGGCGTGGAGCCGCCCCCACTACCTCCTCGCCTACGGGGTGACGCCGGAGGGCGTGGTGGCGAACTCGGGGGAAACGGAAGGGAAGGTCATCCCGTACGGCACGCTTGAAGCGCAATGGGCGAAGATGGGACATCTCGCGATCGTCGTCACCGGGGGAGGAACTTGACGTTGTCGCCGGCACGCGGGACCACGGGCTTCCTTATCCCGGCGTTGCTCCTTTCGCTCCTCCTGGCGGTTTCGGCGTGCGCCCGCGTCCCGAAGATCATCGTCCTGGAAGATCCTCTCTCCGCGGACGAGCACGCGACCCTCGGAGTGGCGTACGAGAGGAAGGGCGAGCTCGATCTCGCGGCCCGCGAGTACGAGGCGGCCCTGAAGAAGGATCCGGCGTTCTTCCAGGCCCGGGTCAACCTCGGCAACGTGCGGCTCGCCCAGAAGCGGTACGACGCGGCGCGGGAGGAGTACCTGGAGGCGCTCGCGCTCCGGCCCGACGAACCGGGGGCGACGAACAACCTGGCGTGGGCGGCGATCCTTTCCGGGAAGGAACGGGAGGACGCTCTCCGCCGTATGGAGTCGGTCCTCGAGAGCCCGAATCATCGGTCCCCGCCGCTCCTCGACACCCTCGGGGTGCTCCTCGGCGAATTCTCCCGGCCGGTGGAGGCGGAGCAGGCGTTCGCGGAGGCGGAGCGGATGTGCGCCGCGGGGGAACCGGCGTGCACCGACGCGGTGGCGAAGGAGATCCGCGAGCACCGGGAAGCGCTCCGGATGCGGTACCCGGTCCCGGGGGGGGAACGCCTCTGGTAAAATAGCGGGATGCTGCGCGACTCCTTCGGCCGGAAGGTCGACTACCTCCGCCTCTCGGTCACCGACCGGTGCGACCTGCGGTGCGTCTACTGCATGCCCCCCGAGGGGATCCCCCTCAAGCCCGTCTCCGAGATCCTCGCCTACGACGAACTGGTACGCACCGTGCGCGTGGCCGTGGCCCTCGGGGTCCGCAAGGTCCGGATCACCGGAGGGGAGCCGCTCGTCCGCCGCGGGATCGTTCCCTTCGTGGGACGGGTCGCGCGGGTCCGGGGCGTTCTCGATCTCGGGATGACCACCAACGGGACGACCCTCGCCGAAATGGCCGCCCCCCTCCGGGAAGCGGGGCTTTCCCGCGTCAACGTGTCCCTGGACACGATCCGCCGCGACCGGTACGCCGAGATCACCCGGCGTGACGCCCTGCCGCGGGTCCTGTCAGGGATCGAGGCGGCGGTCCGGGCGGGGCTGTCGCCCGTCAAGATCAACGTGGTGCTGCTGCACGGTCTCCTCCCCGCGGATGTGGACGACTTCCTCGCCTTGGCGCAGGAGATGCCGGTGGAGGTGCGGTTCATAGAACGGATGCCGATCGGCTGCTCCCCCTCGGAGGCGTTCCTCTCCGCCGTGGGGGTCCGGGACCGGATCCTTTCCCTGCCGGGGGTGCGGGAAACCCGGAACGGGGAGCCGTCCTCTGCGGTGACGTACGATGTCCCGGGATTCGCCGGGAAAGCCGGGATCATCTCCCCCGTCTCCCGGAAATTCTGCGAGCGGTGCAACCGGCTGCGGGTGACGGCGGACGGTCGGCTCCGCGGGTGCCTGTTCGCCCGCGAGACGCTGGATCTGCGCGCCGTCCTGCGGTCCGGCCGCGGCGACGAGGCGGTGGCCGATCTGCTCCGCGCCGCGGTACACGCCAAGCCGGAGGGGCACGACCTGTGCGCCTCCGGGGACGATCCTTCCGCGGCGGAGCCGATGTCCCGCGTGGGGGGCTAGTCACTTTCGTGGGAGCGACCGTCCCGCCTCCGCTCCACCCGGGTCTGCGCTACCACAACTACGCCTCCTTCCTTCGCCGCCGGCTGGGCGGAGCCGCGGCCCGCGTGTGCGTCGACGGCGGATTCGCCTGCCCGAACCGGGACGGGACCGTCGGCACGGGAGGGTGCTCCTTCTGCGACAACGACTCCTTCACCCCGGGGATCCGTTTCCCGGGCCTGCCGGTGGAGGAGCAGGTCCGGCGGTCCATCGGGGCGTCCGATGCCGGCGGACGCCGACGCTATCTCGTCTATTTCCAGAAGTTCACCGGCACCCACGCGCCCCCGGAGGTGCTGCGGGAGCGGTACCTGGCCGCCCTCCGCCACCCCGCGGTGTCCGGCATCGTCGTGGGGACGCGGCCGGACTGCCTCGGACCCGCGGCCCTCGACGTCCTCGCGGAGATCGCGCGGGA
>Ga0113563_10000728_pt1 | contig 16883 bp, 18 predicted proteins | sample Mud3Dept3metaG_FD_80117 | JGI IMG/M metagenome (GOLD analysis project Ga0113563, IMG submission 80117) | Freshwater wetland microbial communities from Ohio, USA, analyzing the effect of biotic and abiotic controls - Mud 3 Core 4 Depth 3... | ecosystem: Environmental > Aquatic > Freshwater >...
AGCTCATGGAAGGGAAAACCCTCCATTTCAACCTGAAGATGGAAGAGATCGACCCCAGGACAGCTAATGTCCTCAAACAGGAAATGCTCTCCTTGGGCGGAGACGTGGCTGTCGATCGGAGGGGGCTTGATTGCAGTATCAAACAGACAGATGCCCTCCTGATGGGGACCCAAAAACATTTCGAAAGACTGATCCTCAAATTGGAACAATATCCAGACCTCGGCGCTCTTCGTCAATCCATAAAAGAAGCAATCAAAAATATTTCCAGAACCCATTACTCCATACGCTGCCGAAAGCAGAAATTGACACTGGGGAAGCGAACCCTTCTGATGGGGGTTCTCAACGTGACTCCAGACTCTTTTTCAGACGGGGGGGCTTTTTTTAATAAAGAAAAGGCCATTTCCCGTGGCCTTGGCATGGTTGAAGAGGGAGCAGATATCATAGATATAGGGGGAGAGTCGACCAGACCAGGTTCAAAACCCGTTGGATTGGAAGAGGAACTTCACCGGGTCATTCCTGTGATCGAATCTCTCGAGAAAGAAGTGGACGTACCCATCTCGATAGATACCTATAAATCAGCTGTCGCCCAGAGAGCCGTTGAAGCGGGAGCTCAGATAATAAATGATATCAGTGGGTTACATTTCGACCCGAACCTTGCGCAGGTGGCTGCACGAGGGGATACCCCCCTTGTCCTCATGCATATTCGAGGGACCCCTGAAACGATGCAGAAGGATGTACATTACAGTTCCCTTTTTGCCGAGATCATCCGATATTTGAAGAATTCTATTCGCATGGCTGAATCTGCTGGAATAGACCCTGGGCAGATGATCATCGACCCCGGAATTGGCTTCGGGAAAACGATTGAGGATAACCTTCTCATTCTGAAACATTTATATGAATTCCGAATCCTTGGAAAACCAATCCTATTGGGGACATCACGCAAGAGTTTCATCGGAAAGATCCTGAATACCGAGGTCGGAGACCGATTGGAAGGGACGCTCTCAAGCATTGCGATCGGTGTCCTCAACGGGGCCCACATCATCCGTAGTCACGATGTGCGCGAGGCCAAAAAGGCCATTGCTCTGGCTGACGCAGTTCGTCTGGCGGGGAATTGAAATTCGGCTTAACCAGGGCCTTAATGGATTGGAACAGATAGTCATTACACGTCCATCGTTTATCGTTCATCGTTTAATGTAAATCGGAGATGACTTATGCCGAGATTGGGTGTCAACATTGACCATATCGCAACAGTCAGACAAGCCCGAGGGGTGATGTACCCGGATCCTGTCACGGCAGCAGGAGTGGTGGAGTTGGCTGGGGCAAATGGCATCGTCTGCCACCTGAGGGAAGATCGACGTCACATTCAGGATCGAGACCTCCGAATACTCAGGGAAGTGGTGCAAACTCGATTAAATCTTGAGATGGCGGCTACGGAGGAGATGACCCGCATTGCTCTGGCCACAAAACCAAACATCGTCACCCTCGTTCCGGAAAAAAGGGAAGAATTGACGACAGAAGGAGGCCTCGATGTCATCAAATTCTTCCCGTCTCTCAAAAAGGCTATTCAACGCCTCCACAGAGGAGGAATCCCGGTCAGCCTCTTTGTAGATCCCCAAAAGGATCAAATCAAAGCATCAGAAGATGTGGGCGCCAGTGTCATCGAAATCCATACGGGTCACTATTGCGAGGCAAAGACTCCGTCCCAGGAAGATGAGGAATTAAAAAAGATTCTCGACGCAGTTGCCGAGGCCTCTCGCCGAAATCTTCAGATCGCAGCAGGACACGGACTGAATTATGTCAACGTCCGGCGAGTTGCAGAGATTAAAGAAATCGAAGAGCTCAACATCGGTCACAGCATTATTGCCCGGGCGGTTTTAGTGGGATTGGATCGGGCCGTCCGAGAAATGATTGAACTGATCAAATAGAGTGCGGATTGCGGAATGGCGAATGCGGAATAAGACAAAGATTCTGGTCTGCGAAGAGAAGGGTCTTTCGTTTTGCCACTCCGAAATTCGATTCCGTATTCCGAAATGATTGTATGATTGTTGGGACGGGAATTGATATCGTGAATATTGACCGGATCGAGCGTTTGATGACTCGCTGGGGCACCCTTTTTTTAGGTCGGGTCTTTACAGAGTCAGAGATCATCTGGTGCCAGCAGAGGGGCCGGCCTCAAGAATGCTTTGCCACCCGATTCGCAGCAAAAGAGGCTTTCCTCAAGGCCATTGGATGGGGGCTCCGAAACGGTATCCAATGGACAGATATCGAAGTAAAAAACGATTCGATGGGGAAGCCCCTGTTCTCCTTTTATCGAAAGGCAAAGGAGGTTTGTGAGACCCTCCGAATTCAGAATATTCTTCTCACCCTTTCCCACGACCGACCCTACGCCGTGGCCCATGTGTTATTAGAGGAAAGAAATGATGAAAGTAGCCAATGCTGAAGAGATGCAAGAGTTGGATCGAAAGGCCATCGAGACGTATCGGATTCCAGGGATGATTCTCATGGAAAATGCAGGGAGGGGGGCGGCAGAGGTGATCTCCAATACCTTCCCCGATATACACAAGAAGAAGATAGCGATCATTGCTGGAAAAGGAAACAACGGGGGAGATGGGTTTGTGATCGCCCGATACCTTCTGAACCAGGGAGTTTCCGTGAGGGTCTATCTCCTCACCGACCCGAAGGGTCTCCGAGGAGATGCCGAAACCAATTTTAACATCTTCCAGCGCATGAAAGGGGAAGTCATCTCTGTCCCTTCTTCCAAAGATTACGTCAAAGTTAAAAAGGATTTGGAAAAGTTTGATATCTTGGTTGACGGGATTTTTGGAACAGGACTCGATGCCGAGGTCAGAGGTTATTATCGGGAAGTGATCGATCATCTGAATACGCTTCAAAGACCCATCGTCGCCATTGACATTCCCTCCGGATTGGACGCGGATACGGGGAAGCCTCTTGGCACAGCGATTCGGGCCTCCCTCACCGTTACCTTCGGTTTACCCAAAGTGGGCCATCTCATTCCCCCTGGAATCGATTATGTGGGAGAGGTAAAAGTCATCGATATCGGCATCCCCAAGAGATTGGTGGAGGATGAAAAAATACCGACCCACCTTTTGGAAGAAAAAGAGATCAAGAGATGGTTGTCCATCCCCCGGAACCCGGATACCCACAAGGGAGATTATGGACACCTGTTGGTCATCGCCGGATCGGTGGGCAAGACAGGGGCCGCAGCGCTGGCATGCCAGGCTGCGCTCAGGATGGGAGCAGGCTTGGTCACCCTGGCTATCCCAAAAAGCCTGAATGGCATCATGGAAATGAAATTGACAGAGGTGATGACAGAACCTCTTCCAGAAACCCCCAAACAAACGCTTAGTCTCCGGGCTTTCAGTGCCATCGTTCGTCTCTGCGAAAACAAAAAGGCTGTCATCATTGGTCCGGGCCTTGGAACGTTTAAGGAAACCCAATCGCTCATCCTCAAATTGATTAAGGCATTGGACGTTCCGATTATCTTGGATGCCGATGGATTGACCGCTTTGGCGACACAACCTAAAACCCTTCCCATCACGGGTCGCTCGCTGATTCTGACCCCCCATCCGGGAGAGATGGCACGACTGACGCGATCCCAGATCAAGGAAGTCCTAGAAGATCGGATCGGACTGAGCAGGAATTTTTCTCAATCCCACCATGTTCATCTCGTCCTGAAAGGGCATCCTACCCTGATCAGTACCCCCAAGGGCGAGGTCTTTATTAACCCAACGGGGAATCCGGGGATGGCCTCAGGAGGAACAGGGGATGTCCTCACAGGGATGATCGGCGGATTGGTGTGCCAAGGGTTCGAGATCCTCCCTTCTCTTCAGATAGCTGTCTATCTTCATGGGTTGGCTGGCGATGAGGGGGCTCAAGAGAAGGGAGAGAAATCTCTCATTGCGACAGATATTATTGAAAAAATCCCTGCCCTTCTCAAGGGAAGGATTTGATTTTACCTTCCTCTTCATTTAAGATAAGTCATCTTGTCTGATTCATCCAACCGTTCAATCTGTGAAGAGAAGAGAAAGAAGCACGAAAGGAGAGACAGGATGTACGTTGAGATGAAGGTTAAGTTTCTGACGTTTGATTCCACCTCAAACGGATTTGTCGTTCTCCTTATGGATTTGTCGAATAAAACGGGACTTCCCATCTGGATCGGCCCTTTCGAGGCCAACGCCATCGCGATGAAACTGAAGAAGATGAGTTCCCATCGACCGGCGACTCATGACTTAATCCACAGCATTCTCGACACCCTTCAATCTCATGTCGTCAAAATCGTGGTCAACGACCTGAAGGAAAACACATACTATGCTTTGATCTACCTGAATCGAGGAGGCGAAGAGATCATCATTGACTCTCGCCCCAGCGATGCTATGGCCATCGCCCTGGCTTCGGACGCCCCAATTTTTGTTTCCGAGCAAGTCATCGAGAAAGCCCGCACCATCGATATGGAGAAAGAGGGGGATCAGCTAAAGGATTGGCTGGAAAGTCTCAATCCCGATGACTTCAAATTCAAGGCATAACCTTCCCATGTCATGGGAAACACCAAGTTCCAAGCACCAAATTACAAATAATTTTCGACAAGCCAACTGTGAAGCTCCCCGCCCACAGGGCGGAGCTTCCCGGGCACGCAGTGGCGAGCAGGATGCGAGCAAAGGAAGTCTCGCTTATAGTGTGCCCCTTGACCCCGCGGGGCGCGTTCCGGGCAAATCTCACTGTAAATCGTTTCGGTCATTAGGGTTTGGGAATTGAGATTTGTTTGGGATTTGGAATTTGTGGTTTGGGATTTGAATGGTGAAAAAGGTGGTCTTTCAGACCAAAAGCACATTTGAGACGATTCGAGTCGGAAGGGACATTGGAAGGCACCTTCTGCCTGGTGACGTTATCGCCTTGGCGGGCGAATTGGGGGCGGGCAAAACCCAATTCATCAAGGGACTTGCCGCAGGAGTAGGAGTGGGGAATTCAACCTATGTCTCAAGCCCTTCCTTCACGCTGATTCACGAATACCCGGGGGAAACGCCCTTTTACCATATTGATCTTTTTCGACTGGGAGGAGAAAAAGAGGCTGAAGAGTTAGGCTTGGAGGTTTATTTTCAAGGAAGCGGGGTTACGGCAATCGAATGGGCAGATAAAATCCCCTCCCTCCTCCCTAAGGAAATGCTCTCTGTCTCCATTGCCTACATGGATAAGAACATCAGGACCCTAGAAATTACTGGAAAGGGAAAACATTTTGAAGAGTTGGTCAAAGAGATTTCAGAATGGGTAATCCAGAATTCGGAATGCGGAGTCTCTTGATTTCATTTATTTATTCCGCAATCTACAATCTACAATTTTGACGGGGAGGTTCGCAGATGGCACTGGTGGTTCAAAAGTATGGCGGTACTTCTGTGGGAGACGTTGAACGGATCAGAAATGTGGCCAGGAGGATTCTCAACACCAAGAACCAAGGCCATGAGCTAGTGGTCGTCGTCTCTGCGATGGCTGGCGAAACAGACAAGCTCATCCGTTTGGCGCAACAGGTTACCCCTGTTCCTGACGAGAGAGAGCTCGATGTTCTCGTTTCAACCGGAGAGCAGGTTTCCATTGCACTCCTCGCGATGGCCCTCAAGTCCATGAACTGCGATTCGAAATCTTATTTAGGCTTTCAGATCAAGATTGCCACGGACAGCGTCTTTGGCAAAGCCCGGATCGCGAGCATTGATTCAGAGAAGATGCGTCAGGATTTAAAAGACGGGCGGGTGGTCGTCGTGGCGGGTTTTCAGGGTGTGGATGATTCAGGCAATATCACCACCCTTGGTCGGGGAGGATCTGACACATCCGCCGTCGCCGTCGCTGCAGCGCTGGAGGCGGATGTGTGTGAAATTTTTACCGATGTCGACGGGGTTTACACGACGGATCCAAATGTTTACCCCAGGGCACGGAAGCTGGCAAAAATCTCATATGATGAGATGCTTGAGATGGCCAGCCTCGGGGCAAAGGTGTTACAGATCCGTTCCGTAGAGTTTGCCAAAAAATATGATGTCCCCATTCATGTCAGATCATCCTTTAATGACAATCCTGGGACAATCGTCTGCAAGGAGGATAAAGAGATGGAGAAGGTTGTGGTTTCCGGTGTGACTTACAACAAAAATGAAGCAAAGATCGAGGTCATGCGCCTTCCGGACATCCCAGGAGTGGCCGCCAAATTGTTTAAACCCATTGCCGATGCGAACATCGTTGTAGACATGATCATCCAGACCTCCAGCACGGAGAAAGGCTGTGCGGATGTCGCTTTCACCGTTCCCAAATCCGATTTTACGAAAACCCTCCAGATCGTCACAGAAACGACGAAGGAGCTCCGCGGGAAAGAGGTCAAATTCAATGAAGATATTGCAAAAATATCCATTGTGGGTGTGGGGATGAGGAGCCACTCCAATGTCGCCACTCTGATGTTCTCAGCATTGGCAAAGGAAGGGATCAATATCCACATGATTTCCACTTCGGAGATCAAAATCTCTTGTATCATTGACTCCAAATATACCGAATTGGCCGTTCGAGCCCTCCATGACGCTTTTGAGCTGGATAAGCCTGCTGTTACAGAGGAACGATAAACCATGTTACGACTGATGATGAACAGTGCACGATAAACAAGAGGATTGGTTCAGGGTTCAGGGTTTATCGCTCATTGCTCATCGTTTCATTAAGGAGTGTTTATTTTGATTCCTTCCGATTCTATAAAGCTTTACGACACCACCCTCCGCGATGGTTCTCAAGCAGAAGACATTTCTTTTTCTCTGGAGGACAAGGTCCGGATTGCGGAAAGGCTGGATGGATTAGGAATTCACTATATCGAAGGCGGATGGCCTGGGTCCAATCCAAAGGATCTTCAGTTTTTTCAAGAGATAAAATCTTTTCCCCTTTCTCAGGCAAAGATCGTTGCCTTTGGAAGCACGTGCCGGGCCGGAACCCTGCCGCGAAAGGATCCCAACCTCCAGGCTTTGATCGAGGCTGGCACGGAGGTGGTGACCATTTTCGGAAAGTCCTGGGATCGACATCCCATCGAAGCATTAAATATCACCCTCGATCAGAATATCGAGATCATCCATCGCTCGATTCGATTCCTCAAGGATCATCTCGATGAAGTGATTTTTGATGCAGAACACTTTTTCGACGGATACAAAAATAATCCCCAGTACGCGCTCTCCACACTGATGGCAGCTCAGGAGGCCAAGGCGGACTGGATTGTATTATGCGATACCAACGGGGGGACCTTTCCCGACGAAGTTCAATCCATCGTCAAAGAGGTAAAAAAGAAGATCGCTGCCCCCCTGGGCATTCATGTCCATAACGATTCGGAGATGGCGGTAGCCAACACCATTCTGGCGGTCAAAGAGGGTGTCGCCATGCTCCACGGCACGATCAACGGATATGGAGAACGGTGCGGCAATGCCAACCTTTGTTCCATCATCCCCAATCTCAAGTTGAAAATGGGAATCGATTGCATTACCGATGATCAGTTGAAGAAGATCACCGGGGTTTCACGTTTCGTCTCGGAGTTGGCCAACCTTCCCCACAACAAATATCTTCCCTACGTAGGCAACAGCGCATTTGCCCACAAGGGCGGGGTTCATGTCAGCGCGATCCGAAAGAGTGATGCCACTTACGAACATGTCGTTCCGGAAAGGGTCGGAAATCATCAGAGGGTTCTTATCTCTGATCTCTCCGGTGAATCAAACATCCTCTATAAAGCTGCCGAGTTTAAAATCGATTTCGAAAGCAAAGATCCAAAAATCAGACAAATCCTCGACGATCTAAAGCGCTTGGAAAACCAAGGGTTTCAATTTGAGGGAGCGGAAGGTTCTTTTGAGATTCTCATCAAAAAGGCCCTCGGACAGCATAAAAGGTTCTTTGAGCTCATGGGATTTCGTGTCGTTGTGGAGAAGAAGACAGAGGAAGAAACTCCCCTTTCAGAAGCAACCATTATGGTTCGCGTGGGAGATCGGGTGGAGCATACCGCAGCCGTCGGAAACGGTCCGGTCAATGCCCTGGATCATGCCATACGAAAGGCCCTGGAAAAATTCTATCCTGAATTGAAGCAGGTGAAATTGCTCGACTACAAGGTCAGGATCCTTTCCACAAAGGATGGAACCGGAGCACTCACTAGGGTTCTCATTGAATCAGGGGATGGACAATCGAAGTGGGGAACCGTTGGAGTCTCTGAAAACATTATTGAAGCAAGCTGGCAAGCCTTGGTAGACTCCATTGACTACAAACTACTGAAAGACGAAAACGGAAAAGTAACAGGATAATGTCAAACGTGAAGCTCCCCGCCCACCCCGTCAAGACGGGACAGGCACGCCGGGGCTTGCGGGGCACGTTCCGGTCAAACATTTCTTGATATTCAGCCATTGGTCATTGATTTGATCCCGCTTGAGCGGGAGATTTTGAAATTCGGCTTTCATGAAATACTTCTCTGTCAGTCAGCAAGGGGTTCTTTTAGTTGCTGCCCTTCTTCTTCTCGGAAGTCTCACCTTCAAATTTTATTACTATCCTCGGTCCACTCGCTCCGGAGAACCCTTAAAAGAGGTCGTTGTTGAGGTATTAGGAGAGGTTCGCCAGCCCGGAATCTATCTTTACCAGGACCCACCCAATTTAAGACGGGCGATCGAAAGGGCAGGAGGTTTAAAGGAAACCGCTCAATTTGATGAAGCCTCGTCCTCAACGATCTTGGAAACAGGAACTCTCCTGACCGTTACGAGAGAACCTTCTCAAATCCCCCCTCCCCTTCCCTCATCAAACGGGGAACGGAGGGGGATGAAACAGGATGAGATAAAGATAAGAGTCGGCAGGATGGCCGTCAATAAATTGCTTGTCTTTGCCATTCCTCTCGACCTCAATCATGTGTCCGTTGAGGGCCTTTGTCTGATCCCCGGAATCGGCGAGTCCTTGGCCCATGAAATAATAGCCTATCGGAAAAGACAGAACGGATTTCGATCAGTTGAAGAATTGAAAAACGTTAGAGGGATCGGAGAAAAGAAATATCAGGACCTTAAAGGTTTTTTTGCTGCCAAATAACTTTTCGAGCCCCTTCCTTTTAATAAGGTTGGAAGCCCTCACCGGGTAAATTCAATGGGCTGGGGGCAAGCGCTTCCGCCAGCATTATAATCGTACACCATCCGCGCCCCATAATCAGCGCCCACGGTCATGATCCCCAATAACACCAGGAAAAGCAGGAGAAACAGGAGCCTCCCTTTTTTAGGAAACGGTCGCACAACGAATGCCCAGGCAGATAAAACAATGCTCATTCCAAGCGTAGCGAGCATGATGTTTTCATGGGCCTCCAAGAGATGCTCCCGCACCGAACGGGAGACCATTACCCCCTCCTCTCCATAAAAGCCAGTCGCAACCGCAGCTCCCGCAGAGAGTGTCCCGAGGATGAGCAATAGGAAAGCAGTCGTCGCAAAAGTTTGATTTCGAAAAGTCCAAGACAGAAAATAGAAAAGTGCAGCACCCACCAAGAATGCGATGGGGAAATGAACCACCAGGGGGTGGATATTTTGAAGGTGCTGCACTCCTGGAAGAAGACTCTCAAGCATAGGGATCACTTGATCGATTCAACGGTCAAGAAATTGCTTCCACCACTGGTATAGGCCTTACCCGTAATGGAAGCTATTCGCCCCATCTTATCAATCACTCCTTTAGGCAACCCGCTTTTGTCTTTACTGGGTAATAAGACATAGACTTTCCCGGTGCCTTCCTCAAGAAGGCCTGCGGGAATACCGGCTTTGACGCAGTCAATGGCGCACTGTCGATGGCTCTCGCCTTTGGCCCCCATCAGGGCATAGCAATAAGTGTCAATCACCTCTCCTTTAACCGTTGTCGATTGCGCGTAAACAACCGTGAAAATGTTCATCACCATGAGTAAACTGAGCGCCGCGCCCAGAAGCATTATCTTTCTCATTGTAGTTTCCTCCTTTCCTCCTACTTCATCTCGACGAACCACTTTCGCCAAACACCTCCTTCGTTCCCACAACAATAATAGCAACCCGCCTCGAAACAAATAGGGCAAAGGATGTATTTTACAGCAAAAAATGGTGTATTTGTTTCACGGCCCTCTCCTGCCAGCTCTTTTGCCTTCACAAAAGCTCTGTCCAAATCAGGTAAATGATTCATCTCCGTTTAAATTATACATAATCATTGTTGCTCGCAAATTCAAATCCTGATCTATTTACAAAAAGATACAGTATTTTCCATCCCAAAATACATGCTTTAACCTATTGGATTCTCAGCCTATATTGGTAGTCTTAATCTATCTCATCATTCGGAAACGCCTCGATGTTGACTTAAGTCAATGACTTTTGTTTGAGTTAGATGAATTCTGAGGGGCAAACAATTGAATTGATTCTGATACCCCTAGAGAAGAGGTTTTTTGCGGAGTTGTGATTTAGGCTACAATTTCTGACTGCTGGAGGAGGCAAAGGGAAGTCGAAAAGCGTTTAAGTCAGTTGCATTGTATCTTGAAAGGAAATCGGGTAGAGGGTGTCTATGGTTACCACAAGAAAAGAGTGCGCCATCTCCGATGACGATTTGAGGGCAGCGCTCAAGGAGATGGGGACTTACGTGGATGTCACCGAGGAGGACCTCAAAAAGATCTATTCTATCGCCCTCAAGCATGCAGAAGAAAGGCTCGCGTCAAGGATTGCGGTGGGAGATGTCATGACGAAAAAAGTCATTACCGCAAGAGCGGATGCAGATATCCATGAATTATCTGCTCTTCTATCTAAAAACAGGATCAGTGGCTTGCCTGTCGTGGACGAAGAAAATCACGTGATCGGGGTGGTTTCGGAAGCCGATATCCTCTTCATGGCAGGAATGGAGAGGGGCCATACCTTCAAGGATGTCCTGAGGCATATCCTTGGGGAGCCTTTGCCGAAGCGTACGCATGGAAATAGAATTAATGATATCATGTCCTCTCCCGCTATCACGACAAGACCGGAGGCCGACATCAAGGAAGTTGCAGGAATTCTCGAATCCAAGAAGATCAAAAGGCTGCCTGTCGTGGACAGCGAAAACAGGCTTCTGGGAATCATCTCGAGAGCGGACCTCGTCGGGGCCATGAGCAGGAGATGAAAGGTTATTTTTTGAAAATGCGGGGCGGCGCAAAAAGTCCCCCCGGAATCAGATTCGGGGAGATCGTATGGTCATGGGTCGGCTCTGCAATAGGCATCGGCCTTTGCGGCTATCTCTCATCAAACTTCTTTGAGGCCATGGATCTGACGTTGCTCATCGGGTCCTTCGGTGCATCGGCAGTCCTTATCTACGGGGCCCCGAAGAGCCCCTTTGCCCAGCCCAGAAACGTGATCGGAGGTCATATGCTTTCGGGGGTGATTGGGGTGGTCTGTTTCCGCGGGTGCGGAGAAACGATCTGGCTGGCAGCGGCGCTCGCCGCATCCATGGCGGTTGCAGTGATGCTGGTGACCAAGACCGTCCACCCGCCCGGAGGGGCAACGGCATTAATCGCTGTCATCGGGGGAGAGAAGATCCATCAGCTGGGCTTCCTCTATTCCCTCATCCCCGTCGGCCTCGGGGCGTTTATTCTTGTGATCGTGGGTTTGCTGGTAAACAACGTATCGCGAAATAGGAGATACCCGGAATACTGGTTCTGAGCGTGTCACTCAAGGATCTGTTCCTATCGGAATTAAACGATGACTCCTCTACTTAGCGAAGCAATCAATGTCATCAAAGACAAATCCCCCGCTCCGCTTGAGAAAGTCTGGATCGATGATCTGGTCATTGGAATCTTCTTCACGGGCGTGAAGCTTTCCACGGGTCATGGCGGTTGTGCCTTCACACCCATTGGGGAACTCCCAGAGGCGGCTTGCTGTCCTACGACCGCGGCCCGAATGCCTCAAGCTGGCAAATTACGGGGAACCCCTGTTTCGGAAACTCTTAAATATGCCCTCGACCCTAATGTTCTGAAGAGCGCGGTCGGGGTGGCCACTCTCAATGCCCTTACGCAATGGATCATCGAATCGCGGGGGAAGGAAGAGTATCAAGTCATCAAAGACAAGGATGGCTTTGATCTATTAGAAATACAGCCACATGAGACTGTCTCTTTAATCGGTGGTTTCGGCCCTTATATCCATCGACTCAAAAGGATGGGGAATCCCTTCTTCATTATCGAAAAGAATCCCAACACGTTGAGGCCAGATGAGATGAAATATTTTAGGTCTGATTCTGAAATGGCAACCACTCTTAAAAATTCGGATGACGTTATTATTACAGGAACCGCCATTGTCAACCACACCATCGATCCTATCTTATCTTCGATCAGTAATGGCAAGCGTACAGCTATCGTTGGACCCACAGCCAGCATGATTCCTGATGCCTTCTTCAAAAGAGGAGTGACGGTGATGGCTGGGGTAAGAATCTTAAATCCCGATGTGATGATCAAGATCTTGAAACAGGGAGGCTCCGCCTATCACCTCCTGAAAGAATGTTCTGAAAGGATCGCCTTTGTAAAAAAGTAAATCACGTGGCACCCGTAAGCCAGGATGGTATCATTTCCGCACATTGGCCTAAAGGGGGAAATCTTGGGAGCCAATTCTTTGATCCTTATGCCCATCCTCTTCTTTAGTCGGTTTCCATATCTCTTCGGAAGCCCTTTCATCTCAAGACATCCTGTGAAAAACGTTTTTCCATAGAGGAGGTTTTATGAACTTAGTTGATCTAAAGGAAAAGGAAGTTTTTAAAAAGGAGGAGCGGGGTTTTGCTAATTTGATAGATGAAAAATATCTACAAATGAATCAGGTCTGCCTTGAGCCAGGTCAGCAGGTTCCGCACCACAATGCGAATTCAAACGTCACTCTCATGGTGGTTCATGGAGAAGGGATTTTTCACGTTGGCAACGAGGTAATGAGGATCGGACCGAGAATTCTTCTCCGTATTCCTTTTCAGTCGCCCATGAGCATCAAGAATGAATCTAAAGAGAGGCTCGCTTTCTTAGTGATCAAAGCTCCCCACCCGAATGAGATTAAATAATTGTTTTCAGGAAACGATGGAAATGGTAACATGATTGAAAAGAAAGAGCGCATTGAAACAAAAGGTGCGGGGGCGAGTCGACAAAACCTGAAAAATAACCAAACCCATTTTGAAAAGGGGGAAAACATGGGACGGATAACATTTCGAACAATGCTTATCGTTTCTCTTAGTTTGGTCTTCGTTTCTGTGGCTTCAGCCCAGGTATGTGTGGAATGCCATAAAAAGATTACACCCAACATTGTCTCGGACTGGCAACTCAGCAAACATCATCAGAATAAGATCGGCTGTTCGGAATGTCATGGCGATCAACACAAATCAGCCCAGGATGTTGCGAAGGTTAAAATCCCCACACCGGATACCTGTGCCACCTGTCATGAAGTCCGCGTGAAGCAGTTCAAAAGCGGAAAGCATGCGGCCGCATGGGCAGCGATGAAAGCAATGCCAACCGCCCACTGGCAACCTATGGCCCTAATGGAAGGGATGAAGGGATGCGGAGGCTGCCACAAGCTCGGGATCAAGTCCGAGGCAGAGATAAAGGAATTAAAAAAGACCGGACCGGGGTTTGGAATCGCTTCATGCGATGCGTGCCATACCCGACATACGTTCTCCGTCCAAGAGGCAAAGCAGCCTCAGGCCTGCCAGACCTGCCACATGGGATTTGACCACCCTCAATGGGAGATGTATTCCGGATCAAAACATGGAGTCCGATACTTGTTGAAGCAAAACAAGATACTTCCCGCGACGGCTTCCGCACCGACCTGTCAGACCTGCCACATGCAGGGAGGGAACCATGAAGTGCGAACCGCATGGGGATTTCTCGCTGTACGACTTCCGATGCCAGAGGATAAGCAATGGGCGGCTGACCGTGCAACCATCCTTCAGGGCCTGGGTGTGCTCGATCCGGACGGCAAACCTACCGGAAGACTGGATGTCGTCAAGGCGGCTGATGTGGCCCGTTTGACCCAGGAAAGTTGGCAAAAAGAACGGGATAAGATGATCAAAACCTGCAACCAATGCCATTCTGTCAATTTCGCAAAAGGCGAGCTAGAGAAAAGCGACCAGGTGATCAAAGCGGCAGACCGCCTGATGGCCGAAGCGATTCTCACGATTGCGGGCCTCTACAAAGACGGAATTCTTCCCAAACCCCAAAACTATGCTTATCCATTTCCGGATTTGCTCACCTTCCATGATGCACCCACGGTCATTGAGCAGAAACTCTTTGTCATGTTTCTCGAACATCGGATGAGGGCCTTCCAGGGATCCTTCCACGCCAACCCGGATTATTCGCTATGGTATGGCTGGAGCGAGATGCAGAGGGATTTGACAGAGATCAAGGAGATGGCAACCGAAATGCGTGAGAAACCCAAAAGGAAGTAGTCATCCCCTCCCCCTGAAGCTGAGAACAAATCGCTCCAGGTGGAGGGGTAACAAAGGAGGAGTGGGATAATTAAAAGGAGGCTTAAGAATGTCTGCTGAGCAATATGCGGGGCGCCTGAAGAGATGCAGTCATTTGATGAGAGAGGCCGGCCTGAGTGTCCTCTTGCTGACGAAGCCTTCCAACATGTTCTATCTTACTGGAGACGGGCGATTATGTGCTTATGCCATGATCACTCAGGAAGGGAAGGTGGCCGTGGGTGTTCCTCAAACAGATGTCGAGGATGTCAAACACCTTGCACACTATGACCACGTCGTTGGCTTTGATGACGAAGTAGGGATGATCCACTCCATGGCCCACAATTTTGAACATTTCGGAATCAAAGAAGGAACGGTGGGTCTGGAGTATACTTTTCTTACGCAGTCCATGATGGGCATGCTTACCCATCCCCACGCCAAACCTGCAAATTTAGCAGCTAAGGATTGTACGCATCTCCTTTCTGAGCTTCGCATCATCAAAGATAGGGAGGAGATCAAACGCATCAAAGCCGCGGCGAAAGTCGCCGTCAAGGGAATGAGAGCAGCGGTAGCAGCTTTGAAACCAGGTATGACGGAGAGCCAGGTGGCGGCCAAAGCAGAGTATGCCATGCGACGCGCTGGCGCCGAGGAGTTCTGGCGTACGTATGTCTCCTCCGGTCCGCGTACAAATATTGCCCACGGCCTGCCCACACTGCGTACATTGCAGGCTGGCGACTTGGTGATGATTGACATCCACCCTCTCGTCAATGGCTACAGCGCGGATATCTGCCGGACAGTATGCGTAGGCAAACCAACGACCGAGCAACAGACTGCCTATGATTTATATCTAAAAGCTCAGCAGACGACCATCGCCAAGGTTAAGACAGGGGTCGGAATGGTTGAGCTAGAGCAAACACTCCATGACGTGATCAAAGAGGGAGGGCATGGCGGCCATGTCTTTGGCCCCCCCATTCACGGGGTGGGAATCGACTTCGAAGAATCTCCTTTGCCCCCTGGTCACGCTTTCTTCCATGGGGAGAAAGAGCCACTGCCTCTGGAGACGAATGTGGTTATCGCCGTAGGCAACTGTGGATTGTATACAGGTCCATGGGGTGTCCGGGTCGAGGATACCGTCGTCGTGGGTCCAAAAGGACCCGTTGTCCTCACCCCGTATCCCCGGCGGCTGGAGAAGTGAACGATAGGGAGACGCGAGGACGCGGAGATGAATCGCAATGTTCTTATCACCGTGTCGCGCCGTCAGGCGATCACGTGGTCTATCAGTATGACAGTATGAACGTTGGAATGTGGCAGGAGGAAAGCAATGCAAAATGAAAAACTCGCAACGGAAAACCTTTCTACTTGGTGGAGAAATTCTGTCATCATCGTCCTGGTCATAGGATTTGCCGTCTTGATCTGGATGGCCATCCGAGCCCACCGGGACGCTCCTCCCATCCCAGAAAAGGTTGTGGGTCCGTCAGGAGAAATGATCTTTACCGGAGATGAGATTCTTGCTGGCCAGGAAGTCTTCCTGAAACACGGTCTAATGGAGAACGGGACAATCTGGGGACACGGAGCCTATCTCGGGCCTGATTTCTCTGCAGAGTACCTGCACACGCTTGCCATCGATACAAGGGACCACCTTGCGAAACAGGTTTTCCAGCGTGAGTGGCCAAGCCTCTCACCGGCTGAGCAATCTGCCATCCGTGGCGAAGTCCAGCAACTGTTGAAACAGAATCGCTATCACCCGCAGACTCACACGCTCATCTTCACACCTTCTGAAGTCATGTCTTATCGAAGCCAAATCGGAAAGTGGACGGACTACCTCTCTCAACCTGCATTAAACCGAGGCTTGTTGATCAAACACATCAAGGACCCAAGAGAGGTCGAGCAACTGACCGCTTTCTTTGCCTGGACGGCCTGGGCTTCCGCCGCGAATCGCCCCGGCAAAACATTCTCTTACACAAATAATTTTCCTTACGATCCCATGGTTGGAAATACGCCGAGCGGTGATGTGATTCTCTGGAGCGCATTGAGCCTGATCACGCTTCTCGGCGGAACAGCCATTGTGCTCTTCTTCTTCGGCAAATTCAATTTTCTTGGTTGGAAAGGCGGGGGCGAGCATATTCACCCTCAAATGACCCCCGGGGTGGTCTTCGAAAGCCAGAAGGCAACGATAAAGTATTTTGTCGTCGTCGCCTTGTTATTCCTCGCCCAGGCCCTCGTCGGAGGAGCAACGGCCCACTACCGCGCCGATCCAGGAAGTTTTTATGGCATCGATTTGTCCTCATTCTTTCCGGGCAACATCTTTCGCACCTGGCATCTCCAGTTAGCCATCTTCTGGATAGCCACCGGCTATATCGGGGGAGGGTTGTTTCTCGCCACCTTATTGGGCGGAAGAGAAGCCAAAGGTCAGACCTGGTGGATCAACTTTCTCTTCGTTGCGCTGGTCG
>Ga0113563_10000730_pt1 | contig 16874 bp, 17 predicted proteins | sample Mud3Dept3metaG_FD_80117 | JGI IMG/M metagenome (GOLD analysis project Ga0113563, IMG submission 80117) | Freshwater wetland microbial communities from Ohio, USA, analyzing the effect of biotic and abiotic controls - Mud 3 Core 4 Depth 3... | ecosystem: Environmental > Aquatic > Freshwater >...
CTTACTTGACATACTTATTCACCCTGCTAAAATTCAATCATTCCCAACTTAAAAATTGACCCCTAAAATCTTAAACCTACTTGGCCTTTGACGAAAAAGTTGTCAGAAGTTCCTTTTGTGGGGCTTTTTAGCGTAAAATCCCGGGAATTAAACGGTTCAAGGACATAGTAGACGTGGAAAACGTCTGGCCCATTACGTTCGTGGAGCAGTGGTCGCTATCGGAGTTGACCGTTGAACTCGGGACAAGCTGCTACGTCGGCACGCTGGTGCTCCAGGCTATGGGTCTGGGAGGATGGATGTTCAACGGGATCGATCCCTGTGCGATGCTGGGAGCAAGCGGCCATCCCGAGGTGCCGGGACTGGGATTTCGGTATGACAGGGATAAACGTTGGCCTTATCCCAATCCTACCGGTCTGGCGGGTGTGATGGAGGGCTATTGCCCTCCCCATTATTCGGACATGCAAGCCGCTGTGGAAGCGGTGTGCGAACGAAAGTTCGGCCCTGGGGGGCCATTTCATCCCCGGACGCCCAGTCCCTGGAAAGACAGTTCTAAAGTGCGCGCCTCTGCCCAAGTTCACGATGAACGGTTCAGAGAATGCGTAGCGCTACGGGCCCAGTACGTGTACGATACTTTCGGAAAATTCCCCGGCACGGTCCCCTCCATGTTTCTAATTATGTATCTTCAAGCGCATCACTTGGATCTGGAATTTTATGGCCGATTTTATAAACCTGGAGCTTATTTGAAAACGCATGCCAATCATATGGCAAGATGGCACTCTTAGGAACTTGATTCCCGGATCCGGTTTTGCCATCGCCGGGGCTTTCCCAGGTTGTAGGTAGGGTTAAGGTGAGGCAGGACTTACCTGGCCAAGCGCAGCATCAGGTCCCCGAGGACTCCCATCCGGCTTTTCAATTCCAGGTTCATCTTTTCCCCGCGGAGAATTCTGATCATGGCGTTCCACCAGCGGTCGCCGGTCTTTAGCTTCCGGTGAAAGAACGAGGGCCAGCTCATGAAAAGCTCGCGAAACATCCGGGAGCATTCCAACTCGGGCATCAGGGTCCGGTCGATTTCTTCCTGAACGGGCTGAAAAGAGGAGAACCCCGTTTTGAGAAAATCAGCCAGATAGGGCGCCGCCTGCTGGGCGCTGCGCACGGCCGAATAGATTCCTTCGCCGGTAAACGGGTCAACCAGGCCGGCCGCATCTCCCAAAAGAAGGCACCGCCCTTTGTGGATCGGGCTCCGCTTCCGCCGCAGGGGAAGGAAAAAACCGGCGGCGCTGAAGGGAGGGGCCGCTTCCCTGCGCCAGCGCACCGCCCAGAAGGCCTGCTGGTAATTCTTGATTTCCTGGGAGGAGAGCCCCGAAGCGCCTGCGCCCATAGCCAGGTAGCCGTTCTTCGGGAAGAGGTAGGCATACCCCCTTCTCAGGCTTCCCCAGTCGATGTGAATCATGTCCGGTTCCTCTTCCGGGAGCAGGGAGGCTGGAACTTCGCTGTGGTAGGCGAGGATTCGGGAGGTGAGCAGGGAAATTTCGGCTTTCCGGGCCACCGCGCTGTTGAAGCCGTCGGCCCCCACCACGAATTTGGCGGTGAAGGACCGGGAGGAGGTCGTCACCTGCAGAGCGCTATTTTGAGGAGCCAGGGAGAGAAAAGGGTCCCCGGCCAAAAAGAAGGCCCCGGCCTTTTCAGCCTCGCCGACCAAAAGCTGGTCGAACTTTTCCCGGGTCACGGTGACCATAAAAGGTTCGGGATATCGGCGCGTGAAGGGGTTGTCGAGACGTCGGGAAAAATGAATTCCGCTGATCACGTTTTCGATAATCGGGCTGAGATCAAAGGGAAGAAGCCTTACGGTCCGAAGATTAAGACCCCCTCCGCAGGTCTTCCGCCTGGGAAACCGGGCCTTGTCCAGCAGCAGGACTTTTACACCCAGGCGCGCCAGTTCATAGGCCAGGGTCGCGCCGGCCGGCCCGGCGCCGACGATTAAAACCTCCACTTTGGAGGGGACAGGCTGGATTGACATAAAAGGAACTTCTCCGGTTAAAAACTAAAAGTGTCCGGGCGTGCAAGCGACAGATCAAAATAAAGAATTATGACCTTCAGACCCTATTCCTTTACGATCACGATATCGGATCAAAAGAGCCGGGGCTGAAAGGATTGATGAACTTTGGGCCTCGGCTCTTCAGTCTCGGCCTGGGGGGCCGGAGTCCGGCAGATGTTTGCGAATCCAGCTTTCGAGCTCCTGAAGGGCGCGCTCCGCGAGGGCCCGATTTTTATCTTTCCCCTTCAAACGGGCCGACAGCGGGGGAAAAAGCCCGAAATTTACGTTCATGGGCTGAAAATCCTTGGGGCCCGGGGTGGAAATATAGCGGACCAATGAGCCCATGGCGGTCGCCGCCGGCGGCGTGACCGAGGACAGCCCCTTGGCGAAACGCGAGGCGGTGATCCCGGCCAGGAGCCCCATGGCGGTCGACTCCACGTACCCTTCGACCCCGGTGATCTGCCCCGCGAAAAAAAGACGCGGCTCTTTTTTCAGCTGCAGGCCCTCGGAAAGCAGCACGGGGGAATGAATGAACGTATTGCGGTGAAGACTCCCGAACCGCAGAAAGCGGGCGTCTTCCAGGCCGGGGATGAGCCGGAAGATCCGCTCCTGCTCTTTCCATTTCAATTTGGTCTGAAACCCCACCAGGTTGTAGGACGTTCCCTGCCGATCCTCATGCCGGAGTTGAACAACCGCATGGGGCCTTTTCCCCGTGCGGGGGTCCACAAGGCCGACCGGCTTCATGGGGCCGTGGGCGAGGGTCTCCTTTCCCCGCTCGGCCATCTCCTCGATGGGGAGACATCCCTCGAAATGGATCCCGGTTTCAAAATCGCGGTAAGGAACCTTCTCACCGGCGAGCAGTTCGGCGATAAAGCGGCCGTATTCCTCCTCGTTCAGGGGACAGTTCAGGTAGTCGCTTCCCTCGCCGTATCGCGAGGCCCGGAAGGCAACTCCCTGGTTTATGCTCTCTCCCTCCACAATGGGGGCAATGGCATCATAGAAATAGAGGTCCTTTTCACCCGTGAGCTCCTTGATGGAGTCGGCCAGGGAAAGGGAGGTCAGAGGCCCAGAAGCGATCACGGTCGTCCCCTCGGCGGGAATGCGGGTGATTTCCTCCCGGATGATTTCCACCTGCGGGTTGGCTTCCAGCCCGGCAGTAATCCATTCGGCAAAGGCCCGGCGGTCCACGGCCAGGGCATCTCCGGCCGGCACCCGGGTTTCATCAGCCGCCTGCATGACAAAGGATCCGAGTCGGCGCATTTCTTCTTTCAAGAGGCCCACGGCATTAGCGAGGGAATTGGAGCGCAGAGAATTGCTGCAAACCAGTTCTCCTAAGAGAGGGGAGATGTGGGCGGGGGAAAAACACCGGGGTTTCATCTCGTAAAGAATAACCCGGATTCCCCGCCGGGCTGCCTGCCAGGCCGCCTCGCAGCCGGCGAGGCCGCCGCCGATGACGGTGATCTTATGAGCCATGAAGAAATATTTTCATAGGTTCGGATAAGTGTCAAGCCGGTCCCCTGCAAAGCCCGACCCGGATCGCCCGCGACTTAAGGGTTGCCTCCTCTTTTTACTTTACCGCCGGGGGGTTTGTTTCTACAATGCAAAGGAGGATTATTGGAAAATCACAACCAGAAGGAGGAAAAGATGAAGGGTTTCTTAACCAAGGAGGAGCTTGCCGCTCTGAAGAAATGGCCCACCCCGGCGATTGCCAATGCCATTGAATTGTTCAACATCAAGCCGCGGAGCGAGGGGTTCATGCTTCCCGAAATCAAGTGCCAGTTCCCGAGGCTGGGAACCATGATCGGGTATGCGGCCACGGCCGTAATCACGGCCCAGTCTCCCGATGGCCGGAGGGTCGCTCCGCCCGATTATTGGGCCGAAATGCAGCTGGTTCCCGGCCCCCGGGTCGCGGTGATCCATGATATCGACAACCCGGTTCTCGGCTCTTTCTGGGGAGAGGTGAACGCGAATATCCACAAGGCCCTGGGGTGTGTGGGGACGGTAACAGATGGGTCCGTAAGGGACATGGAGGAGGTGGAGGAGGCGGGTTTCCATTTTTTCTCCAGCTGCGTGAGCGTATCCCACGCCTATGTGCACCTCGTTGATATCGGGATCCCGGTCAAAGTGGGCGGCCTGGTGGTCAAACCCGGGGACCTGATCATGGGCGACCGCCATGGGGTCATCGCCGTTCCCCAGGAGATCGCCCGGGATATCCCCAAGGCCGCGCAAATGATGGAGGACTGGGAGCGGCCGGTGATCAATTACTGCAAATCGCAGGAATTTACCATGGAGGGATTGAAGAGGCTGTTCATGTCGGCAAGACCCACATGGCCTCCAAAACAGTGACGAAGGGGCAGGGAGCAGGGAGCCGGGAGCAGGGAGGTTCCCTGCGGCCCCTTTTTTTCCCAATTTGAGAAAATCTTGGTGATCTTCGGGATTCGCGGTTAGTTTTTTGTAAGGCGTTCCCGCTCTCACTGACACTCTTAGAACTTGTCCGCAAATCATATTCCCCCCTTTATAAAGGGGGGGTGGAGGGATTTTCCCCAAGGCGGGCCAAGACAAATCCCCCTATGTCCCCCTTTTTCATAAAAGGGGGATTTCATTCCCCCAGATTTTTTAAGGATAAGCTCTTACTGATTGGGGCTCGTTTCCCGGATGGAACGGTGGAAAAAGGGGAGAAGGGCCAGGAATAACAGCCCAAGAAGGAGAAACCCCGAGGAGAAGGAAAACGCTTCGGCCCAGTGGCCGAGGGCTGCGGGAATCAGGCCCCCGCCGAGCAGAAATCCCAGAAAAATGACCAGGGAGACGGCCACACTCCGCAGTTCCGAAGGGAAGAGGAACGCGATAATCGTAAACCCGATGGGGAACAGGCAAACCACGGAGGCGGCCTGCAGAAACAAGAGAACGCCGATGACTAGGGGGCCCCGGAAAAGGCCGAGGAGCAGGATCGAAATCCCGGTGGCCGACAGGAGAACCATCATGGCTTTCTTGGCGCCCAGCCGGTCGGCGAGAAAGCCGGAGAGGAGGAGAACGAAACTGGCCGAGATCCGCGAGACGCCGATCAGCAGGTTGGCCGTTCCGCGATCGAGGCGAATTTCACTCACCAGGAAAAGGGACAGCATGGTATAAAGGCCCAGGCTGGCCCCGATCGCCACCATGAAGAGAACGACCATGGTCCAGAACTGGCGGCGGGCCATTACCGCTTTCATGGAACGAAAGTTCGGGGGCGCGCCTTTCTCGGAACCGCCCCGCCCGAGGAGCATAAACAAAATGCCGGCGACAAGGGAACCGGCGCCGAGAATCCCGAGGGTGCTTCGCCAGGAAAAGAATTTCAGCAGGCCTTCGGCGATGAGGGGGGCGGTGATGAAGGCGGCATTGGGAGCCAGTTCGTGGATCGCCATGATTCTTCCCCATAGTTCCCTGGGAAAGAGTTCGGTCAAAGCGGCGATCCCCGAGGGCAGATAGAAGCCGGTGAAAAGTCCGACGAAGAAAAGCCCGGCGTGAATCGCGGCGACGGACGGAGACAAGGACAAGGCGAGCATGGCCAGGCCCAGCATCCCCGCTGACAGCGTGATCGTCCGTCGATGAACCAATCGGGCGGTGAGGTGTCCCGACGCCAGGAGGCCGGCGGCATATCCGGAAGCGACATAGAAAAACAGCGAACCGGCTTCCCCGTGTCCGAAACCCAAGTCGACCTCGACCACGGGAAGAAGAGGCGCCAAGGCGATTCGCGAGATGAAGTTCAAATAAAAAATCCCGACGAGCAGAACCAGAGAAAGAAGGGAATGGCGTTTATCGATCATGAGCGGGAAAGATTTTTCCGGTTGCGGATCCTCCGAAACCGATACAGAAGTTTTATTTATCAAAGGCCAGCCGTTACTCTATCACCGGCGGAGGATTTTGCCAAAGAAGTTTTTTCCCGGCGCCTTCGCGTCGGCAGGAGATTCTTTTTGAGATCACCAAACCGGAAGGGAGGACGTTATGAAGGTGCTTGGAATTTTAGGAAGCCCGAGGGTGGGGGGAAACAGCGATCTTCTCCTGGATCAAGCGCTTGCAGGGGCCCAGGAGGCGGGGGCGGAGGTCGAGAAAATCGTCCTTAGCCGGAAAAAAATCTCCGGATGCTTGGACTGCCAGAAGTGCAACGAATCCGGAGTCTGTGTGATCAAGGACGACATGCCGGAGATCCATCAAAAGATCCTGGAAGCCGACGCCGTTCTCCACAGCGTACCAGTCTATTTCTGGTCCATGACGGCGCAGATGAAGGCTTACTTAGACCGGTGGTGTGCCTTCTTCGACGCCGAATGGCGCTGGCACAAGCATTACTACCCAAGGCTCAAGGGGAAGAAGATCGGGCTGATCACGGTTTGCGGGGACACCGACGTCCGCACGGCCGACCCGATCGTTCATTCCTTCCGGACGACCTGCCGGTTCACCCGGCTGAATTTCATCGGCCCGGTAATGGCTTCGGCCTCGGCCAAGGGGGACATCGCCCGGGACGAGAAGGCCAAGCAGGAAGCCTACGAACTGGGGAAGAAGGCGGTTTCTTAGGGTTTTGCCACCCCCTCTCTTTGCGGAAACAAGGATAAGGAAATCCTCGATTTGAATTTTCTCTGCGCGCTCGGCTTTGATTCTAAGCCAGACGGACGATGTCCTCGGCCACCTTGGGATAATTCTCCAGCATGGCCGGATCGTGCCCGGGGAACATGAGCTCGATCGCCGAGGCTTTGGCGCGGAGTTTGTCATAGCTTTTCATCCACGCCCTCATGTCGGTTATGATCGCGCTGGGAATGTCGTTCCGATAGCTGATGAAGAAATGGGCGACATCCGAACCGACAACGGCCTTTCCCTTGGCGGTATTGACGACGACGGCTTGCATTCCCGGGGTGTGCCCCGGGGCGAGGACCAGCTCAACCCCCGGAAGGATTTTTCTGTCCCCGGCGATCAACTTAAGCCGCTTCGAGCCCTCGAGTTTCTTCAGGTACCGATTGGCCCCGAGATCGGAAACCTGGAGGAAAGGGGCCCGCTTGGCGATCGGGTCTTTCATCCAGAAACGGAATTCCTTCTCCTGGACATAAATATCGGCTTTCGGGAAGAGGCGGATTCCGCTGACGTGGTCGAAATGGATGTGGGTGACGACCAGATGCTTCACTTTCCCGGCATCGATGTCTATCCTCTCGAGCACCGCCGCCGGGTTCACGTATCCGGCGAGCTGACGTTCCGCCGCTAGATCGGGCCTGACGCCGCAGTCCACCACCACAGTTTCGCCTCCTCCCCGAATGACGAAGATGAAGTAATCGGTCTGCACGGTCTTGTCCATGTCCTGAAACCAGACCATCATGGAGGCGGGCCGGGTGAAGGGGCCGGCATACTTCAGGGCGTAGATTTCATAGGTCGGGATTGCCATTTCGAGGTCTCCTTTCAAGAATTATAGCTTCCGGGCTTTCTCTGAGGCTCTTCGAGGTGAAAACCTTTTCGAGTTTCGGATCGGCCGATCAAATCGTCATCCCTCCATCCACGCGGATGATTTCCCCGGTGACGAAGGAGCCGGCGCCGGAGGCGAGAAGCAGGGCCAAACCTGCGACCTCCTCGGGTTCGCCGAAGCGCTTCAGCTCGATTTCCCGGAGGCGGTTTGCCTTCCTCTCCGGGTCGGTCCAGTTCACCCGGCTGAAATCGGTACGGATTGAGCCGGGAGCGATGGCATTTACCAAGATGTTGTGCGGGGCCAGCTCGCGGGCCATCACCTGCGTCATCATGTTCAGTGCTGCCTTGCTGATGCAGTAAGCGCCGGTGCCGTCGGCCCGGGCGCGCAACCCGCTGATGGAGCTAATGTTGATGATCCGCCCGCCTCCCTGCCGGATCATCTCCGGGATGACCGCCTTGCTCGCCAGGAAAGCTCCTTTCAGGTTGACTTCCAGGACTTTTTCGAACGCCTCCTCCCCGAGTTCCGCCATGGGGCTGAGAACCGGGTTGGCGCCGGCGTTGTTGACCAGGATGTCGATGCGGCCCATCTCGGCGACCGTGTTCCGGATGAGGCGTTCCACTTCTTCCTTTTTCCCCACGTGGGCCGGGACGGCCAGGGCTCTTCGGCCCAGGGAGCGAACCCGGGCGGCCACCTCTTCCAGTTCCGGAGGTTTCTTGTCCCGGCTGGAAACCACGAGGTCGGCCCCGGCTTCGGCGAAAGCGAGGGCGATAGCCCGGCCGAGGCCTCGGCTCCCGCCGGTAATCACGGCGACTTTGCCGTTTAAAGAGAAAAATTTTTCGATCATCGAGAGGTTTCCTTCCGCAAATTGGCAAGGTTCGGGTAGGAATCCTTTTTACCATAAATTCTTCCTGCGGAAAAGAAAAAGAGAAGGCCCCCAGGCCACAATAAAAGTTGTCCCCTCCACCCCTGACTGAAGGACTACAGGCCCCCTAGCCCCGCCCTTCCTTGACAAAGGTCAGCGGGATTGTTATTTTAAATTTGGCAGTTTCGCACCGAGAACATTAAAGGGGTTCTATGGAAAAGGAGCTAAGCCTTCGGGAAAAAAAGGTTTTGCAGGCGATCATCATGGATTATATCCAGAGCGCCGAACCGGTGGGCTCGCGGACCGTTTCCAAAAAATACCGGATGGATTTGAGCCCGGCCACAATCCGTAATGTTATGGCCGACCTGGAAGAATTGGGCCTGCTCGTCCAGCCGCATGCATCGGCCGGGCGGGTCCCGACGGATCAGGCTTTCCGTTTCTATGTGGACAGCATCCTGGAAGTCTGCAATCTCAGCACCATGGACCAAACGCGGATCGCCCATGATCTGGAGGGGGAACGGTTGGATGTCAACGAGGTCCTGAAGAGGGCCTCCCACCTTCTCGCCCTTCTTTCCCATCAGACGGGCCTGGTTCTGGCCCCGCGGTTCAGCAGTAAGGTGTTCAAACACATCGAGTTTATCCGCCTCAAAGAGAAAAAGATCCTGGTCATCCTTGTTTCCAACCTGGGAGAAGTGCAGAACAAAATCATCGAAGCCGACGAATGGCTTACCCAGGACGAGTTGAACAAGTTCAGCCGCTACCTCACCGAGATCATGGGCGGGTTGAGTCTCCACGAAGCGAAGAAGCGGATCCTGGAAGAGATGCAACGGGAAAAGGTTCTCTTCGACAAGTTGATGTATCGGGCCCTCAAACTCAGCCAGAAGGCCCTGGCCGACGAGGTGGAGGGGAATCTCTACATCGAGGGGAAAGAGTTCATCTTACAGTCGCCCGAGTTTGCGGACCTTGAAAAAATGCGCCAGCTCCTCCTCGCGTTCGAGGAGAAGACCAAAATCATCAAGCTTTTAGATAAGGCGCTGACGGCGCAGGGCATTCAGATTTTCATCGGTTCGGAAAACGAAGTCAACGAGATGCAGGGTCTGAGCGTGATCGCGGCCCCTTACTCGAAAGAAAACTTCATTCTGGGAACCCTGGGCGTGATCGGGCCGACGCGCATGGACTATTCGGCGATCATCCCGATCGTGGATTACACCGCCAGGTTAGTGGGGAAGATCATCGAGCGAATGGATTGACAACGTCTTCGCCAAAGCGGCGGGGAAAAAAGCCGGCCAGAAGCCGGAACCGGAAGGGGAGAGCCGTGAGCGGAAAGAACAAGTCAGTCAATCAGGAAAAGGAAGAGAAAAAAAACAAGGGAGGAAATCACCGTCCCGGAATCGATATCGTAGCCGGCGAGAAGAAGGAACCGGAAGAAAAAATTGTAAGCCACCCGGGCGGCACCGAGGCAAAAAAGGAGCCGGGCCCCGAGGAGAAACTCCAGGCCCAGCTGCAGGAAAAGACCCGCGAGGCGGCGGAATATTTCGACAAATGGCTGCGCCTCCAGGCGGAGCTTGAAAACTACAAGAAACGCATCCAGAAAGAGAAATCCGAACAGATGAAGTTCGGTAACGAATCGCTGCTGAGGGCTTTGCTGCCGGTTCTGGACAACCTGGAGAGGGCGATCGACCACGCGAAGAACGGCAGCGCCGCCGAACCTCTTATCGCCGGCGTGGAGATCACGGTGAAACAGTTTCTCAACATCCTGGAGCAGTTCGGCGTCAAACCGATTCCGGCGGCGGGGGAAGTTTTCGATCCCGAGAAGCATGAGGCGGTTTCCCAGATGGAGAGCGATCTCGAGTCCAACCGGGTCATTTCCGAAGTTCAAAAAGGATATTTTTTCCACGAGCGCCTGCTTCGCCCGGCCAAGGTGATCGTCTCCAAGTCGAAAAAACCGGCAGAGGATGAAATAAAGGCGGAAGCTTGAAGCAGGACTACTACGATCTTCTGGGGCTGGAAAGGGAAGCAACAGCAGAGGAAATAAAAAAGGCCTACCGCCGGCTCGCCCACCAGTTCCACCCGGACAAGAACCCGGGCGATCCGCGGGCGGAAGAACTTTTCAAACACCTTTCCGAAGCCTACCGGACCTTGCAGGATCCACAGAAAAGGGCGGCATACGACCGTTTTGGCCCATTCCCCGGAATGGGGCGAAGCGGAGGCCCTGGCCGCGGGGAAGACTTTTTTTCCCGTCAGGAGACGATCAACGACTTTTTCGGGGACTTTTTCGAGGACTTCTTCGGCGCAGTGAGGGCCTCGGGGCGGCGGCGGCGCGGCGCCGATTTAAGTTACCGGGTGGAAATCAGCCTGGAAGAGGCCTTTTCGGGAACCGACCAGGAAATTAAGGTCCAGCAGAAAATGTTCTGCCCCGTCTGCCGCGGGAGCCGCTGCGCTCCGGGGTCTGCTCCGATTCCCTGTCCGAGCTGCGAAGGAAGGGGATCGTGGCGGAGTCAACGGGGCTTTTTCATCACCGATTCGGCCTGTCCCCGCTGCCAGGGAGCGGGAGAACTCATCACCAATCCCTGCGGCCGCTGCGGCGGCAAGGGGCGGGTCCAGGTCCGGCAGACCGTTCGGGTCCGCATTCCCCCCGGGACGGACGAAGGCACGCGGCTTCGCCTCAGAGGGGCCGGGGAAAAGAGCGACAGCGGCGGAGCCAGCGGGGACCTTTATATCGAGATTTCCCTGAGAAAGCATCCCGTTTTCACCCGGCAGGGAAACGATCTCTATTGCGAGGTTTCCATCCCCCTGCGCGAGGCGATTGCGGGAACCGAGATCGAAGTTCCTGCGCTTGGGGAGCCGGTGAGACTGAAAATCCCGGCCGGAACCCGCCCCGGAAAGGTCTTCATCCTCCGAGGCAAAGGGATGCCCGTGGGCGGCGGTGAGAGATTCGGCGACCAGAAGATTCGGGTGAACGTGCAGATGCCCAGACGCCCGACGGCGCGACAGCAGGAGATCGTGAGAGAATGGGCAAAAGGGAGGAAATTTCAACCTCCCGGGTAAGTTCTCGGCCGGGGCTTTGGCTATTCTTTTTTCTCCTCTTCCTCAGGCGATGGCCCCTCTTCTTTTTGCTCCCCCTCCGCTTTTTCCTTCTTTCTGAAAATTTTGGCCATCCAGATGGAGCCTTCATACATGGCCATCATAGGTCCGGCAAGCAGAATCTGGGAGACCAAATCCGGAGGCGTCACCACGGCGGCGATCACAAAAATGACCAGAATGGCGTATTTCCGGTTCCCGGCCAGGGTCTCCGGAGAGACGACGCCCATCCGGCTCAGAAACAGGACCAGCGGGGGCCACTGGAAGAGGAGCCCGAAGGCGAGGAGAAGCTTGATGGTGAAGGTCAAATATTCCCGGATCGCCGGCAGGGGCCGGATGGAATCGGTGGCAAAACTCAGGAAAAAGCGGAAAACGGAGGGGAAGACGACGAGATAACAGAAGGCGGCCCCGAGAAGGAAGAAAGCCGAAGAGAAAAAAAGATAGGGAAGGGCATATTTTTTTTCCCGGTCGTAAAGGCCGGGGGAGATGAAAGCCCAAAGCTGGTATAAAATAAACGGGGCGGAAAAAAAGACCCCCGACAAAAGGGCGGCTTTGAGAAAGGTGAAAAAGGCCTCGGGCACGGCCGTGAAAACCAGGGAGCTCCCCGGGGGGAGCGTCTTGACCAGCGGACGCATCAGGAATTCAATGATCTGGTTGATAAAAGCATAAGAAAGCCCGAAAGCGACCCCGACGGAGATAAGCGCATAGAGAATTCTTTTGCGGAGCTCCTCGAGGTGAGCGGAAAGAGGGAGCTTCTTGTCGGCCATCTCAGGCGGATTCCTTCTTCGGCGGCGGCGGCGGGTTTTCCTCTTTCAAGGGGAGACCGGGCTGGTCGGGGGCGGCGGCAAACGAGGTTGGGTCGGGAATTCCGGCTGCCTCGGCGCGAGCCTTTTCCGAATCGGAAGACGGGGAAACCCCTCCTTCGGAGGGGGCTGCGGGAGCTGTCTGGCTGTCCGTTGGAGCCGCCTCGGAGGGGGCTGAAATTTCATAAGGGGTCTTCGGCGGCGGATTGATGTCTTCCCGGTCCAGGTCGACCTTCAGGTCGTTGTCGATGGTGGACTTGAAGTCCTCGGTTGTCTTCTTGAACTCAGCTATCCCTTTTCCCAGGGAACGGGCCAGGTCCGGAAGCTTTTTAGGCCCGAAAACGATCAAGGCTACCACTAAAATGATAATGAGTTCAGGCAGTCCGATTCCAAACATTTCGTAGTTCCTTCATTTTCAGAATAGGTATTTTCAAGGTGGGTGTCAAGGATTAATATCTTCGGGTCTCCGCTTGTGGGAATCGAGACAATTTTCAGGGCCTGCTTTTTTGCCCGGCAACAAGAAAAGGGGAGACCCCCGGGCCACCCGTGACTGAATGGTTACTCTGAAAGATCCAATAACCTGGAGCTGAGCCTATCATCCGGGTTAATATAATTTGTTAATATCGTCTTGACAGAACGGGGGAATTGACTTAAAAGAAAGGATAAAAAAATTCAGGAGCCAGGCATGAAATCTAAGGTTCTTTTGCAGTCGGAAATTCCCGGGGTTCCCCTCCTGAACCGCGGCAAGGTCCGGGACATCTACGATTTGGGAGATTATCTCTTGATTGTGGCCTCCGATCGCATCTCGGCTTTCGATGTCGTTCTACCGAACGGAATCCCCCACAAAGGACGGGTCTTAAATCAGATTTCCGCCTTTTGGTTCAAAACTCTGGAGAAAATCACCCCCCATCACCTGGTGACGATCGACTTGGCAAGTTTTCCCCGCCTGCCGAAAGAGGCTGCCTCGGAGCTGGCGGGGCGGGCCATGATCGTGAAAAAGGCCAAGCCTCTCAAGGTGGAATGCATCGTGCGGGGCTATCTCTCGGGTTCGGGATGGAAGGAGTATCAGACGGCAGGCTCGATTTGCGGCATTCCCCTGCCCGCGGGGTTGAAGGAATCGGCTAAACTTCCGGAACCGATTTTCACCCCCTCCAGCAAGGCGGAGATCGGAATCCACGACGAGAACATCCATTTTGCCGCCGCGGAAAAAATCCTGGGGAAGGACCTGGCGGGGCAGGTTCGGTCGGTGAGCATCCGCCTTTACCGGGAAGCATCGGCCCTGGCGGAAAGCAAGGGCATTCTCATTGCCGATACAAAATTCGAGTTCGGGCTGGATGAAACGGGAAAGCTGATCCTGATTGACGAGGCGTTGACCCCCGACTCCTCGCGGTTCTGGCCCAAGGAAGGGTACACCCTCGGAGGGGCCCAGAAGAGTTTCGACAAGCAGTTTGTCCGGGATTACCTGATCTCCCTGAATTGGGACCAGAAACCTCCGGCCCCGAGCCTCCCCGAAGAGGTCATCCTCAGGACGTCCGAGAAATACGTGGAAGTGTTCGAGCGCCTGACCGGAAGGAAGCTCGAGATGTAGAACCGTCCCCGAGCGCCGAAAACAGGATCCGCAGGTATTTTCGAGAAGGAGCTAAGTCGATGGTTAAGACCGGAATCGTTCGCGACGTTCGTTATCTGAACCATCAGGCCAATACCTACCATCCGGAATCGCACCACCGCTTGGAAGTCATCCAGCAAATGCTGCAGGAGCCGGGGATGAAGGGGAATTACGTCGAAATTCAACCCCGTTTGGCCACCCGGGAGGAACTGGAGTTGATTCACATGCCCCGCTATGTTCAACTCGTCGCCGCCACGGCGGAGCGGAATTACGCGATGCTCGATCCGGATACTTACGCCTGCTCAAAATCCTATGAGACGGCAAGGCTGGCGGCAGGCGGGGTGATGGCGGCCGTAGACCAGGTCATGGCCGGCAAGGTGGACAATGCTTTCGCTTTCATCCGCCCCCCCGGCCACCACGCGGAAAGCAGCCGGGCCATGGGTTTCTGTCTTTTCAACAACGTGGCGATCGCCGCCGCCTATGCGCTCCGCGAGCACAAGGTCCAGCGGGTCCTGATCATCGACTGGGACCTGCACCATGGGAACGGCACCCAGCATTCCTTTTACGAACGGGCGGATGTCCTTTACTTCTCGACCCATCAATTTCCCTATTACCCGGGGACCGGCGGTGTGAACGAAGTGGGAAACGGAAACGGGAACGGCTTTACGGTCAACGTTCCCTTGGCCCCGGGCCCGGGGGACGGGGAATACGCCAACATCTTCGAGGAGATTCTGGAGCCGATCTCCCTGGAGTACCAACCGGGCCTGGTTTTTGTCTCAGCGGGCTTCGACATCTACTATCAGGACCCCCTGGGGGGAATGCAGGTTACCCCCGCCGGCTTCGCCAATCTCGCCAAGATCGTCCTGGAGTTCGCAGAAAAGGCCTGCGGCGGGAAGGTCGTTTTCCTGCTGGAAGGCGGGTATCACCTGGAAGGGCTACGCGATTCGGCGCGGGAGGTTTTGAAAACCCTCAGGGGAGAAATCCTGGCGGGGGGGCGCGATGCGGGTCTCGGCAAATCGGCGGACAGGCAGATGATCGGCCCGATCATCAGGAAAGTGAAAGAAGCTCAGAAATCCTTCTGGAAACTGAATTAGGGAGGCCCCCTTGAAACTCGTCATGTTCAGACCGGGAAGGGAGAAAGCCCGCCCGGGAATCCTGTGGAAAGAAAAAATCATCGACCTCAACGCCGCCTGCCTGTTCTTCGAGAAGAATAAAAAAGGGGGGAAAACGGAAGGGGTGGGAAACGATCTCCTCGAATTTCTGAGAGGGGGGGAACGGTCGGCGCGACGGGCGAGAAAGATCCCGGCGGCTTTCGAAAAGGGCAGGGCGGGAGAGGGGCGGACCCTGCAAAAAGGCGGGAAGAAGCTCCTTTTTGATGCCGCAAAGGTGCGGCTCCTCGCGCCGCTCTCCCGGCCGCCGAAGATCATGTGCCTGGCCCGGAATTACGTAAGCCACGTCCAGGAGGTGACCGGATCGGCGGCCCGACCCCCCGACACGCTGCTCTTTATGAAGCCCACCACGGCCGTCATCGGCCCCGAAGAGGCCATCGTGATCCCGCCGTTCTGCCGCAAACTGGACCATGAAGTCGAGTTGGCCGTCGTCATCGGGCGCAGAGGGAGGTTCATTCCGGAAAGCGCCGCCCTGGACCATGTAGCCGGCTACACCATCTTGAACGATGTTTCGGACCGGGACTACACGGGGCAGAAGGACAGCCACCGGCTGATCAACTGGTTCTTCATGAAGGGGCAGGACACGTTTGCCCCGCTGGGGCCCTGCCTGGTCTTGAAAGACGAAATTTCCGATCCGCACAAACTTCGCCTCCGCCTCTGGGTGAACGGGGAACTCCGCCAGGACAGCGAGGGCGAAGAGATGATCTTCAAAATTCCGCAGATCCTTGCGCGGGTTTCCCAATTCGTGACCTTGGAGCCGGGAGACATCGTCTCCACCGGGACCCCCGTGGGGACGTCCTTCAGCACCAAGCAGTACCTGAAGGCCGGGGACGTGGTGGAGTGCGAAATCGAAGGAATCGGTCGGCTGCGGAACGTCGTGCGGGTGGAAGAGGCGGTTTATCGGAAGAATTGAAAAGAGCCGTCGGCAGGCGGCAAACAAATTGCGGTTGCTGCCAACGGCTTTTTTTATCACGCGGCCCGGATGCGGTTCCTAAGCGACCCGATCCCCTCGATTTTCACCTCCACGGTGTCCCCCACCTTCATGGGGCCGATGCCGCCTGGAGTCCCGGCACTGATCACGTCTCCCGGGTAAAGAGTCATGCACTGGGAAAGATACGAAACCAGAAAGGCGATGGGGAAAACCATGTTCCCGGTGTAGCCCTCCTGAACCTTGCGGCCGTTCAGATACGTCTGCACGGTCAGCCGCGTCGGGTCGAGGCCCGTGGCGATGCAGGGACCGAGAGGGCCGAAGGTGTCGAAGCCCTTGGAACGGGTCAGCTGGCCCTGAACGCGGGTCAATTCTCTTTCGGTAACGTCATTAAAGCAGGTGTACCCCAGCACATGCCGGAGCGCCTCCGCTTCGGGAACGTCCTTCGTCTTGTTCTTGATTACGGCAGCCAGCTCGCCCTCGTAGTCGACCCGCCGGGCGACTCTCGGGAACACAACATCGTCTTCCGGACCGATGAGGGTGGTCGGGGATTTAAGAAAGTGGCTGGGCAGCTTGGGGGTGGGGTCGCCCAGTTCGGCGATATGGTCCCGGAAATTCAACCCCACGCAGAGCACCTTGGACGGCTCCACCGGAGCGAGAAGCCACACCTCGCCGAGGGGATATTTTTGCGGTTTGACTTGAAAATCCCCGAAAATCGACCCGGCGACTTCCCGGACAAAACCTTCCTCCAAAATTCCATAACTCACTTTATCCTGTACACGGAAACGGACAAATTTCATACTTTCCCTCCCTTTCGTGAAAGCGCCTGATCTTAATCATAGGGGATTGGGGCGCGAAGGGAAACAGAATTGTTCCGTAACCATTCAGGCACGGGTGGCCCGGAACCAGTTTTGTTGGGGCCTGGGGGTTCGGGCGGTACGCGCCGGAAGCATCGGCCGGGAGGACCC
>Ga0113563_10000731_pt1 | contig 16872 bp, 12 predicted proteins | sample Mud3Dept3metaG_FD_80117 | JGI IMG/M metagenome (GOLD analysis project Ga0113563, IMG submission 80117) | Freshwater wetland microbial communities from Ohio, USA, analyzing the effect of biotic and abiotic controls - Mud 3 Core 4 Depth 3... | ecosystem: Environmental > Aquatic > Freshwater >...
CATGATCTATCTGACGACTCCCATTTCCTTGAGGAGATTGACCGCGTTGTCGACCTCGCTCATGTTCCACAGCATGTATCTGCTGTCTACGTGGATGGACCGGGTCTTCACGTTGTCGAAAAGGAAATTTGAGGCAACGGACTCGTAGGTTCCGTCGAACAGCAGGCCCACGAGTTCGCCCTTCCCATTGAGAGTCGGCGACCCTGAATTGCCTCCTGTCGTATCCACCGTCGAAAGAAAGTTCACGGGGACGTCATGCAGCGCCGGATCGGTGTAGGGAGACTTCCTGGCGCCTGCCAGGAACTTGCGGATGACCTCGATCTGATTCTGCGGCGCATTGAAATCCCCCTCGCCAGTCTGCTTTTCGAGAATGCCCTTCAGCCCTGTTTGCGGCTTGTAGAAAAGTCCGTCCTTGGCATCGACGCCGATGACCTGGCCGTAGGTGACGCGCAGGGTGCTGTTCGCGTCGGGTGCGACGAGGCCTCCGGCTTTCGCCAGCATCGCTTCCATGTAGCGCGGACGCAGGCGTGAGGATGCTCCGGCTCGATCCTTGCCGGCTTCCCGGATCGATTCGGCGAGGGGCTCCAAGGCGGCGGCGAAAGCGATAAAAGAATCATTCACGGCGATAAGATCCGCCGTACTCTTTTCGAGCAGTCCCATGCGGAAATCCCTGTCGCCGATCCTGGTGCCCGCGTAGAGTTTGTTGAGGAAGGCGTCGATCGCTCTGCCGGCTTCCGGCCCGGCCATTCCGGCTTTCAATCCGGCCACCCGGTCCAAAGGCTCGATTCTCTGTCCCGCGGGGAGTGCCGCCGCCAAGCCCATCGCCCAGCGCAGGAACTCCCGGTCCACGGTGGCGTCCATGGTTCGCTGCAGACGCTCCTGGTTTTCGCGGATGCGTGGCCAGTCACGTTCCTGATATCCTGCTTCCCGGTCCAGATCAGGCTTCGGACGCTGCACGGAGAGCCGGTACAGGGTCTGCACTGCGTTCAGGAACGAGGATGCTGCAGAGAGATTTCCCATGACCGCATTTCGCTCGCGGGTTTTCTCCCCCTCCGTCTGCATGGCCTGAAGCGCGGGCAGGACATCGCCGAATTTCTTCTGCCGCGCGGGGTCGGCTGTAATCCAGGCAGCCAGGGCCTTTTCCTGTGCCGCCTTTTCCGCGAGGGCGCCGCCCTTTACCAGCCCTTCCAGCATGCCCTTCTGATTGGTCATGTTGTTGTTCAGGCTCTGGATGCGGTTGGCAACCTTGATGCCAAGGTCCTTGTTGCCGGCGAGCAGTTTGTCAATGACCGCCAGCTGCTCCTGTGCGAGGCGGACAGAGCGCGGGAAGGACCACTCGGTGGTTTCCCTCACCTCCGCGTAGGTCTGGTATCGCTGGGTGCGGCCGGGATATCCCACCACGAAGACGAGTTCCCCCGGTTTCGTGCCTTCAGCGGAGACCTGAAGCCAATGCTTGGGCTTGTAAGGGATGTTTTCCTTCGCATAGGCTGCCGGCCGTCCTTGTTTGTTCACGTAGGCGCGATAGTAGCTCCAGTCTCCGGTGTGGCGCGGCCAGCGCCAGTTGTCTGTTTCCCCGCCGAAAACCCCTATCCCCTCGGCCGGCGCATAGACGAGACGCACGTCCCTGATGTCAAGCTGGGCGATTTCGAAGTACTGAAGCCCTTCGAAGAAAGAGGCCACGTTGCAGCGCATGCCTTCCTTTTCGCAGGCCGCTACGCGTTCCTTCATCCTGCGGTCGATGATCTCACTGCGCTGCCGGTCGGCGGCTTTCGGATCGATATTGCCCGTGATGGCCCGGGTCACTTCCGTGAAGGAAGTGGTGATGTAAACGTGCTGGCCGGGGCCTGCCGACAACTCCTCATCCCGGGTTTTGGCGAGGAATCCATCCCTGAGCAGGTTGCGCTCCGGAGTCGAATTGTACTGAAGTGCGCCCGTGACGCAGTGGTGGTTGGTGACGATCAGGCCGTCGGGCGACAGGAAGGATGCCGTGCACCCGCCCAGCGACACGACCGCTCCCATCGGCTGACCCGTGAGGTCGGCAAACGCTTTGGGATTTCCTTTGAAACCAAGGGCCTGCAGCTGTGGGGCCAGTGCGGGGATCTGCTGCGGCATCCACATCCCCTGCTCGGCACGCAGTCCGAGTGCTGCCAGCAAAGCGATCATACAAAAAGCGAGCTTTCGTGTCATAGGCATAACGGATTCTCCTTTAACTATGATAATTCCTGCCCCATGGTCTTATCTTGCGCTGTCGCGGAAGCAAGCGCAAAGCCGCCATCGACATCGGGGAGCATCAGGAATTTACTGTAACGATGCGCGGAATCACAGCCCACAGCAATGCTTCGAACCCGGCGCGAACGCGCGCTCCCGTTTCCAGCACTTCCTGGTGCGTGATCGGCCGGTGGACTATGCCCGCTGCCATGTTGGTGACGCAGGAAATGGCAAGAACCCGGATGCCCATGTGGCGGGCGGCGATCACTTCGTTGACGGTGCTCATTCCCACCAGATCCGCGCCTATTTCGCGCAGGTAGCGTATTTCCGCCGGGGTTTCGTAACTGGGGCCCGACAGGCCGGCAAACACGCCGCAGAAAACCTCGAGGCCGAGCTTGCGGGCCTCTTCGAGCGCCGCTTCCCGCCACTCGGCATCATATGCCTCCGACATGTCCACGAAACGGATGCCGAAGCGCCGATCGTCGGGGCCGATGAGGGGCGACGTCCCGCTCAGGTTGATGTGGTCGCGGATGACGACGAGGCACCCCTGGGAATACTTGGCGCTGATGCCGCCTGCGGCGCAGGTCAGGATGACGCCCCGGATCCCCATGCGACCGAACGCGCGCATCGGGAAGACAACGTCCTTGACGGGGTGCCCCTCATAGAGGTGGACGCGTCCCTGCATGGCGGCGACGGCGACACCGGCCGCCCGGCCGATCACCAGCCGGCCCGCATGTCCCTCGGCGGTCGGCCTGGGGTAGAATGGAATGTCGGAGTACGGGATGGAAATTGCCCCGGCAAGGGAGTCGGCGATGGCGCCGAGTCCCGATCCCAGCACAAGCGCGATCTGCGGGCGCACGTCTGTTTTCGAATGGATGTACTGTGCCGCCTGATCCGCGCGGTCGAATTCGGATTGCGCTGGTCTGCTCATCACCTCACTGTACATCACTTTGTCCCGGCCCGAAAAGCGGAACCGCGACGACCTCAAGAAAAAACACTCCGGGGACTTCGAGACCCGCGCGGTGCCATCAGGTTTTGCCCGCGGCCGGATGCGCCTTCCGGGCGCGGCCGGGGATTACATCAGGACGCCGACAATGCTGGCCGACATCAGATTGGCCATCGTTCCGGCCAGCATGGCGCGGAATCCCAGGCGCGCGAGTTCGTCGCGCTTGTTCGGCGCCAACGCGCCGACACCGCCGATCTGGATGCCGATGGAGCTGAAGTTTGCGAATCCGCACAGCGCGAATGTCGCGATGGTGAAACTGCGCGGATCCAGAGCGGATCTCAGCGGCCCCAGCTGCGAAAACGCCACCAGCTCGTTCATCACCATGCGCGTGCCCAGCAGGTTGCCCACGGCCCCGCAATCGCGCCAGGGCACGCCGATCAACCATGCGATCGGCGCAAACATGTGGCCGAAAATCGATTCCAGTGACACTGGAAACCACTGGAAGCCCGCCCGGGCGAGGCTGTTGTGAATGCCGCCGAGGATCCCGTTGGCCAGGGCGATCAGTGCCAGAAACGCAATCAGCATGGCGCCGACGTTGAGCGCCAGGTGCAGGCCGTCGGTTGTGCCGCGAGAGATCGCTCCCAGGACGTTCGAGTCCCGTGGCATTTCGACCGTGTCGACACGGGTCTCCGGCAACGGCTCACCGGCGCCCGCCGGCCTTGTCGAACGGGAGGCGGTAACCGGCGCTTCGGTTTCCGGCACCAGCATCTTCGCCATCAGGATCGTGCCGGGAGCGGTCATGATCACGGCGGTAAGCAGGTGCTTGGCTTCGATGCCGTACAGGATGTAGGCCCCCATGATGCCGCCGGAGACATGCGCCATGCCCGCCGTCATGATGGTCATGAGCTCGGACCTGGTGCAGGACGGCAGGAAAGGTCGGATGGTGAGCGGCGCTTCCGTCTGGCCCATGAAGATGCTGGCAGCGACGTCCAGCGATTCGGCGCCGCTTGCGCCCATTCTCGTCATGATCTTTGCTGCCTGGCGGATGACGAACTGCATGATGCCGAAATAATATAGAATGGCGAAAAACGCTGAGATGAAGATGATCGTGGTAAGCACCTGGAAGGCGAAGATCATGCCGAATCTGCTTGCGCTTTTGCCGAGCTCGCCGAAGACGAATTCTGAACCGGCAAAGGAATAGCTGAGCAGCTTGTTTACCGCATCCCCGGCCTTTTGAATCCCGGCGCGGCCCGGTTCGAAACGGAGCACCGCGAATGCGAATAGGATCTGAAGCCCGATCCCCCAGAGCACGGTCTTGAGCCGGATCGCGCGGCGGTTGCGTGAAAACAGGTAGGCCAGCGCCAGCAGCGTGGCAAAGCCCAGAATTCCTATCAATCGGCTCATGAGTTCTCCCCATATATGGCGCGAAGTGTCGTCACCGGCTCGCTCCCCGGCAGTCCCTCGACGGTGTGTCCGGCTCCGTTCCGGCGGCCGGTTGGATGATCCGGCGGACGAGGGGCCGCGGTTGATGTGTCGCCATGTTTCCGATGCTGTAGGCATCCTGGATCAGGGTGCAGGCATCCCTGAGCCGACGGTCCGAGTTATAGTGGATGGTGCAGACGGGTTCGCCCGGCAATACGGGATCGCCCATCTTCCTGTGAATCCGGATGCCGACGGCGGGGTCCACCTCGTCGTCCTTCTCTTCCCGGCCGCCGCCGAGCAGCACTACGGCGACGCCGATCTTCTCGCAGTCGACGGAAGTGACGAAGCCGTTTGAAGCGCACGTCACATCCATGCAATGCGCTGCCCGCGGCAGGCGCGCAGGGTGATCGACGGCAAGAGGATCGCCGCCCTGGGAACGGACAATCTCCCGGAATTTCCGGAGCCCCGCCCCGCTGGCGATGAGTTCCTCACCGAGTTTCCTGCCGTCCGGGACCGTCGGAGTGCGCCCGGCGAGGCAGAACATCCAGGCGCAGAGCTCCAGTGAGAGTGTGCGCAGATCGCCAGGCCCTCCCCCCCGCAACACCTCGATGCACTCGATCACCTCCAGGGCGTTACCGACCGCACGGCCCAGAGGCTGGTCCATGCCGGTAATGAGGGCGACGGTCCTCTTGCCCATGCGCCGGCCGGTTTCGACCATCAGGTCGGCCAGAAATACTGCATCTTCTTCCCGTTTCATGAATGCGCCGGACCCGGTCTTGACGTCGAGCACCAGGGCATCGATGCCTTCGGCCAGCTTCTTGCTCATGATGGAGGCACAAATCAGGTAAGGGCTCGCGACAGTTCCCGTGACGCCGCGCAGGGCATAGAACTTTTTGTCTGCAGGGGCGATTTCATCGGTCTGGCCGATCATGCCGCATCCGCATTCCTCCAGGACCTGCATGAAGCGGGAAAGCGACAGATTCACGTTGAAGCCGGGAATGGACTCGAGCTTGTCGAGTGTCCCGCCGGTATGAGCGAGACCGCGCCCGCTGATCATAGGGACTGTTACCCCGCCGGCAGCCACGATCGGGGCCAGGACAAGCGAGGTCTTGTCCCCGACACCGCCGGTGGAGTGCTTGTCCGCCTTCGGTCCCGGGATCCGCGCCAGATCGAGTACATCGCCGGAGCGGAGCATGGCCTCGGTGAGCGCTGCCAATTCCACGCGGGTCATGCCGCGCAGGAAAACCGCCATCAGGAATGCCGCTGCCTGATAGTCCGGGATCTGGTCCCGTGTGTATCCGGACACGACGTGGAGGATTTCCTCGCCCGTCAGTTCCTTGCCGTCGCGCTTCTTTTCGATCAGGTCCAGCATGCGCATTGGAGGTATCCGGGGAATCGCGTTTCAGCCTGCGCTGCGAGACAGCAGTGCAACGGCCGCCGCATTCATTCGCTCACAATCGAAAGCCGGCGGGAAGCAGGTCCTGTGCCTGCGTTTCCGCAACACCCTTCCTGTCCTGGTAGAACACCATGGCTTCCGGGCCGAATTCAAGGATCACCTGGCGGCAGGCGCCGCAGGGAGCGCAAGGCCGCTCGGGTCTGCTCCATACGGCCACAGCGCGCAGTCGCATGCAGGCGCCCTCTGCGGCAACGGCATTGCATATCGCGGTGCGCTCGGCGCAGTTGGTCAGGCCGTACGACGCATTTTCCACGTTGCAGCCTGTATAGGTTTCTCCCGTTTCGGTGAGAACCGCAGCGCCGACGTGAAATCCGGAATACGGCGCGTAAGCATGATGGAGAGCGTTTTTTGCACTCGCAAGCAGCAGGTCGCGCTGCTCCCGGGCGAGACGGGATCCAGTCTTACTCGCTTTCCTTGGGGACATGGTATCCTCCCTGCGCTTTGCGCGCAATCTGGGCTGGAGTCCTGTCCAGAAAACCGGTACCGGCTGCAGGATCCGGCCGCTGATGCTGGGAACTCGTGAGCAAGAGGAGATTTAAGGTGAGAAGGTGCCGGGAGTCAAGCGGTTAAGTGGGGTTCCTGTCTTGCCAGGTGGCTCCCCGCATGCATATCCGCGGGAATTTCCCTCCCCAGTGGTCGAACCCGGCGGGTTCTGCTAGGATGATCCGGGCACACCCGCCGGGACGGCGCCGAAAGGACTCACGTGATACCGCCGGAACTCATCGAAAAACTCCCGAAAACCGACCTCCATGTGTGCCTGGACGGCTCGATCCAGGCGGTCCGCTGCTCCGCTACCTTCTGCACCGACAACCGAACGGTCTCCGACACGACCGTTTCCAGGGAAATCGAGCTGGCGGTCCGCCACCTGGGGCTGACTGCGGCCGACGTCAAACGGAACCTGATCTACGGGTTCAAGCGCAGCTTTTTCCCGGCAACCTACCTCGAGAAAAGGCGATATGTCCGGCGCATCATCGACTATTACGAGAGCCTGGAAAGGGCGTCTCCCGAACTTTCCGGCGAGCTCCAGGCGGATTGAATCCAAGGAGAGAGCACCATGAATTTCGCCAAGGGGAATCTGGGTTGGATCGAGGTCATATGCGGACCCATGTTCAGCGGCAAGAGCGAGGAGCTGATCCGCCGCCTGCGAAGGGCGGAAATCGCACGGCAGAGAGTCCAGATTTTCAAGCCGGCGATCGATCAGCGTTTCGCTGAAGACCATATCGTCTCGCACAGTGCATTGAAGATCCGCTCCGCGAGCGTAAAAGATGCGGCAGAACTCGAGGCGGCGCTCGATCTGCGCACCGAGGTCATCGGGATCGACGAAAGCCAGTTCCTGGGAAACGGGCTGGTGGACCTGGTGGTGCGGCTCGCGGACTTGGGCAAGCGCATCATCATTGCCGGGCTTGACACCGACTACCTCGGTCGGCCGTTCCATCCTGTACCGGACCTGCTGGCCGTCGCCGACGAGATCACCAAAACACTCGCCATCTGCATGCAGTGCGGAAACCCTGCGAAACACACGCAGCGCCTGGTCGTCAGCGATGAACTGATCGTGGTCGGCGCCGGCGGCATGTATGAGGCCCGCTGCCGCCGTTGTTTTGAACCGAACTTGGCCAGGATAACCGCGCCGGCCTCCGCGCGGGCGTCGAACGGGGCAGGAGCCCCCTGAAGTCTGGCGGCTGTATCAGGATGAATCGCTCCGCCGATGGAGAGGTCCTGCCTCGGTGCGCGGGCGCCCCGCCTGCAAAGGTGGAGATGCGGGCGGGAGGCCCGCGCTCCATCGCGGCCCGGCGCTGGCCGCCTTCTCGATTGCGCCGTTATATTCGGCGGCTCTCAGTCAGGTCGTGGCGCCTTTCTCTGCCAGCATCTGCTCCGGCATTTGCACGGTCACAGCCTCTCCGCGGACGCAGACTACTCCGCGTGCGGAGATGGCGGCGCTTACGACCACCTTCCTCCCCTTGATTTCCACGACTCTGCCGCGGATTTCCAGCGGCACTCCCAGCGGTGTCGGTTTGAGGTAGTCCACCTTGAGCGAAGCAGTCACGAACCGGAACGGCGGATCGGTTCCCGGCTCGCGGTTTTCGGCCCTGTAAGCGGCCGCCGCAGCTGTTCCTGTCGAATGACAATCGACCAGCGACGCCAGCAGGCCGCCGTAAACATATCCGGGTATCGCGATGTGAAATGGCTGCGGCGTGAACATGGTGACGGTTTCGTCGCCGTCCCAGTGTGTCTTTATGCGATGCCCGTGTTCGTTGAGGCGCCCGCAGCCGTAACAGTAGCTGACATCGGTGGGGTAAAAGTCCTGAATGGCCTTGCCGCTCATATATCTCTGTCCCTGGCCTCCTCCTGCGAGGCGGCACTCGTTTCATGGAAGAAATCCGTTTCCGCCCTACCGGTTTGCTCTGGACACCATCAATTCCAGGTCTTCTTTCAGGCTTTGAAGGTCCTCCTCGTGCTCGACCTCCTGTTCCAGGATGGTCAGCGCGAGGTTGTAGGTCACCATGTCCTTGTCTTTCGTCGCGTCCATGATCCGCTTGTACGCGGAAATAGCACACTGCTCTCCCGCGATATTCTGGTCCAGCAGAACCGCGACGTACGGGTCGTCGGGAGACTCATAGGTACACGGGCTGAGGTCGAACCAGCGCCTGGGGTCGGTGACCGCATTGCCTCCGAGTTGGATAATGCGGGCAGCGAGCAGGTTGGCGTGATTCAGCTCTTCGGTGGCGTGCAGGTTGAGTTCCGCGGCGACGGCGTCTTTCATCGGGCCCTTGATCAGCTTGGCGCCAAGCCAGTACTGATAATAGGCAAGCCACTCGCTGGCGAACGCTTCATCCAGCATCTTCAGCAACTCGTCCACATTCATCCCGATGATCTCGCGCCCTCTGGTCCCCATGCTTCTCCCCCTTTCTGAAAGTGTCCGGAATCCGCCTCGTTCCGGATACCAGTATAAACCGACTTGGATAGAGTGTGTATTCTGATTTTTCCATCCGGCCAGGCAAGCACAAACGAAAATCTTACGACGTCGGCGCCTCTGCGACCGCGCGGCCGCTTCCTATCGTTGAGCAGGGCGCCGCGTTCCCGGAAATCTTCCTCCTGTCGCATCTGCCGGTCATGTTTCTGGTTCTGGCGATCTTCCGGATCTATATTTATCTGGCCATACGGAAGGGGCACTTCTGTAATGCGCCAGTTGCCGCCCATGACATCTTAATCTAGCGTGGCGCCCATCAAGCAAATATGGCTCACGATGCCGCGGCCGCGCATGCGGCAGCGCGTAATGGTTTCTTCCCCATGGCTTCCCGGAAGAAGCATGATGAATGGTGCCAATATTGTGATGGATGCATCCTCATGTGCGTATCTCCCATACGGGAGACACTTACTGGAGATTTGCCTGGCGAGGGGTGATATAATTTCATCACCGATTCAGCAGCTTTGCGATCCATTCAAGGAGGTCTGGCACATGGGTACGCGCAGAAATGTACATGTATTGTTGTTGTCTGCCCTTGTGGCTGCATTCTGCCTGAGCGCTGCAGGGCCCAGATTGGCCGCAATTTCCGTTCAGGCTGAAGCGCAGATACAAACCCTGGCGAAGAGCCTGTCGCTCACCGATGCGATGCCAGTCGATCCGCAGATCACGATCGGCAGGTTTCCCAACGGGCTCCGCTATTACGTTCGGAATAACAGATTGCCCGAGAATCGGGCGGAGCTTCGCCTCGCGGTGAATGCGGGATCCATACTCGAAGATAATGACCAGCTCGGGCTGGCGCATTTCGTCGAGCACATGGCCTTCAACGGCACTTCCCACTTTCCCGGACCGTCAGTTATGCAGTTCATGGAGTCGATCGGCATGCGCGCGGGCCCCAGCATCAACGCTTTCACCAGTTTCGACGAGACAGTCTATATGCTTCAAATCCCCACGGACAAGCCGGAGCTGGTGGACAAGGCGTTTCTGGTCCTTGAAGACTGGGCACACAATTTATCCTTCCTTCCCGCCGAGATCGACAAGGAGCGCGGCGTGATTGTCGAGGAGTGGCGGCTGGGGAGAGGCGCCAACGCCCGCATGCAGGAAAAGCAATTTCCGATCCTGCTGAAGAACGCCCGCTATGCCGGGCGCCTCCCCATCGGCACCAGGGAAAGCATCGAGACATTCAAACACGATGCGCTCAAACGCTTTTATCAGGACTGGTATCGGCCCGACCAGATGGCCGTTGTTGCCGTTGGTGATTTCGACAACACCGTGGTGGAGGGCCTCATCAAGCAGCACTTTGCATCGATTCCCGCGCCGAAAGTCCCGAGGCTGCGGCCGACATACAACGTTCCCGACCATGCGGACACGCTTTATACCGTGGCCACCGACAAAGAGGCCACAATGACGCAGGTCTCCGTGTACAACAAGCTGCCGCTCCGCGAACAAGGCACCGTCGGCGCCTACCGGGAGAAGATCGTGGACCGGCTTGCTGCCGGCATGCTCAGCCGCCGCCTGACCGACCTTACCCAGAAGCCTGACGCGCCTTTTGTAATGGCTGCTGCCGGCCTGTCGATCTTCGTGCGCACGAAGGAAGCCGCCATGTTGAATGCGATCCCGAAAGAAGGGAACATCGACAGTGCGCTGGAGGCGCTCCTGATCGAGGCCGCCAGGGTTTCGCGTTTCGGCTTTACCGCGACGGAACTCGAGCGCCAGAAGCAGCAAACGGTGCGCACGTACGAGCGGTATCTGGCTGAGAAGGACAAGCACGAGTCGAGGGCACTTGCCGACGAGCTTGTCCGGAATTTCACGCAAAAGGAAACCTTGCCCGGTCCGGCTCTGGAGTACTCGCTCCACCAACGGTTCCTGCCGGAGATCACGCTCGATGAGGTCAACAAAGTCGGAAAGGTGTGGACGCAGGACGCGAGTCGGGTTGTGATGGTCAGTGCTCCTGACAAAGCCGGCGCAGTCGTGCCGGACGAAACCAGGCTTGCCGGCGTGGTCAAGGGGATCGGAGCAAAGGAGATTACCGCTTACGTCGACACGGTAGCGGGTGCGGTGCTCCTCGACAAAATCCCCGCGCCGGGAAAGATCCTCAATACAACCAGCAAGGAAGCGTTCGGCATAACCGAGTGGGGGTTATCGAACGGGGTCAAAGTCGTGCTCAAGCCGACAAACTACAAGATGGACGAGATCGTGTTCCGGGCGACGAGTCCCGGTGGGACGTCGCTGGCCCGCGAGGAGGATTTCATTCCGGCCAGGACCGCCGCCCAGGTGATGTCCGTCAGCGGGCTGGGGAAATTCAGCGCGATTGATCTCAGGAAAGTGCTTGCCGGAAAGATCGCATCGGTAAGCGCCTTGATAGGAGAATTGGAAGAAGGCCTGAGCGGCGCCTGTTCTCCGAAAGACCTGGAAACCTTGTTCCAGCTCATTTACCTGAGGTTTACGGCGCCGCGCGCGGACGCTGAGGCGTTCGCCGCGAACAAGGCGCAGGGGAAAGCGGTCCTGGCAAACCAGCAGGCCAGCCCTGGCTATGCATTCAGCGAAACCCTGCAGTCGGCACTGTCGCAGGATCACCCTCGTGCACGCATGATGACCGTGGAAATGATCGACCGGATGAATCTCGAGCAATCTCTCGCTTTCTACAAGGATCGCTTTGCCGACGCCAGCGACTTCACGTTCGTGTTCGTCGGAAGTTTCGACCTCGAGACGATGAGACCCTTTGCCGAGAGATACCTCGCGTCACTGCCGGCGCTGCACCGGAAAGAAACCTGGAGAGACGTGGGAATCCGCCCGCCGAAGGGCGTGGTCGAGAAGTCGGTGAACAAGGGAATCGAGCCGCAGAGCCAGGCGGCAATCGTGTTTACGGGACCGTTCCAGTATGATCGCGACCATCGGGTTGCGATCCGCGCGATGGGAATGGTTCTGGACACGAAGCTGCGCGAGGTGCTGCGCGAAGAGCTGAGCGGGACCTATGGTGTCAGCGTGTCGCCGGGCTACACGATCATCCCGCGCCAAGAGTATTCCTTCGCGATCCGGTTCGGCTGCAATCCGAAGCGCACGGATGAGCTGGTAAAGGTTATTTTCCAGGAGATCGAGAATCTGAAAAAGAACGGCCCCAGCGAAAAGCAGGTCAGCGATGTCAGGGAGGCGCTGGTCCGGGATTTCGAAACGAACGTCAAACAGAACAGTTATTTGCTGGGACAGATCTATCTTCGGTATCAGGTGCCTCAGGATCTCGGGGAATATTTCAATCTGCCGGAGTATTACAAGACCCTCAATGCGGAGATGATTCTGGAGGCTGCCCGCGCGTATCTCAACACGGATAGCTTTGTGAAGGTGACACTCTTTCCGGAATCGAAGAACGACGCAGCTTCGAAGCAAGAGGAGCGGGAGGAACTACCCGTCATAAGCCTTCAACCGGCTGCTTGAAATAAGGAAGGCAGACCCGTGATCTCCGAAGGCGAATCGCACCCATTCGTGAGAGTCACAAGAATCCTTCGTCCCGGGCCAGAAGAAAGGATTGCACAATGTGGGCCAGAATAGGCCTTATCGCAGGGATGGTTGCCGCAGTAATTATTTATTATGCCTTTATTGTTCCGAGTCGCCCGCCTTCTGAGGGATACACGGATGCTGTTGCCAGTATTGCCCTGATAGTGCTTTCGATTATCCTGGCGACGCTGGGTGCCCTTCTGGGCAGCTTCGCTCAAAGAAGGCTGCGGGGGCGCAGTGTGAAGGAGTAGCACGCTCTCGCCAGTCAGGCGAGGGAATCGGCTGCCTTCGCTGGATTGGCGTCGATCTGCTGTACCAGAAAACGCATCGGTGCACCACGGCTCTCCTCATTGTTGCCATCACAGAGTCAGCCCACTTCGCTCAGACCTGGACGGAACGTGAGCGACACCGAGTGGAGAATTTTGTCGCGCTGCTGGTCGGCTCTTTATAGCAGGTGCAGACGGGCAGGCTGCAATGCAAAACTGCAGCTTGTTCCGACTATACGCCGACAGGCACATAGGTAGGCTTAGAGCAGGCTGCCTGGCTGTAATAAATCCGCAAGCTTCAATATTTTATGCGCAGCTTAATTGCTTCGTGGACCCGCTGAGACACGAATTCCCTTCGGAACGAAGAATGTCAGAAGAGAATCTTCGAATCGATTTGCTTCAGAATAATACTCCACGGTCCAGCAACAGTCTCCGCCGTATCTCTTGGCAATCGCAGTCAGGACAGCTTCTACTGTCACATCCGACAGATCAAGGGTGAGTACAGGCTTGAATATCAAGCGGCCTTCTTGCGTCAATCCAAGCGCCGCGCATGACAGAATTAACAAACATGCAATGCCGTGCCAAATCTTGGATGTCATAACTGGGTCTCCACGCTATTGACGGATCACAACCTTGTGAAGGGATGTTTCCACTGTTGGGCGCTTTGTGCGCTTCGCGTACAAGTGCCCCATCCTGTCATCAGCGGATTGAAACGGGGCCATTCGCAACGGAATGGAATAAGGTTGCTGGTCAGGAATAATCGCAGGGGAGGTGGTAGACAGATTCTTCAGTCAAGTCTATAGATCCATCGGGCGGCGTATCGGATGATTGTGTGCGGGCGGACGCGGTTTATGAAGCGTCCAGGGGATCAGCGTTGCGTTGTCGGGCGTCACTACCATCGCCGATGAACGGGGATGGAACCTATTCCGGTGAAGATGCGTTATACGAGCAGGTGTGATCACCACTCATCTGTGCAGAATGACGGGGAGTTGCCATGCAGAGTCTTTGGCTGGATATCCGGTTCGGCTTAAAATTACTATTTAAGAATCCGGGCTTTGCGGCAACCGCCGTCATCTCGCTGGCGCTGGGGATCGGTTTGAATTCCACTATTTTTTGCGTTGTGGATCGAATGATCCTGCGGCCGTTGCCGGTGGAGCAGCCCGATCGGCTTGTGTTGTTCAGGATCCAGACAGAAAAGGGCGGCCCGTTGCACTCTCTGCCTAATCCTGAATATCTCGAGCTCCGGGATCAATGCCAATCTCTGTCCGGAATCATCGGTACTTCGCGGCATGGGGCACTCCTTGACAACGGCGAGAGTGTCGAGATTTTGCGCGCAGAAGTCGTCACCAGAAATTATTTTTCCGTTCTCGGCGTCAGGCCTCACGCGGGGCGGTTTTTTGGCTATGGGGACGAAGATACAACATTGCCGGTTGCGATCCTGAGCTACAGGCTTTGGCAAAGCCGTTTCGGTGGAGACCTCGCGGCGGTCGGCAGGACGATTGAGCTCAGCAGGCGACCGGTCACTGTCATCGGCATCGCACCGAATGGCTTTGGCGGGACGAATCGGCCTTCCGCCGTTACGGATGTCTGGTATCCCGCGGAAACCTGGGGCGCGCCTCTTTCTGGACCGAGAGCCGAAGGCTTCGATCTCATCGGGCGCTTGGCTGCCGGCGTTCCGATTGTGCAGGCCCAGGCGGAAGTGGATACCATTGTGCGCCGGCTGACCCGTAGCGATCCCGCGGCGCCAAAGATCCTGGGAGCAAGCATCGCTCTCGAAGGCAAAGACTATATGGACAGGTTCGGCACCCTCGGTCTCATCAGTATGTCCATGACGGGGCTGATCCTGCTCATCGCTTGCGTAAACGTATCCAACCTGCTTTTGGCGCGGTCCCAGACGCGCCGCAAGGAGATTGCCGTGCGCCTGGCGCTTGGCGGCAGCCGTCTTCGGCTCACACGCCAACTGCTCACTGAGAGCCTCGTCCTGTCGCTGGTAGCGGCCGCGGTCGGCATGCTGCTGACAAAATGGGCGGTACAGGCTCTTCCGGCGCTCCTGCCCCCGGCACCCATACGAGTGTTTCCGGAAATCGCTCCCGATGCAAGAACCCTCATCTTCACCGTCGGCCTGGCATTTCTCACTACGCTGGTTTTTGCCCTAATACCCGCCCTTCATGCTTCCAGGATCGATCTCGTGCCCCTGCTGAACGAATCGGCATCCGGCGGGCAGGGTGGCCGGAGGCACTTGGGCCGCAATGCTCTGGTTGTCGGCCAGCTTTGCGTTTCGCTTGTCCTCTTGAGCCAGTCTGCCTTGCTGGTGAAGAGCTTCACACGCAGCCTGCGAGCGGATGTCGGGTTCGAGAATAAGGACATGCTCGTGGTGCAGACTGCGCTGGGCATGTACGGATATGACGAGAGCAGAGCCCACGCCTTTTTTCAGAAGCTGCAGGAAAGGGTCCGGGTGCTGCCCGGGGTAAGGAGCGTAAGCCTTGCAAGGCGCTTGCCCCTCAGCCTTTCGGGCGGCGGCATCAGTCAGCCGGTATCGATTCCGGGAGAGCAGAATGCCAGGAACATCAAGAACAACAGCGTGGATGCAGGCTTTTTCCAGGCTATGGGAATTTCGATCCTCAGGGGAAGGGCGTTTACGCCACAGGACATCGATTCGCGCGCCAGGGTGGTGATTATTAACCAGACATTCGCCGGAAGTGTCTGGCCCGGTGCGGATCCTGTGGGGCAGGTCCTGCGCATCGGCATTCCGCCACAGACGGATGCATTCACCGTGATCGGGATCGCGCGGGACGGCCCCATCAACAGAATCGGCGAAAATCCCGAGCCTTACTTCTATCAGCCTCTTGTCCGCGGTTTCGGCGGCGAGCTTTCCCTGCTGGTGGAAACCGACGGCAATCCGGGCGTGCTGGCAGGCCCGCTGCGGCAGGCAATTCATGCACTCGACAGAAGCGTATCTCCCTTTCTCATCAACACGCTGAGGGAGGTCATTCGTCAAGGGCTGTACGACCAGGAAATGCTGGCATCGTTCATGGGCGCCTTCGGCTTGCTCGGTTTGATTCTGGCCTCCTTCGGACTCTATGGTATCGTCTCCTATACGGTCAGCCAGCGCACGCGCGAAATAGGCCTGCGCATGGCTCTCGGGGCGCAGCGCAGCGACGCAGTGCGCCTTGTCCTGCGCCAGGGGCTGGTGCTCGCGCTCCTGGGCGCCGGCATAGGCTTGCCGCTGGCTCTCTCCGCGAGTTATTCCCTGCGCGGTGCACTCTACCAGGTCAGCCCGGCTGATCCAGTCGCGCTGGCTGGAACGGCACTCCTGCTCATCGCCGTGGCCCTTTTCGCCAGTTATATTCCTGCGCGTCGCGCGGCCAGAGTCGATCCTATGGTCTCCTTGCGCCAGCAATAAACAGTACGCTTCGTGGGACCCCTGCGATTCAGACAGTAACGGCGCGTATTGCCCGCCCGGCGTTCGGCACGGCATTCAGAGCCGCGATCGTTAGGGAGCGGGTAGTGTGCCAGCAGATCAAAGCAATCCGCTCCCTAACGGTCGCGGTTCTGTGCGGCCTCACGGCCTCCAGCGTCATCGCCTCAATACAGTCGACTCCCAGTGTCTGAATCGCAGGTGGGACCCTTGGCGCGTGCTCCACAGCCCGATCTGGCGTAAGATAGCGGCTCGGGATTGCATGATCCGGAGGACGTCGTCAGGGAAACTCCCGGTTGCACTCAACTGGTGAATGAGGAGGGCCTATGAGCCGGATACTACGAAGAAAGTTTTTCAAGACGGCTTGCGTCGCGGGTGTGGCCGCCGTTACCGGAAGCACGACGGGGTTGGGTGCGCACGGATCTCTTTTCGGCGCGGCGGCGCGGAAGCGCAAGCCAAACATCATCCTGATATTGGGGGATGACCTGGGTTTGACCGATGTTGGCTGTTACGGCGGAAAACTCATCCGCACCTGGCGCTTCAGGTGCCGGAAGACTCCCTGGCCGAATACGAGGGACGAGGGCTGGTCTCCTTTGCCCCCATTACCCAGGGCTTGCGCCCTGGGCTTTCCCGCCCAGCCCCTTCGGGGCTTAATCACTTGATTTGGCGGCACTAACAGGTCATTGTGGCCACTCTTGACTA
>Ga0113563_10000733_pt1 | contig 16868 bp, 15 predicted proteins | sample Mud3Dept3metaG_FD_80117 | JGI IMG/M metagenome (GOLD analysis project Ga0113563, IMG submission 80117) | Freshwater wetland microbial communities from Ohio, USA, analyzing the effect of biotic and abiotic controls - Mud 3 Core 4 Depth 3... | ecosystem: Environmental > Aquatic > Freshwater >...
ACCTCGTCTAGGGCCACCTCAGCGAACATCCCGTCGCTGGTTCAACTCCTCTTCGATGATCTTCGCTATCTCCCGGTAGGGTTGGGCGCCGGAAAGGAAACGCCCATTGATGAAGAGTGCGGGCGTGCCGCTGACCCCTGCTACGGCGCCATCACGCATGTCCTGCCTGACCTTGTTCGCATACTTACCTGAGTCGAGGCACGCGTTAAATGCGGCCGGGTCAAGTTTCAGCTTGGCAGCCTTAGCCTTCAGGTCGCTCTCATTCAAACTTGCCTGGTCCTCGAACATGGCGTCGTGCAGTTCCCAGAAGCGGCCTTGTTCCTGGCCGCACAACGAGGCCTCGCCTGCCTTCTGAGCGTTCGGGTGAAGACCTGTCAGGGGAAACTGGCGGAAGACCAGGCGCACGTCCTTGGGATGGTTTTTCTCCACTTCTTTGAGCGTCGCAGCCATGGTCCTGCAATAGGGGCATTGGAAATCCGAGAACTCGACGATCGTGACCCGGGCGCTCGCGGGGCCGCGTGACGGATGTCCTTCGCTCTCGACCTTGTTGCGCACGGGGCCGAGAAAGGAAGCGACCTCGTACTCTTTCTTCAGGCGTTGGATGAAGCCGCTCCTGGCGTTGGCGGTCGCTTGCTGTTGCAGGTATTGCTGGATCTGCGCGCCGACCTGCTCCTTGGGCTGATTGATGCGCGCCTTGTTGGACTCGTAGAAAGAGTTCACCTCTTCCGGGGAAGGAGGACGGACCTTGGCGTCTACTTCCCGGGCCAACAGCTCCTTCTCGCTGATACCTCGCTTTGCGGCCTCGGCAGCGAGCAACCTCCCCTCGATCAGACGAGCGAGACCCCTCTCAAGAGCCTGCTGCCGGTTGCGGGCGTAGTTGGCTTCGAACTGGAGTTTTTCCAGCTCGAGCTTCTCCAGTTCCGGGCCGGCAACCTTGTTCAATTCTTCCCCCGTAATCGGCTTGCCGTTGACGATCGCCACGGTCTGCGAGCCGGCCGGGGCTTTCTCCTGGGCATTGGGCAGCGAAGCAAACAGGGCGGCAATGAACGCTGCAAGGCCTGCAAAACTCATCAGTCGGCGCAAGGCATACACCTCCTCTCCGCAACCGCTACTGCGACCGTGTGGTCCGGACTGCCGGGTTCATCTCGTGGCTGACCTCGGATTCAGACAGAACGGGACACGGTGCGTGATCTGCTCATGACAACCTGTATCCGCCAAGAGATATTAACATGGTTCCAAACGCATCGGGGTCGATAGCGATTGCGACTGCGATAGCGATCCCGATGCCGATACCGAACGTTATTCCGTGGTGCTGCAGAATCCTTTCCTTTTTGGCAGGGGTTTTCAGGTGAGTAGTACAGTTCACAGCCCCGCCCCCGCCAATGTGAAATTGTCATCCATCCGGCTGGCCTGGTTGGAACTGAAGCCGCCGTTCCCTCTCCGGTCAGCGACCACAGAGACGGTGGAAAGTACCCGATCGCCTTGCCGGCTGAGTCGAACTCTCTGTAAGACTGATTGACAGTGACGACATCGAGGTCGCCGGCATTCGTCAAATCGCCGAGGCCAGCGTGGTCGGATCCGTGCCCGCGTTGCGGTCGATGGGCGGGCGGAAGCCTCCGAGGCGGTCTGAGACCGGCACGGACACGTCTCAAGGCGGTCTGGCCGTCTGTGTGACGACCTGCTGATGAACACTCGCCTCGGATTGAAATATTTATAAGACAATGCCGGTATCCGATTTACAATCCGCATGGCTGACCCTCAAGCCTCGATTGGGCATCACCGCGCCTGCGGGAGGCTGGGGGCATCCCATGGTTCAGACCCAACGCGACATCCTGTTGATGCCGCTCAAAGGAGTCACTCGTGAAGCGTATCTTTCAGGCGTTTTGTGTTTTTCTTCTGGTTTTTTCCCTGCCAGGCTGCTCCGCAAGCGGCGGAATCGTCAACTCCGACTATCCGATAACTCCCGTCTCATCCCGGGATGTCGACATTACCGATTCTTTCTGGGCGCCGCGGATCGAGACGACCCGGACGGTTACTTTGCCTTATCTGATCGGGCTGTCTGAAAAGTCGGGCCGACCGGTCGAGGGCAGACTTGCCGAAGCGGCCAGCGACTTCCTGGCGAAAAAGCCCGATCCGGCGCTACAGGCCTTGATTGAGGGCGGATTCGACAAAACCATCGAGCGGTTCAGAAATATGAAGGGAAAATGGGCTTCTTCCGGAGACGGTACGATGGGAGGAGTCGGGTACCTCGCCCAATCCGCGATCGCCTATTACGAAACCACGGGAAACCGGAAATTGCTCGACGCAGCGGTCGAAATCGCCGACGACCTCGTCGCCCTTTTTGGCCCGGGCAAACGGCATGACATTTCAAACCATGAGGGAGTGAAAATGGGTCTGATCCCTCTCTATCGCGCAACCGGGAATGAGAATTATGTCCGGCTTGCCAAATTCTTCCTGGACGAGCGGGGCAATGCCCAGAGCGGCCGGACGCTCTATGGGGAATACGCCCAGGATCACGTGCCCCTGAAATCACAGACCAGGGCCATCGGCCACGCTGTGCGGGCAACCTATCTTTACAATCCCCTGACCGACATCGTCGCGCTCACAGGGGATGTCGAATACGCCCGGGCGGTCGACAGGATCTGGGAAGACGCCGTCACAAAGAGGACATACCTCACCGGAGGCATCGGCACCTACCGGGACCACGAAGATTACGGCGACGATTACGACCTTCCCAATCTGTCCTGCTGGAACGAAATCTGTGCCGCGGTCGGCAATACATGGTGGAGCCACCGCATGTTTCTCCTGAACCAGGACGCAAAATATCTCGACGTCGCGGAGCGCATCCTTTACAACGGGCTCCTGGCCGGTGTATCGCTCACCGGGGATCAGTTTCTCTACCAGGCGCCGCTCAAGGCGTACGGCGGCTTCGCCCGCCAGCCGCGCTTCGGCCCGAACTGCTGCCCGCCCAATATCACCCGCTTTCTGGCCTCCATGGGTAAGCTGATCTACGCCACGGATGCAAAGGGGATTTATGTCAACCTGTTCATTGGCAGCAAGGCCCGGATCAGCTGGAAAAAGAATCCGGTCGGCCTCGAACAGGTGACGGACTATCCCTGGGACGGAAGCACGAGGATCAAAGTCGATCCGGCCGAAGATCAGGCGTTCGGCGTCTTTGTGCGCATCCCCGGATGGGCGAGAGGCGAGGCAATGCCGGGTGGGTTATATCGCTTCATGGATCCTCAGGATCCGGGATTCAAAGTTACGGTGAACGGTCAACCGGCGACCTATGCCATGGACAAAGGCTTTGCCAGGATCGAAAGAAGGTGGACGAAGGGCGACGTGATTGCGCTCGAATTTCCGATGACAGTTCAAAAAGTCCTGGCCGACGACCGAGCGTCGGACGACCGGGGAATGGTCGCCCTGCAGCGCGGCCCGCTCGTTTTCTGCGCCGAGGGAATCGACAACGGCGGCGCCGTGTTCAACCTGGTTGTGCCGGACAACGCGGGTTTCGATTTCGCCGTGCGGCGGGATGTCCTCGGCGGGATCGGTGTGATCAGCGGAAAGGTCCTGGCTCTGAGCCGGGGCACAGACAGGGTGTCGGTGCGGAAACAAGAGAAGGATTTTCGCGCCATCCCATTTTATGCCTTCGGGAACCGCGGCCCGGGCGAGATGGCAGTCTGGCTGGCTCGCGAGGCATCGAAAGCGGAGCTGCCACCCGTGCCGACGATAGCCTCCACCAGCCGCGCGACCTCCTCTTGCGGCGAAGGCTCGCCCACTGAAAATTACCCCGGCCACAAGCTTCCGAGCATCGCCCAGAGGTTCTATCCCAACGTCCAGGACGGGAGCGGAGACATCAAGGCGATCTTCGATCAGCTCGAGCCGGTGAATTCCCACGACGGTTCATCCTATTTCCTCAGGCTGCGGCCGCAGGCCGGAGATCAAGCCTGGGTTCAATACGATTTTCCGGAGGCTACCAGAGTCTCATCCGTGGACGTTTACTGGAAGGACGACAAGCAGTATTGTCCTGTGCCCAGAGCCTGGCGCCTCGTATACCGGGATGGAAGCGAGTGGAAGCCGGTCAAAGCGTCCGATGCTTACGGAGTGGAGAAAGACAGATTCAACACGGTCCACTTCGAGCCGGTCACGACCAGGTCCCTCCGTCTCGAGATCGCGCTCCGGGCCAGGACCTACCAGAAGGGATTGCTCGGCCCTCCTGACGCCAATTGGATGCGGGACAACACGACCTGGTACGAGGGCGGACTGATCGAATGGCGGGTCAATAAATAGAATCCACCGCAGCCTTTTTCCGCCATTGTCGTGGAACCAGGACAGTTTTGGCCCTTTTTTTAGCTTCCCGATCCGACGTGTGGATTTGATGCAGCGCCTTGACGCTCATAACTCTTTGTGTCCTCCATAAAGCCGTGATATAGCTTGCCGGGCTGTACTTGAAATATTGGTTGCCGGAATTTGACACAAGGGATTTTAAAATGAAGAGGATGGACTTTTTGAAATGCTGCACATCGGGCATTTGCGTTCGAGTCCATAGAATGTCACTGAGACAGACGGGGGAGCCTGTGGCTTCCCCGGGACCGATTGGCGGCCACGCCGCGCAGCGAGGAGTTGCATGACGGACGACGAACCGAAGAGCGCGATTGAACTGGCCATGGAGCGCCTGCGCAGGCAGGATGCCGAACAGGGTCTGGTTGAACAGCCTCTGACCGACGACCAGAAGCAGAGGATCGAGGAGGCGCGACGCGCGTGCCGGGCGAAGCTCGCACAGTTCGAAATCATGCACCGGTCGAAACTGTCGGGCACCTACGACCCGGAGGAGCGGGCCACGCTCGAAGGGCAGTATCGCAGGGATGTCGAGCGCGCCAACGAAGAAAGGGACCGTGCCATCGAAAAGATCCGGCGCGAAACGCAGGCATGAATCTTGAGTCCGAATCCACACCAGGGGCATGACGATTCGAAGTCGGAGTGAAATCCCTCTCTCAGTTGCCTTTCCATGCCGCGGATTATAATCCGCACCGACCTGAATGCATTTATATGATGCTTTTCCCGGATATGTGGGTAATGCCGATTAACGTGTGGGAATAGACTACATACCGGGTGTGCATAAGCCTGCCAACTCCCGCAGCGTATGCGACTAACCAGCTTGTTCTGTATGAGATAAGCCACAATTCGCTCCGGCTCCACCATGGCACGGGATTTGCCTATGAATACCGGGGAGGGGTGAGTCCTTTGTGCAACACCTTTGGCAGTGGCAAGCCATTGCAGGAGCTGGGCATGAGGTGCCCCTTTCTCAAGGATGCGGTAGTCAGGTATTGCAGCGTCTCAGGATTCAAGAAAATGATTGCCCAAGTCCCCGGACATGAGGGCGAGGAGAAGTGTTCCGGCGCAAGTTATGCTGACTGCTCCGTAGCCCGGCAGCATGGGATCGCGATCGCAACAGAGCCGCGCTGCCCTTTTCTCCAGGAATCGCAGGCACAGTATTGCTCGGCTGCCGCCGTCACGAAGTTCATCCCTTACAGCGGCGTGAGTTTTTCCCGTTGCGGCGGCGAAGACCATCGTGTGTGTGAACTATACGTTGCTCATCAAACGGGTGAAAAAGGGCGCAGCTAGAGCTAGCGTGCGCACGATGAATCCCGTGCGGGGGCGGTTCGGTAAGAGTCCGATCCGAAAACTCTGATGGGAGGATGAGGTTGATGCAAATCGAACGGAAAATGAAGCAGCAGCGGGAGGCGCATCCCGGATGGGCGAGTGAAATCGCGCAGCTGCCCGGGTGCGAGAAGCTTTTCTCCTGCATTCAGTGCGGCACCTGCTCGGGCACCTGTCCGCTGTCCATTTACATGGATTACACGCCGCGGCGCATCATCAATCTGGTCCGGGAGGGTTTTCAGGAAGAAGCCTTGGCGTCACAAACGATCTGGCTGTGTGCTTCCTGTTACTCCTGCGCCGCGCGCTGCCCGCAGAAGATCCAGTTGACGGATGTCATGTACAGCCTCAAGCGGGAGGCCATCAAGAAAAAGCTGTTTCCCAAGCGCTTCCCGATTCCTGTGCTGGCGAGCGAATTCCACAAGATGGTGGCCAAGCGCGGACGCAGCTCGGAGATGTGGCTGGTTATGCGCATGGCATTGAAATCGAATCCAATGATTCTGCTGACCATGATGGGAACGGGATGGCAGCTGTTCCGCACCGGCCGGATGTCGCTTCGTATGGAAAAGATCGACCGTGTGCATGAGCTTCCGCACAAAAGCGTGGGAGCAACGGAGGTTCACTAATGGCGGAAGGATACGTATATTTTCCCGGCTGTTCGCTCAAGAGTACGGGCGTTGCTTACGAAGAGAGTCTTCTCACGCTGTTTCGCCTGCTGGATGTGAAGCTCCAGGAGCTCGACGACTGGAACTGCTGCGGTGCGACCTCCTATATGGCGATCGATGAGGACTCGGCGTTCGCGCTTTCCGCGCGCAATCTGGCTCTGGTCCACAAGTCGGGCAACAGCCAGGTTCTCGCCCCCTGCGCTGCGTGCTATCTCGTTCTGAGGAAGACCCAGGACTACGTGCAGCGCTACCCGTCGATCCGCGCGCATGTGAGTTCCACTCTCAAGGCGGCGAATCTGCCCATGGCTGCCGATTCTGTCCACACGCGCCACCCGCTGGAAGTCCTTTACAACGACATCGGCGTCAATCGGATCCGCTCCAAGGTGAGCCGCAAATGGCAAGGCGGGCCGGTAGTCTGCTACTACGGCTGCCAGGCGGTCCGTCCTTATTATGAAGTGGATAAGCCGGTGAATCAGTCCCGCATGGAGGAGCTCCTCGATGCTGCGGGGATTCCCACGGTGAATTTCGCGCTGAAAACCAAGTGCTGCGGCGGCTCGCTGACGGGCACGATTCATTCCGTGGGACTGCGGCTCAACTACATCATCCTGAAAGAGGCGGCGCGCAAGGGGGCGAAAGCGATTGTGACTCTCTGTCCCTTGTGCCAGTTCAACCTGGATGCCTACCAGTCCGAGATCCGCAGGCGCATGAAGGAAAATCTGGACATGCCCATATTCTATTTCACCCAGGTGCTGGGCTGGGCTTTGGGAGGAGGTACCCGCGAACTGGGGCTCCACAGGGCCATCTCGGGCACGACTCTGGTCAAGCAGTGGTTTTCCGCGGCAAAGGAGGTAGCGGCTCATGTCTAACCAAAACGGCTCGGTTCGTATCGGCGTCTATATCTGTCACTGCGGAACCAACATCGCGGGCACGGTCGACGTGAAGTCGGTGGCGGAGCGTGCGGCTCGCCTGCCCGGAGTCGTGGTCTCCCGCGAATACAAGTACATGTGTTCCGATCCCGGCCAGGAACTGATCCGTTCCGATGTGCAGGAACACAAGATCAATCGGGTGGTGGTGGCCTCGTGTTCGCCGCTCCTGCATGAACACACCTTCCGCAAGGCAGCGGAGAAGAGCGGATTGAATCCGTACCTTACCCACATGGTCAACATCCGCGAGCACGATTCCTGGGTGCACGTGGGTCAGAAGGAAGAGGCCACGCGAAAAGCCGACGACCTGATTCGCGCGGCTGTCCGCCGGATCCGGTACCACAAACCGCTGGAGAAAGGGTACGTGAAGATCCAGGCGGACGTGCTGGTGGTGGGCGGCGGAATCGCCGGCATTCACGCGGCGCTCACATTGGCCAACGCGGGCAAACATGTGTACCTGGTGGAACGCGATCCCACCATCGGCGGGCACATGGCGAAATTCGACAAGACCTTCCCCACGCTCGATTGCGCGGCGTGCATCCTCACACCCAAGATGACTGCCGTCAAGGCGCATCCGAACATCACGCTGTGGACCCTCTCGGAGGTCACGGCGGTGGAGGGATATGTCGGCAACTATGAGGTGACGGTGACGCGCCACCCGCGTTACATAAACGAGGAGCTTTGCGCCGGCTGCATGCAGTGCGTGGAAGCCTGCGTCTACAAACAGGCCCGCTTCGACGATGAATTCAACGAAGGCCTGGGAAAACGTAAACCGGTCTACATCCCCTTCCCGCAGGCGATACCGCAGGTCGTTCTCATCGATCCGGAGGCCTGCATCGAGTTCAAGAAGGGCACCTGCAAGAAGACCTGTGTCGAAGCCTGCGGCGACCGGCACGCGATCGACTTCCAGCAGAAGGATGAAGTCAAGAAGATCAAGGTCGGCACCGTGGTGCTGTCCACGGGCTTTCAGGCCGTGGATCCGAAAAAGGTCCCCTATTACGGATACGGCACCTATCCCAACGTCTACAGCTCGATGGAAGTGGAGAGGCTGATCAACGCCTCCGGCCCGACCGGAGGAGAGGTTGTCCTGCGGGACGGCTCCCACCCCAAAAGCGTCGGGATCATCCACTGCGTCGGTTCCCGGGACGAGTATACGAACAAGTGGTGCTCGCGCGTCTGCTGCATGTATTCGCTGAAGCTGGCCCACCTGATCAAAGAGCACACCGGCGCGGAGATATTCAATTTCTACATCGACATGCGCACGCCGGGGAAAGGCTTCGAGGAGTTCTACCAGCGGCTGCTGCAGGAGGGAGTGCATTTCATCCGGGGCAAGGTGGCGGAGGTGACCGACTGGGCTCTGGACAAGTCGGAGGAAGGGAAGCTGGTGCTCCGTGTCGAGGACACCCTGAGCGCCTTCGTGCGCCGCATCCCGGTCGACATGGTGGTGCTGTCTGTCGGGCTGGAGCCGCACGCCGACGCGCAGGAAGTGCGCCGGCTGTTCAATATCAGCTGTGGAGGGGAGGGCTTCTTCACGGAGCGGCACCCGAAGCTGGCGCCGGTCTCCACGTTCACCGACGGCGTGTTTCTCGCCGGCTGCTGCCAGGGTCCCAAGGACATCCCGGACACGGTGGCCCAGGCCGGGGCGGCGGCCTCGGAAGCGCTGGCCCTGATCGACGCCGGCCAGATCGAGATCGAGCCCAACACCGCCTATGTGGTGGAGGAGGCGTGTTCCGGGTGCCAGACCTGCATCGGGCTCTGTCCGTATCATGCGATCACGCGCCTGGAAGACAAGAAAAAAGCTACCGTCAACCCGGTGCTCTGCAAGGGCTGCGGCACATGCGTAGCCGCCTGTCCGTCGGGATCGCTCCGGCAGAACCTGTTCGAAGATGAGCAGATTTTCGAAGAGATCGAGGGGGTACTTGACTATGCCAGATAAAACCTTTGAACCGAAAATCGTCGCCTTTTTCTGCAACTGGTGCACCTACATGGCAGCGGACTCCGCCGGAGTATCGCGCATGAAATACGCGCCCAACGCGCGCGTCGTGCGCCTGATGTGCTCCGGGAGGATCGATCCCCAGTTTGTCCTGGATGCTTTCGCCAAGGGGGCCGACGGAGTCCTGATCGGCGGCTGCCACCCGGGGGACTGTCATTACCAGGAAGGGAACTACAAGACCTTGCGGCGGGTGCAACTCTTGAAGCGCGTGCTCAAGGAAATGGGGATTGAGGAAGAGCGTTTCCGGCTCGAGTGGATCTCCGCGGCCGAGGCGGAGAGGCTCAGGGCCACGATGAACGATATGGTGGAAAAGGTCCGGGCCTTGGGCCCGCTGCGCCTGTCAAACAAGGAAGTCATGCGCGAGGAGGTGGCGGTCTGATGAGCGACAAACCGAAAGTTGCCTTTTACTGGTGTGCCTCCTGCGGAGGTTGCGAGGAAACGGTCGTCGATCTCGAGGAGAAGATCCTGGACGTGGTTGCGGCGGTCGACATCGTGTTCTGGCCGGTCGCACTCGACTTCAAGCGCAAGGACGTCGAGGCGATGGCCGACGGGTCGATCCTGGCGGCCTTTGTCAATGGCGCGATCCGCACGACCGAGCAGGAGGAAATGGCTCACCTGCTGCGCAAGAAGTCCAATCTGCTCATTGCCTTTGGGGCCTGTGCGCAGCTCGGGGGAGTGCCGGGCCTGGCAAACTCCTGGGACCGGCAGGCGCTGCTCAAAGCGGTCTACCGCGAGGCGCCGAGCACAGTCAATCCCGAGGGCACAGCGCCCCAAGCGGAGTTTGCCGATCACGGCCGGAACCTGACTCTGCCGACCCTGTTTGATACCGTTAAGACTCTGGATCAGACGGTGCCGGTCGACTATTTCGTTCCCGGCTGCCCGCCGACCCCCAAGCTCCTGCTCCAGGCGGTGCAAACCCTGTTGAGCGGCAAACTGCCGGAAAAAGGCACGGTCCTGGCTCCCGACACGGCGCTCTGTGAGGAGTGCCCGCGCAAAGACACGCGCCCGGAGAAACTGGTGATCAAGGAGTGGAAGCGGCCCCACCAGATCCTGATCGATCCGGAAAAGTGCCTGCTGGCCCAGGGGCTGCTGTGCCTGGGTTCGGCGACGCGCGGCGGCTGCGAAGCGCTGTGCGTCGAGGGCAACATGCCCTGCAGCGGCTGCTTCGGCCCGACCAGCCGGGTCCGGGATTATGGCAGCAAGGCGCTGTCCTCCCTGGCTTCCATCGTTGACAGCAAAGACGAAGCCGAGATCGACAAGATCCTCGCGCAGATACCCGACCCTGTGGGCACGCTCTATCGTTACAGCATGCCCGCATCACCCTTGCGCAGGAAAAAATTGGAGGTGCACTGAGATGCCGGACAACCTGCAACAGAGGAGAATCACTATTGATCCCATCACCCGCCTGGAAGGGCACGGCAAGATTGACATTCTCCTGAACGACCAGGGGACAGTCGACCGCGCCTATTTTCAGGTGCCCGAGCTCAGGGGATTCGAGAAGTTTGCTGAGGGCAGGCTGGCGGAGGACATGCCGCAGATCACCTCGCGCATCTGCGGCGTCTGCCCGATGGCCCATCACATGGCTGGCACCAAAGCCCTCGACAGTCTGTACAAGGTAACCCCCACTCCGGCAGCCCGAAAGATCCGCGAGCTGGTGTACAGCACTTTCATGGTTGAGGATCATGCGCTCCACTTTTATTTCCTGGGCGGGCCTGACTTCGTCGTGGGTCCAAATGCCCCTGCCGCGGAACGCAACGTCCTGGGAGTGATCGCCAAGGTCGGGCTCGAAGTGGGGAAGAGGGTCATCGAAACGCGCCGGAAACTGCGCAAGCTGATAACGCTCACGGGAGGGAAGGTCGTCCACCCGGTGTTCGGCCTGCCCGGAGGAGTCGCAAAGTGCATCAGCTCTTATGACAGTGTCCTGTTTCAGGCCGCGGCTGCCGAAGCGGTGGAATTCGCCCGCTTCACTCTCGGAGTCTTCGACAACATCGTCCTCAAAAACTCCGACTACGTGAACATGATTCTCTCCGATGCATTTACGCACCGGACCCACTACATGGGCATGGTGGACGAAAAGAACAAGTGCAACTTCTATGACGGCGTTCTCAGGATCGTGTCCCCCGAGGGCAAGGAAGTCGCCCGGTTCAGGGCGGATCAGTATCTCGACTATGTGGCCGAACATGTGGAACCGTGGAGTTACATGAAGTTCTGCTACATCAAACCGATCGGCTGGAAGGGCTTTGTGGATGGGGCCGACAGCGGCATTTACTGCGTCGCGCCGCTCGCAAGGCTCAACGCCTCCGACGGCATGGCGACGCCGCTGGCGCAACAGGCCTATGAGCAGTACTTCGCCACGCTGGGCGGCAAGCCGGTGCATCATACGCTCGCCAATCACTGGGCGCGCCTGGTGGAACTGCTCTATGCGGCGGAACGCATGCAGCAACTGGCCGAGGACCCGGAGATTACCGACACAAACATACGGACTCTTCCGACGGCGACGCCCGAGGAGGGGTTTGGGGTGGTGGAAGCGCCCCGCGGCACTCTCTTTCATCACTACCAGACCGATGAGCAGGGACGGATCCGCAAGGCGAACCTGATCGTCGCGACGCAGAACAACGCCGCCCGCATCGCCATGAGCGTAGACAAAGCGGCAAAAGGCCTCATATCCGGCAACAATGTGTCCGAAGGCCTGCTGAACATGGTCGAGATGGCCTTCCGCGCCTATGATCCGTGCAACGGGTGCGCAACACATTCGTTGCCCGGAAGCATGCCTCTCCTGGTATCTGTCCGCAACCCGGAGGGGAAGACCGTCGCAACACTCAGACGGGATGGTGACGGCACGATCCACAAGACGGCTGGATAAGCTGTCCCTCCCGGCTCGTCCTGTCGGCGGGATGCCTACCGGCATCCCGTCGTTTTTTTTCATCACGATTTGGTGCGACGAATGACAACGCGAATTTTGTGTCTCGGGAATTCGCTACTGGCCGACGATGCCTTCGGACTTGTCGTGGCGGAGGAGTTGCGGAAGCAACGGCCGGATCTCGACGTCTGCGAATCGACGGCGTCCGGATTTGATCTCCTGGATTCCACACTGGGCGCCAGGCGCCTGATTGTGGTGGACACATGGCAGAGTGGAACCGTTCCCCCTGGAACGGTATCTGTATTCCATGAGGGAGAGGTCCGGAACACTCCGGGCGGATCTCCCCATTACATCGGCCTGTTCGAGGCGCTGCGTCTGGGCAGGGCGCTTAATCTTGCCGTGCCGGAAGAGGTGGCTATCGTCGCCGTCGAGCCCGCGGATTGCCTGACTGTGGGCGGCAAGATGCATGATGCGGTGCGTGCTGCGATAACGGAGGTTGTCGCCAAAGTTGCAGAAATGACCTTGCCCGACACCGATCGTGGCTCGAATCGCTGTCCTCACCCCTGAAGAAACAGTCGCCCGCTTCGTGAGGCTGATCAACCACTTCCTGAACGTGCAGCATTGCCGCCCCGGCAACGCGTCAGGCGCGCAACCTGGTTTTGCGGACGCTTGCGTCTCATGGCAGCTTGACAGTGATCCAGGGTGCGGCGGCATCGGGCGCCGGCGAGGGGATCACCCAGAGCACAGTCCTCCCAACCCGCCAGAACGGCCGCAGGCGCTTGATCGCGGCCACTGGACCCGCAGGGAACAAAAGGACACCCATTTTTCGTGATTCTCTGCTTTATGAGTGTCCTTGTTCTTCTTTGCCGGGTTTCGCGGGAGTAACGCTTCAGCGCCATTTCGCTCCGGGTGGCATTCAACGCCACCCGGTAAAGCCAAGATCGGAATCCGCCGCGTGCGGGATCGAAAGTGTGAGCGGCTTGCGATATGCGCCAGAAAGTCTCCTGCAGCAGGTCCTCGGCAAGCGCTCGCTCGCCTGCAAACCGGAGAACGAAGTTGAAGACGCGAACTTCGTAGCGGCCATAAAGCGCACGGAAGGCGTCGACGTCCCGCCTGCACACCCGCCTCATCAAGACCTCGTCCGACAGGGTTTCGGTTTCCATGGCCACCTGTTCAGATGTTCATACCGGCTAAGGAGGGAAAAGGTTACATCGGGGCAGGGCGAAGGGCCATATTCGTAATCAACATCCGGAATAAATGGAATCGGCCGGTTCCGGCAAACCTGCCTGCAGTGTCCGGGATTTGACCTGAGTTGTGCGCTGCTGGCGAGTTACGTCATAAGCCTCCGCCTGCTGATGGCCCGCCGGTTCCCGGAGCGGATGTCGGAGCGCTGGGACGCCTCTCCCGGCTCGGGGCCTTTGTGGAACCTCGATGACGCTGTGAGGTATCCACACTAACTCCGGACAGCGCCCGAAGGCCCCCTCGGGATCTTGTACTTCTTGATCTTGTCATACAGCGTGGAGCGGTCGATTCCCAGCAGGCCGGCGGTCTTCCTGATATTGCCCTGCGTGCGTTGGAGGGTAGCCAGGATGGCCTCGCGTTCCATTTGCTGCAGGGTCAGATCGCGCGGCACGGCCCAGCTATGTTTCTCCTGCGGGTTCCGTCGGAGGAAGGCCAGGTCCTCGCTGGTGAGCACCGTATTTCTGCAGGTGACGATGGCGCGTTCTATCGCATTTTCGAGCTCGCGGACGTTGCCCGGCCAGTCATAATCGAGGAGCGACTTGAGCGCGTCCTCACTGATGTCCGCCACTTCCTTGCCCAGTTCAGGGGACAGCCGCTCGATGAAGCTGCGCGCCAGCAGCGGAATGTCCTCGCGGCGCGACCGCAGCGGCGGTATCCGGATGTTGATGACGTTCAGCCGGTAGTACAGGTCGTCGCGGAACTTCCCGTTCTGGACCTCCTCCTGCAGGTTGCGGTTGCTCGCAGCGATCACCCGGGCATCCACCTGGAGTTCCTTCCAGCCGCCGACCCGGTAGAAGCAGCGTTCCTGGAGCACGCGCAGCAGATCCATCTGGAGTTTCGGGGATATGTCGCCGATCTCATCGAGGAAAATAGTGCCCTCGTCTGCGAGCTCGAACTTCCCCTTCTTCTGCGAGGCCGCGCCCGTGAAGGCCCCTTTTTCATGGCCGAACAACTCGGATTCCAGCAGGGTCTCCGCAAGTGCGGCGCACGACACTCCGACGAACTGTTTGGATGCGCGTTCTCCCGAATAATGGATCGCCCGCGCGATCAGCTCCTTGCCGGTGCCGCTCTCTCCCTCGATCAGGACGGTGCTCCGCAGGCTGGCCACCTCGCGGATGAGTTCGAAGATCTCGTGCATCTTCGAATTTTTGCTGATGATGTCGTGAAAGGAGTAATGGCCCGTGAGCTTCTTGCGCAGGATAAGGTTTTCGCGCTGCAGGTTCTTGACATTGATGATGCGGCTGACCAGCAGCGAGATCTCCTCGGGATTGAACGGCTTGACGATATATTCCTGGGCGCCCTCCTTCATGGCGCTGATCGCCGTGTCGACGGTGGCATAGGCGGTGATGATGATGATGGACGCATCCGGGCGGATCTTGCGGATCTCCATCATGGTCTCGATCCCGTCCATGCCGCCCGGCATCTTCAAATCAATGAAGCAGATCGCGTAGTCTTTGCGCGCAACCATCGACACGGCTTCGCGCCCGGACGCGACCGAATCGACGGCGTAGCCGTCCTCGAGCAGCCACGCGGCCAGGGATGCGCGCATCGCCTCTTCATCGTCGGCAACCAGTATCTCCCAGCGACTCTTCATGCTGATTCCCCCGCGTGCCCCGCGACGGGCAGGATTACCGTGACCGTCGTCCCATTCCCGGGCCGGCTCTGCACTTCGATGCGACCCCGATGTGCCAGAACGATCTCACGTGCCACAGTCAGGCCCAGCCCGAGGTTGTCATACCGGTTCCTGGTCGAAAAAAAAGGATCGAATATCACGGGCAGGAGTTCGGGAGCAATACCTTCCCCCGTGTCGCGAATTTCCAGGACGACTCCTTCCCCCTGTCCCGGCAACCGGGTTTCCACCACTACCTCGCGGCGCTCGCTCTGTTCCAGCGCCTCGGCGGCATTCATGAAAAGGTTCAATAAAGCCTGCTGCATCCGCACGCTGTCACAGCGGATTCTTGGCAGCAGGTCGGAAAGGTGCAGGTGTGTTTCGATGTCTCCCACCTTGAACATGTGCGAGGCGAGGGATACGGCTCGCCGGACGACCTCGTTCGGGTCCGCCGGCCGGGGCTCCTGGCCTTTCGCGTGCGCGAACATCACGAACTCGGAGGCGAGCCGCCCCGCGCGCGCGGTTTCCCTGATCACATGTGAGAGGTGCTCGCGGAACTCCGCGATCCGCTCCGGCGGAACGCCTTCGCCCTTCAGGATATGCTGCATCAGGCTGGCGAGGTTCAGCGCAGCGGAAACCGGATTGATGATCTCATGTGCCACAGGCGCCGAGAGCTTGCCGATCAGACGCCAGCGATCGCTTCCGAGGATCCTGTCGAACCGGCCGGCCGGCAGATCGATTTCCGCTGCTCTGACGGACAATGCGGGAACCGTAACCGTCACTTTCGGGGAACCGCGTACCTCTCTGGCCTTTCTCCGGGATGGTTTCCCCCGCACTCGTTTTCCTGCCCGTTTCATATTCTCCTGCATCAGTCCAGAGACTGCGCCCGGCCTGCTCCGGCATGATGATAGTCGCATATGGCTCATCGCTGCGACAAAAAACGAATTATAAGCCGCTGCAAGTCTGTGCAGTATCGCTTTTAAATCTGCGAATATGGATCCATGGGAATATCTGCGAAATATATCCGCAATATGGATTCGGAGGGATTACAATGGCAGGTGCTCCGTCGTGTGGAGGAATCCCATGAATCTGAAATCCCTGAAAGAAATACCACCGTGGGATTGGCCGGAGAACGCGGCCGGTCTGATACTCGAAACACTGAAAGACGTCACAGCGAAGGTATCCCAAAAACTGCTGGCCGCCGATCTGGCCGGCGAAATCGTCGTAATGAACGACGAGATCGCAAAAACGCTCAGTCAGATTGTTTCTGATCAGTCCCAACCGATAGAACTGCGGGCCAGCGCGGCGATTTCGCTGGGTCCCGGCCTGGAGGAGGCGGGTATTCGTGGCTTCGACGACGAGGTCGACGTCGCGCTTTCCGAAAATACAGTCCGCAGCATCCGGCGCTCCCTGCGCAAGGTTTTTTTTGAAGCCAGCGCGCCCAAGGAAGTGCGCCGCAGGGTCCTGGAAGCTTCCGTGCGCTTCCCGGAAGGCTGGCACCAGGGCGCCGTGCGCGGCATCTGTGCCTCGGACGACGAGGAGTGGCGCCTTACTGCCGTGTTTTGCATGCGATACATCAAGGGTTTCGAATCCCAGATCCTCGAGGCTCTGGAGAGCAAGAATCAGGGCATCCGATACGAGGCGGTCCGTGCGGCGGGGGAATGGGAATTGACATCCGCCTGGCCCCATATCGCTGCTCTGCTCGGGACGCCGGATACGGAAAAGGATCTGATTCTGGCCGCGATTGAAGCTGCGCCGGTCATCTGTCCTGAGAAAGCAGCCGACTATCTTGACGACCTGGCCGATTCAAAGGACGAAGATATCTCCGAAGCGGCGCTGGACGCACTGCTGGAGATGGATCACGAAGCGAGCTGGGACGAAGACGGTGAGGGTTTTGACGAAGACATTGAGGAGGACG
>Ga0113563_10000735_pt1 | contig 16855 bp, 16 predicted proteins | sample Mud3Dept3metaG_FD_80117 | JGI IMG/M metagenome (GOLD analysis project Ga0113563, IMG submission 80117) | Freshwater wetland microbial communities from Ohio, USA, analyzing the effect of biotic and abiotic controls - Mud 3 Core 4 Depth 3... | ecosystem: Environmental > Aquatic > Freshwater >...
CCGGACCCGGAGGTCGTGGCGTTCCTCAAGGTCGGCCGGCGCGCGGGCGATCCCGCGAACAAGACGCGCATCGACATGCCGCCGCGCGGTGGCAACCCGGGATTCACCGACGCCGATCTGGCCGCGATCACGGCCTGGATGCGCACGCTCGGGCCGCCCTGATCTCCGCCGCGCGGCGGCGGGAGGCGCGCGCTCAGCCCGGGTCGACGATCCGCAGCGAAGCCGCGTCGTCGGCGAGCGCCATCACCCGTACCCGGCCGGCGTCGAAGCGGAGCGTGCCCGCGAAGGCGGGACGCGGCAGCTCCCCGGCGCCCGGCGGCGGATCGACGGGCAGGAAACGGACCTCCACGCGGCGCTCGCCGGGGGCCACCAGCACGAGCTCCTCGACCACCAGCGGCCGGGTGCGGCGCAGGCCCCGGTGGACGATGCGCCGGTCCACGCGCGGGCGGCCGTCCACGGCCACCTCGAGCCGGTAGTCGACCGCGGTCTCCTCGCAAGTGCGCGCCTGCCGCATGTGCGCGGGCAGGGCGGCGAGCTCCCCGGCGCTGCGCTCGCGGCAGATCTCGACGCGCGCGCGCGCGGTGCGCAGCGACAGGCGGAGCGCGCCGTCCGGGCTCGCCGCGCCGACCGGCAGGTGCGCCAGCGCCGAGATGGCGGCCAGCACCGCCAGCGCCAGCGCCAGGCCGGCCGCGCCGCGCGCGAGCGGGCGCAGGTCAGGCATCGGCGACCTCCACGAGCTGGTCGGTCGCCGCGCACTCCGGCTCGACCACGACGCCGGACTCGGGCCGGGCCTCGAGCGCGGCGACCGCGCCGCGCAGCGCCGCGATCTCCCGCCGTGCGGCCGCGAGCTCGCCCGGGGAGAACGCGCCGAGCGCGACCCGGCGCCGGTCGACGCGCTCGCGCAGCTCCGCCTCGCGGCCGTGGAAGAGCCGCTCGGCGAGCCACTTCGGCCCCTCGCGGAAGCTGCAATCGCGGCCCGGGCAGGAGAGCAGGAAGACGCCGCCCGTCCCGCTCCGGAGCAGCAGCTCGACCACCGAGGTGTGGACCGATCCGGCGCAGCCGACCAGGTGGAGCTCGGCGGCCGCGACGCCGAGGTCCGCAGCGCGCCCGGCGATCGCATTGCGGCAGCCGATCACCACCACCTCGCGCCCGCTGGGCGGCTGGGCGAGCAGCCAGCCGCGCGCCTCGGCGAGCTGGTCGCGCCCGGTGCGCCCGGCCGGGCCGACCCCCATCGGTGCGCACGAGCCGGCGCAGATGCCGCAGCCGACGCAGCGCTCCGGGTCGACGCGCGCGACCAGCTCCGAGCTCTGGCGGCCACCCGCGCGGGGCACCATGGCGATCGCCTCGTACGGGCAGTCCTGGTAGCAGGTCGTGCAGCCGGTGCACAGGTCCTCGTCCACCGCGGAGGGCCGGATCGGACGGCGCGGCCGCCAGTAGAGCGGCGCCGCGGCGGCGAGCGCGACGACGCCCGCCCAGAGCCCGACCAGCGCGAGCGGCGGCAGCCGCTTCGCGGCCGGCAGCCAGAAGGCGTAGAAGAGGTCGAGGTGCATCGCGCCGGGCAGCGCGAGCAGGTCGGCGGCCGGCGCCAGCGCCACCGGCCAGAGCGCGGCGAAGAGCGCGAGCAGCGCGAGCGTCGCCCGGCGGACCCGGCGCGGCGGCAGCAGCACCGGACGGGCCACCTGCGAGACGTGCAGCCAGAGGCCGGCCGCCAGCCCGAGCGGCGCCGCGACGTGCAGGAAGAGGTTCATGAAGAAGAACGACGACGGCACCGGCTCGACGCCGTCGAAGGCGCGCCGGATGGGCAGCGAGAAGATGGGCAGCAGGTCGAGCAGGCGCGCGCCCTGATCGGCGATCTGGAGCCCCTGCGCGTCCCAGACCAGGACCAGCCCGGTCCAGCCGCAGAACATCACCACGCCGAGCAGGGCGAGGCCGGAGATCCAGGCGAGCGTGCGCGGGCCCCAGGTCTGCCCGGCGGCGAGCTTGCGCAGCAGGTGGAGGACCGTGGCTGCCATTGCGAGGTCGGCGGCATAGCGGTGGAGCGAGCGCGCCCAGGAGCCCAGGAAGACCTCGTCCTGGATGTGCGCGACCGAGGCGTGGGGTTCCGCGATGCGGTAGAAGAGGAAGAGGTAGAGGCCGCTCGCGAGGGTGACCAGGAAGCAGAGCACCGCCAGGTTGCCGCTCTGCAGGAGCGGGTTGAAGCGCGAGCCGTAGACGCGCTCGAACAGCCGGTCGAGCGGCGCCAGGAGCGCCGTCACGCCGCGCGCGGCGCGCGGCGGGCCCGCGGGACCCGGTTCGGGATGCGGGGGCGCGCTCGGCGCGGCCGGGGCGGTCACGAAGCGGTGCGCTCCACCCGGAGCGCGGCCTCGACCAGCCACGCGACCGGCGGATCGAGGAAGCGGTAGGCGATGCGCCCCTCGCCGTCGAGCACGTAGATCAGGCCCGGGTGCGAGATGTCGCCGGTCTTCTCGTCGCGCGCGAAGCCGATGCCGTAGGCCTCGAGCGCGGCGAGCACGTCGGGCACCGGCCCGGACAGGACGCGCGCGCCGGGGAGCCCTTCGAGCTGCCAGGCGCGCGCCACGCCGGCGAGCGCCGCGGGCGTGTCGCGCCAGGGATCGAGGGTGACCACCACGAGCGGCGGCGGCGGCCCGGGATAGGAGGCGAGCGCGGCGCGCAGGCGGTGGACGAGCGCGGGGCAGACGATCTGGCAGTGGCCGTAGGCGAAGGTCATGAGGACCGGCCGCCCGCCGAGGGCGGCGAGGTCGAAGGCGGCGCCGTGCTGGTCGACGAGCGCGAGCGGTGGCGCCGGGTCGGTGGTGCGGGGGTAGGCCTCGGGGAGAGGCTCGGCGGCCTCCTCGAGCGCGGGTGCGGCGGCACGCGCGGCGGCGCCGACACGGCCCGCCACCCAGACCCCGCCGAGCAGCAGGGTGGCGGCCACCGGGGCGAGCAGCAGCCAGCCCGCGGCGCGGCGGGCGAGCGCGGCCAGCGCGTCGGCCAGATCGCGCCCCCAGACCACGGCCAGGAAGGTGAGCATCGAGAGCGGCCCGAGCAGCAGGAGCATCCAGCCCCAGGTGTCGGGCAGGCCGTTGGGCAGCGTCCCGAAGCAGACCGAGCGCGTGCGCTCGAACCACGCGGGCGGCGCCGGCAAGGGGGCGAAGGCGAGCGTCCACCAGCCGACCGTGATCGCGAACCAGCCCAGGAAGGCGCCGAGCGCGAAGCGCGGCGCGTGCACGGCCCGCTCGGCATTCGCCATGGCGGTCTCCCCGGCCCCCCTCAGCCCATCTTCCAGATCATCGAGAGCACCTTCCAGTTCGTGAAGTAGTAGAGGATGAAGACGGCGAGGAAGACGAACACCAGCACCAGGGTGCCCGGCGTGCCCGCCTCGTGGGCGGCCGCCGACGCCTCCGCCGAATGGGTCTGCGGCGGCAGGCGCAGGATGCCCTGGGGGATGCCGCGCGCGTCCGGTCCGGGCGCGGCCAGGTCGACCTTCTCGCCGAAGAAGACCGAGCCGACGGCGATCGCCACGAACATCAGCACCGCGATCGCGGCGAGCGTGCCGCCGATGCCGATGCCCGCCATCAGCACGTCCACCACGGGCGGGAACTCGAGCGTGAACGGCGCCTCCGGAAACGTGATGTCGGCGTGCCGGCGCGGCACCCCGAAGCTGCCCGCGAAGGTCATGCTCATCGACAGCAGGGAGATGCCCGCCGCGAACAGGTAGGGCTGCCACTTGGCCATCGCCCAGAAGCGCACCCTGCGCTGGAAGACGAGCGGGATCAGGTAGTAGGTGACGGCCATGAACGCCAGCGCGGTGCCGCCCACCACCGTGACGTGGAAGTGCCCGGGCACGCGCAGCGTGTTGTGGACGATGATGTTGATCTGCTCGGTGCCCTGGGTGACGCCGGTGATGCCGCCCATGAAGCCGAAGATGACCAGCGAGAGCCAGAAGCCGGAGAAACCGGGGTCCGACCAGGGCGCGCGGCGCAGCCACTCGAAGCGTCCCTTGACGAAACCGCGCAGGCGCATGCCCATCTCGACACCGGCCGGGACCGTGAAGCCGTGGATCATCGAGGCCAGCACCGCGAGGTACATGGCGTAGCTGGTGTTCCAGATCTTCCAGGCCGGGCCCATGCCGGGGTCGACCAGCAGGTGGTGCGCGGAGGCCATCGAGATGAACAGCACGTAGAGCGTGAACGCCCAGCGGCTGACCTTCTGGTTGACCACCACCGCGCCCACGGTGAGGCCGCCCAGCAGGTACCAGATCGACACCATGGCGGCGACGTTGATCTGCTGCGAGGAGTGGCCGAGGCCCCAGAAGATCATGCGATAGACCTGGGGATCGACGGTGCCGATGTCGAGCGACCAGAGGAAGGTCGGGATGTAGATGGCGGCGCCGTGCAGGAGCGTGATGATCGCGATGATCGCCGCGGTCAGCGCGCCGTAGGTGACCAGCGGCACCGAGCCCTCGTAGCTGCGCTCGCGCCTGGCGACCACCATGGCGGCGAAGAAGAGAGAGGTGGCGATCAGGGCGCCGACCGCGAACAGGATAATGCCGAGGTAGAACGCCGGGTGGGCGCGCAGCGGCACGTAGGAGGTGAAGAGCACGTCGGCGCGGCCCATGAAGATCACCGCGTTGACGGTCAGCGCCCCGGCCACCATGAGCCAGAAGCCGAGCCAGGCGGTCTTGGGCGCGGGCTGGCGCGCGCCGAGCATCACCGGGCCGGCGAAGTAGAGCACCGCCATCTCGAAGAAGATGATGAAGAAGATCAGCATGTTGAGGCCGTGGAGAGTGAGGATCCGGTAGTACCAGACCGGTTCCAGCAGGTGCACGGCCTGCCAGCGCGTGAGCGCGAGCAGCAGGGCGGCGACGACACCGACCAGGAAGAAGACGACCGCGGCGACCGCGTTCCAGCGCACCAGGCGCTCGGAGTCTCGATTCAGGGTCAGCCCGGTCACCGGGCAGACGCGCGCGGCGAGGCGCCAGAGGGCGCCGCCGGCGGGGACGGCGGGGGCGGCGGTGGTCATCGGGTCTCCTCCCCGGGCGCGGTCGCGGCCGCCGCGACCTTGGTGCCGGCCGGCACGACGACGATGCGGCCGAGCATGTTGTGGTGTCCGACGCCGCAGAACTCGTTGCACACGACGCGGTATTCGCCGGCTTTGTTGGGCGTGATGCGCAGGCCGTAGTCGTAGCCCGGCACGACCTGCAGGTTGAGGTTCGCCGGGTAGAGGCTGAAGCCGTGGTTGACGTCGAGCGCCGAGAGGTGGAGGGTGTAGGTGACACCCTCCTCGAGCTGGAGCGCCGGGTACCAGCGCCACATCTGGCCGAGCAGGTAGACCTCCGCGCCGGGCGGCGGCGCCACCAGCGGGACACCGTGGTCGTCGCCGATGCCGTACTCCTCGGCGAAGCGCAGCGTGCGCTCCGCGAAGGCGGCGGGATCGACCCTGCTGCGGATGCCGGTCGGGTTCTGGCCCCCCTTCAGGTGCCAGAAGGGCATCATCGCGAACAGGACCAGGCACCAGACGAAGGCGATCGCGATCCAGAGGCGTTCCTGGCGGTTGGCCGGGCGCCACCAGACGCCGCGGGCCGGGACGAGGCCGGAGATCAGTTCCATGGCGGGGTCCTCAGGGCAGGTTGCCGGCCGGGAGCGAGAGGATCTCGTACATCCCCCAGCCGGTGTAGAAGAGGAACATCACCAGCAGTCCGGCGAGGAGCAGCAGAAACGGGCGGTCGAACAGCCGCTGCCCGAGCGGAACTGCCTCTTCGGCGTCGTCGGCGGGATGGGGCATGGACCCTCCTGGTCGTCGGTCGCGTCCTGGACGCGGACCCTGACGCCTGGGGGGGTGGGGCGTCTTTGCGGAGCGGCAAACCGCCGCAGTGGGGCCGGGAGCGCGGGCCGGAGGGCGGTCCGGGACGACCGGGGGTCGCTGGGAGCCGGAGGGGAGGTCGACGCCGGGTGGCGGGTGCCACCCGGCGTCGATTAATGCCAACTGGGCCGCCCCGGTTCCGCCATCTCCCCGAGAGTGCTAGCCGGGGAGGCGGCGGTGGGGGGTATCGACCCGTGGAGCCAGCGAGGCGGGAGCGGGAAGGAGGGCTCTCTCCTCGCTGCTTCAGGACTCTCGCCACCGCGGTCTGGGATCTCCCTTTGCAGGGGAAACGGACCGAGCAGGCTTGTCACGGGTCGGCGGCAGGGTGCTTTATCGCAGGTTCCGAGCTCCTCTGTCGCCGCCTCATGGGACGGAATTCGAGCCGCGCGGGCGGGTAGGGTGGTGGGGTCCGCCGCGGATCCCGCGGCGCCCGGCAGCGCCGGAGGCGCGCGGGATCAGGGGGCCGGGAGGGCCGGCGCCGGCACCGCCAGCAGCTCGCGGACCCGTTCGATCACCTCCGGCAGGGCGGCGCCGACCGCCGGCGAGAGCTCCATGCCCAGCGCGAGCGGCGGCTGGACCGAGACGGTGACCAGCTCCGTGGGCGGCATCCTGCCGAGCAGCGTGGCGGTCTCGAGCAGGTCGCGCAGACCGATCTCGTGGGCCGAGAGCGCGCGCGGGAACTCGCTCAGGAAGCGGGGACGGAGGACGCGCACGGTGCCCGCCGGGAAGCCGTCGAGCGCGGCGTCGATCAGGATCAGGCGTTCGACCGCGTCGAGGTGGGAGAGGAGGTGGAAACCGCCGGTGCCGCCGTCGAGCACGGCGACGTGCTCGCCGAGCGGCGTCTCCGCCAGGCGCTGCGCGGCGCGCACGCCGACCCCCTCGTCTCCCATCAGGACGTTGCCGATGCCGAGGACGAGCGTCCCGGTGCCGATCGCGGACCTCCCCGCGCGCTTCGGTGCGCGCCTACGGTTTCGGCTTCTCGACGAACTTCCAGCCTCCGGCCATGGACGAGATCACGCCCCGCCCCTCGACGTAGTCGTGGTAGAAGACCAGGTAGACGTGCACCATCGAGAAGACGACGAAGAACCACATGAAGACGTGGTGCCACTGGCGGACGGCGAAGTCCCCGCCCATCAGCGGCACGATCCAGGCGAACAGTCTCGGCAGCTTGGCGTCGCTCATCGCCGCGTACATGCCGAAGCCGGTCAGGGACTGGAACAGGAAGACGAGGAAGGTCGCGAAGTAGGTCACGCCGGCCAGGGCGTTGTGGCCGACCGACTCGATCGACTCGTCTTTGGCGAGCAGGACGTCGACGCGGAGGACCTGGCCGATCTCCTTCGCCTGGCGGCGCAACCGGCCCTTGCCGAAGGGCAGGAACTGGTGCCAGCGGGCGTGCTCGTTGCCGACGAAGCCCCAGTAGATGCGGCCCAGGAAGTTGAAGAAGAAGACGAACGCGGCGGTGAAGTGCACGAAGCGCACCCAGCCGAAGGAGTAGTTCTGCCAGGCCTCGCCGCCGATGTGCGGGAAGAACGGGCGGCCGATCATGAAGCCGGTGACCGCGAGCACGGTGACGCACAGGGCGTTGACCCAGTGGTAGAGCCGCACCGGCAGCTCCCAGACGTAGACGCGCTGGAGGTTCGCCACGGCCGCCTCCTCAGAGCACCCGCACCTGGTGGAGAGTCCGCCCCTGCTCGTCGTAGAGGTGCACGGCGCAGGCGAGACAGGGGTCGAAGGAGTGCACGGTGCGGAGCACCTCGATCGGGCGCTCCGGGTCGGCGATCGGCGTGCCGATGAGGGACGCCTCGTAGGCCGAGCGCTGGCCCTTGGCGTCGCGCGGCGAGGCGTTCCACGTGCTCGGCACGACCAGCTGGTAGTTGTCGATCTTGCCGTCCTGGATCACGATCCAGTGTGCGAGGCCGCCGCGAGGCGCCTCGGTCATGCCGACGCCCTTCGCGCTCGCGGGCCAGGTCGAGGGCTCCCAGCTCGAGGTGTCGGCCATGCGCGAGTCGCCGTTGCGCAGATTGGCGAGCAGGTCGCCGTAGAACTCCTTGGCCCAGCGCGCGACGAGACGGGTCTCGAGGCCCCTCGCCGCGGTCCGCCCCAGGGTCGAGAACAGCGCCGCGACCGGCACCTCGAGCGCGGCCAGCGCGCCGTCGACCTCCTCCTTGACCTCGGCGCTCCCGGAGGCGTAGGCAACCAGGAGCCGCGCGAGCGGTCCGACCTCCATGGCGTGGCCCTTCCAGCGCGGGGTCTTGACCCAGCTGTACTTGCCGTCGACTTCGAGCTGGTCGTAGGGGGGCTTCGGGCCGGTGTAGTGGAGCTTCGTCTCGCCCTGCCACGGGTGCTTTCCCGACTCGTCGCCGCCGCTGTAGTCGTACCAGCTGTGGGCGACGAACTCCTCGACCTGGGCGGCGTCCGCGCCGTCCACCGGCAGCACTTCGGCGAGGTTGCGCCCGAGGATCGCGCCGCGCGGGAACTTGAAGCTGGTCGGGTCGCCGTAGCCGCGCGTCGGCAGGTCGCCGTAGACCAGGTAGTTGGAGAGTCCGCCGCCGATCGCGCCCCAGTCCTTGTAGAAGCCGGCCACCGCCAGGAGGTCCGGGAGGTAGACCTGCTCGACGAACTCCTGCGCCTGGTCGAAGAGGCGCCCGACCATGGCGAGGCGCTCGGCATTGAGGGCGTTGGCGTCGTCGAGGTTGGCGGAGCACGCGGCGCCGCCGACCAGGTAGTTCGGGTGCGGGTTCTTGCCGCCGAAGATGGTGTGGACCTTGACGATCTCCTTCTGCCACTCGAGCGCCTCGAGATAGTGGGCGACGCCGATCAGGTTCACCTCGGGCGGGAGGGCGTACGCAGGATGCCCCCAGTAGCCGTTGGCGAAGATGCCGAGCTGGCCGCTCTCGACGAACTTGGTCAACCGCTTCTGGAGGTCGGAGAAGTAGCCCGGCGAGCTCTTCGGCCAGTGCGAGATCGACTGCGCCAGCTCCGAGGTCGCCTTCGGATCCGCGCTCAGCGCGGACACGATGTCCACCCAGTCGAGCGCGTGCAGATGGTAGAAGTGAACGACGTGGTCCTGCAGGTACTGCGCGCAGAACATCAGGTTGCGGACGAGCTCGGCGTTGGGCGGCACGACGATGCCCAGCGCGTTCTCGACGCAGCGCACCGACGCCAGGGCGTGCACCGTCGTGCACACGCCGCAGGCGCGCTCGGTGAAGGCCCAGGCGTCCCGCGGATCGCGCCCCTTGAGAATGAGCTCGAAGCCGCGCACCATCGTGCCGGAGCTGTAGGCGTCCACGACCTGGCCGTTCTGCACCTCCACCTCGATGCGGAGGTGCCCCTCGATGCGCGTGATCGGATCGATGACGACTCGGTTGCCCATGGCCGCCTCCTCCTACCTCTTCTCGCCCGCCGAAGGGGCGGGGCCGGCTGGCTCGTTGCGCACCTCGAGCAGCTTCCGTTTGCGGATGTTGGTGGTCACGGCGTGGACCGCGATGCCCGCCGCGGTCGCCGCGCCGACCGCGACGCCGATGTCGTCGGCGGTCGTCTCGATGCCGAAGCCGGGGAAGCCCGCGAGGTGCTGGTAGAAGGGGCCGTTGTCCCAGAAGTTCGCCTCGCTGCAGCCGATGCAGCCGTGTCCCGACTGGATCGGATAGGAGACGCCGGCGTTCCAGCGCATGACGCCGCAGGCGTTGTAGGTGACCGGGCCCCGGCAGCCGACCTTGTACAGGCAGTAACCGCGCTTCGCGTTCTCGTCGTCGAACGACTCGACGAACAGGCCGGCGTCGTAGTTGGGACGGCGGTAGCAGGTGTCGTGGACGCGCCGGGAGTAGAAGGCCAGCGGCCGCCCGAGCCCGTCGAGCTGGGGAATGCGGCCGAAGGTGAGCAGGTGCACGATGGTGCCCGCCATCACCTCGCCGATCGGCGGGCAGCCCGGGACGTTGATGATCGGCTTGCCCGAGACGAGCTCGTGGATCGGCGTGGCGTCGGTCGGGTTCGGCCGGGCGGCCTGGATGCAGCCGTTGGAGGCGCAGCTTCCCCAGGCGACGATCGCCTTCGCACCCGCGGCCGCCTCGACGAGGATGTCGCGCGCCGTGCGGCCGCCGATGCAGCAGTAGACGCCGCCGTCGGCGGTCGGGACCGAGCCCTCCACCAGCATCAGGTACTCGCCCTGGTGCTTCGTCATCGACTCGTGGAGGGCCGCCTCGGCCTGGTGTCCCGACGCGGCCATCAGGGTCTCCGTGTAGTCGAGCGAGATCAGGTCGATGAGGATGTCGGCGACGATCGGGTGCGAGGAGCGGATGAACGATTCGCTACAGCAGGTGCACTCCTGGAAGTGGAACCAGACCACGGGCACCCGGGCCTTGGTCTCGAGGGCATGGACGACCTGGCCGACCGCGGACGCCTCGATGCCGGCCGCGGCGGCGAGCCAGGTGCAGAACTGCACGAACTCGCGCCGCGAGTAGCCCTTCAGTTGCGCGTGTTCCCAGACGCTCAGCGGTCTCTTCGTCATGTCGCTCCCCTTCGTCGATCGACCGGCAACATGTACGCCGCGAGGGCCGTTCCGGCAGGACGGGACGGGTCGCGACGGCTGGAGACACGTTTGAGCTGAGGCGTTGATACCACCCGCGGCCCGTGCCGCATGCCCTCTGGGCGGGCAGCGGGGACGTGCGTGCGCGGGTGGCGCACGCGCCCCTCCGGGAGGGTGGGCGGCGCGCCGAGCGGCGGATGCGACAATCGGGGCGGACCTCGAAATGCACGAGATGTCGATCGTCCAGGCGCTCCTCGACCGTGTCGAGGCGGAGGCCGAGGCGCACGCGGCGAGCGCCGTCGTGGTCGTGCGGGTGGCGATCGGTACGCAGTCGGGCGTCGAGCCCGATCTGGTGCGCTCCGCCTTCGATCTGGCGCGAGCCGGAACCCGCTGCGCGGAGGCCGAGCTCGTCATCCGGAGCGTGGAGGCGGTGTGGGCCTGCGTGGCGTGCGCGCGTCCGCTGGCGGCAGGCGAGCGACTCCGCTGTCCGCGCTGCGGCGCGCCGGCGCGTCTCGCGAGCGGCGACGAGATCCTGCTCGAGCGGCTCGAGCTGGAGGTGGCCTGATGTGCGAGGACTGCGGCTGCGGCGACCCGGCCCTGGTGCCGGTGGAGGTCCAGGAGAGTCTGCTCGCCGGCAACGACCGCGTGGCACGCCACAATCGTGAGCACTTCCTCGAGCACGGCGTGCTCGCTCTCAATCTGATGGGCTCGCCCGGCTCCGGCAAGACAGCGCTGCTCGAAGCCACCGCGCGCGCGCACACCGGCCTGCGCATCGCCGCGGTGTCGGGCGATCTGGCCACCGACCGCGACGCGCGGCGCCTCGAGGCCGCGGGCATTCCGGCGCGCTCGATCACCACCGGCTCGGCCTGCCACCTCGATGCCGAGATGGTGCACCACGCGCTCCACCACCAGGCGCTGGCGGGGCTCGACGTATTCGTGGTCGAGAACGTCGGCAACCTGGTCTGCCCGGCGGTCTACGACCTCGGGCAGAACGCCAACGTGGTGGTGCTCTCGGTCACCGAGGGCGAGGACAAGCCGCTCAAGTACCCGGTCATGTTCCGCAAGGCCGACCTGGTGGTGCTCACCAAGATCGACCTGCTGCCGCACCTGGACGTCTCGCGCGCCGCGATCGAGGACGCGCTCGCCCGCACCATGCCCGAGCCGGCGGTGATCGCGCTCTCGGCGAAGACCGGCGAGGGCGTCGAGCGCTGGGTCGCCTGGCTGGCGGCGCGGCATGCCGGGCTCGCCGCCGGGACGGCGGCGGCAGGGAGTTGACGTGGACGCCGGCGGGACGTTCGCCCTGCTCACCACTGCGGCTTCGATCGGCGTCGTCCACACGCTGCTCGGCCCCGATCACTACCTGCCGTTCGTGGCACTCGGCCGCGCGCGCTCGTGGCCGCTGTCGCGCACGCTGGCGCTGACCGCGTGGTGCGGCGTCGGCCACGTCGCCGGCTCGATCGCTCTCGGCGCGCTCGGCGTCGCTTTCGGCTGGGCGCTCTCCGGGCTGGTCGCGGTCGAGGAGCTCCGGGGCCGCCTCGCCGGCTGGCTGCTGCTCGCCTTCGGGCTCGCCTACCTGGCCTGGGGCGTGCGCCGGGGGTTGCGCGAACGGCCGCACCGGCACGCGCACGCCCACGGCGACGGCACCGTCCACGCCCACGGCCACGACCATCTGGGAGAGCACGCGCACCCCCACGACGCCGCGCAGGCGTGGGGAGATGGGCCTCTGCGCCGGTGGCTGGGGCCGTGGACCGTCTTCGTGGTCTTCGTTCTGGGGCCGTGCGAGCCGCTCATCCCGGTACTGATGTACCCGGCCGCCGGCGGCGACTGGGGATCGGTGGCCGCCGTCGCCGCGATCTTCGCGACGGCCACGATCTCCACCATGCTGGTGCTGGTCGGCGCCGCATCGCTCGGTCTCGCCCGCCTCTCGGCCGCTCCACTCGAGCGCTGGTCGCACGCGGCGGCCGGCGCCGCGCTCGCCGCCTGCGGCCTGGCGGTCACGCTCGGGCTCTGACCCGGCGGGCCGGCGCCGCGCCCGTCCCGGCGGCGAAGCTCCGCCTGTCTCAGCAGATACGCGGCAGCTGCTCGCCAGAGAGCATGTCGACGACGCGCAGGCCTCCGATCGAGCTGCGCAGGGTCACCCGGCCCGGCACGTCCTCGATCACTTCGCCCACGATCGCGGCGTCGCGCCCGAGCGGATGCGAGCGCAGGGCGTCGAGCGCGGTCTCCGCCGCCTCGCGCGCGACGATGGCGAGCAGCTTGCCCTCGTTGGCGACGTAGAGCGGGTCGAGCCCGAGCAGCTCGCAGACCGCCCGCACCGGCTCGATGACCGGGATCGAGGTCTCCTCGAGCCGCACGCCGAAGCCGGCGCGCAGGGCGATCTCGTTGAGGGCGCTCGCCACGCCGCCGCGCGTCGGGTCGCGCAGGACGTGGAGGTCGGTGCCGAGGCGCGCGACCAGGGTCGCAACCAGGCCGTGGAGGGGAGCCGAGTCGCTCTCGATCGCGCTCTCGAACTCCAGCCCCTCGCGCACCGAGAGGATCGCGGCACCGTGCTCCGCGATCGAGCCGGAGAGCAGCACCGCGTCGCCCGGGCGCGCGCGGCGCGGGTCGATCACCAGTCCCGGCTCGACCAGGCCGATGCCGGCGGTGTTGACGTAGACGCCGTCGCCCTTGCCGCGGTCGACCACCTTGGTGTCGCCGGTGACCACGGGCACGCCGGCGGCCGCGGCCGCGGCACGCATCGAGGTCACCACGCGCGCCAGGGTCTCCATCGCCAGCCCCTCCTCGAGGATCAGGGCGCAGGAGAGCGCGAGCGGGCGCGCGCCGCACATGGCGAGGTCGTTGACGGTGCCGTGCACGGCGAGCGAGCCGATGTCGCCGCCGGGGAAGAAGAGCGGCCGCACCACGTAGGAGTCGGTGGTGAAGGCGAGCCGGGCGCCGCCGGTGTCGAGCACGGCGCCGTCGTGGAGGACGGCGAGCGCGGCGTTGTCGAAAGCGGGCACGAGCAGGCCCTCGATCAGCTGCTGGGACAGCCGGCCGCCGCCGCCGTGCGCCATCTGCACGGTGGGGTAGTCGGAGAGCGGCAGCGGGCAGGAGCCGCCGAAGGCGGGGTCGGCGATCGGTTCGTCGCTCATGCGCTCCTCGCGTAGCGGTAGTAGGCGGAGCAGGCGCCTTCGGCCGAGACCATGGGTGCGCCGAGCGGGCGCTCGGGCGTGCACTGGCGGCCGAAGGCGGAGCACTGGTGCGGTTTGCGCAGGCCCTGCAGGATCTCCCCGGCGATGCACAGCGGCGACTCCTCCGCCTCGAGACCGGAGACCTCGAAGCGGCGCTCGGCGTCGAAGGCCGCGTACTCCTCGCGCAGGCGCAGTCCCGAGGCGGGGATGGGGCCGATGCCGCGCCACTTGCGGTCGCAGACCTCGAGCACCCGCGCGACCAGGTCCTGGGCGGGGCGATTGCCGTCGCGGGTGACCGCGCGCGCGTACTGGTTCTCGACGCCGTGGCGGCCCTGCTCGAGCGCGCGCACCGCGAGGTGGATGCCCTGCAGCAGGTCGAGGGGCTCGAAGCCGGTGACCACGACCGGGATCCGGTAGCGCTCGGCGATCGGCTCGTACTCCCAGTAACCCATCACGGCGCAGACGTGACCGGCGGCGAGGAAGCCCTGCACCCGGCAGTGCGGCGAGCCGAGGATGGCCGCCATGGCGGGCGGCACCAGGACGTGGGAGACGACCACCGAGAAGTTCGCGAGCCCGAGCCGCGCGGCCTGCCAGACCGCCATCGCGTTGGCGGGCGCGGTGGTCTCGAAGCCGACTGCGAAGAAGACCACCTGCCGGTCCGGGTGCCGCTGCGCCAGCTTCACGGCGTCGAGCGGCGAGTAGACGATGCGCACGTCGCCACCCTCGGACTTCACCGCCAGCAGGTCGGTGGCCGAGCCCGGCACGCGCAGCATGTCGCCGAAGGAGGCGAAGATCACCCCCGGCCGGCGCGCGATCGCGATCGCGCGGTCGATCTGCTCGAGCGGCGTGACGCAGACCGGGCAGCCGGGGCCGTGCACGAGCGTGATCGTCTCCGGCAGCATGCGGTCGATGCCCGAGCGCAGCAGGGTGTGGGTCTGGCCGCCGCAGATCTCCATCAGCGTCCACGGGTGGCGGGCGTCGCGCGCGATGGCGGCGAGCAGGCGGCGCGCCGCCGACTCGTCGCGGTATTCGTCGACGTAGCGCATCGCCTCAGTCTCCCCGGGCGCGCGCGCCGCCCGCGCCGGTGTCCCGCCCGAGCTCGGCGTCGAGCTCGCCGGTGCCGGTCAGGTACTCGAACATCCGCCGCGCCTCCTGCTCGTCGACCTTCGAGATCGCGAAGCCGACGTGCACGATGACGTACTCGCCGACCTCGACCTCCGGCGTGTAGGCGAAGCAGACCTCCTTGACGACGCCGCCGAAGTCGACGCGTCCGGTGGAGATGCCGATGGCGCTGGGCACGATCTCGAGCACGCGGCCGGGGACTCCGAGGCACATGGCGAACTCCTTTCAGCTTCCGGCGCGCACCCGCGCGCGGGCGACGGCGACCTGGCCGAGGGCGATGCCACCGTCGTTGGCCGGGATGGAGCGGTGGAGCAGGACGTCGTGGCCGTCTGCGCGCAGGAGGCCGGCGAGCTCGAGCGTGAGCCGGCGGTTCTGGAAGCAGCCGCCGGTGAGGGCGACGCGCGCCGCGCCGACCCGGCGCGCCACCTCGAGCGCGGCGGCGGCGAGCGCGGCGTGGAAGCGGCCGGCGATGCGCGCCACGGTCGCGCCGCGCGACCGCTCCTCGAGCACCGCCGCCACGAGCGGGCGCCAGTCGAGCTCGAGCAGGGTGGCGCGGCGGCGCTCGCCGGGCGCGAGCGCCTGCGCGGCGGCCGCCTCGGCGAGCGGGAACGGATAGGGGTCGATCCGCGCCGGCCCGGCGGCGAACTCGAGCGCCATGGCGGCCTCGCCCTCGAAGCTGACCCGCCCCGCGAGACCGGCGAGCGCCGCCACGCCGTCGAACAGGCGGCCGGCGCTCGACGTCCAGGGCGAGGCGAAGCCGCCGGCGAGCAGACGGCCCAGTGCCCCGAGCTCGCGCGCAGTGAAGCCGAGCTGCGCGCCGAGGGAGGTCAGGGCCTCGGCGTCCTCGACCTCGGCGGCGAGCGCGAGGGCGACGCGGCGCGGCTCGCGCACCGCCGCCTCGCCGCCGAGCAGGCGGAACGGGCGCAGCCGGGCGACGCGCTCGAAGGCGGTCGCGTCGCCGAGCAGGAACTCGCCGCCCCAGACCGTCCCGTCGGCGCCGTAGCCGGTGCCGTCCCAGGTCACGCCCAGGGCGACGCCCGGCGCGCCGTGCTCGGCGAGCGCGGCGGCGAGGTGGGCGTGGTGGTGCTGGACGGCCAGCGCCGGCAGCGCGGCGGCCGGCCGGCCGCAGCGCTCGAGCAGGCCGCCCTCGGCGCGGGCGGCCGCGAGCGCCCAGCGCGTGGTCGGATAGTCGGGGTGGAGGTCGTGGGCGACGAGCGCCGGCGGGGCGTCGTAGACGCGCACGAAATCGAGGATCACGCGCTCGAAGGCGGCCAGCGCCTGCGGCGTCTCCATGTCGCCGATGTGCTGCGACAGGAAGACCTGCCGGCCGACCGCCAGCGCCACCGCGTCCTTCTGGTGGGCGCCGGCCGCCAGCACCGTGGGCCCGTCGTCACCCACCAGCACCGGCAGCGGCGCGTAGCCGCGCGCCCGGCGCAGGAGCTGGGGCGCGCCGTCGAGGATCCAGGCCACGCTGTCGTCGACGTGCCTCGCCACCGGCCGGTCGTGGCCCAGGAAGAGGTCGGCGATGCCGCCGAGACGGGCCGCCGCCTCCAGGTCTTCGATGGCGATCGGCTCGTCGGTGAGGTTGCCCGAGGTGGCGATCACCGGGAAGTCGAGCGCCGCCAGGAGCAGATGGTGCAGGGGCGTGGTGGGCAGCATGACGCCCAGGTTGGGATTGCCCGGCGCCACGCCGTCGGCGAGGCCGGAGTCGTGCCGCCGTTCGAGCAGCACGATCGGGGCCTCGCGGGCGCCGAGCAGCGCGGCCTCGGCCTCCGGCACGTGCGCCACGCGCCGCGCGGCGTCGAGGTCGCGCACCATGATCGCGAGCGGCTTGGCCGGGCGGCGCTTGCGCGCGCGCAGCCGGGCGACCGCGCGCGGGTCGCGGGCGTCGACCAGGAGCTGGAAGCCGCCGAGGCCCTTGAGCGCCAGCACGGCGCCCGCGGCCAGCGCCGCGGCCGCGCGCGCGAGCGCCTCGCCGCCCTCGGCCAGGCGCTCGCCCCGCCCGTCGGAGAGGGCGATCCGCGGCCCGCATCGGGGACAGGCATTGGGCTGGGCGTGGAAGCGCCGGTCGAGCGGGTCCTCGTACTCGCGGCGGCACTCCGGGCACATGGCGAAGCCGCTCATCGTGGTGCGCGCGCGGTCGTAGGGGAGGTCGGAGAGGATGGTGAAGCGGGGCCCG
>Ga0113563_10000736_pt1 | contig 16852 bp, 11 predicted proteins | sample Mud3Dept3metaG_FD_80117 | JGI IMG/M metagenome (GOLD analysis project Ga0113563, IMG submission 80117) | Freshwater wetland microbial communities from Ohio, USA, analyzing the effect of biotic and abiotic controls - Mud 3 Core 4 Depth 3... | ecosystem: Environmental > Aquatic > Freshwater >...
GGAAAGCACGATCACGAACGCCGAACTCACGTAGAGACTGGAGCCGGCCTCGCCGTAACTGAACTTGATGTGCTGCTGAATATCGGCCCCGATCCACACGCCGACCGCGGCGGATGCCGCCATGACCAAACCGAGCTTGAGGTCGACGTGCCCGTACTTGTAGCGCTTGTACGCGCCGACCAGCGCCTTGGGAAACTTGTGACAGATGTTGCTCGCGACGGCAATCACGCCGGACACGCCTATGCTCATCATCGCGGGCGTCAGCACAAACGCCCCGCCTGAACCGATGAAGCCGCTCACCAATCCGCCGATGAAGCCGACCAGCAGGAGAAAGACGACGTTCGGCAACGTCAGGTCGATGAACTGAATCGCGACCTGTTCCATTTATCTGCCGCCTTTGCCGCGTCTGGCCCGTATGCCCATGACTTCCCAGAAATACCCGGTGAATGCACCGTGAGCAAACGAAAAAACGAAGGCGGCCAATACCGGCAAGGCCGGGTACAGGCCGTCAATGCGGGTAAACGCCTCCATGACTTCCTTCTCGTAGACGAACAACAGGCAATACAGGAAAGCGGAAACGAATCCCGAGATGAACAATTTCAGGTATGGTTTGTTCTTTTCCACTGTTCCGGAAGAATACCAACTTTTCGAAAAATGTCACGTAGGGTATTGAAGTGAATCGAAAAAATTATGGACATGATAAAATTACCGAATGCCGGATATCTCCCGGGAATGCCGCGAGCGCCCGCCCAACGGCGAACCGTTGGCGGCGGCGGGTTCCCATGAATAATATTCGAGTATCCAACCGGGTTTCTGTGCCCGACACGAAAGGATTCCTAACATGAGCTTGCGCATGATCTTTTCCATGGCGATCGTCATCCTCGCTATCGTTTTCGCGCTGCAAAACTCCGCACCGGTAACGGTGATGTTCGCCGCCTGGCGTTTCGAAAGCTCGCTTGCGCTGCTCCTTGCCGTGACGTTTATTCTGGGCGCCCTGCTCGCCGCGCTGTTATCCACGACGGCGTCGGTGCGAAAAAGCTGGAAACTGTCACGGCAGGAGCTCAAGGGCGGCGAACTCGAAAAACGGGTGGCCGAACTCGAACAACTCGTCGCGGCCAGGGAACGGCGAATCGCCGAACTCGAACCACGCAAAGACCAGCCCTAGGAAAGCTCTGATCAAGTATAGTTTTGTCATTCCCGCGAAGGCGGGAATCTAGATGACCCAGAAACTTACTGGGTCCCCGCCTTCGCGAGGATGACTTAATCAGAAGTTCTCTGGAGTCTGTCGGGCCTGGCTTCGACAAACTTCTGCCCGGTTGGAATGGAACGCTCATGGGACATCGCCTGACCAGGATTTATACCCGCACCGGGGACGACGGCACGACCGGCCTCTCCGACGGCTCGCGCGTGGCGAAGGACGCGCTGCGCATCGAAGCCATGGGCGCGGTTGACGAACTCAACAGCCACATCGGCGTGCTCCTGGCCGAAGACATGCCGGACCCGGTGCGGGCGTGCCTCGTCGATGCACAGCACGATCTGTTCGATCTGGGCGGCGAGTTGAGCCTGCCCGGCCATCCGATTATCGGCGCAGCGCATGTCACGCGGCTCGAGTCCGAGCTTGACGAATACAATGACAAGTTGCCGCCGCTCAAGGATTTCATCCTGCCCGGCGGCGCGCGCGCCGCGGGCCTCGCCCACATCGCTCGCAGCGTCTGCCGCCGCGCCGAGCGCCGGCTCATCGCGCTGTCTCATCAGGAACAGGTTCCGGAGCCCGCGCTGCAGTATCTGAACCGCCTCTCCGATCTGCTGTTCGTGCTCGCCCGGGTGCTCAACCGCCACGCCGGTCACGGCGATGTGCTGTGGCAGCAGGGAAAGAATCGCGGAAAGACCAAGGATTGAACCGCCAAGGCTTCTTTTCTATACCCGCTTGACGGGTGCGCCAAGCACGCCAAGAAGAACAAAAGCGGAGACACGAAGGACACAGAGGACACGAAGGAAAAACAAAAATAAATCAGATGCCAAGAAGAAAAGGAATTTATAACTGGTGATGCCTATCCTGAGCCGTGAACTTGTTGAGCAAGCACGCGGCATTCATCATCAGTTACTCTTGTTTTTCTTTTCGTTTCTCTTGGCGTTCTTGGCGGCCTTGGCGGTTCAATTTTTATTTTTTGTTTTTCTTGGCGTCTTGGCGGTTCAATTTTTTTGAATTTTTTGGCGGCTGACTCTGACTTTTTCCAGCGCTTCGCAGACCGCTTGCGCGCCCTCGATAATGCGCGGCGTCGGGCGCTGGATGGTGTCGGGCGCAATGTAATACGCCGGCAGCGTGCGCAGCGCGCCGATCCGGGAGGTCCGCCACTGGGCCACAAATTCGTCTTCCCCTCCCGCCGATCCGCCCCCGAGAATCACTTCGGGCTGCGCCGCCAGCACGGCCTCGCTCGATACCACAGGGGTCAGGCGCGCCACGCTGCCGAACACGTTGCGCCCGCCGCACAGCGCCAGCACGTCGCTGATGATGTGCCGGCCGTTCACCGTCAGCAGCGGCCGGTGCCAGATTTCGTAGAACACGCGCAGCGGTAAGTGCCTGCCATATGAATTTAGTAATTCGTTGATTTTATTGCTATATTTATCAACGGCCTGCTCTGCGGCAGGCACCGTACCGGTCAGCGTGCCGATCGCGCGCAACAGGCGCGGGATGTCCGTCAGGCGCGCGGGCTCGGTGACAAACACCGGAAAACCGAGTGTTTCGAGCCGCTCGATGTCCGCCGCCTGGTTGCCGCTTTTCCACGCCAGGATCAGATCAGGTTTGAGCGCGATGATGCGCTCCAGATCGACGCGGGCGCCGTCGCCCACCTGCGGCAGGCGCCTGACCGCTTCGGGAAAATCGCTGAACCGCGCGACGCCGACCAGCCGCTCTCCGGCGCCGGCGGCCACGGCGATCTCGGCAAGATGCGGCGCAAGCGTCACGATGCGCTGCGCCGGCGCGGCAAGCACGACGGCCCGGCCGCGATCGTCGGCAAGCGACACCGCCGCCGCCACGTTTTGCAGCAGCAGGACCGCCCCCATGGTCAACGCGGCAAGGCGTATCCCACGCCCCATGCCTTCACCCGCAGCAACGAAAACAATCATGGCCGCAGCATTCTGATTAAAGTCGGACCCAACCCAGCCGTAAATAACATTGACCGCTCGCCAAGAAGCGCCGTTTGACGCTGCGCCGCAAATCCGGGAAATATCTGCAATTATATAGAGTCATGAACGCTGCGCCGCCCTCTGCCAGGATACCGCCTGCTGTCGCCGGCTATGGCGGCAGCAATCTTTTCATCCGCATACCTGCGAAAACGGAACACCCATGAGCGGCAGCGCCATTTCCACGCCCAACGCCAAAACCATCGGCCGGTTTCAAATCAAGCAGACGCTCGGCCACGGCGCGCAGGGTGTAGTGTATCTCGCCCATGACCCTCATCTCGACCGGTCTGTTGCGATCAAGTCGCTGCAACTAGATTCACTCTCGACAGAGCATACACAGAGCCTGCTCGATGAAGCGCGCACCATGAGCAAGATGAACCATCCCAACATCGTCAAGGTGCTGGATGCCGTGGAACACGCCGGCAATCATTATCTGGTGCTCGAATACGTCGAAGGCTCGACCGTTGCGGATGTGCTGCGCGACAAAGGCTGTTTCGAAAAATTCGAGGCGGTGAAAATCGCCATCCAGATACTCGATGGGCTGGCCTATGTTCACCGCAAGAACATCATCCATTGCGATATCAAGCCCTCCAACATCATGCTCGACAAGCAGGGCGGCGCACACCTGATGGATTTCGGCATCGCATCGGCCGCCGGCACTGTGCGCAACGAACCCACAGGGACGCCCCGGTACATGGCGCCCGAATATCTCGACAACCACGAGGCGCGCGCGACGGGCGACATTTTCTCGCTGTCACTGGTGCTCTACGAGATGCTGGCCGGAAAACCGGCGATCGAAGGAAAAAGTGTGTTCGAAATCATGCACAAAATCGCCAACGTGACGATCCAGGCGCCATCCAGCATACGGCCGGAGATCGACGAGCGGCTCGACGACATCGTGATGAAAGGGCTGTTAAAGAGCACCGATGACCGCTACAACGACGCGGCGGCCATGCACAAAGCGCTGACCGACTACCACACCCCCAAGCCACAGCCCGGCACACTGAACGATGCGGGCAGCAAGCAGCGCACGCTCGATTTCCTGCTGCTGCGCATGCAGCACAAGACCGACTTCCCGGCGCTGTCCCAGACCATCAGCACCATCAACCGCATCACCGCCAATGACGACGAGAGCATTCATACGCTTTCCGCAGCACTGCTAAAGGATTTCTCGCTGATCAATAAATTGTTGCGTCTGGTGAATTCATCAACCTACGGCCAGTTCGGCGGCAAAATAAGCACCATCTCACGCGCGGTCATGATCATGGGGTTCGGACCGGTCCGCAATCTCGCAATCACACTGATCTTGTTCGAGCACATGCAAAACAAGGCGCAGGCCAGCGAACTCAAGGAAGAGGTAGTCCTGGCCCTCTTCAGCGGAATCATGGCCCAGAACATCGCGCGGACGGTGGGGTCCGGCAATGCCGAAGAAGGCTTTATTTGCGGCGTTTTTCACCGGCTCGGACGCATTCTTGCAATGTATTATTTGTATGACGAGTCGATGGAAATCAGCAACCGCGTGCAGCAGGGCGCTTCCGACGAGGATGCTGCCTGCGCCGTGCTCGGCATATCCTACGAGGATCTGGGTATCGGCGTTGCGCGGGCATGGAATCTTCCCGACCTCATCGTCAACAGCATGGAGCGCATCCGAGACCACGCCGCCAGCAAAAACACCGACGGCAAAAACAAAATGCTGGTGATCACGAATCTGGCGGACGAACTGTGCCGGCTGGCGACCGCCACCCCGCCGCAGGACCGTCAGCGCAAGATGGAGGAACTGCGCAAACGCTACGCGTCGGGCGTGTCACTGGATATCAGGGAATATATGTCGCTCGTCGACCAATCAGTCGGCAAGTTTGTCCAGGAATCAGCGCTGCTGATCACCGGCTCCAAGAAAAGCAAAGCGGACCGGGCCATCCGCGACTGGAACAAACCGGGCGTCAGCGCCAGCGAAGACCCTGACCTCACGCTCGCACCCAATGACACGCTCGAGATTGCGTTCAGTGCGACGGCGGCGCTGGCCGCTGCGGAGGATCCGCTTGAAACGGAGCGGGACGCCGAAACCACGCTCACGGCCGGCATCCAGGACATCACCAACACGCTGGTTGAAGATTACAACCTGAACGATATTCTGCGAATCATTCTGGAAACCATGTACCGCGGCATGGGGTTCAAGCAGGTATTGCTGTGCACACGCGACCTGAGCACCAATCGCATGCAAGCCCGTTTCGGATTTGGAGAAGATATCGAAAGGCAAATCAAAACCTTCGGCTTCCCGCTGCAGTCCTCGCCCGACGTATTCCAGCTTGTGGTCGAAAAGAGTGTCGACTTGTTCATCGCCGACGCCAATGCCGAAAACATCCGCTCCAAGATCCCGGAATGGCACCGCAAGACCGTGCGCGCAGAAACGTTCATGCTGCTGCCGATCGCGATTGAGGGGAAATGCATAGGCCTGTTCTATGCCGATTGCGCCAAAACGGGGCAACTGCAGATTCAGCCGCGCCACCTCAACCTGCTCAAGACCCTGCGCAACCAGGCGGTGCTGGCAATCAGACAGAAACGCTGAATTTCTGCGCGGGCCGCATCGGGCAGTGCAAGCCCGGAAAACGGGCGCCCGCCGCAAAAACGGAAAGGCTACCTCTCCATGTACTTGAGCAGCTTGGCGCTGGTCTGGCGCAGCCGCAGCGACAGCATGCTGACCAGCTTGACCAGTATCTTGGAGCCCAGGCTCGGGTGGTCGAGAATGATCTTCGCCATGTTGTCGCGCGTCAGCACGGCGAACAAAGTGGCCTGAGTCGCAATGCAGGTGGCGAATCTCGGCTCGCCGTCTATCATCGACATCTCGCCCAGCGTCATGCCCGGCCCGACGCTGGTCATGTGCTGCTGTTCCTGGCGCATGCCCTTTTTGAGGATGTCGATTTCGCCTTCGATGATCAGCAGCATGAAATCGCCTTCATCGTTTTCGCGAATGATGATTTCTCCGGGCTGGGCGCGGAACGCTTCCATATAGCCGGAGAGCAGCATGATGTCCTCGCGGCTGAATTCGGCGAAAAACTGCGACCTGCCGACCAGGCCGTATATCTCGTCGGCCAGCGCCGTGCCCTTGCCCACCCGTTCAAGATTGAGCAGTTTGCCTTGGCTGGATTCCAACTCAAGCTCGTCTTGCGCCATGTTATTCGCCCATCAATGACGACGATCGTCGGCAATAGCGCCGGCCCCGATACGGATTAACTCCCGCGCCGCAAAGAACGCCTCCCCCGCAATGACGCTTACTGGCCGGCCTCGGCCTTGAGCCGGCGCTTGCGCACGGCTTCTGCCAGATGATCGAGCAGGGCGCGGCTGTCTTCCCAGCCGATGCACCCATCGGTGATGCTCTGCCCGTACACCAGTTCTTTTCCGGGCACCAGGTCCTGCCGTCCCGGCTTGAGATGGCTTTCCACCATCACGCCGAATATGCGGTCTTCGCCGCCGCTGATCTGGCGCCCGACATCGTGCCCGACATCGACCTGTTTCTGCGGATTTTTGCTGCTGTTGGCATGGCTGAAATCGATCATGAGCCGCGCCGGCACGCCGGCTGCCGCCAACTCCCTGGCCGCGGCATCGACGCTCGCGGCATCGTAATTCGTGGTCTTGCCGCCGCGCAGAATGACGTGGCAATCCTCATTGCCGCTGGTCGAGACGATGGCCGAATGCCCGCCCTTGGTCACCGACAGGAAATGGTGCGGCGCCTGCGCTGCACGGATGGCATCTACCGCAATCCGGATATTGCCGTCGGTGCCGTTTTTGAAACCGACCGGGCACGACAGGCCGGAGGCCAGTTCGCGATGTATCTGGCTCTCCGTGGTGCGCGCGCCGATCGCTCCCCACGACACCAGGTCGGCGAGATATTGGGGCGTAATCATGTCGAGGAACTCGCAGCCGACCGGCATGCCGGTTTCATTGAGATCGAGCAACAACTGGCGGCCGATGCGCAGGCCCTCATTGATGCGGAAGCTGCCGTCGAGGAAAGGATCGTTGATCAGGCCTTTCCATCCCACCGTGGTGCGCGGCTTCTCGAAATAGACGCGCATCACCACCAGCAGATCGCCGGCGAGGCGGTCCTTCGCCTCCTTCAGCCTGGCCGCGTACTCTTTGGCCGCTTTGACGTCGTGGATGGAGCACGGACCCATGATGACAAGCAGCCGGTCATCGGCGCCGTGCAGAATCCGGTGTATCGCCTGCCGCGCATCGAACGTGGCCTGCGCCGCGGTTTCGGACAAGGCAAATTCCCGGAGCACGTGCGTAGGCGGCACGAGTTCCTTGATCTCGGTGATGCGCAAATCGTCGGTTTTATGGTGCATGTCAGTCCAAAGCTTGAGAAATCAACGCATTATAGCAGGATGCGGGAAGGGTGAAAGTGAACGGCAATCAGGTAATTGAGTGATGAGGTGATTAAGTAAGTCACAGAGTCCATTGCCAACCGATTAATCACCTGATCACTCAATCACTCAATCACTCAATCACTCTCCTTTAGACCGTGCCACCGACGGTCAAACCGTCGATTCTCAGGGTCGGCTGTCCGACGCCCACCGGCACGCTCTGCCCTTCCTTGCCGCAAGTGCCGACACCGGAATCCAGCGCCATGTCGTTGCCTATCATCGACACCCGGGTCAGCGCATCCGGGCCGTTGCCGATCAGCGTCGCGCCTTTCACCGGGTAGGTCAGCTTGCCGTTTTCGATCATGTAGGCTTCGGATGCGGAAAAAACGAACTTGCCGCTGGTGATGTCGACCTGGCCGCCGCCGAAGTTCACCGCATACAGGCCATTCTTGACCGAGGCGATGATCTCCTGGGGGTTGCTGCTGCCGTTGAGCATATAAGTGTTGGTCATGCGCGGCATGGGGATATGCGCGTAAGACTCGCGCCGCCCATTGCCGGTGGGCGCCACCTTCATCAGGCGCGCATTGAGGCTGTCCTGCAGGTAACTTCTGAGCACGCCGTTTTCGATCAGCACATTGCACTGCGTCGGGTTGCCTTCGTCGTCGATGTTGAGCGAGCCGCGCCGCTGCGCCATCGTGCCGTCGTCGACCACCGTGACCCCGGGCGCGGCGACGCGCTCGCCGACGCGGCCGCTGAATGCCGAGGTGCCCTTGCGGTTGAAATCGCCTTCGAGGCCATGGCCGATCGCCTCATGCAGCAGCACGCCCGGCCAGCCCGGCCCCAGCACCACCGTCATGGTTCCAGCCGGCGCCGGCCGCGCGTCGAGATTGATCAGCGCCTGGTCCACCGCTTTCCTGGCGTAGTCCTGCAGCATGGCATCGGTGAAATAAGCATAATCGAAGCGCCCGCCGCCGCCAGCACTCCCCTGCTCGCGCCGGCCATCGTGCTCGACGATGACCTGAATGGAAAGCCGCACCAGCGGCCGCACGTCGGCAGCAAGCACGCCATCGCTGCGCGCCACCAGCACCACCTCGTATTCGCCGGCCAGAAAGGCCATCACCTGGGTGACGCGCGAATCGAGTGCGCGGGCGTGGCGTTCCAGCCGCTCCAGCAGCGACACCTTGTCCTGGTCGTTGAGGCTCGCCAGCGGATCCTGCGGCAGGTACAGATTGTGCCCGCCGCTGCGCGTTTCCACCTGCGCCGATCCGCCTCTTCCCTGGCGGGCGATGGCGCGCGTGGCCTGCGCCGCGGTGTTGAGCGCATTTAAACTGATGTCATCGGAATACGCGAACGCGGTCTTCTCGCCGCTGATCGCCCGCACGCCCACGCCCTGGTCGATGCTGAAGCTCCCGGACTTGACGATGCCTTCCTCGAGGCTCCATGACTCGCTGCGGTTGTACTGAAAATAAAGATCGGCAAAATCGACGCTGTGCGTCATGATCTGGCCAAATACCGACTGCAGCAGGCTGCCGTCGAGCGCGTAGGGCGCCAGTAAAATTTCGTTCGCGGTCGCGAACGAGGTTTCAAGTCCAACGTCTAAGGTTACAGGTCGCACGAAAATCCTTTATTTATTGAGAAGCGCTCGAACGATCGATATGAGGGTGTTCACCGGCAGTTTCAACTTCAAACTTGAAACTTGAAACCTTAAACCGGAAACTAGCATCGGTGCAGGGTCCGGTGCTGCAGCGCGGGCAGGCTCTCGCGCAGCCGCCGGAGATGGTCGGGATTGATGCCGCCCATCACCACGCCGGAGCCGCGCGTCAGGCGGTCTATCACCACCCCCCAGGGATCGACGATCATCGAATCACCATGCGTTTCGCGGCCGTTCAGATGATAGCCGCCCTGCGCCGGCGCCACCACATAGGCCAGGTTCTCGATGGCACGCGCCCGGATCAGGGTTTCCCAATGCGCCTTGCCGGTGGTTTCGGTAAAGGCCGACGGCACGAGAATGATGTCGACTGCCTTCATCGCGCGGTAAAGCTCGGGGAACCGCAGGTCGTAGCAGATCGACAGGCCCAGCCGGCCCAGCGGCGTATCCACCGTGACGACCTCGCTGCCCGGCTCGATGGTGAGTTCTTCGCTGTAGCGCTCTTCCCCCATCCTGAAGCCGAACAGATGGATCTTGTCGTAGCGCGCCGCCAGCCTGCCCTGGTCGTCGAACACCAGGCAGCTGTTGCGCACCTTGGTCGCGACCGACGACACCAGCGGCACCGATCCCCCGACCAGCCAGATCGCATGTTTTTTTGCCGTGTTCGACAAAAACTCCTGTATCGGGCCTTTGCCCTGTTCTTCGCGCGCCGCAACCTTGTCGCCGTCGCGCAGGCCCATGATGGCGAAATACTCGGGGAGCGCGACGAGCTGCGCGCCGCGTTCTACCGCAATCTCGATGAGCCGTCGCGCCTCGTTGAGATTGCCCTCGACGTTGGGGCCCGAAGCCATCTGCACCGCCGCGATGCGTGGCATCGCCGGCGCGGATCCGGCGGCTTTCGCTGCCTGGGGCCTGGCCTGGCTGGAAGAGGAATCGGGTGTCGGGCTCATCGCAACACTTCTATTTTCAAGGGTTCGCCGGGTTTCAGATCGCTTCTCAGGCTGACGCGTCCGGTTTCGACGGCCAGCGCGATCAGCCAGGCACGCAGTTCTTCAGCCTGCAACGATGGCTCCTGTCCCGCGGCATGGTGTATGACCAGGCTTGCGCCGGGCCGGGCCAGATAAGCGTTGACCGCCAGCTTGACCACCGGCTGTTCGATGACGGCACTGCCGCTGCGCGGCCGGTCCCACAACTCCGGCGCTATCGTGTAGGTCTCGCTAGCCCAGGCTAGCAGCGCTACTGCCGACATGCCCGCGCCCAGCGCGATTCGAAGCGCCCCTAACATGACGAAGCCCGTGTGCGTTGCGGGCAAAAATCGGGGATAACGCGAAGGCCGGCGCAGGTCATACCTCGAATATAACAAAGTCGGCCGGCAATGGGGCCTGCACAGGGCGAAGCAGGCTCCAAGCGCGCTATGCCCTGATGCGGCCCCGGAGCGGGACAGCAGCGCGCCGTCATTGCGCCTTGCCTTGTTGCTGGTCGCTTTGCGTATTTACTTTCGACACCTGGGGATCGGCCCAGGTTCCGGTCACGTCGTATTCGTATGAGCCTATCTGGTCAAGCGGGTCTTTCAGCATTTTCTGAGCGAGAAACGCGGCCACGCCCGCTATCGGGCCGCCGATCAGCGCACCCGCAATCGAGGCCGCATCGCTGAAGCTGGGCGTGATTTTGACGCGCAGTTTCTGCGTTTCCTTCGCGAGGTCGACCTCTCCTCCCATCACCACCTGCGCCGACGGGCCGCGTATGCGGAAATTATCGGCGGTCGCCACGCCGCGGCTGATATTGACCCCGCCGAGGATTTCATCGAAGGCAAACCCTTCGCTGAAAATATCGCGGAAATCAAGCGTGATACGGCGCGGCAGTGATTGCAGACTGAGAATACCGAGCAGTTTGCCTATGCCCGGCTCGAGTTTGACGAACTGTCCCTTTGCCGCTTCCAGCACGATGTTGCCGGACAGCAGCGGGTAATCGAAATCCTGAGGGCTTCCCGGCCAGGCCAGCGCGCCGTGCAGCTTGGCGGTGCCGCGGCGCACGCCCTCCGGGTAGCCCAGGCGGGTCAGCAGCTTGCCGATGTCGCCGGTCTCAAGCTGCAGATTGATCTGGGTGCGCGGCTGCGTATGCCAGTTCTGCCACACGCCGTCGGCCGCAAGCGTGCCATCCGGACTGGAAAGACGCAGCTTCTCGATGCGCCAGTCGCGCTCTTCCGAAACCGCGGTCAATTCCAGTTTCCCGAGTTGCCTGTCCTTGACCTGGAACTGCTCGGCAACGATGTCGAGGGCCGGCAGTTCCCGCTTGCGCTCCGCAACCGGCTGCGCCGGACTCGCTGCCGCTTCAATCGCGGGCGGAACGACCAGTTTTTTCAGGCGTGCCGAGAGCTTGCCGCGGCCCTGGGGCTGCCACGTTGCCGTGCCTTCGAGTTCGCGGCCGCTCACCGTGGTGCGCCACGCGCCGGCCTGTACCGTGCCGGCAAGCGCGACGTCGTGGAAACGCCTGGCGAGTACATCGAGTTCGCCGACCTTGAGATCGATGGCGGAAAACTCGATTTTCATGCCGCCGGCGGCGCCCCCGGCAAGCGCAAGCCAGCGGTCGACATTCAGGCTCTTGAGCGACCCGGCTATAGCCACGCCGTCGCGCTGCGGCTCCGGCGCGATGCTGCCAAAGCGGATGTTGCCGCCGTGGATCACGCTGCCGCCGTTCTCGGTGCGCCGCTGCAGATTCGCGCTCACGACATCGCCGTAGGATACGATGATCTGGTCCTGCTGCCGGCTCGAATACCTGCGCTCGATGCGCAGGGCCACCGCTTCGGCGGCGCTCTTGACCAGCGGCGCCGGGAGATCCGAGGCGACGCCCTGCAAGTTCGACTCCAGCACCAGATCAGCGAGTTTTTTGCGCAGCACGAAGCTGCCGCGCCATGGCGCGGAGCCGCGCAGGCTGAGCAGCCAGGCCGGGGCGCCGCCGGCCCGCCGCAGGCTGTCGAAATTGGCCTGGCCCTGCAGTGTCCCGCGCACCGTCGAATCGCGCTGGGTGGCCGCGGACATCGTCAACGGCCCGCCCAGGAAGGAGCCGGTCGCGTTCTGCACCCGCACCGACGACTCGGTGAACTCGAGCCGGCCGTTGACCTGCTCGAGCGGCGGCAGATCCTCGCCGCCGATGATCACATTGTTGATGAACTGATAGCCGCCTGAAACCTTGGTCTTGCCGGCCTCGCGCAGGGGAATGTCGAGTTTGAGCGTGAGCTTGCCGTTGCCCTGCGCGCGCATGCCTTCGGTAAAACGGTCGACCATGTCGCTGACCGGGCTCTTTTCGATGAACGCCAGAAACTCGCCGGTCGGCCCCTCGGCTTCACCGGTAACGAGCAAGACCTTCTCGTCCTTGATGAGATCGGGGATCTCGGCGTGAACCTTGCCCAGCTTCGCGCCCAGTATCGAGCCCTGGCGGGCAAACACGTCCATGCGTTTGCCGCGAAAGTTGAGTTCGCCGGCGACGTTTTCTATCCTGGGCCAGTTCTCGCCGTAATCGATCACGCCGCCGGTGACTTTTGCGGTCACCTGGAATACGCCGTCCTTGCCGTCGGCAAACGGAAAATCGTCGAGATTGCCTTTGATCCGCAGCGACACGTCGTTGGACTGGCCGCCCAGGAATGCCCGGTCGAGCCAGTCGCGCGCCGTTTTACCCAGCACCAGCGGGATATAGCGGCTGCCATAGCGCGCGTCGGCACGCGTCAGATTCCCGGTCAGGTCTATCACGCTTCCGCCACCGGCCGGCATCCGGTAGTTGCCGAACAGGGTTCCGGCAAGATGCTGATTGGAAAATGAAATACTGTTCATCCTGAATTCGGTGCCGGCGCCGCTGCGCAGCCATCCCATCTGAGCGGTAAACGCCTCGAACTGCAGCGGCTCGCGAAACACCAGCGGCATGTCCAGTCGCGCACCGGTCGTATTGAGGTACAGCGCCCCGGCTTTTTCATTGCCGTCGATGTTGCCGCTGATGCCGGAAAATCCGGGAATCTTGCGATACGGGTTCAGGGCCAGATCCTGGAAACGGCCGCGCACGCTGTACTGGCTGGGCTGCTGCCATTCGCCATTCCAGCGCACAACGACATCATAGAGGCTGCCCCTGGGCGCCAGTTCCACCAACTGCTGGCGCAATGCGGCCTCAAACGGCAGGCGGTCAGCCAGCGCCACCAACGGCTCGAAATCAAGCGCATTGGCCTGCAACTCGCCACGCCCCGGCTTGCGGCCATCGCCCCCGGTGACCCGCAACAGGAAATCCACGGGCTGCAGGGCCGGCCCGCTCTGGGCCTTGAGCGCGAGCTTGGTGCTCGAAAACTCGTAGCCCGCCGCCGACGATTTCCATGCCACACGGCCCGACAGCGAGGCAAGGTCGAGTTCCGGCAGATCCTTCGCCAGCCGCGTTCTGACATCGGCGAGCCGCACATCGGCCACGACGTTCTGCAGCTGGTTCTGGCTGAAGCCCAGCCACAGGCGCAGCGCACCCGCGCCTTGCGGAAATTCAACCGGAAAAGGCACCCAGGTGCGCCACGCCGCGATGTCGGCATAGTCGAGCTGCACGAACAAATTGCCATTCCACTCAGACAATATCTTGACGGTGTCGCCGCGCAGATCGCCGCGCAGGTCCAACGGGCTGGCAAGATTCGGCGGCGGCACCGCGCGCAGGCCGAAGCGGTGCCGGTCGCCGCTGTTCTCGACCTGCAGGTCGAAGCGCTTCAGGTCGAGTTGCGGCGCGCCGCGCATTTCGTCCAGCCAGGAGATCTCGGCATCGCGCACCACGATCTTGCGCTGGCGCAGCAGCCAGTCCGCGACCCCGCCGCCTTCCTCCGGCCGCTGCGTCAGCGCTATCCCGGCGACCCAGATCGTGCCCCTGGCGTCGCGTTTTATGTTCAGCACCGGCCGGCGAAACTCGAGAGAATGAAACCTCAATTCAAGCGTCAGCAGCGACAGCCACGACAGCGTATTGTCGACACGCGGAAGTTCGAGGGCCGGCTGGTTCTCGGCATCGAAAAGGGTGACGTTTTCCAACACCAGCTCAGGCCGTATGCCGTCCCAGTTGGCGGAGATTTTGCCGATGGTGACGCGCTGGTGAGCCGCCTGGCTGACCGCCTGCGCGATATCGCCGCGGTACTGTTCGATGTTGGGCAGCACCCAGTAACGCAGGCTCAGCACGATCGCGGCAAACGCAAAACCAACAGCCAGAACGGCCCATGTCAGTATGCGGTAACCCCAGAGCGAACTGATGTGCAGCCATTTCAGTTTTGCGGAAATCGGCACGTTTTGCCTGAAGAATGAAAAAATGCGATAGTCAAACAACAATTTAGGTATTTTACCCCGATAACCCTATGGAATTGAATAACGCGCCGGACTGCGGCGGCGCCGATCCGGCGCTGGACGCTGCGCGCCGCTACAGCCGTTACGTACGTATGGTGCTCGAGGCCGAACCGCAGATGGCATTGGACAGCGGTTGCGGACAGCCGTTCTCGGCCGGGGAAATGGAATCATTTCTTGCAGCGCATCCGGCGTCCGACGAAGCCGCGCTGCAGCGCGCGCTGCGCATGCTGCGCAAGCGGGTGATGCTGAGGCTGATCGCGCGCGACATCGGCGGGCTTGCCGACCTTGCCGAAGTCATCATTACGGCCACGGCCCTGGCCGAAACCACCCTTTGTTCCGCGTTGTCGCACCTCAGCCGCTGGCACGCGGAGCCCCACGGCCGGCCGATCGGCGCCGTCAGCGGCGCCGTTCAGCAGCTGCACGTGATCGGCATGGGCAAGCTCGGCGGCCGCGAGCTCAATGTGTCGTCCGACATCGATCTTATTTTCGCCTACCCGGAAGAAGGCGAAACCGACGGCGAGCGGCCGCTGAGCAACCACGAATACTTTGCACGCCTTGCGCGGCGGCTGATCGCCGCGCTGAACGAAATCACCGCCGATGGCTACGTGTTCCGCGTCGACATGCGGCTGCGGCCGTACGGCGACAGCGGCCCTCTGGTGACCAGTTTCGACATGCTGGAGAACTATTTCATCACCCAGGGCCGGGAATGGGAGCGCTATGCCTGGATCAAAGGCCGGCCGGTGAGCGGCGACCGCGGCGGCGAGCTGCTGGAACTGGCCCGCCCATTCATCTACCGCCGTCATCTCGATTACAGCGCATTCGCCTCGCTGCGAGAGCTGCACGGGCAGATCCGGCGCGAAGTCGAGCGGCGCGACATGCTCGACGACATCAAGCTCGGGCCGGGCGGCATCCGCGAAGTCGAATTCATCATCCAGGTATTCCAGCTGATCCGCGGCGGCCGCGATCCGGCTTTGCGCCAGCAGCCGACGCTGACCGTGCTGCCGCTGCTGGCCGAGCGCAATCTGCTTCCCGGTCCCGCGGTGGCCGAACTGACCGAGGCCTACCGGTTCCTGCGCAACCTCGAGCACAGGCTGCAGTATCTTGACGACCGTCAGACCCAGTCGCTGCCGGCTGGAGACGCCGACCGCGCACTGGTCGCGCGCAGCATGGGTTTCGATGACTATGCCGCTTTGCTGACCGCGTTGAACCGGCACCGTGAGCGCGTCACCCGCCACTTCAATCAGATTTTTGCCGCCACCCCCGACGAGCAGCACGCGCTTGCCGGACTGTGGCTCGACAGCGCCGACGAGGCCAATGCCGAACGCGGCATGGCGCAGCTGGCCAGGCTGGGCTACAGGCACGCCGGCGACCTGCAGCGGCGGCTGCAGGCCATGCGCACCAGCAGCCGCTACCGCCAAATGCCGGCTTCCAGCCAGTCGCGCCTTGACCGCCTGGTGCCGCTCGCGGTCGAGACCGCCGCGCAGCGCGCCAACCCGGACGCCACGCTGGAACGCATTCTGCAGCTGCTCGAAGGGGTAAGCCGCCGCGAATCCTACCTCGCGATGCTCGAAGAGTATCCGCAGGCGCTGTCGCGCGTCGCAGACATGATGAGCGCGAGCCCGTGGGTCGCTCAATACCTGACGCAGCATCCGATCCTGCTCGATGAACTGCTCGACACCCGCTCGCTGTACGCGGCGCCCGACTGGCCCGAACTCTCCCGGCTGCTGCACATTCAGCTCATTGATGCCGCCGGCGACACCGAAAAACAGATGGACGTGCTGCGCCATTTCAAACATGCGCAAACCATGCGCCTGGTCGCGCAGGATCTTGCCGGCACGCTGCCGCTGGAAACCCTGAGCGACCATCTTTCCGACTTGGCGTGCCTGATCCTGGCGGAAGTGCTGCGCCTGGCCTGGGCCGAGCTGCCGCAGCGCCACCGGGATGAGCCGGTCTTTGCCATCATCGGCTACGGCAAACTGGGCGGCAAGGAACTGGGCTACGCCTCCGATCTCGACATCGTTTTCCTGTACGAGGACGGCGCCCCCGAAGCGCCGGAAAATTACTCGCGGCTGGCGCAGCGAGTCAACAACTGGCTCACCACCACCACCGCCGGCGGCGTGCTGTATGAAACCGACCTCAGGCTGCGGCCGGATGGCGTAAGCGGCCTGCTGGTCAGCCCGCTCGAGAGCTTCAGCGACTATCAGACCCGGCACGCCTGGGTATGGGAGCATCAGGCGCTGACCCGCGCCCGCTTTGCCGCGGGAGATGCGCAGATCGGGCGCAAATTCGAAGCGCTGCGCATGGCGATCCTGCGCTAC
>Ga0113563_10000737_pt1 | contig 16851 bp, 14 predicted proteins | sample Mud3Dept3metaG_FD_80117 | JGI IMG/M metagenome (GOLD analysis project Ga0113563, IMG submission 80117) | Freshwater wetland microbial communities from Ohio, USA, analyzing the effect of biotic and abiotic controls - Mud 3 Core 4 Depth 3... | ecosystem: Environmental > Aquatic > Freshwater >...
ATATGAGTTCGGAAAACACGGCCCGAAAAATCAGAGTCAGGGATTTCATCCGAAAATACGCCCCTTGAAAATGGATGAAAACATCGGGATCAAAAAAGGAGGGCCTTCGCTTCATGATCGATCAAGAGCGACTAACGAAACAGTTCCTGGATTTCGTGCGGGTTGACTCTCCATTTTTTGCCGAAGCTCCTTTTGGGGAAATTTTGGGAGAAGAGTTGACCAAGCTTGGTCTCTCCTGGGATAACGATCGGACAGGCCAAAACGGGGCGGGAAATCTTCTGGCCCTCCTGCCGAGAAGCACCCCTGGAATTCCTCCAATCCTCCTGGGCATGCACCTGGACACGGTTGAACCCGGACAGGGAATCAAGCCGCGCCTGGAGAACGGGATAATCCGCAGCGACGGGAGGACCATCCTGGGGGCGGACAACAAGGCGGCCATTGCCTGCACCCTGGAGGCTATCCGCTGCCTCAAGGCCGACCGTCCTCCTCACGGGGACGTGGAATTCCTTTTCACCTGGGGGGAAGAGCGGGGGCACTGCGGGGCAAAAGCCTTTGATTATTCCCGGGTCCGCGCGAAAGTCGGTTTTGTTCCCGACGGAGGGGGCCTGCTCGGGACCATTATCACCCGGGCCCCCTACTACGAATCGATCCATGCGGTCTTTCAAGGTCGCGCCGCCCATGCGGGCATTTCCCCGGAAAAAGGAATTAACGCCATCGTGTTGGCCGGCCGGGCGCTGGCCCGCATCTCCCTCGGGCGGCTGGACGAGGAAACCACCGCGAATTTCGGGCTGATCAAAGGCGGATCGGGCCGCAACACCGTTCCCGAGCGGGTCGAAATGGAAGGCGAGGCCCGCAGCCTGGATCCTGCCAAACTGCGAACGCAGGTCGAAAAAATGAGGGAGGGTTTTGAATCCTCGGCTCGGGAAATCGGGGGAAGAGCCTTCTTCAGCGTGAAGAGGGAATACGATGGGTACCGAATCGGCGAAAGCGATCCTCCGGTGCGGATCGCCGTGGCCGCCTCCGAAGCCGTCGGTCTTTCCCCCGTCATCACCTCTACCTGCGGGGGAAGTGATGCCAATGAGCTCAACGCCAATGGGATCGCCGCGGTCGTCTTGGGGATGGGCGGCGGCGGGTATCACACTTTCGAGGAACATATTTCCGTAGACGAGCTGGTGAAATGCGCCGAGTGGATCAAAGCTCTCGTCACCGAAACGGCAAAACGGTTTCCGCCCGAAACCCCAATTCATCCCTCCCCCACGGCAGAGGGATGAGCAGGTAACGCCTTCTACGTCCTGGAAAAGAGAATCTCCGGGAGGATGGTTTCGTAAAAAGCTCTCCCGCCACTAATCGTAGCCGTTTATTTCCCGCCCCGTGGTACCGCCAAGTGGGCCTGAAAGTTTTTACGAAACTATCCGATATCCTTCAGCGCCTTTTCCATCCGCTCCATTCCCTTCTCGATCGCCTCGTAGGAGGTGGCGTAGGAAATGCGGACATACCCTTCGGCCGTCGTTCCGAAGGCATCCCCGGGCACCACGGCTACGCCTGCTTTTTCAAAGAGATATTTCGCGAACTCGTCCGAGGTCCGGCCAAATTTCCTGATGTTCGGGAAGACATAAAAAGCCCCTCGGGGCCGGACGAATGGGATCTTCATCCGATCCAGACCGGACATTACGAGGCGCCGCCGCCGGTCGAACTCGGCCACCATCGCGTGCATGCTCTCCTGCGGTCCGTTCAGCGCCGCCTCGGCCCCCACCTGGACGAAGGTATTGGGACAGCTAACGATGTGCTGGTGGAGTTTGAGCGATTCGGCCAGGACGTCCCGGGGGGCAACCAGGTAGCCGATCCGCCAGCCGTCCATGGCATAAGCCTTGGAAAAGCTTCCGATGAGAAGGGTCCGCTCTTTCATCCCCGGCTCTTTCATAATCGGATGATGCTTCACCCCGTCGTAGATCATGGCGTCGTAAATGTCGTCGGCCAGAACCATGAAATCGTGTTTCCCCGCCAGATTCGCGATCTCCTTCAGATCCTTCTCCTCGAATACTTGCCCGGTCGGGTTATGAGGCGAGTTCAGGATCAGGAGCTTGGTCTTTTCGGTGAGATGCTTCTCCACGTCTCTCGCCTTCAGGAGAAACCTGTCCTCTTCCCGCAAGGGAACGGAAACAGGGTTCCCAAGACCCATGGAAGCGTACCCTTCATAGTAGACGTACATCGGCTGGGGAACAAGAACTTCGTCCCCGGGATTCAGGACGCTCAGGATTCCGATGTAGACGGCCTCCGCCGCCCCGACGGTGACGAGAACCTCCTCCGGCCGAACCGCGAGGCCGTAGTCCCGGTTCAAGCGGCGGGCAATGGCCTCCCGAACCTCGATTCTGCCGGCGCTCGCCGTGTAGTGGACCAGCCCCCGGTCCAAAGCTTCCCGGGCCGCTTCCTTTATGTGTTCCGGCGTGTCAAAATCAGGCCGGCCGATCGAAAAATTGACAATATCAATCCCCTTCCTCTCCGCCTCATCGACCTTTGCGGTGACCTCCCGGATTTTCGAAAGGCGCACCCGTTGAATTCTTTCCGCTGTCCTTTGACTCTGCATCCTCTCATCTCCTTAAAATCCGCAAAAATATTTTTTTGGATTTAATTTTTGTCCCTAAAATTTCCCTAAACTTCCGGCTTCAGCATGAGCTTACTTTTTTCCCGCAACCAATTTGGTGGCGGATCAAATTGTTACCCCGGGCAATAGAGCCGGCGTCGAGGGGTTAATTGCCAATTCCCCGGCAGGCATCAAACAGGTGACACATGACGAAATGGCTCGGTTCCACCTCGGCCCAAAGCGGTTCTCTTTGGGAACAGATTTCCAGCGCTTTGAAACATCGCGGATGAAAGCGGCAGCCCCGCGGAGGGTTCACCGGGCTGGGCACATCTCCCTTGAGCACGATCCGTTTCTTCTTTTGGTCGGGGTCCAGGATGGGCACGGCCGACAAAAGCGCCTGGGTGTAAGGGTGGAGGGGCTTCGCCAGGAGCTTTTTGTTAGACGCTAACTCGATCACCTTTCCCAAATACATCACTGCGATCCGGTCGCTCACATGATTGACCACGGAGAGATCATGCGCGATTAGAATATATGAAAGGTTGAATTCCGCTTTCAGATCACCCAGAAGGTTGATTACCTGGGCCTGGATGGAAACGTCCAGGGCGCTCACCGGTTCGTCGCAGATGATTATTTTGGGCCGGAGGATCAGGGCCCGCGCGATCCCGATGCGCTGCCGCTGGCCGCCGGAAAATTCGTGGGGAAAGCACCGCATCTTCTCCCGGTGGATCCCCACTTTGTCCAGGATGGCCGCCACCCGGTCCGGGATCTCGCTGCCCGAAGCCAGGCCGTGGGTCTTCAGAGCATCCCCCACGATGTGTTCGATCGTGAGCCGGGGATTGAGCGAGGAATACGGGTCCTGGAAGATGATCTGCATCTCCGCCCGCAATTTTTTTAGTTCTGCGCCCTTCAACGCGGTGACGTCTTTCCCCTCGAAGAGGATCTCTCCGGCCGTCGGCTCAAGAAGATGGAGGACCGTGCGGCCCAGAGTCGACTTCCCGCACCCCGACTCCCCCACCAGCCCCAGCGTCTCGCCCCGCGCCACCTCGAAGCTGACGCCGTCCACGGCAAAGACCCGCTCCCGGGGGCTAAAAACTTTCGTCCTCTTCAGGAGGAAGTGTTTCTTCAAATCGCGGATCCTGAGAAGCGGCGCCGGATTCATCCCGTTTTCCCCATTCCCCGTCCGCGATCGCAGGCTACCCGGTGCCCCGCCCCCACTTCGCGCAGTTCGGGCCGGGCGAGCTTGCAGGCTTCCGTCGCCTCGGCGCAGCGGGGGTGAAAATCGCATCCGGGAGGCAGATCATAAAGACTCGGGACCATCCCGGGGATCTCCGGCAGCCGCGTCTGCTCCGCTTCCAGCCGGGGGACCGAAGCGAGAAGTTGGCGGGTGTAGGGATGCAGCGGGTTGTGAAAGATGGCGCGAACCGGGGCTTCTTCTACGATCCGGCCGCAGTACATGACGATCACGCGCTGGGCCACCTCGGCGATGACCCCGAGGTTATGGGTGATCATCATGATGCTCATGTTGATCTTCCGCTGGAGGTCGAGCATGAGCTCAAGGATCTGCGCCTGCACCGTCACGTCCAGTGCCGTCGTCGGCTCATCGGCGATAAGGAGGGCGGGGTTGCAGCTCAGGGCCATGGCGATCATCACCCGCTGGCGCATCCCCCCGCTCAGCTGGTGCGGGTATTCTTGCATCCGCCGGCGGGGATCGGGGAGACCAACCAGATCGATCATCTCCACCGCCCGTTCTTGCGCCTGGCGGACGTTCACGTTCTGATGCAGAAGAATGGTCTCCATGATCTGGTTGCCGATGGTAAATACGGGATTGAGAGAGGTCATGGGTTCCTGAAAAATCATGGAAATCCGATTGCCGCGGATCCGGCGTATTTCGTCCCTCTGCAAACGGAGAAGATCCCGGCTTTCGAAGATGGCCCGTCCCCTGATAAGTTCCCCGGGCGGCATGGGAATCAATTGCAGAAGCGCCATGGCGCTTACACTTTTCCCGCAGCCGGACTCCCCAACAATTCCCAGGGTTTCCCCCGCGTTCACCTGGAAGGAGACCCCGTCCACGGCTCGCACTGTTCCGGCGAGGATGCGGAAATATATGCGCAGGTCTTCGACGGTTAGCAACCGACCCATGTTACACCTGTTCTCGCGATCTCGGCTCCAAGGCATCCCGAAGCCAGTCGGCGGCCACATTGATACAGGCCACAAGCAACATCAACGCCAGACCGGGGAAGATGGACGCCCACCAGCTCCCGGAAAAGAGAACCTGATATCCCCGGGCAATCGCCAGCCCGATCGAGGGGGTGGTAACGGGGACCCCCACCCCCAAAAAGCTCAGGGTTGCCTCCAAAATAATCACCCGGGGGACCTGCACAGCCGACAGGACTAACACCGGGGTGACGGCATTGATAAGGAGATATTTGGTCATGATTGTCCAAGGTCCGAACCCGAGGGCGTGGGCCGCCTCTACGTACTCCTTTTCCCGGATCGACAAAACCGTGCCGCGTACCGTCCGGGCATACTCCGCCCACCCGGTGATAGCCAGGACAATGATCATTTTTTCAAGCCCCTGCCCGAAAATTACCATGAAGCAGAGGGCGACCATGATCAGGGGCAAAGAGAGTTGGACGTCGACCGCGCGCATGATGAAACTCTCCCAGAACCCCCGGGAGTAACCGGCAATGAGCCCGAGGGTCAAGCCGATGACCATGGAAATCCCTACGGCAAAGAAACCCACGAGGAGGGAGACCCGCAACCCGAAAATGATGTTGGACAGGACATCGCGGCCGAGGCGGTCGGTTCCGAGGTAAAAGGGGCTCAGCCCCCGTTCATCCCAGATCGGGGGCTTGAGTCTGGCTTTCAAAATCTGTTCCAAGGGGTCCGCCGGCGCGATCCAGGCTGCAAAAACGGCACAAAGGATTAGACTGGCGAGGATTGCCAGGGCGCCGAGCACCAGCCTGTTGCTGAGGAAAGAGTGCAGGAGCTGACGCTCCGCAGGGACGTACTCGTATCCCCAAAAGCGCGCCTTCGGGGGGGCGTAAGGCGCCGGAGTCGATTGGGGTATTGGAGGAGAAGGGCTTTTCATACCTGGAATCATTGCGATCCTGCGAATAGACAGCATAACGACGGCTGCCTAAAAGTTCGAGATGCAAGGGGCAAAAACTGAATGGGGGGTCCTTTGTAGCGGAGAGGGGGCTGACGAGAACAAGAAACAAGGTCCTTTCCCGCCCCTTACACCCAACCCTCTCCACCCTTTCGAATTTGTCCCCGCGACGAAAATGAAGCGCAATCCGGCTCCGAGCGGGACAGGTGGACTTATTGCACAACCCCCGTCATTTCTCGTGCCGGATTCGCGGATCCAACCAAACATAAATCACGTCGACGGCGAAATTGACGGCCAAAAATATTGTTGCCGTGACCAGCGCCCAGGCGATGATCACGGGGAAATCCATCACCCCAATGGCGTCCAGGAAAAGTCGTCCCATCCCCGGCCAGGCAAAGACTTTTTCCGTTACGATCGCCCCGGCCAGAAGGGAGCCCATTTGCATTCCGGCTATGGTCACAAATGGAATCAGGGTGTTTTTCAAGGCATGTTTATAGATGACCATGCGTTCGCTGACCCCCTTGGAACGAGCCGTGCGAATGAAGTCCATAGTCAGGATATCGAGCATCCCGGCGCGGATAAGGCGGATGAAAAGGGCTAAGCGGTACAGGGCCAGCGAGGTGGCCGGGAGAACGAGATGGGCCCACGTTCCGCGACCCGAAGAGGGCAGCCACTGCAATTCTACGGAAAAGATTAGGATGAAAGCGATACCGATCCAGAAAGGAGGTGCTGATATCCCGATCAGGGAGCCAAGCAGGCTAGCTCGGTCGACCGCGGACCCGCGTTTGGAAGCGGCCAGGACTCCGATGGGAACGGCAAGAATCAGGCTGATGAGAATGGTCGCAACCACCAACTCCAGGGAGGCCGGCAGCCGCTCCAGGACGAGTTTCAGGGCGGGCTGGCCGTGATGGTAGCTCACTCCCAGGTTTCCCTGAATCGCATTCTTGAGGAAAATGCCATATTGCATCCACAAGGGTTTATCCAGCCCCAAGGCGGTGCGCATCTCCGTCATCTGGTCGGGCGTGGCATCGGCCGGCATGAGCAGGGCGACAGGGTCTCCGGAGATATGCAGGATCGCGAAGACGATCCCGGACAAGACCAGGAAAACCAGAGCGGCCTGATAGATTCTGCGGAGGAGATAAATTCCCATGAGCCTTTCAGGAACGGCCGGAGGGGACGATGCGAAAGTGCCGCGGGCCCCCCCCTACCCCGCGGCACATTGCAGCCTCATATTCAAACGGCCCGGCTAAGGGCGCTTTTTATTTGCAGGCTCCCTAAACGCTGCAAGAACCTTCTCAAAGCCACCAGAGCCAAGGCACGCAATAACGGTACCGAGGGAGTAGGAGACCCAACCCTCTGCAACCCTTGCCTGAATTTGCCGCAGCAAGGAAAATGAAGCGCCGCGCCGCGGATAGGGCTTTAAGGCAACCCTCTCAATTGGCTTTTTTCAACTCATGGGCGAAGAGTCTTTCGTCGACCCGCGCTTTGCCGTCCTTGATTCGCCTGATAAAACCGAACACATTCTCCTGGTAATAAAGAGGGATTACGTAGTAGGAGCCGTAGATCTTCTCGGCGATTTCATCCCTCATTTTTCGCCTCTTCGCGTCATCCATGATGGTGTTGGAAACATCCATTTTTTTCTCCAGTTCCGGATCGGCGAAACGGCCCCGGTTGTTTCGGCCATATGTCCCTCTCAGTTCCCGGAAAAAGGAGTTCATCGTCCCTTGCCAGGAGAGGGTTCCCCATCCGGCCAACATAAAAGGAGATTCGAAACGGTCCACCTTCGGGAAGAAAACGGCCTTGGGCGTGGCAATGACTTTCAGTTTGATTCCCACTTTTGCCAGCTGGGCGGCAATCGCCTCGGCCACCTGCTGGTCGTTAACATACCGGTCGTTGGGCGTATCGAAATTGGCCTCGAAACCATTGGGGTAACCCGCCTCTGATAGGAGCTTCTTCGCCAGGGCCGGGTCAAATTTGGGCCGCTGAATGCTCTTGCTGTAGTCGAAGGCATAGGGACTGATGATCTGTGAGGCGGGATAGGCGCTTCCTTCCATCACAAATTTAACGATCTCTTCCGCGTTGATCGCATGGGCGATGGCTTTGCGGACTCGAAAATCCTTGAACGGATTCGGCTTCCCCGCAGGGAGCCCGGGATTATCCTTGGGAGGCGGCCCCCCTTTTTCCGCGAAGACGTCGCACATGACGTAAATGGCCCGCTGGCTGGGGATCCGGCTCACATAGGTGTTCTTGTTTTTCTCTACGCGGGGAATGTCGGGAATGGAGACGCCCCAGCAGGCATCGATCTCCCCGGTGATCAAAGCCGCCACCCGGGTGGCGTTTTCCGGAATGAAGCGAAGGGTGACTCTCTCGAAATCCACCTTCTTCCCCCACCATTCCTTGTTAAAGACGAGGGTGATGTGATCATCCTTCACCCATTCCACGAATTTGTAGGGCCCGGTTCCCACCATGTTCCGGGTCAAGTGGGCGTGATCCTTCTTGTCCCATTCCTGAAAATATTTTGGCGGGACGATGCTGATATTTTCCAGCATGTACAGGGCTTCAGGGGTAGGAGCTTTAGTGATAAAAAGGACCGTGTAATCGTCCACGATCTTGATCTCCTTGTAATCGGGAACCATGTGCTTGTACTGACTTTTCGGATGGGTCTTGCAGCGCTCCAGGGAGTACTGAACCGCCGCGGCGTTAAAGGGTTCTCCATTATGGAACTTGACGCCTTTGCGCAGCTTAAACTCCCAGGTGTGGTCATCGATCAGCTTCCAACTCTCGGCAAGTTCAGGTTGGATTTTGAGGTCGGCGTCGAATCCGATCAGATTCTCATAAACATGGCGCTGGATCGTGGTGGTGGTGGTCTCGTTTCGTCCATGCGGATCGAGGGTGGCCGCATCCCCCTCGAAAGCGATCACCAGGGGTTTCTCCTGACCCCAGGCGACCAGGGGGGCGAATAGGCTGAGGATCAGGCAACCGAGAATCAATGATTTTTTCATGCTTACCTCCCAAATTCAAATAATCGCGCATAGCGTAAAAACTTAAAAAAATTCGCCCTGCCGGTTGAAGAAAGATGGTTTCGGCTGTAGGGGAGTCCCGGCATCTGCGGGAAACTCACCACGAAAATAAGAACCTGACCCTATCCCCCTTCCGCCGTCGAGGGGGAGGGGGTTATCGCGCTTCCTGAAGAAGCGGCCTACTTTCATGCCCCATCGTGCTCCATGCAGGCATGATCGTTTTTTCCGAAACCATCAATCTTTCTCGACGAGTTCGATCCTTATCCCTTCCGGCCCGCCGACAAAGGCATACTTCAGGCCGGCCGGGGTAACGCCGGGCCCGACAAGAACCGGAACCCCTTTCTTCTTTAGCTCCGCCAGCGTCGCCTCCAGGTTTTTCACCTTGAAGCCGATGTGATCCAGGCCCCGCAGGCCTTTTCCGGGTTCGAGCTGCCCTGCCCCGGGTTCGGTCCCGAGGAAGGAGATCGTCACCCCGTAGACATCGGTACGGATCATCGGATATCCGCGGGCCTCGCCCCGGGAAATTTCTTTGGCCCCGAAATTTTCCTTGAAATAGTTCACCATCTCCTCCATGTTATTGGAGATATAGTGAATGTGGTCAACCCCGGTAATCATACGTTCCTCCTTTTAAAATCGCGGAGCGCCTGGAGCATAGCGCCCAGCGTTGTTCCTGCTCCTTGCTCCCGCACCGCGCCCCCTTCCTTCAGCCCCTTTCCAAACCGGCCAATCCCCTGGCCTCCAAAGGATTCCGCACTCTCATGAGCAGCAAAGAAAGCGCAATCAAAATCAGGTTGCCTATGCTTAAACCGACGAAAACCCAGGGAAGGCCGAAGTTTTGGGCGATGAACCCTGCAAAGCTGGCCGCCATGGATCCGATCCCGAAAGCGGCGAAAAAGTAAATCCCGAAGGCAGTCGCTCGCATCTTCAGCGTTGTATACCGGGCCGTAAGGGTATTGATCATCGGCTGGAGGGCAAAATTAAAAAAGAAAAAGGAAAGCGCCATGGCCAAAAGCGCCACATCTTTAAAAAAAGCCATGGCCAGGATAAAGGGGAAACTCAAGATACACATCACGGAGATGTTCCGCTGGAGATTTTTCTTCTCCGCCAGGACTCCGCCCGTATATTGCCCAAAAACCCCCATGAACAGGGCGATCCCGGAAAGCATCCCGCCGATGGCCACGCTGTCCCAGGAAAGGATGTGAAAAGAGGTATTCTGGCTCATGTACGTCGGCAGGAAGGTGACTACCCCGTGAAATCCGAAACTCTGAAGCATGTTGACGATATAGAGGAGAAGCAGGGGAATCGAAAAATAGACCCAAACTCCTACCTCCTCCTGGACGGGCGTCAAGTCCGCACCCCGGGCTTGTTTCTGCAGTTTGTCGATGGTCATATCGACAAAAAGGGCCCAGATGGAAAGCGCAACCCCGGGAACCATGAAGGCGAGGTAAGCAGACCGCCACCCAAACTGCGACCCGATCAGGCCCGCCAGAAAGGGCGCCGTGGCCAGGCCGATGTTTCCCGCGGCGCCGTGAATCCCCAGCCCCCTGCCGAATTCTTTAACCTTCGCGCTGATTAAAGCGTTGGCCAGGGGGTGATAAACGCTGCCCAGCGCTCCCAGGATCGCCAGGGCGGCCGTAAAAACCAGAAGGTTGGGAGAGGCGGCAATCAGCAGGCAAGTGAGGGTTGATCCCATAAAGCAGAAGAGATAAAGCTTCTTGGGGCCGAAGCGGTTGAAAATCATTCCCCCCGGAAGAGCCCCCAGGCCGTAAGAAAAGCTCATGATGTTGCTGACCACCCCCAGGCCGAGGTACCCCATGTCAAAATCCTTTTTCAACAGGAGCAGCACGGCCGGGAAAATCAGAAGATAGGCATGCGTCATGGCATGGGAGCAGCCCGTAAGGGCGATGATCATTTTTTCACCGCGGGTCATTCCTGTTTTCCTGACCACGGGCGCCGGATGTCTGGTTTCATAGCTTCAATATTTTCGTAGAAGAGAGAAATCACGACAAAGAAAATTTGGCAATTAGCAATGAATGTATCATGATTTTTTTCCGGATTACAGTAGAATCTTACATAAATCGTAACCCTTCAGTCACGGGTGGCCCGGCTTTCCACGAAGATCCCAGCGCCTTATGATTCCATGAATGGAGGACCGTCGTAAAGGCCAAGAGGTACCCGGGCCTGGGGGTTCGGACGATTCGCTTGCCCTGATGTACGGCGCCAGAAACGCTACCCGCCAGCTTCGGGAAAACCCGGCCCCGAAGAAATAGAGGGCAAATCGAAATCGCAGACTAAATCGCGGATCAAGGCTTCCGGCCGGGCGGGTTCAAGGATGTAACTTCCGCCGGGCCGGAGGAGAACGGCGCACCCGCGGACCACCTTGCCGTCTAACTTCATCTCGCAGGACCGGCAGAGTTTCCGCCCGCAGCGGTAGCGGCGGTAGGCCAGCGTCGCATCCAGCCGATAAAAAATGTAATTCAGAGCGTCCAGGATGGTTATTTCGCCATCCGCCTCGATTTCGTACGTCCGGCGCCAGGGGAGAAAGTTCTTCTCTCGCTCTGCCCGGCTTATCGTGATTCGGATCGTTCCGCTCACCGCGAAATCCTCCTTACCTTCCCCAAACGCCATCCCCGGCCGCGGGAAACAAATATATGCCGGGGGTCCTTATCGACTTTCGGGAAATCGAGGCGGTTATGATGCCCCCGGCTTTCCTCCCTCATGAGGGCCGACGCCAGGACAAGATCCGCCAATTCGGCCATCATCTTGGCCTCCCAGGCCTCCTGCAGCTCCTGAGGGTAGCTGCGAATCGATTGCGGGGCGTTAGCATAAACCGACAGGGCGGGCATCAAATCCTTCTGGAGGCTTTGCACATCTTCCCTTCCCCGCTTCAGCCCCTCCTCCTCCCGCTCAACCCCGCAGTTCTTCCACATCGTCTCCTGAAGTCGCGCCCGGATCTGAAAGGGACGCAGCCCGCCGGGCTTTTTCGCACCCAAATTTCGACCCGCCTCCCTCACTTCGTTTATGGCAGAGGCTGTATTCCTCAGGTCGGAAAACCCTCGGTCCCGGGCAAACCGAGCTGCGGCCTCCCCGGCAATGGCGCCGAAAACCTGGGTCTCGGCCAGGGCGTTCCCCGAAATCCGGTTGGCCCCATGGAGATTTCCCGCGGCCTCGCCGACGGCAAAGAGGCCCGGTACCGCGGTGGCGGCATTTTCATCGGTGGCTATCCCGCCCATCGTGAAGTGCCCATGCGGAGCCACCTCCAAAAGCTTGTCCCGCAAATCAACGCCCATGTTTTGCAGGTAATGAAACTGGTTGGGCTGCCATTGTTCCAAAGCCTCGGTTAGCGATTGCCGATCTTTTGTGGATCGGGTGAGATCGACATAAACTCCCCCATGTTGGGTACCCCGGCCGCTTTTGATCTCCTGCCAGACCAGCCGGGTGATGGCGTCCCGTAGGGGGATTCCTTCAAAAAAGATTTTCCCCTGCCCGTTTCGAAGGCAGCCGCCTAAAAAAGCCGGGTGCAGGATCAGCTCATATTGGAAAAGCGTGCCCCTGACGTAGGAAGGGTGAATCGCAATGGTCGGGTAGAACTGGAGCATCTCCAGATCGACGAGCTCAACCCCGGCTTCATACGCGAGAAACAGGCCGTCTCCGCAGGCGGTGGAGGCGGCGTCGTTCCGGGCCCAGAGTTCTTCGAACCCGCCTGTGGCGATCACAACCGCTTTGCACTGCACCGCCTTTGCTTTTCCGTCCTTCAAATCGAGAAAAATCCCCGCGCTCGGCGCCCCCCCATCCCCGTCCTGAACCAATTTGACCGCCACGATGTCGCTTAAAGCGCGTATTTGCGAATGTTTTCGGGACTCGTTTACCAACCCCATCAGCATTCCGAATCCTCCGCCTTGAATGAAGAGGGTGCGGGGGAACGTCTGGCCCGCATGGTGCATCGGGTCGAAAGAACCGTCGGGCTTCTTTTTGAAACGGACCCCGAAAGTCTCCAGGTCCCCGGCCCGTTCTCGAGCCCGGGTCACCAGGGTTTCAACGAGGTTTTCATCTCCCAGGAGCCGACCTCCTTCTACGGTGTCACGGAAGTGGGTTTCCTCCGTATCCCCCGGATGGCAGACCGCCTGGTAGGCTTCCATGGCCATAGGAGTCGTCCCTGACCGGCCGATGGGGCCTTTGTTCGCCACAATAACTTCGCAGCCCCGGGAAGCCGCCTCGATGGCCGCCCGCATCCCGGCCCCGCCGGCCCCGATAACCAGAACATCTGTTTTTATGATCGATTGATCAGACCTGTCCAATTCTTTGTAACCGCCTTTATTTTGCCGCCAAAAAATATATCTTCCCTTCGTCCCTCTGCTCCCCGGCCATCCAGCCAGCCCTTTCTCCGCTCCCCCAGAAAAAATCAACCCGGCCGCTCCCCTGCATGGCCGCTCCCGTATCTTGATTGAGAACAAACCGTCTTAAAGGCGCTTTTGCAGCCGCCTTTCCTCCTCCGTTCAAAACCGGCCGGCGGGCGATCAAATAGGCCAGGGCCCCCGGCGGATAGATGCTGTGGTCCGTCGCGATGGATCGTCCCGCCGTAAGGGCGACGCCCAGCGACCCGTAGGGGCCTTCTCCGCTCTCAATCGGCCGGAAAAATATGTACCGTTCATTCTGATTGAAGATCTCCTCTGCTCTTTCCGGGTTTTCCCGAATAAACTCCCTTACCCGTCTTAAGGAAAGGTCCTGGTCCGGAATGCACCCCAACTGGACTAAATACTGGCCTATCCCCCGGTAGGGCCGGCCGTTTGAACCGGCAAACCCCACCCGGACAATTTTTCCTTCCGGCGTGCGGATCTGCCCGGAACCCTGGATGTGAAGAACGAATCTCTCCCAGGGGTCCTTCAGCCAGGCCAGTTCATATCCCCGGCCCAGAAGAGCCCCCCGGCTGTCGATTTCCTCGCGGGCATAGTACGGAACCAAATTCCCGTTTTCCAATCGCCCGATTTTCTTTTTCCCGCTTTCGTTCCCGAATGGCAAAACGCTCTCTTGAATTTCCACCAAGTCGTCCGGAAGCCGGTAAATCGGGTAAAGGTACTTATCCCGGCGCTCCAGGCTGCCCTCAAGGACCGGCTCATAATATCCGGTAAGAAGAAGGGGCGGGTCTGAATCATCCCCGGGTTTGCCGATAAAGGCGAACTTTTCCGATATTCTTGTCTCCATTTCCGCCTTGCCCCCGGATAAAAAATACGCCTCTCGAAAGAGTTTGAGAGTTCGGTGGGTTCTCTCCGGGGTAAAGAAATTCTGGAACAAACCCGACCACGAACGGATCGACTCCCCGCCGGCCATCTTTTTTTCGAGAAATTCCAGGCTCTTGTCAATGGCCGCGAGGAGGGATTTTTTGTCCCCGTCATCCGTCAGGGGATAAAGATCCTTTCCCGATCGAAAGACGGGGGGTTCCTCTCGGCGCAAAGGTTCTTTTGAAGGCGGGGGAACGCAGCTCAACAGCATGAGAAGAGAAAATAAAACAAGGTCTCGTTTCGGGCGCAAAGGATTTTCCTCAAGCGATAGGACTAAAGAATCCGAAGATTTTTATAGAATAATTTAATGCTTCCCTATGTCAAGCTTTTTTTGATACATTATTTCCACCGATTTTCTCGGCCCCTTACCACCCCTTGGACCCTGCCCTGCAATCGGGTCTGGAGGAGACCTGTTGATGAAAAAGCGCATCTTCATTGTCATTCCTGCCGTTTTGGTTGTCGCTGCGCTCATTTTTTATTTTCGATTCTGGCAGAACCGCAACAACCAGGGCGCGCGGATTCCCATTTCGGGGAATATTGAAGCCACGACAGTAGATGTTTCTTTCAAGATCCCGGGCAAAATCGAGCAACTCCTGGTGGAGGAGGGGGATTTTGTCAAAACCGGCCAACTCATAGCCGTCCTCGAACACAAGGATCTCCTGGCGCAAAAGGCCAAAGCCGAGGCTTCCCTCGAGGCAGCCCAATCCCGCCTTCCCACGCTCCGGAAAAATATCGAATTCCAGGACAAGTCATCCACCCAGGAGATTTTTCAGGCCGAGGCGGCCGTGCAGGCGGCCGAATCCCGCCTCCAGCAGCTCCTGAGCGGTTCCCGCCCCCAGGAGGTCCGGGCGGCCAAAGCCGATGTCGACCAGACCCTTGCTGATATCGAGAAGCGCAAGGCGGACATGGAAAGGGCAAAGAAGCTCCACCAGAGCCAGTTCATTTCCGCCCAGGAATGGGATGCCGCCCGCACCGCCTATGAAATGGCCCTGGCCAATCATCGCAAGGCCAAGGAATATTATGCCCTCGTTGTGGAAGGGCCCCGCAAAGAGGAAATTGAGACGGCCCGGGCCCAGCTCAATCAGGCCCAGGCTTCCCTGCGCCTGGCGAAAACCCGTAAAATCCAGGTTGACGCTTTGCGGCGCGAACTGGAGACCGCGAAAGCCCAGGTCAAGGAGGCGGCCTCGGCCCTGGAGGTAATCCAGACTCAAATTGAGTACAGCAAGCTCCACGCCCCTGTTTCCGGAGTCGTTTTGGTCAAAAACACGGAGATCGGCGAATACCTCGTCCCCGGAGGAGCGGCTGTCACCCTTGGCGACCTGGATAAGCCCTGGCTGAAAGCCTTCATCACCGAGACCGACCTGGGCCGCGTGAAATTGGGACAAAAAGTTTCGGTCACCACCGACAGTTTCCCGGGAAAGGTCTATGAAGGGTCGATCACCTTCCTCTCCTCGGAGGCGGAGTTCACCCCCAAGAATGTGCAGACGACCAAGGAGAGGGTCAAACTGGTCTACCGCATCAAGGTCAGTTTGCCAAACCCCAAATATGAATTGAAACCCGGAATGCCCGCCGACGCCCAAATTCATCTGGAGAGCGAATAAATTGCTCACCACAGAGCACACAGAGATCACAGAGAAAATATGAAATCTTTTAAAAACATAGAAATTGAATTTTTTATCGAAGGTTTCAGTTTTACATTGTTTTTTTGCCATTCTTCTGTGTGCTCTGTGGGCTCTGTGGTGAAAATTTTCGATGCCGGCAATTAAAACTGACAACCTAACCCGCGCTTTTGGATCCCTCCTTGCCGTTGACCGCCTGAATCTGGAGGTCCGGCCCGGAGAAATTTTTGGCCTGGTCGGCCCGGACGGGGCGGGCAAAACAACGATCATGCGGATCTTCAGCGGGATCCTCCTCCCAACCGAGGGACAAGCCTCCATCCTCGGCCATTCCGTGAGGAGCGAAGCGGAGCGGATCAAAGATCGGATCGGCTACATGTCCCAGCGGTTTGCCCTTTACGGAGACTTGACGGTCTTAGAGAATATTCATTTTTATGCCGATCTTTATGCAGTTTCAAAAAAAGAGCGCTCCGTCCGAATTCCCCGACTCCTCTCCTTCAGCAACCTCACCCCCTTTCAGGGCCGTCTCGCCCAGAACCTTTCCGGCGGGATGAAGCAGAAGTTGGGCCTGGCCTGCGCTTTGATTCACACCCCGGAGCTTCTGCTGCTCGACGAGCCCACCAACGGCGTCGACCCCGTCTCCCGCCGGGATTTCTGGAACATCCTTTACGATCTGCTCAAAGAAGGGGTGACCATTTTCGTTTCCACGGCCTACCTCGATGAAGCGGAGCGCTGCCACCGCATCGGCCTGATCCACCAGGGAAAGCTCATGTCCGTCGGCACCCCGGCTGAGATCAAAAATCTCCTCCAGGGGGAGTTGTGGGAAATCCGCTGCCCGGAGAAGATGAAGGCCCATGACATCATCAGGCGGCATCCGGGCGTTCGGAGTTCGGGAGTGTTCGGGGACAAGATCCATGTTATTCTCGACCGGGAAGACGTCCGGGCTCAGCTGATTGAATTGCTGACGGAGAAGGGAATCGAAGTTCTTTCCATGCGAAAGATCCCGCCTTCGCTGGAGGACATTTTTATATCCACCATGAACGCATAGCGCAGAGCATATGGCGTAAGGCTCTATTCTCTTTGAAAAAGGGATGGCGGGAGGGGTTTTGAGGCGATATTTCGAACCAAATTTGATGGTCTCGTAAAAAGTCCATCTGTCCCGCTCGGAGCGGGATTGCGCTGCATGCGGTGCCTGAGGGGCCTGAGTCCCCTCAGGGACCTAACTCCTCAGTTTTTGCGCGTCTTG
>Ga0113563_10000739_pt1 | contig 16844 bp, 10 predicted proteins | sample Mud3Dept3metaG_FD_80117 | JGI IMG/M metagenome (GOLD analysis project Ga0113563, IMG submission 80117) | Freshwater wetland microbial communities from Ohio, USA, analyzing the effect of biotic and abiotic controls - Mud 3 Core 4 Depth 3... | ecosystem: Environmental > Aquatic > Freshwater >...
CGAAGGGGTCAGGCAGGATAGCCCAGGGCGCAAGCCCTGGGAACCACGGCAGGTCCAGTTGCCCACCCTGAAGAGGTGGCGCAGGCTGCTTCGGCCCTTCTGGGACGGTATCCTGTGCATCCATACCAGAGGGCTTGCGTCCCGGGCTGTCTTGCTCGACCCTTCGGGGTCGGAGCGTTGGTGGTACTTGAGTAGGAGGATGCCCGCCCCCCCAGTGCTTGCGCCCTGGGCTTTCCTGCTGCACCCCTGCGGGGTGGAATTGAAGCGCATCCCGCTGTCTGAACCGCAGGCAAGTGGAGGTGGGCGGAGCGCTTCGGAGCTTTTTGGTGTAGGATAAGTGGCGGTTTGCCTCCCGAGAATTCGTGAATCGTCTACACCCTGAGTTGCTGCTTCATTTGGAGGATGTGATGAAAAAGCGAATCCTCAAAAACGGGAAAAACGGGGACGTTGCCCTATTAAGAAGAGAGCCGCCGGGCCGTTCTTGCTAAAGAGCTTCAATCACACCCCCCTGAGGCGCATACGTTGGCTGGGGCAGCGCCACGGTGCTGTTCGGGGAGTTGCCAAGGAAACCAAGACTCGCTGGATGCAGGCCAAGGCTCCCAAGCTTGGCTATCCCGGAGGCGTGATGGAAGATGCCGGAGCTCCGCTACAGTTTGACTGGCCGGGCATATGGTCAGATCACCGGTTTCAGGATGAAAAGCGACAACCAGTTTGCCATCCTCTCAGACATCCGCGCTATTCCGCAGGCTCGGGACGGCAATTCAGCAACTTGAACACCTGCCATTCTCGGCGCGGGCGAATGACTCAATCCTCTCCCTGGATGAGGCCGCCTGGTATACAATGCCAATGCTCATTCCAGTCTGATTTGTCCTCGAGAGGAGTGTGGCCAGATGGTGTATGATCCGCGCTCGAAGGCCAAAAAGTACAGCCCGCAGGATGGAGATACGCTGGAAAAGATCGCGCAGCGCGAAAGCACGCCGGGATGCAAGCTGACCGCCTCGCGGATTGCACTGTTCAACTGGGGCACAGACGACCCGGACACGATCGAGGAACTCCTCCGCGATGAGCTCGGCTGCTACAAACGGGGGGACGACAACCGGTTCGTCATTTCCGGCGACGCCAAATCCCGGACAGACCTTTACATCCCCAAGCCTTTCCGGAAGGCCGGCCTCGCAACCAACCGGACCCATACCATCCGTGTAAAGAAACAGCCTCCAAAGCCCAAGCAGTTCGCCGCCTGCGCCAGGATCGGCGGCGTCCACTTCGAATTCGACAAATCCTTCATCCGCCCATCCGTCGTCGAAGACCTGAAAGCCCTGGATGCTTTGGCGCAAAAACATCCCGACTCCAAAATCATGATTTTCGGTCACACCGACAAGGTCGGGCCCGACCAATATAACAAGGACCTGAGCGAACGACGGGCCCTCAGCACCTACGCGTTCATCACCAACGACGCCGATACCTGGGAGAAGTTGTACAAGGAGGAGAACTGGGGCATTCGGTCCATACAGGCGATCCTGAGCGATCTTGGCGGTGAGTTCGATCCCGGCCCCGTCGACGGCATCGAGGGACCGAAGACCAAAGCGGCGATCCGGAAATACCAGGAAGCCAGAGGCCTGACGGTGGATGGAATTGCCGGCCCGGTCACAAGGAAAACCCTGTTTGCCGAATACATGTCCAGCAAGCACGACATCAAGCTCGAACCGGGCCGCTTCATGGATCCGAAACACATCGGCTGCAGCGAGTTCAATCCCGTCGTGGAAACCGAAGACGCCTGCGAGGCCAATCGCCGGGTGACGTTCTTCTTCTTCCACAAGGACCGCTTGCCCAATCTGACCTGCAAACAAGGCGACCTCGTTCCATGCAAAACTCAGACGAAGGCCCCCTTGCCCCGGCACACCGTGACTTTTCACTGCAGCCTTTACGACAGTCTTGCAAAGAATTGCCCGAAGGAGTCGGGCCTGCCGATTCCGGTGCTTCCGCGGGCTCTGGAACTCGTCAGCGTCGACGACCACTTCGTGCCCGGTGTCGAAACGCTGGACGTGGTCTATCGCATCCAGGGGTACCAGAGCTCCGACGTCGTCGTGTTTGAGATTGCCAGCGAACATTACGCGAGCGGCCCGATCTTTACCAAGGAACTCACGGACGCGGAAAAAGCGGACGGGCAAAACACGATCCAGTGGGACGGCCGGTCGAACTGCACAAAGGGGGAATTGGAGAACCACCATATCCATCCGCTGCTGTCTCCGTATCGTGTCCGGATCTATGACAACGCGGGGAAAGAAACCAGGCTGGAATTCAAGGTTCTCTATGCCGGCATGAGGTTGTCCGTAGGTCCCTGGGTGCCGGCAGACGATGTGCCCAAGAGGGAGGACCGTAAGGATCACTGGGTGCAGTTGCGCCTCAATGAACTCGGATTCTTTGCCGGTCCGGTGGATGGCACGGCCAGCCAGGCGACCAGAGCAGGAATCCGTCAATACAAAAAGTACCACCGGGATCTGTATACCGATAATACCGACGCAATCACCGAAGAACTGTGCAACCGCCTGGCCGCCGGTGACAACCGGCGCGAGGTTTTCAGCTCCGACACGTGGATCGCCGCGGGAGACGTCGGCCGCATTTATCTGGACTGTGATGAATACTATCGGGAATACAACGACCTCAAGAACCCGACCATCAAGGTAAACCATGAGCGGGACAACCTCTCGCGCCCCTGTCTTCCGCTGAAGGCTGAAATGTACCTGCTGGCAAAGAAGTCCGCACTGGGGGCGGAGGACGGGAAAATCCTCGCCCCGGAGGCGGTGGGGCCGGTCAAGGTCCGCTGGTTCATCGAAGACCCGCCCGAGGACCTCACCAGGCTGCCTGACGGTTCCACTGCCGCAGTCCCGTCCCGGACACAGCAGTACATTCAAGCCGCTCTGGGTATCGTCGCGTCTCCGGGGGACAATTGTGCGGAACGTTACGCGGGGCTTCGGCCCGAGGCCGGGGAGGACCACAGGCGCGTCTATTTTGGCGGCAGCCAGGGATTGCTGCCTTTTGATGCGCAGGATGACGCGGCAAACAGGGCCTACTCCACCCGGGCGCACACAGACAACCGGAAACACAAAGATCTGCTCGGCAGCGCCGTGATCCTCGCGAGACCAAGCTACATGTCATGCGACGACTATCGCTTCGGCGCCGTCCTGGACTTCAAGGGGGAAGCCAACCAGGCATTCATGGATGGAATCTACGCCGGGAAAAGCATCCAGGCGTTGACGGGCACGCTGGCTGTCTGGCGCAGCAGCCGCGTCGGTGCTTATGTGCAGTGGGGCCGGCGGGACGAGCCGAACGAAGCGTTTTCATGGGCCAACGTAGCCGACCGGTTCGCCGAGTGCAACATCAGAATGGAAACGCCTGCGGTGAATCTGACCCGCGATGATTTCATGACGCTTGCCGACTATGCTGCCATTGTCGCCGCCAGGTGCACCAATGCAGCCTATCGGACCGCGGTGCAAAATGAGGCCGCCGCGGTCGCCGGCGGCGCCGCGGCTACTTTGCTGCTCAACGGCTATGCCGTCGATCACCGGCTGGCTCGCCTCCCGGGCGAAACCAACTGGAATTATGGGGTGCGCATCGGCAATGCGTCCGCCTCAATCTGGAATGAGATCAGCGGCGACATCGTGACCCGGCTCAGCACACAACTCCGCCCGCAGCATCCCATGGGGTTGATTGTCCTCGACTTCAAGGCAATCTGTCCGGCGCAATGGCGCGCGGCGACCGGGAGCGCCGCTGACGTTCCCGGAGGGCGCTCCGCGTGGGCGGACAAAAACGGAATCACGATGATCGAGGTCGACATCAACATGAACCAGGATACGCTGATGGCGCACGAGATCGGCCACAACTTTTACCTCTCGCATTGGGAGGTCCCGGCGGCAGATGCGTATCGCCGGCCGATCGACCACGACCAGAACGATCACAATTGCATGATGAGCTACGCGTGGAACCTCACCGGACGCGCGGACGGAGTGAACGCAAACGGACAGCTCTTCGACGGCCGGTTCTGCGGCAAATGCAACCTGAAGCTCCGCGGCTGGGACCTGAACGGAGCAGGACTGCCTGCAAATTCATGAGAAACACGGCCTTCTTCGCGATACTGATTTGCTGGATTTCAAGCTGTACCGCCGGCGGCGAGACCGGCGCGGTACATCAAGGGGGGAAAATGGCGAACGGTTTTCAACTGGCGTGGGTGGAGGTGGGCTCAAGCTGGATTCCCAGTCAGCCATTCCCGATGCGGTTGCGCCTCACTTCATCCGATCGCGCTGAGGGCATCCAATTGCTCGAGGGACCGAATCCAGCCCTCGGTTTTGCCCTGTATCGGGAGGGCGAGACCCCCACATGGCATGCGGGCGCCGAAGCAACCGCGATGGCCGGCATCGAAGGCTCTCAGGGAATGCTGGCCAATGGTACCCTCGGCCCGGGCGAGAGCTGGGAGACATCCGAGGACTTGAATCTGTACTGGCTGCCTCCTGCGCCGGGCCGTTATCTGCTTTCCGCCCGCTACCTCACACCTGGCGGCGCCGCAGAGACCGTGGCGCGTCCGATCGAAGTGGCCCCGGCAGGGCTGGCTGCTTCGGATTCTGCGCTCCAAAAAGCGAGCGAGGTTCTCCTGGCTCAGGCATGGGGCAACGCAAGCCAGCTGTGGCTGCGACTCGCTTCCGGAGGATTTCCGCTGGCGCCGCGATGGATACTCCCCGCGGGAAAATGGCCGGGCAAGGGGACAATCCGGGTGGCCCAGCAGGCCTTCTCCCCGCTCGCGGATCCACCCCTTCCCTCCTATCGATTCTGGCTTGTCTGGCTGAACGGCAACCGACTGGCCGGATGCCTCCTCGATCATCAGGGGAAGTCCCTCGCCCGATTCGAGCAGACCCTGCGATCCGTCAAGGGCGCCGAGCTCCTGACCCCCGTGCAGATGGAAAACGCCGAGCTTTTCGTTCCCCTGGCCCATCGGCCGGCGAAGGGTTCGGAACTGGTTTGGTTTCGCGTGACCGATTCCGGCGGCCGCGCGGAGGAGTGGGGGCGCTGGCGCTTGCCGCAGGAGGCGGGCCGGGTGATGACAGCGGCGAGTCCGTCGGGTTCCGTCGCACTGGTTTGTCTGGATTCGGCTCAGCATACAGTTTCCGGCTCTTTCGGACCTCTGCAGCCGGAGGCTCCGGCACTGCGGGTGCTTTCCCATTTCGACCAGGGAAAGATCCTCTTTACAACCGTACTGGACATGCGGCAGGAGATGACTTTGCTTCTGGTGCGGGCGTCGGAGAACCTGCGCTCCGTCTCTATCCACCAGAGGGGAGCCGACACGGATCTTGACGCGGGACCGGTCGCTATTCCCGCGGAACTGAAGCCGAAGGACTTCTCTGCGACCTGGGTGCACCGTGCCGGAGCCGTGCTGGTCATGCGGGACGAATCCGACCGCCTGTGGGTGACCTCCCCCGGCGCCGGAGCGCAGTGGAAGCCGGTCGAAGGTCTGCGTGCATCTTATAATTTCGGGGTTGCAGGCAGCCTCACCGGCATTGTGGTGTGGGGCGCTGATGCCGTCTTGGGGCTGCGCTTCCAGAGGGCGATAATGTTTTGACCAACGGAAACGCGAATTCCGGAATGTGCAGACCCTGCCCGACACGCGTCGATACTATTCTGTGCGGACAAACTCGTACGCGGCCGTGTTGCCGGTGTCGCCCGGATCGACGCTGATCTCACAGTCACCCTTGAGGATGTCAACCACTTCCACGAACCCCCCGGCGTCGGTTGTGCGCTTCTCCACGCCTCCATCCGGCAGTTTGATGGTGAGTTCCAGGCCCTGAACCGGCTCCCCTGTCAAGTCGTCGACCACCTTGAACTCGATCCAATGCTTCTTCGGAGGCGCGGCTGGAGCAGGCGCTTTGGCTTCCGCCTCACTCTTTTGCGCGGCGAGCGCTTCCGCAGCAGTCCCGCCGGAAAACTGGTGCGACCTGAGGATACGAATGCGGCCGCTGACCAGCAGTTCGGCAGCACGTCCCAGAATCCCCTCGGCATCCATCCGGTGAACATCCATCGAAACTTCGGATACAAGGCCGCGGAGGGCCTCCATGTGGGTGGGATTGCCGGCGAGGGTCCGGAGGAATCGCAGCGCCGCGGAGATATCGCTGAATTTGAGGATGGAGTCGTTCATCCCGAGAATTTCGTACCGCGCGGTACCGTCTTCCAGGCTCTTCCTCATGCTGCCCCCCTACTCACGTATTCGACCAGGCAGGCTTGCCGGATGCGAAGCGGGAACTTCGCATGCGTATCTTAATTTCTATCCCGATATCGGCAGCTGGGCAAGAGGAAACTGGAAGGGGGATCCCCAGGGAGTCACGTGCGCCGGGAAAATTCCACCAGCCATGCACCGAGCAGAGGAAGGACGAGCTCATGGTGGCCGGTGATGGCAATCCCTGTCCCCCCATTCCCAACGGGTCTCCGGAGTACGTTTTCGCGAGGGCGGTAATGCTGGTAGAAATCCAGGTTGGCGGTGGTGAAGTCCTGGAGCCGGTCGCCGCTGCTGCGCACCAGCGTGATGCACTTGAGGAATACCTCGGGCAGGGTGACCGCCGAACCGCAATTCAGGTAAACGCCGCCTCCATCCAAACCGGCCACCAGGCTGGCAAAGAGGCGGAAATCCCGATGGGAGGCGGCACCGGTCTCGGAGGGCGGGCAACTCGGGTGGGTGTGCACAATGTCCGCGCCGATGGTCACATGGACTGTGACCGGAATGTTGCGCAGGTAGGCCTGCAGCAGCAGGCTGTAACCGCCGAATGGCGCCTCGATACTGCTGAGCCGGCGGCCCACGGATTCGCCGATGCCGAGCCCGCTTCCGGCGCCTTCCCGGATCGCCTGGTTGATGCCGCGCCCGGTTTCGTCCGCCATGCCGAATGCCCCCTGCGCCAGCTGGGAGTCCACATCTTCGCTCGTTGATCCGATCAGGGCGATCTCGTAGTCATGGATCACCCCGGCTCCATTCATCGCTATGGCGGAAACGAATCCCCTGTCCATCAGGTCGATCAGAACCGGGCTCAAGCCGGTCTTGATGACATGCCCGCCCAGGCCCCACAGGACCGGCCGGCCGGCACGAGAGGCGCGAAGGATCGCCTCCGCGAGGTCCCGAATGCCCTGCGCCCCGAGAATACGGGGCAGGCCGTCAAGAAAATCGGCTACCGATCCCCCTTCGGCGTGAGGGCGTCCGAAGGAAGACACTTCCACCTTGCTCTGCCGATCCCGCAGGGGGTAGGTTCGGATCCGGCTGAGATCGAACGGATGCACCGGGTATCTCGACATATGCTGCTAAAGGCCTTTCAAGCCATCATCGACCAGTTCGCAGAGGATGTGTCCGACCATGATGTGGACCTCCTGCACACGCGCGCTGTGGGAGTGAGGAACGTTCAGGTGGTATTGTACGGAGGCGCCGAGCTTCCCGCCGTTGCCGCCCGTGAGCCCAACCGTTACCAGACCCATCTCCCGTGCCACCGTCGTTGCCAGGCAGACATTCGGGGAATTGCCGCTGGTGGAGAAGGCAATGGAAAGGTCGCCCGGACGGCCCAGAGCCCGGATCTGGCGCGCGAAAACCTGTTCATAGCCGTAGTCGTTGCCAAGGGCGGTCAGGATGGAACTGTCCGTGGTCAGAGCGATGGCCGCCAGGGGACGGCGCTCGTGCGAGAACCGGCCTACCCACTCGGCGGCAATGTGCTGCGCATCCGCTGCACTGCCGCCGTTTCCGAAGAGGAGCACTTTGTTGTCGTTGTCCAGAGTCCGGCAGATCTCGCGTGCGACTGCGAGGATCTTCTCCTCGCTGTCGGCAAAAAACGACTCCTTGAGCCGCAGACTTTCGGATACTGACCTTCGAATACGTTCCGTCATGGCCTCAAAGATCGGCCAGCCGCCCTGCTCAAGTCAAGTTATAAGTAACTCCACCCGCCAAATCGGGCCGCGGGTACAACGGAACGACGGACCGGTCACTTTGCCAATACACACCGGAGAGCTTTGCCGGTCGCCGAGGCTCTGACCCTGGCGACTTCCTCCGGCGTGCCCTGAGCCACGATTTTGCCGCCGCGATCCCCTCCCTCCGGCCCGAGGTCGATGATCCAGTCCGCCATTTTAATGACGTCCAGGTTGTGCTCGATCACAATGACCGTGTTGCCGAGATCGACCAGGCTGTTGAGAATATCTAGCAGCTTCTGGACGTCGTGAAAGTGCAGGCCCGTGGTGGGTTCATCCAGGATATATAACGTCTTGCCCGTGGTCCTGCGGCTCAGTTCGCGCGCGAGCTTGACCCTCTGGGCTTCGCCGCCGGAGAGGGTCGTGGCGGACTGGCCCAACTGGACATATCCCAGACCCACAGCGTTCAATGTCTGGAGCTTCTGCGCGATCGGCGGGATGTTCTCCAGCAGTGCGTGGGCGTCGCTGATATTCATCTCCAGGAGGTCAGCGATGGAATACCCTTTGTATTTGACCGCCAGCGTCTCCCGGTTGTAGCGCCTCCCCCGGCAGGTTTCACAAAGCACCCGCACGTCGGGCAAAAAGCTCATTTCGATCCTGCGCAATCCCTCCCCTTCGCAAGCATCGCAGCGCCCTCCCTTGACATTGAAACTGAACCGCCCTGCCTGATACCCTCGCATGCGGGATTCCGGGAGCAGGGAAAACAGGTCCCTGATGTGAGTGAACAGGCCGGTGTAGGTCGCCGGATTGGACCGCGGCGTCCTGCCGATGGGAGACTGGTCGATTTCGATCACTTTGTCGATGTATCCGGTGCCCAGAATCTCATCGTGCGCCCCCGGGTCGGTAAGCGCGCGATGCAGTGTGCGGGAGAGAGACCTGAAAAGGATGTCGTCCACGAGCGAGGACTTGCCCGATCCGGAAACCCCCGTCACGCAAAGAAATAAACCGAGTGGAAACTCGACGGTGAGATTCTTCAGGTTGTTTTGTCTTGCCCCCTTCACGATGAGGCGCTTGCCGTTTCCGGCACGCCGCCTTTGGGGAACCTCGATGCGCAGCCGGCCGCTGAGATACTTCCCCGTGAGGGAAGACGGATGCTGCTGCACATTTTGCAGCGTCCCGGACACCACCACCTCACCACCGGCGCGACCTGCACCGGGCCCGAGATCCAGGATATGATCGGCGCTGCGGATCGTTTCCTCGTCATGCTCCACCACGATGATGGTGTTTCCCATGTCGCGCAATCCGGCCAGCGTGTCCAGGAGACGGCGGTTGTCGCGGGCATGAAGCCCGATGGAAGGTTCGTCCAGAACGTACAGCACTCCCCGCAGCTTCGAGCCGATCTGGGTGGCGAGGCGGATGCGCTGCCCTTCGCCCCCGGACAGAGTGGACGCAGGACGGTCCAGGGAGAGGTAGCTTACGCCGACGTCTAACAGAAACTCGAGGCGCTCCTGGATTTCCTTAAGGATCTGCCCCACGATCCTATGCTCCCGCGCGGTCAATGTGAGCCGGCGGAAAGCCTGCAACGCTTTACCCAGCGGCAGACTGGCGATGTCGCCGATTCCCATGCCGTCCAGCTGGACGGCCCGGCTCTCGGGCCGCAACCGCGAACCGGCGCAGGCGGGGCAGGCCCGGGGTGAAAATAAGAGATCTACCTCCTCCTGGAGGCGGGAGTTTTCATGATCCTGGCGCAGGCTCTGCAGCCAAGCCGAAATGCCGCGGAACGCGCCCTTGAATCGATGACCGGCGTACCGATAGGTCACAGGATCGGAGCTGCCGAAAAAATAGGCGTTTCGTACGCTCTCGGGCAGTTGCTGGAACGGGGTTGAGACATCGAACTTGAAATTACCGGCAAGGGTGAGCAGCGATTCCCTCAAATGACTTGCGATCCTCATGTTCTCGATGGGGAACTGAATTTCAGCGATGGGCACACGGGGATCCGGGATGACCTTTTCAGGCTGGAGTATCCATGTGGTCCCCATTCCGTCGCAGTCGGGGCACGCACCATATCGGGAGTTGAACGAAAAGGAGCGGGGCTCCAGCGTGGGGATGTTGACCCCGCACTGGATGCACGCCTGGCGTTCCGAATAGAGCTTCTCCTCGAGATCAATAGCCGTCACCGTCACGAGCCCTTCGGACAGTTCCATTGCCGCCTTCACGGACATTTCCAGTCGCCTGCGGATGCCGGAGTGGATCAGGATTCGGTCGACGATGACCTCGACCGTGTGGGCGCGCGTCTTGGCCAGCTTGATATCTTCATCCAGATCATAAATGCGCCCGTCGATGCGGACACGCACATAACCCTTCTTGATATATTTCTCGAAGAGCTTCTTGAACTCGCCCTTCCTCCCCCTGACGACCGGCGCCAGAATCATGACGCGGGTGTCCGCAGGATAATCCAGGATCGAGTCGACGATCTGATCCAGCGTCTGGTGGGTGATCGGCCGGCCGCACAGGTGGCAATGCGGTTTGCCGATGGAAGCGAACAGCAGGCGCATGTAGTCGTAGATCTCCGTCACGGTACCGACGGTTGATCGAGGGCTGCGGTTCGTGGTCTTTTGCTCGATGCTGATGGCGGGGGACAATCCTTCCACGCTGTCGACATCGGGTTTTTCCATCTGCTCGAGGAATTGGCGGGCGAAGGCGGAAAGGGATTCGATGTAGCGGCGCTGTCCCTCAGCGTAGATAGTGTCAAATGCCAGGCTGGACTTGCCTGATCCGGACAGGCCGGTGACAACCGTCAGCTTCTGCCGGGGAATTTCGAGGTCTATGTTCTTCAGATTGTGCTGGCGCGCACCGCGCACCACTATCTTTTCCAGCATCGCAAGCCAAAATAACAATAATACGTTTCAAGGACACAGCCCGTCAACCTCGCCTCCCGGCCGGTTTCTGTCGCGACACTATCCGACTGCCCTTCCTGGTCGAGCACCTCGACGTGGACTTCGACCTGGACCGCGACGCAGATATGGACACATCAAGGACATTTCTATTGCGGTAATCGTTTGGCCAGCCCGAAGAAAACTGCCACGAATTATCACGAAAGCCGCATCGTATGGCTCGCATCAAGGGAGATAATTCTTCGTGAGAATTGGTGAAATTCGTGGCTTTATTTGCAGATCCCTAACTGTTCCGAGCCGGCTAAACAGTTGCCAATTGCGAATAACTTATTCGTTCGCAATGGCATCCCTCGGAAAAGATGGTCCAAGTCAATCTTTGGATCAGCGTCGTCAGTCACCATTCTCCTTCTTCTCGGCCGGTGTTATGCTACGCCCTGCACGAAAAGAGGATTGCTTTCATCAGGAAGGAGTTGGTGCATGCCGCCTTATGGAGCCACCCGGATACGGCTGGCAGTCGTCGTATCCGCATTCGCCGTCAGCATTGGCGCTTCCGCCGCAGGCAAGTGGGATTACAAGCCATCGCCCGCCGAACGGGAGGCACTCGCCGCCATCACGCCTGCATCGCTGCAGGCGCATCTCTCCTTCCTGTCCGCTGATCCGCTGGAGGGACGGGGCAGCGGATCCTCCGGGCTCGACGTGGCGGCCGAGTATATCGCGGCGCAGTTCCGGCGCGCCGGGTTGAAGCCGGCCGGGGACGACGGTTTCTTCCAGACCACCCCGCGGACACGCCTGACGCCCACGGTGGAAGGCTACCGGTGCCGTCTGACGACGGAAGGACAAGATGTGGACGTGCCGTCGCGGCAGTTTGCACTTCTGACAAGCCCGGGCGGGAACGCTTCGGCCGTTCGCGACATCAGGATCGACGACGCCCCTGTCATCAAGGTGCCCTTCGGCGGACAGTTCCCGGAGGGAATGGCGGACGCAGGCGGCGCGGTAATCATCACCGAATTCCCCGCGGTGCCGTCGGATCCGGCAGCGCGATCGGAATTCCTGTCTGACAGGCGAGATTTCATCAACCGGATCAACGCATTCAAGCCTGCACTGGTCGTGGAAATCAGGCGGGATCCAGGCAGGGCGATCGACTATTTCTCCAGCCGCCAGCTGGTCGACCCCCGGCAAAAGGGGCGCGATGCAACGGGGCCGCCCGTCGTCTCGCTCTTCGGTGGTTCGGCCGCCGCTGCGTTCGATGCCCTTTCCACCGGGCCAACTCCGGCGCGCTTCACGGTCCGCCTGTCGCCGCCCGTGGAAACGGACGCACCGCAGCGCAACGTGATCGGCCTGCTGCCCGGCTCCGACCCGAAGCTCGCCGACACCTACGTGCTCGTGACCGCGCACTACGATGGCCAGGGTGCCAGGCCCGGACCGGACCGGGTGTGGAACTCCGCCAACGACAACGGCAGCGGCACGGTCTCGGTCATCGAGATTGCCGCCGCGCTCGCGTCGCTCAAGGAGCGCCCGCGCCGCTCGCTGGTCTTCATCGCCTTTCACGGCGAGGAGAGCGGACTGGTAGGAGCACGGTTCTATGCCGAACACCCGGCTTTCCCGCTCGAGAAGACAGTCGCCGGGGTCAATATCGAGATGGTGGGACGTACCGACGACACTGAGGGCGATCAGCGCAAGCGGGCAAGCGTGACCGGATTCGACTACTCCGATGTGGGCGAAGTGCTCCGGCGGGCAGGCGAGCAGACCGGCGTGACCGTCTTCAAGCACCAGAAGAACTCCGACCCTTACTTTGGAGCCAGCGATAACGCGGCGATCGCCAGCCTGGGCGTTCCGGCTCACACCGTGTGCGTAACTTTCCAGTATCCCGATTATCACGGTCCGGACGACACATGGCAGAAGGTCGACTATGAGAACATGGCGCTGACCATCCGCATGATCGGCACCGGGCTGCTGATCCTCGCCGGAAGCGAGGACGAACCGCGCTGGGATCCCGCCGTAACCAGAGCGAACCGGTACCTGGAGGCATGGAAGAAACTGCACGGCACTGAAAAGCGCTGATATCGTTCCAACTCGGACGCGCCCCTCTATTGGGCCTTATACACAGCGTCATAAGTGAGCGACAGAGTCTGAGAACCAGTGTGCGACTGCCGCAAACGTTTCATTTCTTTGAACAAGGATCCTATCCACCGAAAATAGCGGTAGGTCCGGTTTCGCGCTTTTGCAGACAAGGGCCCGGTCAGGCCCTGTTTCAGGAAGATCCTAGCCCCAAAGGTCTGCGGTATTCACCGGTTTACCCTGGAGTTTCAGGTAATAGAAAAGTTGTCCTGCGTGCTTGTCGAGGTGCCGGATCATCTGCAGGAGATGGTAACCGAGGGCTTCTTCTGCGCCGGGTGCCCACGGAGCCGCGACTTGCCTGTGAGCCAGATCATTCTCGCCGGCCCGTTCAATCATCTGAAGAGCCAGGATCTTATCCTCTGCCAGCAGCTCCCTGGCCTCCTCGATACTCTGCACTCCGGGCATTTTTTCTGCGGGCGGGAGCATCTCTTCCGGTTTCAGGTCTTCAAATTTCACGCCCGGAGGCAGGCCCCAGTCGCCCAGGACGAATCCTTTGCAGGCGCCGCCACAAGCGTTGGTTACATGTTTGAGCAGCTGGCTAACAGTCATCCAGTTGCTGCCGGTCCCCGGCTTCCAGTCGAGACTGTCCGGATCGACCCGGTCCAGGAGTCTTGCCGCAGTCTCGTATGTGCTCTCAGCCTCTCTCTTCAGAAGTCCAGTCCAGTTCATGATGATCCTCCTTAGTGGTCAGTTGCATAAATACGATGACGTATTCGAAGAGAAAATCGCCACATATTTCACAGATTTCACAGAATGGGATGGGGAGATATCGTTTCTGCCGTCCGGCCAGGACGGTGGCCGAAGGCCGCCCCTGGCCGGACGGCAGAAACGATATCCCGGCGCAGCCCTATGAATCCGTGAAATCTGTGAAATCTGTGGCGTTTTTGTTTTTTCTGCATCCTCGGCACCAAGGCTTAATACGTCGCCGTAATTACGAAATGCCTTGCCAGTCTCCAGCATACACGCAAAGCCAACAATCATGAAGAACGCTGCTGCAAGTACAGTCGGTGCAACAGAAGGAACTGCTTCCGATTTCTCACTCCAAAACCGGGAATCGCTGTAAGATAGGCCGCCGGGCCCGGAGGTGCAAACCCGAGAACGTGATTCACCCGCTATCATTCGACCATGGCTGTGATCAGGGAGACAGCAGAGGGAGCGTATCGTTTGCCCTGCGGCTCCGGAGTTTTGGGATTTGCGCACGCCGGCAGCCCGGTGCGACACACGGGGAGGCTACCCATGTATCGTAATCGCATGAGATTCGGTTCCGATACGTGCGGACTGAGCCGCCGGATCCAGCCGCCCCCAGCGCTCCCGGCGGCGGCCGGGGCCGCGGCGCGGGCAGCCAGCGATGGACCATAGACCTGTCCAAACCCATCCTGCTGTCGGCCTGCGGCGAATACACCAAGAAAGCGGGATTCTACGAACTCGTGAATGGACAACTTATCGTCGTCAGTCCCCTTATAGGGAACCGGATGCGTGTATTTGCGGGAATCTTGTTGGCTGCCGGAGCGCTGGCTGCATGCTCGATCGGACCGCCTCCTGAGGCGCCACGGGAATCTGCCGCGCGCGGGATGCGGCAGGATGACGTGGTGGTGGAGCGCAGCGCCGAATACCGGGAAACCAATTACACGATTGCGGCCGGGGAGTGCAGGATCGTTTGGACTGTCTTCGGAACGGAGAGTAATCGCCGTGTGATCCGGCACAGAGCCGGCTGCGGTCTGCCGCTGCGTGAGCAGGCGCCCATGATCGGGAGATTGCTCCGCAGGGTGATGTCGTCTGAAGTTGGAGCTGCGGAACTCCGCACGCTGGACTGGGGACGGCTGTACCCGGATGGCGTCAAAGATGAGACCCTGGCCGTGCGGCTGGCAATTGCGGCGAAGCGGTCGGAGGAGTGGGACACTGTCAAAGGCGTACCCCGGAATGGGGATATGAACGGGTGGGCAAGGAAGGTGGCGAATGCAGCCTTGATATACCGGGAATTGCTCCCAGTCTTCCTCGAGGCCGGCATGGAGATACAAATCTCTGCGGTCGAGAAGGTGCTGGTAGACCAGGCCGGGCAACTCCCATTCTATGAGGAGTTGCGCCTGAACGGAGTGCGCGCCGATGACAGGGTTCCTTTCGACTTCCAGGCATGGTTCTCGGTACTGCCGGTGAGCGGCAAACTGCACTGAACTCAAATGCTGCGGTCACACTCGCGTCCGTGGAAACGGTGATTTCAACCTCACGTCGTCGAGCACTTATGACTGCGGACGCTACAAACCGCCGCAAACCTCCTTGGGGTTTTGGGTTGGGACAGTTTCGCGAGGATGCTCGAACTCAATATCCTGATTGGCGCAGGAGTTGTTCCAGGAAGGTCACCGGACGCTGTTCCCCGCCAAACATGGCGAACTGGTGCCGAGCGTTGAGGGCTCCTCCGCCCTTGATGTCGATTTTTGTGCACGCCGCGACCTCTGCAACATGGTACTGCCACCACTCATGGTTCTCGTAGGCCTTCAGAAACTCCTCGCCAGTGGTGAAATGCGGCCAGGCTGTGACGTTATCGCTACTGTTCACGGTGAGGCCCCCGGCGCCCTTCTTCCGGATGAAATCGAGCGTGTTCAGGAAAATGGAATTCATGGGTTTTTCGTTATACCCCATGGAAATACGGAGCCGGGCATCAGGAGTCGACCAGCCCCAACGGATCGCCTGGTCCGCATAACCCCAGGCCCCTGTTGAATCGAAGAGATAGAGTTCCAGGATACGCTTGTTGCATTGCCGGAAGACAGCTCCCATGGGGAGCCCGCCGGCGCTGAATCCTCCTATTCCAAGGCGTCCGAGCTTGACTCCTGGCTGGGTCCGCCCAATCTCGCCGTTTCCATGCATGAAACGCAGCAGTGCTTCAACCAATGACGGCATATCCGCTGTCGCCGACCTGCCATAGTCGTGTGCATGGGGATAGGGTACGACAAAGACGACTGATTTTCCGCTCCGCCTGATTGCCTGGTCGATGCCGATTCGCACGTATTGGAAGTCCAGGAAGAACCCCCCTCCGGGAGCCGGCCTGCACTTGATGCGATCCGCGGCATCTATGACCCCCTCCCTGAATTCCTGCTCGTTCGGCGCCAGAAAATATCGGTTGTTGCGATCCATCATCCCTTTATGGATTTCACAGACTTTTGAATAGGCATCCGTGTTGGGGCGATAGTAGACAAAGGATCCGACATCCGGCCCTGCCATGTTGTTCAGCCGCGGCTCACAGTAAGTCGCAAACCAGATCTTGGGCTTCCCTCCGGTAAACCCCAGCACCGTCATGTGCATGGGGTTTGCCTGATCCGCGCTATTCTCGCGCGCATGCGCGGCATGATAAATATCGGCATACATTTGCGGCCGATCTCCCCTCTGGGACTCTTTCCATTCATCCTGCAGTTCCTGATCTGTCCGTGCCGCAAATTCAAAAAAGTAGTCCGTGACATCGAGGAAATCCGTCCACCCACGCACGATCGCGACAGTTCCGACGGCCGAGCCGGCGGCGAGGCATACCATGAGCGGATGGAGCGGTTCTACCGGTTCGAGCGGCACGTTTCCCGATCTCATCACGCGGAATTCCTGGGCCGCCCATAAAAGCAAAGGCAGGTCCCGTTGTCTGGCAATTCTCGACTTCGAGATGTCATCGCGAAACCGCCGCCAGGGCCGGGATTGCTCTGCATATTTGAGATTGATGGTCCCGATTACAGCCAGTTCGACCCGAACGGACTGGGCCGTGTCCGGGATTTCGTACTCGGGAAAAGGCCGGGATGAGGTACCCGGTTTGCTCGGCACTTCGACGCCGCCCGCGGAGACGTGTACGTGAGGCCGGGCATCCTGCGTGAGCAATTCGTCGTCCTTGTTGGACCACTCAACCCGCAATGTGATCGCCAAGCGTCATCTCCCTGA